>ERZ780226.2-NODE-2-length-320983-cov-41.465852_pt1 | contig 320983 bp, 284 predicted proteins | sample MGYA00511165_ERZ780226 | MGnify/ENA primary metagenome ERZ780226 (study PRJEB29588, sample SAMEA2152373) | human gut metagenome | biome: human gut; feature: human-associated habitat; material: faeces | place: Denmark | collected 2008/2010 ...
TCTATTTTTCGAATATATTTTTTGTTATTAAATACTTTTTCAAACTTCACTTTTTTGCCTCTCTAATTAATCATTCTTCTGCTCCCCCAAAAATGTCGTAGCTGTACTCGGATACTATTTTTCATTATGTATCAGAAAATATACTTCATCCTTAAGCCAATGTTTGTTCTTTTCATAAAGATAGTTATAATTCGCATCTGTATAATATTCCATTGGAGATATGCTGTTATCTTTACCCTGAATAATATGTGGAGAATCAGCAGTGTATCCTAATTCAAGCCATAGCTCCGTTAGTCCCATTAAGCCATCAATACAATTTGTATTTTTATCTTTTAGGAATTTATTAACTCGAGCAGCCCTTATTTTTCTATCTTCTATATCATCTGGATTTTCTTCTTCATTTGCCAACTCATAAAGAGTATCCATAACATCCTCTAAATCATAGTCACCAGAGCCTGCCAACTCACATATTTCAATTCTATCCTCTCCTTTTTCCAGTTGTTCTTTCGCATATTCTACTATTTCATTTATAGAAATTTGCTTTTCTAATAATCCCCTATATAACAATTTCCAGGTTATATTTAACTTAAGTCCTTTAATGTCTGCTATTTTTATCATGATTTTATTGCTACTCCATTTAATGAACCCTCTAACCGATACAATGTTGCATATCCAGCATAATTATCAACTAAATCATTAAAGCCGTGCGCTTGAGCTGTCGCAGGAAATTCTTTTATAATTTGAGGTTTACCCGTTTTTTCATTTGTCTCGTAAATCAGTTTTACATCATTCCTTGTAGAACTGATATGTAAGAACCTCTTGTCAAGTACAAATCAAATATCGTTATACGGATTTTTTTTAAGAATTTCTTCTATTTCTTCATCTTTTCTTTTCTGAAAATCTTGTCCAAACAATGAAAAAATTTCTTTTTCTTTTGCAAAAAGAGCTCGGCGAAAATCCTTTCCCTTTTCTCTATTGCATATCGCAAAATTTATTATGATATTAGCGGAATTTATGTTTACTGCATTCCATAAGACTTCTCTTTTTTTATCTGTAACAATATCACTTCTTATTTTCCCTTTTTCAGTAAAAAGAATATGATATTCATTGTTCTTATTAAATATATATGTTCCTTCTACACTATTATCTGTTCCTTCAGCAAAGAACAAATTTCCACAAGAAACTTCTCCTAACCGCGTTTGAACTTCATTATATACATAATTTTTTAATTCTTCTGTCGATAACATCTTACACCTCTTCCTTACTTGGGTACAATATATCCCTCCACTGAAATATTGAATTTTCAAGGTTCAACACACCAATATATGGTGTGGGAAGTTTTAGTTTGTAATAAATATTAATCAACTATATCTTCTCCATATATGCCATCATTTTGATATTGTAAAATAATATTGTACATTTCATCAACATCTAATTGACATAATTCTGCTTCATCTGCTGTAATACTAATTCTTTTTTTCTTTACCATATGTGCTCCTGCATCATACTGTAGAAAATATCTTCCTGCATCTTTTAATAATTCAATACCTTCATCTTCTAAAATCCGCTTCAACTATAGTCACCTCTATTCAAATAAATGTTCATATGTATATGTTCCTTCTGCCGCTGGATTAACAACTGCTTCTTTTACTCCACCACTTGTATACCCACCTGGCTCCCAATATTCCTGCCATGCTCCTAGCTCATTTCCGGATGGAATTCTTATACTTGATGTATCTTCGATTGTTACTACGACAGGATTTTCCCCTAAATAACCTTGGTCTAACCCTAATATTGTTTCTATTTTGGACACGTCTCCGTCTGCATACTGTATTATTTCATTTAACTCGTCGCCTGACACCACAAAAGTTCCACCCTTGCCGCCAATAGTTCCTGTTGGCTCATTAGGCATTATTTTAACTGCACCCAAAGGACAAATTTGTTCTAAGTTTTCTAAATTGATCTTCATGTGAAAATATAAATAAAACTAATATACCACGTTTTTTCTTTCCCAATTATTGCAAAACAAGTTATATTCAAACTTATAATCTACTCTACCAAAACTATCAGCTCTCAACGAATCACCTTCACATATAACTTCAAGTTTAGAATTATTACAAAATCGAGAATATATATAACCCTGTGGAGGCACTATTAATCCTTTGTTCTCTCCCTCTGTATTATATACAATAATACTCTTTCTTTTATTCATTACATATATCTTCTCTTTTAATATAAAAACATCATTTATATCTTCTAGCTGGATTTCATGTTTTCCTGCATTCTCATCGTAAATAGTCAACAAATTATTATCATCATATTTGCAAATATCCTTACCTGAAAATCCTACAAATCGATATTCATAAATTCCATCAAACATTAATTCAATGTAAATTGCTGTTGCAACATCTGTTGCAAATTCAACTCCCTTTGTCTCGTATATAATCTCTTTATCATCATATAACCACTTTACCATATTATCTACATATTCAACTTCCATAATTTGTCACCTCTTTTAATTCTTTTAATCGAACCTGGTACTACTTCAATAAAATCCGTTCTATTTATTCTACCTAACCTTTATACTAGAGGAGATGCTGAACATATCATGAAAATGGAACTGGCACAGCACTTTATGAATAAGGGGTACTACTTCCAGAAAGTCCACCTTAATAACGACACAGAGCTAATGATAAGCAATCGCCAGTATAACACCGAAATACAATTCCAGTGGGTGGATATAGATGAAAATATTATATAATGCAAGAGCCAACTGGTGTAATTTTTCTCAGTTGGCTCCTTTGCATTTTTTTACCAGAAACAAATATTCTCAGTAATTTTAGAAGTAAATTTTTATCTAAATTACATCTACTTCTAAAAATTCAAATCCCGTAAAATCATTATCTTCAATTACTTTTTTTAAAGTTTCAGAAATGAAAATAGGTATCGTATCATCCTTTAATCTAAATATATGCCTATTAACAATTTCACTACTTTTTAACGCATATTTTTCTACGGAGATAATTTTTTCGTCATCCAATTCAAAAACGTCGTATTTTGAATTATCCAAATCTAATGCATCAATTACAGTCACAATATTAGCCACAAAATATGAATCCACTTCAATTCCGGAAAATCTGTCAATCACCTTAACTGGCAAAAATTGAACTTGATTTTCTAAGATTTTCTGTGTCTTATTACAAAAATTTTCTGAAACTACAAACCATCTATGCGGATTAGCAAGATAATCCGTTAATACATTTCCTTCCGTAGAATCATACTCAAACACAACCCTACCCCACTGTTTTATCTCTTTTCCACTAATGGTTATGTATTCATCCATATTGCCAATACTAGCAACATCGCAATTAGCATAATTATCGTCTTGTTCATAATCATATATCAATTTATAGTAACGCATCATCAATCTCCTTCATTATTTTTTCCAGTAGTCTTTATACAACATCTCTGGATTATTGATTATTTTCTGTTTCATTTGGTCATATAATTTCAAGAATTTTGTTTTATCCCCATTTGCTATTCTATCAAATTTTTGCATATTATCAAGAACATAATCGTGGTATGCATAAGGATGTCTGCCTTGATGTGGCATCGACTGTTTGTTCCAATCACCATCTAAATCTAATCCATACTTCTTTGTTATGCTCTCAAATTGACTTGTATATTTTTTACTTTTATTCGATGCAAAATGATGTACTTGATTAGGTTTAGTTGTTGTACCACTCTTGCCTCCAGCCGGCTTCACATAATCGTTCTGTGCTTCTGCAAAATCACTTAGATAATCTTCATATTCCGGAATATCTGCTCGTTGGCTCTCAAATATATCTTCATAAAATTCACCTTCCAGATCTGCCTGTTTTTCTATTTCCGCCAGATTCGGTTCCTCTATCTTCGGCACCTCTGTTGGCACCTCTTCCGGCATCCCTTTGGCTGCCTTTGCATCTCGAATTCCCTTTACGGTATTCTTAACTGCTCCAGCCAGACACACCACATCCGCCGTCGTGGTACTGATTGCCAAAGCCTTATTATATGACTCCTCTCCCATAAGGTCTTTGAGCGGATTTATGGCATCTGTGTACTTCAATCCCTGAACAGAAATTGATACATCCTGCGTTCCCTCAAACAGTTCCGATGTTCCAAACAAAAGGGAAGATCCCCCGCTCGCAAATCCAAGCACTGTAAGCAGTGTTCCTGCTTCACAAATTGCTACCCCTAATGCGCCTGCGCCACTCATTAACGCAAAAGCACCCGTTGCTATCTTCTTCCATCCCTCCTCCCACTTTGCATCCGTGATATATGTCTCGCATGTATCCATGCTAATCTCAGAAAGACCATTGATTGTCTCTTCATTTTGCATCATATATCCATAGATGCCAAGAATACTGTTATACAGCTCCGGATTATTTGTTATCTGCAAACAGGCTGTATTGTTCGCACCTGCCACAAAGCCATGCGCCCATACATCCTGTATCTGCTGTTCTCTTTCCGCCAGACTCGCACTAATATCCGTCACGCCGTTTATTTTCACGTTCGGCGGTGCTGTAACCGCATTATACCCCTGCGGCATCAGTCCGGTCAAATATGTCAGCGAGCTTTCTGTAAGATTCTGTAATAGCACCAGTTCATTTGCATCAAAGCTCTCCTCCGTATCAAGAAGCGCCTGTCGATACTCCCTCTCTCTGGCTTCAAATTCTTCGATACGGGTAAATGCATTTTCGAAAGATGGCATGGTCACATCTGTGAATCCGCACACCCGATAATACATTTCTTTGACAATATCAAGCTCATCATCCATCCACAGATATGAGTTTCGATAAGCATTCAATACCTCACTGATCGTATCTTCATCGATAACGGCATACGCATCCGAATCAAGCAGAGCATACGCACCCTGATACACCATCAGTATCTGCGATTATCCAATATTTCCTGTTGAATCTGCTGCTTTTCTTTAGATTTTTGTGCCATATCCCATCTCTATCCTTTCTGCACAACCCGAACTCTCTCGATTTTATCGCCTTGTATCACATACGCATCATTTACATCCAGTTCTTTCTTGAATGTACGAGCAACTCCCATTGATATATCTGTCACTTTAATGTTCTTGATATTCTCAAATACAATAAACTGTTTTGTATCACGCACCTGCTTCAAAAGCTCGCCTGCCGAGAAGGAAATCATAGCATTTTCAACATCCGTCAACAGGAAACATCCTTTCCCTGACTTAAATGCCATACTTATCTGCCTGTATAGATCTACCATCGCTTTGTCCGTTCCGATCTGCTTCATTATCTCTGGCGAATTGACTACGATTATCTGCAGACTCGCTGGTGTTTCCTGTGCCTGAAGCTTCTGCCACGCTATATTCAACAGCTCCGCTGCACCCTCTGTTGTCTGCGTATATCCACACACATCTGGCTCAAACCCCTTATACTCACCTGCTGTATCATCCATGAGATACACATCCACAGGTGCCTTGTCCTGATTCCTGAGAGCCCTGTCAAGCAAATACTCTACATATTGGTGTTTGCTGCTGTCTTTTGCTCCAACAAAAGCCTGAAGCGGTGTCTGCCCTAGATCGAATGTACGTCTGCCTATCGTCTCAAACTCCATGCCGAGCGGAATTTCATATGGCTTGTAGCTTGTTCCAAACTGCTTCGCCATATAAGCTTCCGTTACTTTCTGTGGTATCTCCGGAATCACCGGTACATACATATCACCATACTGATCATGAATCTGATCAATAAACGCCTTCATAAGCGTAATCTTCTCAAACTCTTTTTCTGCTGCAAAAGCCAGATAATACTGTATCTCGTAATACATTTTATCTGCCTCAACAAGTCCTCTTCCCGCGATATCATGCAGCTTCCTGCGGCATGCCTCAAAGACCACGCCATAATCACTGGAATCATTACAATACAAAGCGGTTCTCTTCGAAAAGTTTGATAACAGCTTGAACCCGGCTCCTCCTGCCTGACCGGCGGTCACGACAAAAGAGATACCTGCTGCCACGCTCTCTCTGCTGATACCTATAATCTGATCCTCATAGTCCGGATAATACCCTCGAAATGCAACCCAGTTATCCAGAAAGATCACTATCTGTGGCAGCTCCGTCTGTCCGGATTCCCGATATGCACTATACGAACTCAACCCAAGCCGGGAAAAATACTTTTTTCGCACCTGCACAGTTTCCTGCATCATCTTCAGGAACCCTTTGAGACGTTCTTCATCCGTGGACGTAATAACTCCTCCGACATGATTCAATGTCTCAAAATTACGAAGAATCATAGATGCAAAATCCAGAATATACATCTGGACATCCTTTGGAGAATAACGCATTGCCAGCCCACAGATCATTGTCTGTAACAGATTCGTCTTTCCAGACTGCGCAGATCCCAATATATAAAAATTATTCTGCGAGATGTTCCACGTTTCCACATACTGCCGCTGTCTTGACGGATCATCCACCACGCCCACAGGAACAACAATATCGGTTCCCGTGTAAGAAAAGCCATCCAACGTAAATGGCAATTTCTCCGGTAAAGCAGGAAGGCAGATGTTCGGTAATCTGGATATTCCCTTTTTCTCACAAAATTCATTCACATAATTAACGATTGCTTTCAACTGCGTCTCGCCTGCATCGTCCTCGTTTGGCTTTTGCTCATATATCACAGATCTTTTTCCCGACAATGCAACACTTGTCAACGCAAATTTCTTCTGTGCAGATATCCCATCTGTTTTTGCAGTAGCTCCGCTATATGCTGACTGGAACAACTGAAAAATCTCATTATTTCCCACCTGCAGATATGCCCTGCCCGGTTCCTTGATTTCTGCCGCCAATGGTGATTTCAATACTTCATTACTATCATTCTTATTCTGCACTTTGAGACACAGTTTGAATTTCGAATTACTCCATATCTGATCACTTACTACGCCCGAAGGCTTCTGTGTTGCAAGAATCAGATGTACACCCAGACTTCGTCCGATTCGTGCAGCTGATATCAGTTCTTTCATAAATTCCGGCTGTTCACTCTTCAACTCGGCAAACTCATCTACAATCAAAACCAGATGTGGAAGAGGGATTTTGGCCTTTCCATCTTTATATGCCTTAATATAATCATCAATATGATTTACCTCTAATTTCGCAAAAAGCTCCTGCCGCTTGACAAGCTCTGCCTTGATTGATAACAGCGACCGCTCAATTTCGTTACCATCTATATTGGTGATTGCACCATTCAGATGTGGCAGATCCTTAAACTGATTTACCATTCCTCCTCCCCTTAAAATCGATGATGATAAACCCAACCTCATATGGATGAAACAAGGTCGCCATGGACAAAATATATGTCTGCAGGATCTCAGATTTTCCCGATCCGGTAGTTCCTGCTACCAACCCATGCGGTCCATGATACTTCTCATGCAGATCCAAATATACGATTTCATCCCCGCTCTTAACTCCAATCGGAGCCGCCATTGTCTTGTATATTTTCGAGTTTGACCAGCGGCTTTCCAGATCCAGATCATACGGACTCATAATATGTAACAGCTGAAATAATGTTATGTTTTTTGTCAGTGTATTCTCCAGATTCACCTCATCGACATACACACATGCCAGTTTCTTTGCCGCGATCTCCGCGCGTTCACGTGACACATATTCATATTCAAACGTCTGTATCTGATCCCCATTGTCCGTATCCTGAATATATCCTTTGTAAAAGTCTTCCTCCAGAAAGATCCTGCTTGTACACGCAGGATTCAGGAACTCCTCATACTCCTCAAAAAACACAAAATGAAAGCCGAGATCTTTTGCTTTCTCTATGTATCCTGCCACTGGATGATTGCGAAGCATAGCTGACCGGAATACCAGCACAACATACTCCTGCATCTGTTCCGTCACTCCACCCATTGATTCTCGACGGGAAAGTTCAGAATACAGAAATTCCAACGTGCTTTTTGCACTTTCGCCATCATACATAAAATTGCGCAATTTATTTTGCTCATTGTAGGTGATTGGCAGCCATCTCGCCCATGAGAACAAGGGAACATCTACTTTATCCATAATCAAAAACAGCTTGATATCCTTATAAAAATGCGAAGCTGCAAATCCTATGATCAGATTTTTCTCCATCTGATACAACTTTGTCCGGCTTCCAATGAAACCAACCGCATTCGCGGTCTTCAGGTCGAGGCATACCGGCATCGCATCAATAAACTCATATTTATCATGCATGGTTTTCGGAAAATCCTTCAGCGTATCTTCCGTGTCCACATACTCTTCTTTTTTATAATCAACCGGACAGCACGACCGCACAACACCCTTTCCGAGACAGACCTTGAGAAAGTCTTCATCCTCGCGTTTTCTTTCAAAAAGCCGATTGTCAAAATTCTCAATAAACGTCATATAATTGTTCAGCGATGGATTCATATACTCTGCGACCGTTTTCTCCCGCTCCCGCAAATGTATAATCTCATCCTCCCGATTCGTCAGATATTCCAGATATATCTTTTTCCTTCGTTCTTCTTTTTCCTGTCTTTTATTTCGTTCCTTTACAAAATTCAAGACTGTAACAGTTGTACTCACTGACATTGTTGCCGCAAAATAGATGACATACATGCCTCCACCGCCCATCATTCCGCGGAGTCCAACCATCATCAACATATTTACCAGCATCGGCATAACAGACATCAAAAAGTTCTGCTGTTCCGACTCGTCCTTGTTGTTCGGCTCCAGCACTTCAATCGTCTGATCCGGCATCGAGAACTGCTGTCGGACATTTTTTATAAACTTCGGATATTCATAATGATTTTTCTGATACTGAACAATCTCCACTTTTCTCTTCGTTATAAGCTTTGCTTTTCTCGTTGTATATATCATTCCGTCACAGATACAGAACGAATATCCCTTGATCGACAAAAACTCTCCATCCCGCACATGACAGGTATTGGCGCGTGGCATAAATCCATTTACCTCAATACCAATTGTGTTCGAGACAAATTCCGCATCGTATCCATCGATTACTTTATACAGTTTTACACAATCTTCATGTGTGTAGGGATCATCGATTCGAATTGTGCACTCTACTTGTCCACCAATAGAAAATTCAGAAATATTTTTACAGTCAATCTGAAGATCGTAATCATCACCGACTGCATCGAAACATGCGAGAAAATCAATGCTGAATACCTCCGTTCCGGTATAATCATAGCACAGAGATAAATGATCGCCTGTCTCCAGCTTTCTCACATATTCTTTCAGATTGAAATCTTTGGTCAGATATACGGTATCATTACAACTGATAATATATTCCCCATCTGCCTGCCGATCAATTCGAAAAATAAAGCCTGTCATAAAGCGATCTTTTCGAAACGCAATCTGACATGCTTTATCTGTTCCTATCGTAATACTTCCGGCAAATGAATCATCAAAATCCACTTCCTTATACATGTTATTTCCATATATCACTAATTTATGTTTCATTTGTACCCCCTGCTTTTATCTGTCAAAATGTATAATCGTACCATTGCGCAATCCGAACGATTCCAGCAGCCGGTCTCCACGCAACAGCGTTCTTGGATCTTCCGTACACATATAACATTCCGCCACATTCGACATATCAATCCCCAGATTTAATCCTTTATTTAACCCATAGATCAATTCGTTGGCTGATATATCAAGCGGAATCTCCATATCCAGCCATGTATTTCTTTTTTTATGATGAAATGCCACAATCACTGTATTTTCCATATTCGACACTCCCCTTATTCCATGCATAACATCGTTCTGTCAAACAACTGTGAATTTTTCGTCATTTCCAGATCAAGTGGTGCATTATACTCTTCGATAAATTCACTGAACTCATATTTCTGAAGAAGCTGTGCGCCAGAGAGAAAATCCGGTTGATTATATTTGTAACGGTTACACAAAATCAAAATATTCCTGTCAAAATCCAGCATATTGGAAAGCAACGCTTCCAGCTTTCCTACCGCGATCTTATCCTGCGTTGTCAAGAGTACTTTCCAATCACAATTCTTCAGAAAAACCAGCTTGTCTGCCTCCAGCTCGGAAGATAACTCCACCACAATATAGTCATAGATATTTTTGTCTCGCAGATAATCTACAATCTGGGAATATACTGAAAACTTCATCTGATAAGAAACCGGAAGATTCTTGAATGGCGGCAAAAAATCAAATCCTTCATTTTTGATTTCGTCCTGTATAATTTTTAAAGCATTTTTTATATTGATGGAACATTGATAACAAAATGCGGTTCCAAGCACGCTTGCATCATCTATATAATATGTAAAATCCTGATATGGAACGGTACTGATATAGATTACACGTTTCCCTTTTTTCATCAGTTTATGCGCCAGCGTCAATGCAGTAATCGTCTTTCCCGTTCCCCCGGATGCTGAGAACACGCCAACTACCTTTGTCCCCTTTTCCGACTCCGCCTCTGTGATCAGCCCAGAATCGATCTTCTCCAGCATACGTTTTACACTGTAATACTTATATATGTAGGCAGGATTCTCTGCATCCATCTCTTCTTCTGTCAAATAGTAAATGCTTGTCTTCGAAAAAGCCTCTGGATGCGGTAACATAATCCCATAAGGAAGTATCAGAACGTCAATCTTCTTCGGTCGCTCCAGAAACGCTTCCAGACAGCCTGCATCTGTTATAAATTCAATGCTTGCCCGTTCCTCTGTAAGCTTTGCAAGCTTAAACTCAATCGTTGCCACGTATTCCTCGTCGAATGCCGCGAATACAATACTTTTCTTTATCATATCTGCCCCCTGTTATGACACTGTGATCTTAAATTCTACATCCGCCAAAACCAGACTGTCTCCATCTTTCAGGTAATATTTCTGATCTGGTTCCAACGTATAGCCGTTGACGCTCGTTCCATTTGTACTCTCCAAATCCTGAATCATATAACTGCCATTTTCCCTGACAATCCTACAATGATTTCGACTGACTTTCGTGGAATTTGCAATCGTTCCGTCTGCTTCCTTTGATTTTCCTATGAGGAATTCCGGCTTATCAACAATAAATATCAGATTTCCTTCGGATCCGTTATGTTCTAATAGTAACGTTTTTTCTGAATCTGTATTCTCCATCGTATGTTCAACTGCCTGAATTCCGAAATCATAAGAGATAAGTGCATGCAATACCTCTGCATCTGTCTTCGTCTGATCCATTACCACATAATACAGCTCCGTCTGTCTGTCAGGCATATTTACAAATATCTGATTGAAGATCATGAGCATCGTGTTCCGAAATGAATAACTCCATGTGCATGCATCATGCAGATCACATTCATAATTAACGGGGAGAATGACTGCCTTTATTTCTTTATTTTTTCCGTCGTAATATAGCCGTTCAAGCTTTATGTCTACAGCCTTCATCTCCAGGAAATCATTGTCATCCATTCTCTTTAACATCTGCAAAAAATGAATGCATGCTGTCACAAGTTCTGCGCTGCTGATTTCTTCCATCGCTTCCGTGAACCGACGGTATCCCTCTACACCATACAACAACTGTACTTTCTGATTATGTAGTACCTGTACCATCGGAATGTGATGTTCTTCCAATTTATTTACAACCTTCATCCCGAGCATAAATAACGCATCCTGCGCTTCAAATGTATACGCGAGATGATCTGCATAACAACTGACTATCATCTTTTTACTGTTTACCCCTTGTACTCAAATTCTTCTTCCGCCAGACGAATGATATTACCAGGATCCAGCTTCATATAACGCCCCGGCATAACTCGTATGTCATTCACATATGTTCCATTTGTCGTATCCAGATCCTGAATATAATATCCATCTTCGAACTTCATAATACACGCGTGTTTTCGACTGATACTATGGCTGCGCGTAATACAGTAATCGACAGAATCTGCTGCGGATCCAATAATGTAACTGTTCTGGTTCACCACAAACGTCTCGCCTGTTTTATACCGGACGATCGTTGGGTATCGAACCGCTGTATCGTTGAACGGCTGACCATGCTCGTCCATATCTATACCTAACACGCTTGTTTCTCCTATCTCCTCCAGTGAAGACTGACCTGCCTCCTGCAGGCTTCTGTTCAAGGGAAGATTCTCGTGATTTGTTACAAATCCCGGCGTAATCCTTCCACTGATCTTCAACGCTTCCTTGGCCAATACCGCCTGATTCCCCTGTTCCTCTGATAATTTCTTACATCTTTTACACTGCACAGCCAACAAAATCGCCAACGTGACAACGGCGATAAAAAGTACGCCACATGCGATGGTTGCTATAATGATCACCGTCTTTACCGGCAATTCCGCTTTCTTCAGATTATCTATGCTGTCCTGCAACGTGGCAGTCGCCGCATCTACCGCATCCTGTGTATAGTTATCAACCTCCTGCGCCTGTACCTTATGGTACAACTCTGTCGCCTGATTATAAGCGTCTTCACATACCTTCCATGATTCAGGTGCATATTTATCTGCATCTAATCCCTCGTATGCCGCGATCACCTCTTCCAGTTTGGATGTGTCTACAACTATCTCCGGATTATACTGAATCCCAAGGACAGTCAGCACATCGATTACCTCGTCGATCTGAAGTGCATATGTCTCCTCCGGATTTCCCTTGTTTATCGTGCTTACAATACCAATTGCTTCCCCTTCTTCATTTAACAGGGGAAATCCTCTGGTTATCGGCTGGCTTGCGGTGTATCTGTAATAATGCGCATCATTGATTTCCGACCAGTCCTCAATCGTACAGTCTATCTGCTGCATATCCGCATCATATGCATGTACAACCTGTCCTTTCTTTGTCTTCGTACTATCCTCGCACAATCGAATCCCCATGCAGGATGCAATCTTTGTCGATGGCTGCAATATTGCAAAATTAAGTCCTTCACTGCTATTTACTATGGATAATTCCACAATCACATCATTTTTCAACACAAGCTCGATCACAGTATTCACCTTGTCAGGTGTCACCCCATGTGCCGCAGCCACCGCATTTTTCTCTTCTTCATTCAATATCACAGTATCGCAACAGGATATAAGATATGTACTTTCATCATCCCCTATAAAAAATGCATACCCGGTTTTAATCACATCCTTCGCGCCGCTATCCGCACAATACATCAGCCGAATTGATGCAATCCCCTTCTTCTCATCATACTTACCTGGTGCTTCTACATTCACTGCATCCGTGGCAGTTGCCTCTGCTCCCACAGGCTCTCCTTCCGGCATCTCCGCTGCCCGTACATTCCCCTGAAGCAACACGCAGACCAGAAGTATACTAATGAATGTGAAAATCGACCTTCTTCCTTTATATATGCTATGCTTTTTGTAATGTGTCATTTATGTTCTCCTTTTCATATCATTATCAGTCGAACCCTATTCCATCCTTATTGATACTCGATCGCCTGCTGTGTCTCTCCAGTATGCCGGTTCCAGATCACTCGCTTATCGACAGCTTCTTTCTCCTTTTTTTGTCCCAGATCATAGATAATATAATCATCACTGACAACGAGCGATTTTATCACCGTATCTGCCCCCGCATCAATCGTAATCAGTTCGCCTTCCTGCTTTTCATCCAGCGAATAATATTTTATGCAGATAGAATCATCCACCTTCTGTGCGTAGAACATGACTCTTTTGTAAACATTCAGGCAATACACACTTCCTGCAATACATACTTTTTCCTCCGCATCTTCATCATAGACACGTAAATCATGTAGATATACAAAATCACTGCCATATAACATATTGCTTTCAAAATAGACACCGATTGGTTCTTCCTTCTCCGTTCCGTAGATAACATTCTCAAAAAAGCAGATCAACTGATTTCTTCTGACCGCTTCATAAGAACATCGCACATTCACTAGATGCCGCATACGTCCAACCTCTATCGGCTGGCTCCAGTCCCATGTATCCATATCAAGATAATAGTATTCTGTCTGTTTTTGAAGCACCAGATAATGATCCCGGATACCAAATATCACGTAACTGCCATATCCACCCACATTCTCATAGATCACCTGTGCCTCAGTGCCTTCTTTATTGATGCGGTAAATCCGGTTTTCAATCTGGATATAGAAATATCCCTCATAATAGTACAGTTTGGAACCGATACCATAATAGATCGCATCTCCTTCATCAAATGTATAAAATTCCTCATATGTACCATCCGGAGACAACCGGTAAATCACATTGTTTCCGCACTTCTCCAGCTCATCTACCTTGTCATAGTTTCCAAGCTTCACCCGGCTCTTATAGAAATACACATAACCGTCTACAACCAGCGCGTCGTTGGCATAATTACCGCTTTGCTGGTCAATCCCTGGATCAACCTCTGAAAATGGATTCTCAAAAAACCGGTTCTTCGCCTTTGGTTCCGAACGCTTCTTATCATACACCCTGCTACCGACGACAATTACGCAGGCGAGGAGTATCACTGCAAATAAAACTATCTTTTCTTTCCGAATTAGAGACATTTTGTCCTCCCTTCGACATTATTCATCCACGGTCACCCACATTGCAGACCTCACGCCGTTATAAGAATCCGGATAGTCCTGATCCCATTTTCCCTCGTATCCAATCACCAAAATGTTGTAATCCTTCATACCCGTTGACCGCAGCATCCACGGTAACCGCTCCGTACCATCAGCCAGATGCCGGGAATATGGATACATCGCCGGAAGCTCCTCGATTACAATATCTGTAAATATCGCCTTCCGCTTCTGTAATACTGCTCTCGATGGTCTTCGCCCAAGGACAGATGCATCCGTTAAGCGATTTCCATAATATTGCTCTGCTTCCTTCCAGCTCAGCAGGAATATCTTATCCTTTGTATCCGGTCTGCTCTCCCGTACCTGTACATCCACGGATGGATCCACATGCGCAGCAAACCCCACCGTAGACGGATTCTCCAACGTTGTCTCCCGGATACTTGCCTGTTCCGTCTCGTCAAACGCCTCTGCATAAAACTCCTGATTCAACCACGACCGTATCTGCGAATCCTCCCATATTACACATTTATGATTATCCGAAAATCTCTGATAGGCAATCACATCATGCGATATAAGCAGCACTGCATCCCCATCTTTATCCAGCACATCCCAGCAGATTGGATCCTCTGTCTCTGCATCTCCGTCCTGTTCGTAGGTTCCCATCTGCACGATATCTCCAATTTCTGCATCTTTAAGCGCTACCGTTTCCAATGCTTCTGTCGTGGCAGGTTCATTTGTAGTCATTTCTGCGGTAGTCGCTTCTGTCGTCTCTATCTGGTTTTTTCCACAGCCACACAACAAAACTACAACAATACCAATTATGACCATATATTTCTTTATTTTAATCATTTAATTTCGCTCCTGCATACGCCTCTATTCTATATTACTTTCTCCAATAGCTCTTTTGTTCTTAAAGACTAACGAGAAAAATGTGCGCCATCCGTTCCCGCTGCATTTTCTTCCTCGATACGTAAATGATAATCTTCATTTACACTATAAGGATCATTTAATAACTGCGGAATTGTTATTTCTGTATCAAACATATCATTGTAGTCATTAATAATCTGTATTGTTTGTATACCTGCATCCGCATATAAATATTCCCCAGAAATATTGTTGGTTTGGTAATTTGTAATTGAAACAGCACAATCAAAGTAAGAATATAAATTTGTTTTCATTAATTCATCCGCAGCAGCCTCCAACGCTGTTGCATCCTCTACTCCCTGGTAATAATCTTCCATGGCTCCTATACCATCACTTATTAAATTCCCAACAACCGGAATATTTCCTCCAAACGCTTCCTCTATTCCTGCATCTATACCTTCTCCAGCTACATCTAAAAGAAAACCAAACATATGTTCAGCTATAAAAGTCTGTTGAGCTTCTGGACTTGAAAATCCTACAGAAGTAAAATTCGGCGCAAAATGATTATGCAAATCAACCATTACATGATCTGTTACAATTGCTGCCGAAGTTACCCCTGATCGACTTTGTCCAACAGTTATCTGAGATGTATGCAATGAATTCAAAGTACCTAGCATTGGGGTTATATACTCTTCTTTAAAATTAATTATATATGTCTTATTATTTCCCCCCTCGCAAGTAATATTCAAATATGGTCGATCCTCTCCATAAGAATTTCTAAACTCATGAACATTATAAATTGCCTGTGCAATTGCTTCCTTTTGTACTAATTGGTATCGATTTTCTACAATATTTTGATCCACTAATGCATCTTGTTGAAGAACATTTACCAATTGAGCATTGTATGTCGAAATCAAACTTAAGCCCTGCATAAATCCATTCCATTTATCATCATCTATAGACCACTCATAGTAATCTTTTTTTATATTTCCAACCATTGGACCTCCTATGTGTTCTTGCCCCCATGTATAATTGCATGTGTCAGACAATGTCATCATATCGCAAAACAAGGTCTCCATATCTTTTTCATTCATCATTGTATATGCCATTGCAATTACTATATATTCTGCATTTGTTATTTCACTTGCATCTTTTGCTAATATTTTTTCAATAGCAGCCATGTCATAGACAGGTTTCCCATCCACATAAATAAACACAGTAGCAAACGCCTGTTCATAATATGCTTTTGAATTAGCTGCTTGTTCAGTGAATCCTATCGCTTCTACAATGCCAGCATAGCTTAAATCATTCCCAAATATGCTACCTTCCAATGCAACTGCACTTCCATATCTACCCAAATTATAATTAATTTCACTTACGGAATTTCCCAATGATGAAAGACTGAGCAAATCTCTTGCCCGTTGCATATTATTTTTCAATATATTTAAATCATCTTGTATTGTTTCTTCCCCTGCAAAATTTGAATCAAAGCATCTAACTTTCTCAAATACACGCCTTGTTCGACAGCCAGTCGTTTCATAATAATAATTATTTGTTGTAATTATATCTTGATATGTTTCATGGCATACCTCGACATTTGAAAGCATTAAACCACTTGATAATTGATTAAATTTACAATTATTATTTTCCAAAGCAAGCGATTCTATTAGTTCAACATATTTTTGTTCCTTTTCTGTTGTATAATCTCGATCCACCTTATTTTCCCTCCGAAAGCATATCAGAAATTTGAATGTCTCCATCTTGATATATTTTTTTTGCAATATTCAACATTTTTACGGAATCTTCAATTATCCCATGTACTATGTTCTGTATATCTTTTAAGATATACACTTCATCCATCAGTATGTTCACATAATCACTTTGACTATATGATATTTCCGTTCCTAACCGTCCCGCTGCAATATGCACATATGTATCATCTAACATCGCATTTAATCGTTTTATTTCTGTATCTATTACTGAATAATTAACTACTATAGCCATTCATTATCTCCTCTTTTTTTATATTTCAGAATATAAATCTCCATCAACAACCTCTAATTTTTCTAAAAAATTAATTATTCTATTCTCACATTCCGTCGACCAACTTGGTAACTCACTTGACAATGTTTGTAGAACAGATATGTATAACTCAAGATTATTATGAAAATCCCCTTCAGACACGCCGCTCATACATACATTGGTCAATGCCTCTATAAGCGTCTGTATTCTGCTGTCGATTTGTGTTGTCAAATCCATAATATTATTACTTAATGTTTCCATTTCTTCATCTCTTATTTTCATCTCTATCATATCCAGATTCTCCCTATCTTAATTTATTTAATTGTGCCCGGTTTTCCTCAAGTTGTTGTTGAACTCGATATATTTCTTCTCCTATTGTTCTCAACGCTTCATCATAGCACATACATAATTTTCTATAATTTTCTCCTGTTACATATTCCATTAATAATTCCGATACTTTTTTAATTGTCTGGTTATTCTTTTCTGCCTGCATCTCCTCTATTATTTTTCGCTTCCTAGCATAACAATGCACGGCATCTGTCTTTTCAATCTGCTTTATTCTATACTCCTGTTGTAACAAATCCAGCCGATCTTCTAATCCTGATATATTCTTTTTCAAATCAGCTTTCTTTTGTTTCTTCCCTGCTTCTTCATCTGCCTTATTTCTCGTATCTCTCGTCTGAACTTGCATTCCCATAACCAATACCTTACTCCTTAGCTTTTATCATTATAAAACAGCCCTTAAACCTCATCTTTATCAGACACCATTTAAGGGCTGTTTTACACTAACTAAAATAACATATCTGCAATATTTGCATCTGCTTCCGCAAAGTTTTGACATATCTGTGAAAGCTGCGTATAGAACTGATTAATCAGATCTGACAAGCTCTCAATATCCGGTCCAAGCATATTTTTGAATTCCTCTACGTACGCAGTCGCAGACTCTGCCTCCATGTAACCATTGCTGACAAGAGAACTTACTGTTGTTGTCATATCTGAATACAAATCCTCAATATTTCCTTCGTAACCCTTCATATCTCCAATTAATCCTTCAACGGCTGCATAGTCTACTCTTAATCTATCACCCATTTATTTATCCTCCCTGTACTAACTTAACTGTGTTTTCATATCATCATCCAAATTCTCGAACTGCTGACATACACTTTCTAATTGCTGTGAAAAATCTCCCAAATTCACGTTCAGCTTTGAATAAATTGTTTTAACAATTTTCTCATATTCATCCATATATGCCTGCAATGCCTGTCCTTCCATTACGGATGGAAGAGTCTCTACCGTATTACTCAATTTGTCAAGCAGATTCTCCATTTCTCCCTTCTGTGTTTCAAGCTTTGCAATTACTTCGGATCGGATTTCCCCATAACGCACGTCTAAAGCCATTTTTTAATACCTCCTAATTAATCTTCCACATACACAAGCTTTGCAAGTACTTACATATGCGTATTCATCTTGTTACACTGCGCAGTGCAATATTTAAAGCAACTTCATTTGTCACTTCAAACCTTATTAATAATAATCTCCATTATTTTTACAGCTCAATGTTATTTTCTTTGCCTGTACCAATATTGGAGTATAATGCTTATCCTTTAATGTAAAACTCAAAACAGTTTTTGGATCAGTTCCTGCATAATTTTGTTGTGATATATTGCTTACCTCTATGTGAGAATCAATTTTCGAAATTGAATACGAAGAACTTGAAATACGCGCTCTCCCATCAGAATGTCCATAAGAAAAATTTGCATAGACATATATAATTAAACAGTCCTCCCCATTTACTTCATATGTATATTTTTTTGTAGCTTTTCTTGCCGACACAGAACGCGTATTCTCTGATATTTCATCATTTGTAATTACATATATTCTTTCTGTTACACCTCCTTCCAACTTATTTTCTGCAATCAATAATTCTCCAACACTTGTCTGTGCCTGTATTTTATTATCTTCAAATCCAGGCATTACCATTAACATCAAAATACCAAAAACAAAGTACAACCATTTTCTTTTTTTAATCATCTTAGCACCTCACACATAATAAATGAACTCTTCCGAGTTTTTCCATAGCCTGATTTTAGTATATCGCTACATGCCCAATTATCAAGATGTCTTGCACAAATGGTCGAAATATTAACACTTTTGGTCAAAAAAAGTCCAACATGCATAATTTAAAGATACTTATACGGAACTCATGTGTACTTTTGCATATTAGAATATATTTCTGCTACAATACGATGAAAAAGGAGTTTTCTATGAAATCTACAAATGATACAAGTCTGATTCAGGCCTATTTAGACTATTGCAAATACAACAAGCGTTTAGATGAAAAAACACTTAAAGCCTATGCCATTGATCTCCGACACTTCTATATGGCATTGCCGGATCAGCCACTCATTTCCCGTACACCACAGACAATTGAATCCTATATTTCTTCTTTACATACATTATACAAGCCTCGAACCGTCAAACGGAAAATCGCTTCTATAAAAGCCTTCTATCATCATTTAGAATACCGTGATATGATCGCAATCACACCATTCGCCAAGCTGCAGACTCGTTTCCGCGAACCCCTGATTCTGCCGAAAACGATTCCCCTCCTCACAATCGAACAGCTTCTCGCCGAAATATACACGCAGCACTCAAACGCCAAAACCCCCTATCGGCAAATGCATACACTGCGCGACGCCGCAATCATTGAATTGCTTTTCATGACCGGAATCCGGATATCCGAGCTTTGTTCTCTGCGCAATCATAGCATTAACCTGCACACCGGAACAATACTGATCTATGGAAAAGGAGATAAGGAGCGTCGTCTACAAATCACAAACGCAAACGTCCTATCCATATTAATAAAATACAAATCCAGTATGCCTTTCTGTCCGGATCCATATGCTCCATTCTTTGTAAACCAAAATGGTACTGCCGTATCTGACCAGTCAATCCGCCGTATGATCCGTAAATATTGCAAGCTTGCAAACATCAACCTGCATATCACTCCGCATATGTTCCGGCATACGTTTGCAACAAGCCTCTTAGACGCCGACGTCGACATCCGGTACATTCAGGAAATGCTGGGGCACAGCTCTATCACAACGACAGAAATCTACACACATGTCTCCACGGCAAAACAGACAGATATTCTCACAAATAAACATCCACGGAAAGATTTTCGATTGGTTTGATGGTGCGGGGAAAGCGATCGATAATTTTTAGTTATCCGTCGGTTTAGATAGATAATACGAGATTGTCTGTCTAGTTGGTACGATTTATAAAAATATTGTTAGGGAAATAGGGCATTTGATGAAAACAAATAGTACAGATACGAAAGAAAAAACTCGTAAATTAGACTGGCAGAAATATGATTGGCGCAAGTTTGAAAAAATATGTTTTGAATATATCAAAGTAGTATATTCTGCCAAATTTTATAAAACTGAATTGACTCGCGCTCAAAAAGATAAAGGTCGAGATATTATTATTAAAGGAAAATATGAGGATTTTGAAGCATGGGGTGAGTGCAAAAACCATAAAAGAAATCTTGATCTTTCAACGATTGGAAAAAATATTGTGCTAGCTCTTTCGCATCAAATTAATAAAGCTATTTTTTTCAGCGTGACAAATATTACTTTAAATACCAAAACAGAAATCTTAAATGTTGCCCAAGAGCATGGTTTTGAGGTTTTGTTTTTGGATGGGGCTATACTTGATGAAACAATTTTATCTTGTCGTCAAGTTGCATGTAAATATTTTCGTAGAGAATATGAACATTATATTAAAAAAAATGAAACCAATATTTGGATAGATACTTTTTTGAGTGAGTATCCTTTTGCTGAAGATGCCAAAAATAATGTTAAAATACAATATCACTTGCAGAATGGTTTTAGAATTTATTTACATATATTTATTAAAAATATGAGAAGTGATAACGTCTCGAATATAAGAATTAGTCTGAAAAACATTAATGCAACTGACATGATATTTTATGAGACAACATACCGTTCTGATAAACAACTACCTGCATTATCGGACTTAATGTATACATTTTGTGGTTTGGTATTTTCACCTAAAGAAAACATAATGTTGCCTAATGTTGAGATAGTCTGTACTCTAGACAATGGAACCCAAGTTCATGAAATTATAACAGCAGGTGAAGTCGATGCATCTGATGTGTGGAAAGCACCATATATAAATACAGCAAGCGAAAATTTCTTTAGTAAAGCTACAAAAATTTTACAAGAAATTATTCCGCAGAATTATGTGCGTTTGTTATATATATATGGAAATTCAGGAACCGGTAAAAGCCGCTTAATGCATGAAATTGAAAACAAGGCATATGAAAATACATATAGAGTCATACATATTGATTTTAGAGAAAAACCAAACATTACATCTTTACAAGATTTCATTATGGCATTATTGGGGCTACCTTCTTCTAAAAATAAAATAACTCTTAGTTTCTCTGAGTTTAAAGAAATTTTTAAATTAAGAACTGACGAAAAATCATTACAATTCATATATGAATTTTTGTATCAAGAACAAATAAACATAGTATATAATCAACTAACCAATGCTATTATTGATATAATAGCTAAAACAAGTGGAGATATGCCTATTCTATTTGGTTTGGATAATATACAAGAACTATCCAGAGATTGTCAAATTATGTTTTGGAATATTCTTGAACATTGTAGAACGATTAGCGTTCCAATATGTTTTATACTTTCTCATAATACGGAAAGAAATTCGCATATTAAACATGTTTTAGTCGAATATCTCACTACTATTGGTGACGAAAGAGAAAATTACGTTTTGTCTTATCATTGTGATGTCCTATCCATGCGTGATGCCATTATCTTAATGCAACAGCTATTGCATCTGACACCGGAAAATGAACAATGTATAGAACAAGTGTTACTAAAAAATGGAACTCTGCCAATGGATGTTTTGCTTCTTGCAAAAGGTTTATCTCAAGAAGACAAACTCTTTAATAAAATAGGATTGTATAATTATATTGTAAATCCACACTTGTTAATTGAACAAGGAGGTTTACTTGCTGTATCTACAGAGTTTTTGATTAAAAACCGACTTGACAATATGGCAATTGTTCTTGGAGAATCTGGAAATTACTGGCAATTTCTTTCTCTCTTATGTCATTTTGATGGAAATTTGCCAATAGAAATTTATGAAGAATGTGGGTTTGATGAAAAGACATTATATACAACAAATAATAATTTAATTACTAAAATAAATTATAAGGAAAATATGATTACTTTTTATCATGAAAAATTCTTTACTTATTTTTCAAAAAGACATATTAATTTATCAACTGCAATACTAAAAATAGTATGTAAATGTTATACAACCTATAATAACGAAAATATTATAAGCACTTATCATTTTGTTAAATCCTTGATAGCTCTTAAGGAAAATGACGCTGCAATTACATATGGAATAGCAGCTCTTGAAAAATATAATAAAGAACATCAAAGCATATATGTATCGTTATTATGTGATGACCTTTTAAGAATTATCAATCCTATATCAGAACCTGTACAGTACTTTAAAACGCTTTTTTTGCAAGCAGATACTTGGTTAGAAAATGTTAATATCTCCGAGGCGGAAAAATTATTTGAGGAAGCATACAAAATTATAAGAGAAAAATATTCTTTGTTTACTCCGAAAGATATTACATATTTTTTTCATAGGTATGTCAATCAAAAACTACATACATTACAGTATGATAAAGCTGTTAAGATACTAGAGAAATTTGAAACGCTAGATAATTTGGCGCCCAACGCATCATTAATAATTGATGATAGGTATTGCGTTGCTCTTTATAGTTTAGGGATGGAGAAAGAGGCATTAGAAAGAATTAATCATGTAATTGAATGTGCTGACATTAGAGACGATAATACTTGGCTAAGTATCGCATATTCTGATAAAGCTTTTACATACTTCTTCAATAGCCGAAAAGTAGATAAAGTAGTTTCTAATTTCAAAAAAGCAATTAGTAATTATGAGATTTGCGATGAAAAAGATTCTATTTCAAGAAAGATTGAAATCGCCACACAGTCTGCCATTGTAGACATTTTAGAAAATGATATTACACAAGCGACTATTTGTATACAGCAAGCTATATATATAGCTGAAAAAAGTGCTCATGGCTATTTATTGATTCCATCTTTTAATTTGTATGTTTATCTTTTAATGTTGCAAAAAGATATCAAAGAAGCCACTAATATATTAAAGAAAGGACTTTCTTATGCCAATATCTTTTCGAATGAAAAAGCACTTATAAGTATATACAATAATTTGGGAAATATATATGTTGAAAAACATCTATATTCTCAAGCATTAGAATATTACAAGGCAAGTTATCAAGTCCTGAAAAAAATATGTTTGCCCTCTAATAGTCTGCGCTATAGAGGGCTTATATGCAACATTGTTAAACTTTCAGCTTATCTGCATGACGAAGAATTGATGCAGGAGATATTAGATAATTATAGTTTTGATGAATTAGAGAATTTTATCCGTTATTATCAAAACAGTGAAAAACTAGAAGATATTACAACAAATAATTATGGAATTATGGGGCATAATGGATGGGACTATTTATATTATTAAATTATCAGTTAAAAATAAATTGCCATTTCGGTCTACAATAATGTCACCTTTTCCAACACGGTGAGCAAACCAATGTTGGTTATTAGTGATGGTTGTAATGTTATCAGAGAAATATATAATAGCTATATTTAATCCACAAAGCCCCCAAGGGAGAAAATCTTCAAGTGTAATGTAAGGAGATGCTTGATTTTTGAATTCATAATAATCAGTCATTGAAGCCTTTAAACAGCTTAACAGTAAAAGTTGGTATTCTTTAGCCAAAAGGGATCTGCTAAAGTTTACTAAAACATAAGAGTTCATTGGATTAAAGTTAATGTTAGCTTTATATAAATGTGGTAAAATTTGCATACCATCATTAGGCAACGCATTTTTCCATTTTTTAATGAATAATGCACGAGTATCATCTTCGGCAGCCAGTCTTGTTGTGCCAGAAACTTTGCCACGATGATAAACAACTGCTTCTGAACAATAAACACATTTATAAGAATTTTGTGTAATACGGTAGGTTAGATCAAGATCACAAAAACCATTATAAAATTGTTCATCAAATCGACCTACCTCTTGAAAAACATCTTTGGGAATTAGTATACAACCGGACGAGGCCATGTTAAATTCGTATGTACCGTGCTGTAATGATTTGGGTAAATAACCATCACGAAAAGGTTTTACTACCTCGTAACCTTCATTCATTCCGAGTCCCCAATGAACAACTTGTTTTTGGTTTAGATTAAGGATGGTAGTAGAAACGGCACCACAATTGTCGGTTGCATAATATGCGTTTAATAGGGGAGCTAACCAATCAGGGCCAACCAATATGTCACTATCCATGAAAATTAGTAATTCGCCATTGGCATTTTCGACGCCATAGTTACAAGCAGCAGCATAACCACCATTAGATGGCATTGTCAAAATACGCATAGGTACAGTATCCAATGTAGGTAGCATCTCTAAGGTCAAGCTGGCCTTTGGATTATCATTAACAATAATAATTTCTACGTCACTCAAATTAGTTTGCAATAATAATGACAAATTGGAACATAATATATTTAATCCTGTATAGTATGTAATAATAATTGATATCATGTTTTCAATCTCCTTTATAAATCGTACCAACTAGACAGACAATCTCGTATTATCTATCTAAACCGACGGATAACTAAAAATTATCGATCTCCTTTTTGCTAATATAGATGAATCCTGCTTGCCACTCACGCAAATTTTAATCACCCTATCCCATGTATAATTAAATATTTCTTGATTTTAGTATCATCGTTACATGCTCAATAATCAAGATATCTTGCACAAATGGTCGAAATTTTAACACTTTCGGTCAGGCAATGCGATTTTTGAACGGAATATGTGTGTATTCTTATCGAAATCATAGATATATACCCCCTCATGTCTGCGCACGATTTTCTCTATGCTCTGCATGCCAATTCCATGCTCCTCTTTATTTTTTGAGGTGATGAGTTTTCCTGCCTTATCCTTCTTTATTTCCCCAAGATACGAATTTTTTTCTTCTATAACCGTCATGCCGGAATGCTCGTTCACATCCACACGTAATTCGATAAATCCCTGATTACCAGCCGCTTCATACGCATTTTCCAGCAGATTTCCGAATAGCACTGTCATCTCCGTGTCATTCAGATCAGATAGCACAGCTCCCCGAATATCAACCGCCAATGATATTCCTGCCTTATCACATACACTCTGATAATATTGCAAGATCACGTTTAACACGGCCCGATTACAAAACCTTTTCTTCGTAAGCTTCGCATCCACGCAATCCTGCAAAAGCTTCTTCGCTTCCTCAATGTCTTCACGTTCCAATAAACTCTGTACCGTGTATAGAAAATGCCTTGTATCATGAATCACCGCATGACATGCCTGATTCTCTTCACGAACCATCAGAACTTCCTGCAATCGAACCTGTTCTTGTTTTACCCGCTGTTCCCTCTTGTATACATAATTATAGATGCATAACAGACCTATAATTATCAGGACAAGCACAATTACAATCACACATGTCCATACATAAGGTAGCGCTTGCTCCATATTATTTATAAAAATAAGAAATCCGATCAGAAAAAAGATGACGATTCCCTGCATGAAAAATAGAATTTCAGATGCCTTTCTTTTCATAGCTTTCCCTTATCCCCTTCGCAGATATTCTTCATATTTCTTACAAAACTCCGGATACATACGCCTGGATATATGTGCCCTATACTTTCCTTTCGCCAGAATTATTTCATTCTTTGTAAACCGGCTCACATAATCCAGATTTACCAGAAAACTCGTATGAGATTTGCAAAATCTTACCTGATTCAGTTTTTGCTCCCAATCCTCCAGCTTTCCCTTCACTTCATACCTGGCATCCTTTGTGCATACGTACACACAACGCCTTTGATTCTCAATCATAACAATGTCTGCTTCCCGACAGACAATCGTCTCTCCATTCTGCATAATTGTGATTTTGGGATTCGTATTCCGATACGCCACCAACGCATCTCTCAGATTCCGCTCGATTCGATCCGGCAAAGATGCTTTTTCGATATACCGAAACACCTGAAAGTCCATCGCATCATCCAGATACTGTTCCGTAAATGATACAATGAAGATCAGTGCATATGGATTTTTCTCTTTGATCCTCCGTCCGACCTCAATTCCACTTTTCCCCGGCATTTCCACATCCAGAAATACGATATCTGCCATCTCCGGTTCTTCCAGAAGCTTCTCCCCATCTGTAAATGTCTTTATTCCTGCCTCTATATTATTTTGCCGAAAAAAGCGATCAACTATTTCACTCAGATATTCTAAATAACTGCTATCATCGTCACATAAAAATATATGTATCATCTATAAAATCTCTTCCCTCTCAATTACTATAATGTCCTCTGATTCCCTCGCTTCCTGATCCATATTATGAACAAGTGAGAAAAAGAACAGCCACACGATGGCTGTCAGGATAGAAAAAATACTCACCAAATTAAAGATTCTACGTTTCAACAGATATTGCCCCCTTATACCAACCACGTTTCTTTTATATCATACTAAATTTCAGATTGTATATCAATCATACAATCGATTCTTTACGAATCTTAATTTCCAGAATACTTCTGAAACGCTCGCTGTTTTCATCCGACAGTTCGGACTGACTAAAAATATGTTTGTATAAATATGGGACTTGCCCATTTTTCCGTAAGTTGTTCTCCTTTGCTCATCGATCACTTCTTTAGGTGGTATTCTATCTACAGACAATTTACTTTAATTATTTCATTCCGCAATTATTACATGTCCACGTTGTTCAGTTGCATACGCAGGTTCTGTTTATAAACGTTCGCGTATCGGTTTTGCAGTTCCGCAAGAACAGATTGTCTCATATCTGTCGTTCATCTTACCACACTGCGGACACACCCATACCTTTCCCGTAGATATGTCGCGTTTCATAGCTTGTACCTTATCCTCTGCAATCCTGCGCTGTATTTCTATATCATCAAATTCAGGCTCTCTGGGTTTTATAAACAGTGTAATAATATATGCAAATACTCCAAACAAAAATCCGAGCACATACCATGCAGATGATTCTCTTCGCTTTTTTTCCATTGCGGCGCCACATATATACGCCCACACGCATGACCATATCAGTACAAAGACCAATCGCATATTTCTTCCTCTTTTCCCTTTTTATCAAACTATTGAGATATACATTCTTCATTTTCTGATTTTTTCATGCCACAATTGCATATGAATACATGTCCGGAATTTTCCATACCGCAGTTATTGCATATCCACGTTTCAACAACCGGTTTTGCTACCGCGTGCGAAATAACCCTCGGAGGTTTCCGTTCCCCACACGGACATGCATATACTTTTGAATCATTCACGTTTCTACACACCGGGCATACCCAGACACGACCAGACTCAATGTCACTCTTCATTGCACGTGCTTTATCTGCCTGTACAATTCTTTCAATATCTACTTTGTCCACTTCTTTTATCTTAGGTTTTATAAACCACCACGCAACCAAATATGCCAATCCACCAAATATAAAACCAAGCACATACCATGCTGTTGGATCATAGTTCTTTTTTCTCACTTCTTCCCCACATACAAATGCCCAAAAAATTCCTGCTATCACATATACAATTCCTGCTATCATTGACGTCCTCGCTCCTCTATTTCCTTAATTTTTTCAAATGCTGTACCCGCTTTTATAGTACTTGGACGCATTTCGTATTCAACCCCCATGTCGATTTTTGCAGATTGCGATGCAGTTTTTGCACAGGAACATCTTTTTTTCCAAAATATATATGATAAAATAGAACAAGTATTTTATTAAATTGAGTTATTAAAAGGAGACTCCAGACTATGTATCATATTGTTATTTGTGATGATGATACTTTATTTATAGATCATATGAAATGTTTATTGCTTCGCGCAGGACTACCATCAGAAACCTGCAAATTCTACAGCTACCTCTCAGCAAGTGAATTCGAAGCAGACTTTCCAAATTTCTATACGATTGATTTACTGATCTTAGATATCCAACTTCCAGATGTAAATGGAACGGTATTTGCCAAATCTTTTCGTGAGAAATTCCCAAGCTCCACACTGGTTTTCTGTTCCGGGAAGCAGTCGCCAACGCCGGAATCATTTGAGTCTGAGCCATACCGCTATCTGCTCAAAACATGGTCAGATGAACATATGGTGGAGAAACTTGCTTCGATTGTTGCTCATATTCAGACCGAGAAAACAGAGCCTTTTATCCATGCCGGATGGTACAGCACACACATAAAACTCCCTGCGTCGGAGATTATGTATATCGCACGCGGACGTGGCTGTTCGAAGATTTATGTATCGAAGAACAGCCCCTACTATGCTTATAATGACAAGATTATATGCAAAAGTTCTCTAAGTGACCTGCATGCATTACTGCATGATTTTTATTTTGCGTATGCACATAACAGTTACTTAGTGAATCTCCAGCATGTAACATACCTGAATACAACCGAACTGACACTGTCGGATAATAGCATGCTGACGATCTCACGCTCCAGGCAAAAAGAGTTTCAGTCAATGTTTTTCCGTTATATGAAATCACAGGATTAGGAGGCAGTATGGATTATATTATCTTGTTGTTTAGTTGCATTGCAGAATACCTCATATTTTCGGACTTCTTTGATGCCTTTTTAACCATTCGTCCGAATTTCCAGCCAATCCGGAACCGTATTTTGATAGCGATTCCTTTCATCGGCATTTATTTTGGTATCAACACATTGCAGCTTTCGTATCTGAATATGATTGCGTTCATCTGTCTGATACTTCTTTACTCTTTTCTTTATGAAGCAAGCTTAAAAGAACGACTGCTGTATATCGTATTTTTGTGTGCGATTTTCTTCGGCTGCGAATTTTTATTTGCAGTTTTATTGAATCTGCCTGCATACCTTTTTCATTCCAGCAGTGTTGCGAATCTGTCCACAATTCCTTGGCAGATATTTACACTGAAGCTCCTGACCTATCTGATCTGCTGCCTGTATAAGCAGACCTCTGTCCGATCCTCCGCCCACATGGATCGGAAGATTTTCGCATGCTATTTGTGTATTCCAATTGCATGCATTGCAATGATGCTGCTCACATATTATTCCGGTCTGGACTTCGCATCATCTCCACGCATGCGGATATTGCTCTGCGTATTTTTTGCGATCATGCAGTTTGGAAACATTCTGATCTTCCGCGCATTCCAGAGATACACGGAGCAGCTTAATCACAACCTGCAGAACAACCTGATTATCTCAGATCAATCACTTCGACTGAGTTATTATCAAAAGATACTCACTATGGATGAACATTTGCAGGAGCTGGTGCACGATACGACACATTACATGAAAGCCATCCGCATACTGCTTGACGACGGACATCCAGACCAGGCACTTGCACTCATTTCCGAATTGGATACAAAGTTAGATACAACCATCCTTACGCGCTATTCCAAAAACGATATTCTGAATGCAATTCTAACTGAGAAATCTGAACTTGCCCAATCGCAGAATATCCAGATGTCAATCGATGTACTCCCGGATATTACGTTTGCCGAATTACCGTCCGCGGATATCATATCCATTCTGTCAAATCTGCTTGAGAACGCCATCGAAGCATGCCTGGTGCGCGACAATTCTCGTGTTGTACAACTGACTATTACAAAGAAAAACGAAAATAACTTCTATGTGATTATCGTGAAAAATACCTTTGACAAAGCACCGGTTTTACGTGATGGACAATTCGTCTCTACCAAGACGGACACGAAGCTGCACGGCATCGGCACCAAAAGCATCCGGCATGCAGTGGAGAACAATCATGGTTTTGTCAACTACTCGATTGAAGGAGGATTCTTCGTAGCGACTGTGGTATTACCAATAGCATTAAACGTGTAGGTTCCTTAAATGCTACAATTAGTTGCATTTCTAAAAATCTCTTTACAATCTGCTGTAATTCATGATACAGTTTCTTTGTTGTCGAGAAGCGCTCGTTCATAGCGTAGTTCGGTAACAGTCTATTAATTTATATTTTTATCTTCGATTCTTCGAATACTAATCATTACCCTTTTTGCGCACAAATTTTAATTATTACTCATTAACAACTTTAATTTCATGCACACATCTATTTTTTAGGAGGAACCGCTTATGACGAATGAAACAATAACCACAGACACACAGAATACATTCTATCAGACCGTAAACGAACTCGAAGAAGCTATGAAAACACAAAACCTATATTCAGAATATATCACACTTGACGAAACATGGAAAAAACGCTTCGCTGATTACATGACGGGAAAGAAAACAATGCCACTTACTTACGATCCATTCTTCAAATGTATGTTTCACCCGGACAGACATCCTGATTGGTTGTCAAATCTGCTCAGTGCCATTTTGGGTGAATCCGTCGTTGTGGAACGGCTTTTGCCATCGGAAAATACAGCCATCTCCATTGATTCCCTGCTAATCATGGATATCGTTGTCCGATTAAGTAATGGCTCACTTGCAAATGTCGAAATTCAGAAGATTCCATATATGTTCACTGCTGAACGCATTTCCTGTTACTCTTCTGACTTGTTGCTTCGTGAATACACACGCCTAAAAGAGAACAAAAAATTTATGTATTCTGACATGAAAAAAGTATACACCATTATTCTATATGAAAAAACAGGCGCTGATTTTAAAAATCCGCTATTGCATGGTGCTTATATCCATCACGGTAAAACACGATTTAACACCGAACTCACGTTGGAACTCCTGCAGGAATATTTTCTGATTGCACTTGATGTATTCTGTCAAAACGGATATACTGATGATAAGAATCTAGATACACGGGAAACCATTGATTCAAATATGAATGATTTGGAAGGCTGGCTTTCTATCCTGACCGCAGAGACAATCGCGGATGTGGAGCGCGTGATCAGACGCTATCCGTGGAGCGAAACGATATTCCGTGAAATAAGTACATATGTTAATAAACCTGAGGAGGTGATTCACATGTTTTCAGAAGCGTTAAAAATTGCAGATAAAAATACAGTGAAATACATGATTGAAGAACTGCAGGATGAATTACAACTGGCTGAAAAAAAGCAAAAACAGGAAGCGGAATTGCGAAAGCAAGAGGAAGAAAAACGAAAGCAGGCTGAAGATGAATTACAGCGATCAAAAGAAGAAATTGCGCAGTTGAAAGCATTGTTAGCTAAAAAGCAATAATCCAGAATGGCACCGTTTTATGACGGTGCCATTTTATATCAAATAATTATTTCGTATTCTCAGCTTCACCGATACACAATCGTCTCCTGTGTCTCCCCGGTATTCCGGTTCCAGATTACCCGCATATCCACACCATCTTCATAATTGCCCGGTCCCAGATCATAGATAATGAAATCATCACTCACCACCAACGATTTTATGCTCTTATTCTCATCCGGGTTAATCGTAAACAGTTCGACTTCCGACTCACCATCGAACGATCTGTATTTTATGCAGACGCCATCATCCACGCTCTGTGCATAAAAGGCATCTCCTTTATAAACATTCAGGCAATACACGTCAGACGCAATCTTCTCCAATTCCTTTTCCTCTTCATTCCAAACCTTTAATTGATGATCCAATAAAACTACCGCATTGTCTGATAGTTCATATCTGCTTCCATAAATAACGCCCTCATATAAATCAAAAAGTTCCGTATCTACATTGAGCAAGTGCCGCATACGTCCAACCTCTATCGGCTGACTCCAGTCCCATTTATCCAGATTCAGACAGTAGTATTGGCGCGCTTTTTGAAGCACCAGATGATGACTCCGGAAAATGGATTCTCAAACAGCCGGTTCTTTGCCTTTTGTGCAGAATGTCGTTTGTAAAATACCCCGCCACCAATGGCACAGGCAACAAGTATCATTGCAAATATAATTATCTTTTGTTTCCTGCTTAAAGACATCCCATTCTCCCTTCAATCTATCGTCAACCAAATCCGATCACATGCTTTCCCCTCCAATCCGGTATAGGTATCACGGAATGAAAAGATAATCGTGCAAGTTCCAATATTCGTCTCATACTCATAGTAGAGATCCTTCATTGAACTAATCTCTTTTTCTTCATCCGGTTTTCCCATCGCAGCAAGTATCTCCTCATACGTGCTCGTCTGACTGAGTCCATTGCACAACATAAATTGCTCATCGAACCATATCGTATGAATCGGACAATTCACCGCAGCTGTCTCCTTCGTACCTGTATTGATTACCGATACATCAAACTCCCCCTTAAAATCACGTGCCTCCATCTTGCAGATTGTTGTCTCATATGCCTTATATCCATCTATCATCAGAGAGGCTGGTTTTCCCAGCATGATCTTCGCATCACTTTCATTCATGCTATACCCTGCGTCATACAGATCTGTGGTTGTGCACGGAAATGTCATAACCTTTCCGGCAATCGCAAATTCCATACTGGATACATCCTTCGTCGTAAATGGAATGTCCGCATAAGCAACTGGTTCTTTCTCTTTTCGAAGGCTTACCTTCTCCGATGCCTCCGGATCTGTCAGAAACCAAACGACAAAGCCAATTACTCCAAGTATGATCACTATCATGATCACTTCTTTAATCGCACGCTTTACCCGTCTTTTTTTCTTTGCCTGCAAGTCCTGCATGAACTGCTCATAGACTTCGTCTCTTTCGGTATTCTCTTCCATTGCTATTTCCTCCCATGTTTACCGGTACGAGATTGTTTGCTGTATCTCTCCGATATGCCGGTTCCAGATCACCCGCGTATCAATAGCTTCTTGCTCCCTTTGACACTAATCACCCACGTTTACCCACATCACAGGTCGAACGCCGTTATAAGAATCTGGATAGTCCTGATCCCATTTTCCCTCGTATCCAATCACTAAGATCGTGTAATCCTTCATACCCGTTGACCGCAGCATCCACGGTAACCGCTCCGTACCATCAGGCAGATGCCGGGAATATGGATACATCGCTGGAAGCTCCTCGATTATAAGATCTGTAAATATCGCTTTCCGCTTCTGCAAAACTGCCCTCGATGGTCTTCGTCCAAGAACGGATGCATCCGTTAAGCGATTTCCATAATATTGCTCCGCTTCCTTCCAGCTCAGCAGGAATATTTTATCCTTTGTATCCGGTCTGCTCTCCCGTACTTGTACATCCCCGGACGGGTCTACATGCGCAGCAAATCCCACTGTAGATAGATTCTCCAATGTTGTCTCGCAGATACTTGCCTGTTCTTCCTCGTCAAACGCTTCTGCATAGAACTCCTGATTCAGCCATGTCCGTATCTCGGAATCCTCCCATATCACACATTTACGGCTATCCGAAAATCGCTGATAGGCGATCACATCATGCGATATAAGCAACACTGCATCCCCATCCTTATCCAGCACATCCCAGCAGATCGGATCTTCTGTCTCTGCATCTCCGTCCTGTTCGTAGGTTCCCATCTGCACAATATCTCCAATTTTTGCATCTTTCAGTACCACTGTTTCCAATGCTTCTGTCGTAGCAGGTTCCGGTTCCTCTGTATTGGATTCCTCTGTATCCACCTCAGTTGACTCCGCCTGTTTTCCACATCCACTTAGTAAAAGCATTGCAAATGCGAGCATGATATACCATTTTTTCATTCTCTATAACTCCTCATACCGAACCTGTCTACGTCTGTTCATTCTCTGATTTCTTCATTCCACAGTTGCAGATAAATATATGATCTGAGTCCTCTTATTTGTAACTAATGGATTTCCACTTTCCTGTATGCCGGTTCCATATTATGCGTACATCCACATTCTCTCCATATTCATAATTTTGACCATACTCTGACGATCCAAGATCATAGATGATAAAATCCTCGCTGACGGCCAACGATAATATCCTCAATTTCCCATCCGGATTCACCGTGAGCAAATCTTCTTCCTCATCTGACGTCAAAGATTTGTATTTTATCGTGTACGCATGATTCTCAGCATTTTCCTGCGCATAATAGACGGCATCCTGATAGATATTTATGCATTCAATATCTGTCTCTTCTTCTATTGCTGCATTCGCATCCTGCAGCCGCTTCGGAGAATGCTTGGTAACACCACTGATCATCCAATTATAAAAAGTATCTGCGTCCAGCGCATACACATATTTCAAAACACGCATCTGATCAAAGTCGATAGGCGTGCTCCAGTCCCATTTACGCATATCCAGATAACGCACTTCATTATGATTTGCCAGCAGCAGATAATGCTCCCGGATTCCAAACATCCGAAAAATACCATTGCCACCGGTATTTTCATAGATAACCTGCGCACTGCTTCCATCCTTTGTTATACGATACACCCGCTGACCAATCATGATATAGAAATGCTCATCATAATAATAAAGCTTGGAATTCACGTCATAATAGAGGGCATCTTCATCTTCAAATTCGTAAAACTCCTCATACGTTCCATCCGGGGAAAGACGATATATGACGTTATTTCCACATTTCTCTAATTTTTCTTTTTTATCATAATTTCCCAGCTCCACGACACTTCTGTACAGATATACATAGCCATCCACAACCAGCGCATCCGCCTTGTAGTTTCCATATTGATATTCAATCTCTTTGTTATTGTCGAAGAAAAAGATATCCGCATGGTTTTTCTGAAATACGATAACCACCACCAGCAACCATGCGAGTAAAACGATACTTACGACTGTAATAAGAACATATAATTTTATTTTTTTCATTCCTGTAACGCTTGCCCCTCTCCGTTTTCATCACCTACATCGATCCACATAGCCGGACGAACACCCTGATAGTAATCTGCCAGACATTGTGAATAATACCCGTCCCCTCGAATAATGGAGATTTGATTCTGTGACTTTCCGGTTGACCGCAACATCCACGAAATCCCTTCCGATGCATCTGGAACACTTGTCACAAATGGTACTTTTTCACGCACGCGCTGTTGCTCTATCTCTTCGTAGCGCTGTAAAACAGCCTTGCTTGGTTTGCATAAAAGTGCTTCTGCTTTTGGTAATTTGTGCCCATAATACTTCTCGATTTCCTTCTGGCTCAGCAGGAATATCCGATCCGTCGCATCACCCCTCGACTCCTGATTTGCCTCATCTACTCCTGATGTGACGTATCCTTTGATACGCGCCTGTGTTTCCTTATCAAATGCGTCCGTATAAAACTCCTCATTCAGCCATGTCCGTATCTGGGAATCCTCCCATATCACACAATTGGGGCTGTCAGAAAACCGCTGATAGCCAATCACGTCATGCGAGATAATCAATATTGAATCCCCGTCCTTGTCCAATACATCCCAATAGATCGGGTCCTCTGTCTCCGTATCCCCGTCCTGCTCATAGGTTCCCATCTGCACGATATCACCAACTTCTGCACGTTTAAGCTCGACCGTCTCCAATACTTCTGCTTCCACTGCAGCGACCGTTGTCGCCTCTGTGGATTCTGTGCTTTGCTGTGCACACCCGCTGAGCAGGCACAGAATCACGAATCCCAATACACCTGTTTTTTTCATACCTTTATTTTTCTGCCTCATACCGCTCCTTGAAATATGCAAGCAGCTCCTTATAATCCTGCATAGAATGATAGAAGCGAACCGTGTCTGTATATTCACTGCCATTCCATTTATATGCATACGTAACTACGAAACAGGCACCCGGATTCTTGAACTTCAGAATCTTCTCAACCGGCAAAGCCACCTGCTCAAAGGTACCGTTCTCGATCATCTCCTGAAAAACCGGCTTCTCCTGAATACGCTTCAACAGGAAATCCTTATGCTGAATCATCTTGATTGCTTTCTGCTCCATGTCTCGGCTACCCATTGCCTGTCCGACATGTGTTACACTTACCCCCTGCGCCTGGACAGTGTGAACTCTATATGCACCCAGTCCGGTTGCTCCCAGAAAAGCATCCTTATTCAAATGTACAACATACGCATGTTTCGCATTATCAATCAACACCGCATGTAACACATCGGTATATGTAATAAGCTTTCTCTTATAATTTGTCTTGTAGATCAGACAGCAAATCAGCACGACAAAGCTTACGACTCCCAGTATCGTGTTTACCTTTCCATCCTCATAGTCGCCAGTCACTGTCATCCATGCAGTATACAGAAGTCCGCCAATCGATGCCAGCAACAGCACCAGCCATGTCAGAAATCCCGGAACTGACATATTCCGTATCGTTCTCGGTGGATAGCTGTACAGCTTCATATCCTGTGCGCTCGCAGGTGTCTCCCATTTTCTCTGATCCCAATTCACATCAAATAGTTTTTCTTCACTCATCCCGTTACCTCTTTCCAATGTTTTTTTCATTCTACCGTCTGCATAACATTTTTTCGATTCATTTTCCGCGAATCGAAGATTTTTTCCGTTAACCCCAAGTTTTGCATGATTCCCTGTTCATTACAATTCATCTGTCCGTTTTTGCATAATCAGATGCAATTTTTGCATGAATCAAGTTAAATTTTTCAACAGCCGATTAAAATGATTATATACTATATTTTGTCGCTATACAATAACGCAAATATATTTTGTGGAAATATATTTATGTGAACACACTTTCTGCATGATGACTGATTGCGCAAAAAAAGAGGTGCTCTGCACCTCTCTCTTGTTTTCCTGTTTACTTATGCTTCCTTCTGCAAATTCCGTATCACGATCTGCTCCTGATTATAAATATGTTCCTTCATAATCTTCTGTGCTGTCTCTACGTCGCCCTTCAAAATCGCCTCTGTAATCTGATCATGCTCCCGGATCAGATTCTCATGATACGAAAAATCTTTTACATATTCAAACCGGTATCGGTACACCTGCTCGCGCAGATTCATCGCGATCGTAATCAGCTTCTGGTTCTTCGATGCCCGGTAAATCGTGTTGTGGAAACGTTCATCCCCCTCCACAATTGCCTGCACATTTCCTGATTTGACCGCTTCACGAAATGCCACGCATGCCTGTTTTATCTCTGTCTTATCATCCTCATCCAACCGCTCGCAGGCAAGCTTGACCGACAATGAATCAATTGCCATTCGAACCTCCAAGGCATCTTTTAAGTCACGCACTGTAATCTTCGCAACCTCCGCACCTTTCCGCGGAATCATAACAACCAGACCTTCCAGCTCCAGCATCCGGATTGCCTCACGTACCGGTGTCCGGCTGACACCAAGCTTGTTCGCCAGCGTCACTTCCATCAGACGCTCTCCCGGCTGCAATTCTCCCTGTATGATTGCCTTGCGTAATGTATGAAATACAACCTCCCGAAGTGGAAGATACTCATCGATATTCATATCCAACTTCATATCTGCTACCTCCTTACCTTCCTGTCAAAACTTTTATCCATTCCGATTTTCATTACCTTCTTCGTTCCCCATATACATCAAAATAAATTCAACGTGTATACAATATACATTACTATGCATAGACAAATATTTCAAGCATATTTTTTATTTCTACCAGAGTATTTTTCTCAAAAGGTATGATTATTTCTCACGATTCTGCAAAAATCTCAGCCAACTCTAACACGGCTGTGTCACATATACCTCGGAAAGTCCGTACTGCTGCCGGATTTTCTCTGCCGCCTGCTCTGCAGTCGCTTTCTCTGTATATAAACCAAACACCGTCGGTCCGCTGCCGCTCATGATCGCATTTTCGGCACCAGACTCTTTCATTGTCTGTTTGATCTCCTCGATCTGCGGATAAAGCTTCGTTGTGACTGTCTCCAAGACATTTTCCATGCGGCTTGCCACACCGGACAGATCTCCCTGCTTCAGCGCGTCCACCATACCCGCAACATCCGGGTGGTGCTGCAGCTCGTTCGCATGCAGGTTCTCATATACCATCTTCGTGCTGACCGATATCGTCGGTTTCGCCACAACGACAAAACAATCAGGCAGCGGTGCCACCTCTGTCAGCACCTCGCCGATGCCCTCGGAAAGCGCGGTTTTTGCCATGATACAATATGGCACATCCGCCCCCAGCTTCACACCAAGCTTCATCAATTCCTGATCACTGACGTCCAGTCCATACAACTCCCGCATCGCGTGAAATGCCGCGGCGCAATCCGTACTGCCACCTGCCATACCGGCTTCGACCGGGATTCGTTTCACCAGCTCCACATGGACATGCCCGGTCAGATGATACGTTTCCCCCATCAGTGCGATTGCTTTGTAGATAAGATTACGCGCATCACACGGCACGAATGCCTTATCACACGCCAGTGTGATTGTCAGCGTATCCGCTTCCTCCACTGTAAATGTCAATGTATCATATAAGCTTAGATTCTGCATGATCATGCAGACATCATGATAACCATCCTCGCGTCTGCGCAAAACATCCAATGCCAGATTCACCTTTGCATATGCATTTCTTGTTAATGTCTTCATCCTCAACGGCCTCTCTTTCCTGTTCTTCCCACTGTTCCCTATAATCTATGTTTATTATACCAATGCCGTTGATTCTTCACAATCTATTTATAGAATTTATATTCTTCCTGATGTGCTTGTATCTTATAACCATAACAAAAATCCATGTCACATTCTGCAACATGGATTTTCATTATTATATCAACAATATCTGAAACTCTAAGATTTCACGATCAGCAGCCGGTCACCCTCTGATACATAATCGGACTCCAGATTGTTCAACTGCTTGATGGCATCAATCGATGCATAGTATTTTTTCGCAATGCTCCACATGCTGTCGCCCTTCTGCACGACATATCCAACGATGCCCGGCTGTGCCGCCTTCTTCGCCTCATCAATCGGCAGGATCTGCAGATCCGTCATCGCCTGACTCTCACCCTTTGCAAAGACGGAGATGTTCAGGTTGATCTGTGCCTTAATCTCGATTTCTTCACTATTTAATAACGACGCAGTAAGCTGGTCGATGCACGGATGGATACGCACCGAGTCCTCCTGCGCGAGCGGTACCGTATCCGCCGTATACGAAAATGGAATCTCCACCTCGACACTGCTCATCGGATCATCTCCGGTCGCAATATACAGCACACAGCATTTTACAACGCCTGTGATCTCTGCCCCATTTTCCCCGACAACAACATCATCAATATCGACATCGCCATACACATGACAGATCTGCAGCAGCTTCGCCTTATCTCCACCGATCTGTTTTCTGGCAGACACTTTTGCCTTCGCTGCATTGCGCAGCAGCAGGTTCTCATAATCCATCACCTCAAACTGCGGTACAAGCTCCGCGCTCGGCGAATACACATCGGACAGCATCCGGCATGAACAGTCCTCATACAGCTTGATATTCATATCAATATTATAGTCACAGCCAAACACGCGATCCTCACCATCCGCATCCTGCCGGATTGTGATCTCCCCCTTGCCAAGCACATAATCGACATCCAGCACCATGCCCTCTGCTGCACCACTGCAAGGCACCTCACGATAGAGCGACCGCACCGAGAAAATGGATTGTACCGGGAGCCGTTCCTCGCCCCCTTTATATAAGATGAAGATTTCGATTTCTCCACGCACCAGAAGCTTCTCATCCCCCGCCTTCGTCTCCATGTTCCGAAGTGCGACACATTGCCACAAAATCTCCTGGATATTCGGTTTGTTCTGCGGGATTTCCAGCTCCTCCCGCACCTTCAGGACATCGCGCTTGGCGAGCACGACCTGACTATATGTAACGTCGCGATACTGACAGGCAACGCCTTCCCCCTGCTCAATCCCTGTCGCCGCATCGATGCACATCTCTTCATACACATTAACACTTGTTCCGATCAGTCCGCGAACCTCCAGCTTGCGCGAATTGATCATGCTCACCGTCAAGTCCTCCAACTGGCTGTGGCAATCCACCTGACTAGAGGAAGACACGCCATCGCAGTTGACAACATCCTCAAATGGAATCTCACTCTGGAACTGGCACAGCCGCGGGATATCGCCCCCGGTACGATACAGCACACGCACGCAGACCGATCCGGTGATCCGCACTTTTCCATCCTCCGGAATCATGGACTCCAACAGAATATGACCTTCCTTGGCAACGATTTTTTCCATATCGCCTTTACTATCCGGAATCGTAAAATCATCATCGACTGTTATCTGTGAATATTTGGACTGCGTCAACACGCTTGTATGTATTTCCTTCTTCGAAAATTCCATAGCTCCCTCCACCAAACTAGATTCTTACCCTCTGCTTTATATGTATTCCAATGCTCTCTGAATTATGATAATTTACCGTAAATATTTTTCCTCGCATATAGAAGCCGTACTTACGATACATTCAATACCGGCAGCTCCAGCCGCGGCAACCGGATTACAATATACGGGTACATCGACGATGTTCCTGTCTGCCCGTCAGGCGTGTTGGAATCTGTCCCTGATGCAACACCGGAAATGTCCCCCTCCATCTCAGCCTCGGTCTTCAGATCGGTCTTTATATAGATTGCCCGGTCAGTCTTATACAGCTCCTCCACAACCACACACAGATTGGTACGGTCGTGTTCCCCATATCCAACCACAATATACAGATGATCCTTCGTCGTATAACTCATCTGGAATGCATGCAGCTTCTTCTCCTCTATGATCTGCCGCAGATCATCCGGCAGTTCTGTCTCTGCGCACACCGTAAAATCCAGATCCTGTCGTTCTCTCGCCTCCTGCTTGCGACACCCGGATGACACACACGCCAGCGCAACCAGAACCAAAATCATAAACTGCCTCCCGCTTCGTCCTTTATTCAACATTTTCTCATTACAATCCCCCATGATCCCCCATTTCTTCATCCGCGTTCTATCTCAAATCCTTGCAGATGATAAAACGTTTCATCTACGCAGGTTGCGCAAACGAAACTATTTTGCTAAAATATATGTGGTTTTTTCCGCCCTATGCGTAAAACCACAAATATAAATATAAGAGGCGTAATCATGTCAAAGAAAATTAACCGAAACGATCCTTGCTGGTGTGGCAGCGGCAGAAAATACAAAGTCTGTCATGAAATGTTCGACGATAAGATTGCAAAAATTGCACATCAGGGGCACATCGTTCCTACTCATAACCTAATCAAAAATGCAGAGCAGATTGAGAAGATCAAGGAAAGTGCAAAAATCAACATCGCTGTACTGGATGAGATTCAGAAGACAATCCATGAGGGTATGTCTACCGCAGAGATCGATAAGATCGTCTACGATATGACAACCGATATGGGCGGTATTCCAGCACCATTAAACTACGAAGGATTCCCATACAGTGTATGTACTTCCGTCAACGATCAGGTCTGCCACGGATTCCCATCACCAGATGTTATCTTAAAATCCGGTGATATCATCAACGTAGACTGCTCTACAATCCTGAACGGCTATTTCTCCGACTCTTCCCGTATGTTCTGTATCGGTGATGTCAGCCCGGAGAAGAAGAAACTCGTTGATGTCACAAAGGAAGCAATGCTCAAAGGTCTCGAACAGGTAAAACCTTGGGGCTTCCTCGGCGACATGGGGCAGGCAGTGCATGATTATGTCTATGCAAATGGATATTCTGTTGTCCGCGAAATCGGTGGACACGGTGTCGGCATCGAGTTCCACGAAGAACCTTGGGTAAGCTACAACTCTAAAGCAGGTACAGAAATGCTTATGGTTCCTGGCTTCATGTTCACGATCGAACCGATGGTAAACATGGGCAAGCCGGACATCTTCGTCGACGAAGAAAATGACTGGGAAGTTTACACCGAAGATGGACTTCCATCTGCACAGTGGGAGATTCAGGTACTTGTCACCGAGGATGGATACGAGATTATTTCCTACTAAAAATACGCGTAGTCGGGCTACAGAATATTATAAAGATGAGCCATGATTATAATTCTACACAGACGCGCTCCCGCTCACTTCATCACGCAGCGGTACTAAATTCGTGCTACGCACTCATTAAGTGCCGGCGTGCTTCAATGGTCTGTTTAAGAATTATAATCATGGCTCATCTTGTTTACAGATTTACACGACTACGCTTACTCTTTGGTTAAAATGATTTGTCGATAAAAGGTAATCCTCGGTGAATATATGTGATATCTTCCCCTTCATCATACGTGAAAGCAATATTCACATTTACCTTGTGATCATTTTGATACACATATTCCGGGACATTATCACTGTAGCCGTAGATGCATAAGGTATCCTGCAGTTCAATCTCGTTTCGTTTCTTCGCATGCATCGTCTCCAAGAAATCCGCTGTCACTTTCTGCATCTCATCCTCGGTCATCCGCCCTTTTTCCTGACTGCACAGATAGAGATTGCTGCTGCCAGAAAGCCCCAGATCTGTGTAGATCTGATCGAGCTGTTCCTTACACCGGTAGATATTTTCTGTCGACTGATTTTTCAATGCAATCTCTGTCATCAGATAATTCTCCTGTATGGTCGAACCATCGGCGTTTGTCTGTTCCATCGAAATCAACCGGATTGTCGTATCTCCATTTTCACCCTTTTTCACAAACGTTGTCGAAGTATTTTCACCTTCAGTACTTGTAATTATGTCATAGCCCGATATGATTCCCAGCTTTTCTCCAACCCGTTGCAGGATTTTCTCTCGTGCGGCTTCGGTCATCGTCTCATCGCCATAATGCGCATACAGTTTTACCTCTGCCGCCGTCACATTTTCCACGCCATCACTCATGACCTGTGTCACCATCTGGCTCTCCCGGTCAATCCGCTTCGTAATAAAGATTTGCAGCGCAACTGCTGCCCAGATAAGTACAACAATATATAACTTCTTTTTCGTGCTCATAGTCCTTCCCCTTTTCAAGGTATTCCGCAACTTTGCTTCTGCGCCTGTTGTGTACTAGGAGTGTTGCCACGTTTTACCAGTCTTATACATTTAAATTTTTACTTTACTTTATCGCGTTAAAGCGTTATACTGTTGTCGATGATTGAAGCTGTGCCAATCTTACCATATTTATTTGAATTACAGTCACAGCATGGAGGTATATTATGACAATCGGAATTGTTGGACTTGGACTGATCGGTGGTTCTTTTGCAAAAGCATACAGTGACAACGACGAACACAAGGTTCTTGCTTATAACCGCAGCAAAGAAGTGATTCAGGCTGCGTATAACGATAAAGCCATTGACGGCGAATTAAACGAAGGGAATATCAAAGACTGCGATCTGATTTTGCTTTGTCTGTATCCGCAGCTTTGCATTGACTATCTGACAAAGATGGCACCTTATATCTGCAAAGATGCGATGGTGATCGACTGCTGTGGTACAAAAGAGCTGATCTGCCAATCCTGCTACCCTATCGCCAAACAATATGGCTTTACTTTTATCGGCGGACACCCAATGGCTGGCCGTCATTTCTCCGGCTACGCATACAGCACAAAGACAATGTACAACGGAGCTTCTATGGTACTTGTGCCAGAAGATCTGAATGATACGAAATCCATCGAGCGTGCGAAGAAACTGCTGTCTCCGATTCATTTCGGTAAATTCACAATCTGCGATTACGACCGTCACGACGCGATGATTGCATTCACATCCCAGATGGCACACGTTGTATCCAATGCTTACGTGAAAAGCCCGACAGCAAAAAATCACGATGGTTTTTCTGCCGGAAGCTACAAGGATCTGACACGTGTTGCATGGTTGAATGAAACGATGTGGACAGAGCTTTTTCTGGAAAATAAGAAACATCTGATCAAAGAACTTGACTATTTTATCACGGCTTTGCAGGAATACAAAACTGCAATGGAGAACGACGATGCAGAAACATTAAAAAAACTCCTTGCAGATGGTAAACACTGCAAGGAGGAAATCGACGGAATCACTGGCGAATAATTTACGCCTGATGATTGGATACAAAGCAGCTGGCAATACCACTCACCAGTCCCGCTGCAAGCAGGTAGATGCCTGCCTGAAAGCTCTTCCAGATCGTCGCCCCGGACACAGAAAAACCGGAGGATACCTGAGAAGAGATGAAACGAGCAAGCATCTTAGAGATCCATGCCGTTACATTTCCCATATCTACAAGCGCTATGATAATCATACACACAACAATCATACAGGGTATTGCCTTGAGGGGCGGTATCCTGACAAAGGATAACACGAGCATCCCCACCGCGGCAATCAGGATTCCAATCGGAATTCCTCGCCACATATCAGAGATTAACCCCACATTTTCACAGATCTTCATAATGCTGTACCGGATCTGTACCTGTGCATGATATGCGGACAGATCAATAGCAGGTACAAATAGGCTCACTGTCAACAAAACTGCGGACAGGATGCCTAGCAGCATACTCGCTGTCACAAATTTACTTTTTCCATATTGATTCTGATTATCCATTTTTACGCTTCCGTTCCAAAAAATCTCCAACCGTTCCAAGTGTATAGATCACAAGACCTGCCACATAAAAGACCGGTCCAAGTCCCCTTCCGGCATCATAATTCGATGAGGTTCCAAGCTCTTTTGCAAGTCGGACATTGTCCTCTAACACACGCAGCGACTGTGTGTAATGCTTATTGTTGATCACGATAATAAAGATGACAAGCATCACAAGAATTGGTGCAAACCGCATAATCGGATTTGCCGCATATTTCCGCAACCACTTGATATAATCGCAGGCAGACAACAACAGCATCCAGACTCCGACTAAGATTGCAATGATACCAAGCACCAGCACAATGGTTTCTCCCATCGCCAGGATGCTTCCATCTTCTTCTACCATGGAGCTCTTCATACCGATCTCAAACAGATTCGCCTTACGCTTCACATCAAAAAGCTTCTCCCATATCCAGTTCATAAACGGCGCCAGATATAACAAAATCGAACCGACAAACGCCAGCAACAGGTTCATATCTCCACCGATGGACTGGAAATATCCAACGATGTCGATTGCCTTGCTCGTATCGGCAGCTTTACGATGATGCTTTTTCTCTGGCACCTGCTTTACCGTATTTTTTGCAGCAAGCTTTGCCCGCTCCTTCGCCTTTGCCTTCTCTTCCTTTTCTGCCCGCTTGATATCCTCTTTCGATACCTTCAGAACAATGGGTTCTTCCAATGGTGCACCGCAAGACTCACAGTAAAGCGCACCCTCTGGAATCTCTTTTCCACATTCCTTACATACCATGTTCTATCACCCTCCAGACCATCATATACAACGATGGCTGCCGAACCATACCGGCTCGACAGCCATTTTCTTACTTATGTATTATTTGTTTCCGATCTTGATTCCAAGCTTGTCTAACACTCTTGGAGCTGCGGCAGCAATCACACCAAGGTATGCAAAAATCACACCGGCTGAAATACCTACCTTAATACCATACTCCCTGAAGTTAATCGTCGTACCATCTGAATGTGCATAACCGTGACGAATTGTTGCGATCAATACAAATACAAAGATGACACCAAGAAGAATAAACTCAAAGTATGGAATCGCCTGTAACTTTGCTTTCACATTTGCAATCTGTGGAACAGGAATAAAATCTGCAACCTCCCATGCAATCAGTACCAATGAAAGCAGTAACACAATGATTGCGATGAAGCGGTTAAATCCACCTGCCTTAAACAGATTCCAATGCTCTGTAACACCCCAGTAAGTTGCATGTGCCCATGGGATTAAAGTTGCAAGGAACACAAAAAATGCTCCAACGATCTTCAGGATATTCATAGGATTTTCCTTCACATATCCAAGATATCCATTGATTCCTGCACCAAATGCCGCTGCGTTATTGCTTCTAGGCTGATAATAACCGCCCATCGGCTGCTGTGGCTGCTGGTATCCCATCTGTGGCTGTACCGGCTGTCCCATTGGCTGCTGGTATCCCATCTGTGGCTGCACTGGCTGTGCATTATCTGCAGGTTGCTCTGCCTGAACTGGAGCTCCACACATTGGACAATTTGTCTGTCCGGTTGGTATAATCGCTCCACACATCGTACAATTCATAAATCTTCCCTCCTAAATAACCCTCTTAATTCTAATAAGAAGTGATAAAAAAATAATAGCATAAACCCCTCATTCATTCAAGGAATTTATGCTAGATTGTGACTATTTTATTACATATTTTACATAATCTTCTTTTTTAGAGATCATATTGAAGAACTTTACAATTTCCCAGATTAAACTTGAAAAAGTCTTCATTATCCAGACTCTCAAAATATGAGTTGATCACCCGGCACACACCGCCATGACTGATCACCATGACCTTTTTATCCGCATAGCGCTGCTTGATATCATCTAGAAAATTATACACACGCTGTACAACTTTAAGCAGCGACTCACCCTCTGGATACTGGTAACCAAACTGTACCCACTGCTCCATGAATCCCGGCGTTCCCTCATAGGTTCCGTCGATCACGCCATAATCACGCTCTGCAAGGCGATCATCCACTTCTACCGGCACACCGATCGCTGCACCGACAATATCTGCAGTCTCCTTTGCACGCACAAGCGGTGATGAAATGATGAGATCCACATCTGTATCCTGCATGCTCTGTGCCAGCTCATGTGCCTGTGAGATTCCTTTTTCCGTCAGTCGCACATTTGCTCTTCCACAGATTCGAACCTCTATATTATACTGTGTCTGTCCATGTCTTGTTACATATAATTTCATAGATACCCTCTTCGGAATAATGCTATTTATATCCAATCTCCGTTATGATACCATAGGAACTTTCTTTTTTCAACAAAACAGCCACTCAAAAAGGCTTTCCTAACTTATGAAAGTTATTTTTTTATTTTATTTCTTTATTTATGAAATATGCCGTCAAAACATCCATAAAATAATATTTTTCTTCTGAAAATGGCCAGACGCACCCACTCCGATGCCGGAAAACAAGCTTTCCCGCCTTCTGTGCCTGCATCAGATGCAGTTCAAATTCCCGGCTGCCTGCAACCTGACAAGTAATGCCTTCTACATCCTCTGGCAGAATCTGTGTTTCTGTCTTTGCTGTCAGAAGCTGTTCCCATTCCTCCGTCCAGATCTGAGCATATTCTGCCAGCCGTTCTTCGCGCGCAGGCAACGCTGCATATATCTCATTTGCCGCGAAAACAGCGCCGCTTGTTGTCACCATAATGGCATCCATCAACCGCCCTGCTGCCTGCACATTCATTTCCTTCATCATGGCAGCCGTCCTTGGCAGTCTGCGCAGATCTTTTCCATATAATTGCAGCAGCCCAGCAAACCGCGCATTTAACTGACTGGCAAGTCCACACACGACACTGAAATCAAATGCCTTTTCATATCCCGCAAATGTTGGCTGTTGCTCCGCCACTGACTCCATGACCTGACGCAGATATTCTGACAAATGCAGATCGTCCCCATTCGCAAGCAATGTCTCAAAAAACCGTTCCTCTTCCTCATAGATTTCCCAGAATCGCAAATCCACACAGACACACTGTGCCTCTGATAATCCATATCGCGCCCGTGCCGCCTGTATATCCTCCATCGTCCGGTCAATCAGTACAAACCGCACATAGGGTGCCAGCATTTCCAGATCCAGATCATTGCATCGACCGGCACCCCAGATAGCAACTACCGGTTTCGCTTCCAAAGGTACATCCGCCTCCAAAGTAAACGCCTGATCCCGCAATTTTCCCTGTCTTGCCAGATGTGCCCGCCGGTAATAGCTCTCAATCCCCTCTAAGACATAACTGGTCAATGTCTGCCGGTAATCTGTCCATGCGGTTCGCATCGGATCTGAATTTTCAGTTTCAATCATCTTTTCATAAATCATCTTCTACACGCTTTCTGCACTTACATTGTAAATTCTGCATGATTCTCTGCATTTCATCTGTGTAAAACCGAAAATACAAAAAAAACACCGACTCCGCAGCTTCTTCTGCAAAACCGATGCTTTTACAAGTGGGCCGCCGGGGGCTCGAACCCCGCACACCCTGATTAAGAGTCAGGTGCTCTACCAAATGAGCTAGCGGCCCGTAGTGAATTTTCACTTACCATGTGTTCTTCATCAGAACAATATGGAGTATACAACATTCATTTACAAAATGCAAGCTTTTTTTCACATTTTTTTCAGATTTTTTTCAAAAAGCCCGCAAACCCTTTATTTCCTTAACTTCTTGCATGCACTAATTGTCTCCAGCCGGTTCAGAATACAACATACTGTGTGTATATTGCGTCCAAGATTCATCAGTTTTCGATTCAGACAGGGATTCGAGTACACTGCATTTGTAAGTTTAAAACCACATTTTTTTCTTCCCATAAGAGACTCCGGCATGTATCTTACTACCATAGTATGCACCGGAATCTCTTTTTTTACACGTTTTTGTTATTTCTTTTTTGGTGGTTTGATGACCATGCGGCAGATTGGATTTCCCATCGCAGAAAACTTCTCTTCATACTCCGTCATGACATTACCCTCCGCATACTCGCTATGATGCAGGTCAAACGTATAGTTGACCATCTCCCAACCGGCAAGTTCTACCTGTTCCAGTGAGAAATCAAACAACGGGCGGTTGTCTGTCTTAAATGTAAGCCCTCCATCTGCTGCGAGGAAATTCACATACCGGTTCAAAAACTGCACCGATGTCAGGCGCCGTCTCGCATGACGATCCTTCGGCCACGGATCAGAAAAGTTCAGATAGATATAGGCAACCTCATCTTTTTCAAATACATTTTCGATTGCCTCCGCATCCATTCGGATAAACACCAGATTCGGAAGCTGCTCGATTGTCTGCTTCTCGATTGCCCGGACAAGCACACTCGAATATTTCTCAATACCGATATAATTGATCTCCGGATGCAGCTTTGCCATATCTATAATAAATCTGCCTTTTCCCATTCCCACTTCGATATGAATCGGATTTTCATTTTCAAAAAAATCATGCCACTTTCCCTTCATTGTCTCTTCTTCATGCACGACAAAATCATTTGTGGCAATCATTTCTCTGGAGCCTTTTACGTTTCGTAATCTCATCTTTTTTACCTCGTCCATCTATAATGTTTCTATATTAGCATTTATTTTAAATTTTCACAAGAATGTTGCATTTTATCTCTTGTTTTTTTCCCTGTTTTATATGATAATTAAGAAGATAATGTCAATCTTTACAGAAAAGGATTTTATAGCATGATCAAAACAGTGAAAAAAATTATTTCCTATATAATGGTGTGCGTGCTATTCCTCAGCATGTGTATTCCATGCGAGGCTGCACAGACAAGCACCGCAACTGCATCCGATGCAAATGCAACGACGGGATTTCCACAGATTACGTCCACATCTGCCATCATCATGGATGCACAATCCGGACAGATCATATACGAAAAGAATTCCCACACCCGGCAATATCCGGCAAGTATCACAAAGATCATGACTGCGTATCTCGCCATCAAAAACGGAGATTTAAACTCTACGATCACAATGAGCGACGCTGCCGTCTGGGGCATCGACCGCAACAGTTCCCATATCGCGCTCGATGTCGGCGAAGAGATCAGTATGTCGGATGCACTCTATGCCGTCATGCTCATGTCTGCAAATGAAGCAGCCTGGGCGATTGCAGAACAAGTGTCCGGCTCTCTGGAGAATTTCGTGCAGTTGATGAATGATACTGCACAAAGTCTCGGCTGCAAGGATACACATTTTACGAATGCAAACGGATTGCATGATCCGGACCATTATACAACTGCCTACGACATGGCGCTGATCACAAAAGAGGCGCTTACAAGCAAGACCTTTCGTGAGTATGCTTCAGAAACCTATCATGAGATTCCGCCAACGAACATGAACAATGAGACGCGTTATCTCACGCAGGGCAACCGGATGATGCTCAGCAATTCCGAATATTATTACCCGGCATGTCAAGGTGGAAAAACTGGTTATACTGATGATGCGGGTGGTACACTTGTCGTCTGGGCTGAAAAAAATGATATGCAGTTGATCTGTGTGACAATGGGTGCCCCTGACAACGCAACGAATTACACCGACAGCATTGCGTTGTTCAACTATGTATTCAACAACTACTCAAACACCACGTTGTTGTCAGACTATGAATTCGATGCAGAGGCTGCCACGACCGCGCAGAACTTCTTAAACGATTATTATGGTTGTGAAAATCTCGGAACCATGCATCTGTCCGTTGACAATAACCAGCCATTTATATTTGCGAACAATGCCGACAGAACCAAGCTGCAAATGAACTTTGTTCCATCCGCAGACCGGCTGGATGAAGGTTATATCGGTACTTTGGAAGTTTCCTATGAAGGTACGACCTGCCTGACACTTCCGGTCAGCTATTCCGGCTATGTCAATTCCAACGATGACGTTGCCGTAGCCGAAGCATACAAAAATGGCAGTATCCGCCCGGCGTTAATCAAAGAAAAGAAAAGCTATTGGAAATATATAATTGCGGCGGTCGTCGTTGCATGTATTCTTGGACTTTTTATTTATGCAAATGTGATCGAACCACGGAAACGGAAGCAAAACTCCCGTTCCCGCAGACGATAACAGGAAACCTTGCACCACGAAAAGAGGTACTTCAACTATGGAAGAATCAAAAGAGAATTTTAAGAAAATCAAATCTGCCAATCAGATGATGCTGGATTATTTCAACAAATCCTTCCTGTCACAATTGGAGGATATCCAGAATCTCAAAACACAGATTTTTGAAATTGACATCAAGATTGATGAGCTGGACAAGACGAAGGACATTTACGCCTTCAAGACCAACTCCAGAAAAAGCGTCTTTTCTCCTGTCACAAATGATGGCGTGGATACCGAGCGCAACAAGATCATTCAGGAGCAGATCAAAGACCTGCAATCCGTGAAGGAGACCTTGACGTTAAAGCTGCGCGGCATGGAATTACAGTTGAACAAGCTGCGTCAATACCTGGAAGCATTGAACAATGCAGAAGATGCACTTACCTCTTTTGAGCCTCGCTACACGACAGACGACCCTGATCATACCGATCACTACGGCTTTACATTTCTTCAGGAGGACGCCAAGGAAGACATCTCCTCGCATGGATATAATATCTTAATGCTGGATGCATACGACCGGGCACTCACACAGACGATTCTGGATAAGCAGATCAAAACCGGGCTGGAAGCTATGCAGAACAAACTGGATATGATCAACTATCTGATTGGAACAGATGTCGGACGTGCGAAATTAACCTTGCAGGAAATCCTGCACAACGTAAAGCAGATGTCCCACTCGGTCGATGAAATCGCCGAGAACATGAACAGCTTTTCTTCTTCCGACAAACCGTTGAAGGAACAGCTCGAAGCTTACTTAAATGAGTTTAAGCAGAAACATACAAAGATCAAAATTACCGCATCTGTCGAAACACCAGATCCGAACATCAGCTATCATCCGGTGTTCAACATTAACTTCATGCGGCTGATTGCAATATTTTTCGATAACATCGCCTTACATGCAAATGCATCCAATGTATCCGTACAGGCAAGCCTGACGCCAAATATGGCAGAGGTCATTCTGACAGATGATGGTGTCGGCATCAAGGACACCTATATGGAGGACAGTCCTTGGTACAGCAGCCTGCACAAAGCAAAGGAAATCCTGTATATGCTCTGTGGCAAGCTGGATATCTCCGGGGATGTCATGTCGGGAACCACAGTAAAATTCAGCTTCCCGATCCAACAATAAAAGCAAACAACAATAAAGGAGTTTATATATTATGAAAAACAAGATTGTAGAACTGATTGCTGCAAACGTCGAAGGGTTAACCGCAGCAGAAATTGCAGACCTGATTGAGATTCCGCCAAAACCGGAGCTTGGTGATTTTGCATTTCCCTGCTTCCGCCTTGCGAAGACGATGCGCAAAGCCCCACAGATGATTGCCAACGATATCAAAGAAGCAATCGGCGATGTGGATTTCCTGCAGGAGATTCAGGTACAGGGTGCTTACTTAAACTTCTTCGTAAAGAAGGAATTATTTATCGAAACAATGGTGACAGCTTCTATGGCTGATGATTTCGGAAGTTCTACCGAAGGAAATGGACAGACAATCTGTATCGATTATTCTTCTCCAAACGTAGCAAAGAATTTCCATGTTGGACATCTTCGTACGACGATCATTGGAAACTCTCTGTATAAGATTTATTCCAAGCTGGGCTACAAGGTTGTCCGCATCAACCACCTCGGCGACTGGGGTACACAGTTTGGTAAACTGATCGTTGCATACAAGGCATGGGGAAGCGAAGAAGCGGTCAAGAAGGACGGCGTTGCCGAACTGATGAAGCTCTACGTGAAGTTCCACGAAGAGGCTGAGAAGAATCCAGAGTTAAACGACGAAGCGCGTGCATGGTTCGCGAAGATGGAACATGGTGACGAGGAAGCTTTAAAAATCTGGCAGTGGTTCAAGGATATCAGTCTGATCGAGTACAAGCGTACTTACGATCTGCTTGGTATGGACTTCGACTACTACCTCGGCGAGAGCTTCTACCGTGATAAAACCGACGATGTTGTAAAACGACTGACAGACGCAAATCTCCTGACAGAGAGCGAGGGTGCAAAGATCGTAAACTTAGACGCTTATGATATGGCTCCATGTCTGATCCTGAAGAACGACGGCAGCTCCATCTATGCAACACGTGATATTGCAGCGATCTTCTATCGGAAAGAAACTTACAACTTCGTAAAATGTCTGTATGTAACCGGACAGGAACAGAAGCTTCACTTCAAGCAGGTATTCAAGGTTGTTGAATTGCTTGGAAATGAATGGGCAAAGGATCAGTTAGTGCATATTCCTTATGGACTTGTCAGCTTGGAAGGTGCCAAGCTTTCTACACGTAGCGGAAATATTATTTATGCCGAGGATATTCTCCTCGAAGCGATTGCGAAGATCAAAGAGATCATCAATGAGAAAAACCCGGATCTTCCAGATAAGGATGAGACAGCAAAGAAAATTGGTGTTGGTGCCGTATTGTTCAATGATCTTTATAACCAGCGTATCAAAGACGTATCTTTCAAATGGGAGAAGCTTTTGAACTTCGATGGTGAAACCGGTCCATACGTACAGTACACACATGCAAGATGCTGCAGTATCTTAAAGAAGCTGGATGGATTTACACCATCGGCAGATATTGATTACAGTGTATTGACAGATGTAGAAGCAATGGAGTTACTGAAAGAGATTAACCGCTTCCCGAAGGTTGTCAAGGATGCTTCCGAGCGTTACGAGCCTTCTGCTGTTGCCAGATTTGCAGTGGATGTTGCACAGGCATTCAACAAGTTCTACAATGCATGTCGTATCCATGTAGAGGAAGAGAATGTGCGTAACGCGCGTGCTACACTGGTATATATCACAAAGAAGACGATCAAAGATGCAATGGAATTGCTTGGTATTGATTGTCCAGAACAGATGTAATTTCATTATACATTCCATATGATAAAAACTGGTATATAATTACTAAGAAGTTAAGTAAGTCGGATGATTAAATCATCCGGCTTATTTTTATGAAATCGTCATATATTCATATGCTTATGTTTTACTCTCCTCTAACCTCACTATATTGTATCTCCAATTTTATAAATACAATATGTATGATTCCGCCCGAAGTTATCAACAATTTTTGTTTTTAGAATCATTTTTTATCCACAATTATGTGTATAAGTTGGTGGATATTATATACTTTTCCACAATTATTGATGTTTATATATGTGGATAATCAGTGTTTCACGTGAAACATATTGATAATCGTAAATTAAAATTCTATTCTATATTCAATATAGATAACACATGCTCAATATAAATAGATAACAGTTATAATTCATTTTTATGTACATTAAAATTATACAGATGCATATTGTACTATAATTTATCAATTAAGTTTATTGTTGTTTTATAATTTAACATATTATACGTTACAGTTATTTATAAAACCAAAAACAGCCAGAAATAAATTTTTCTAGTTATCTGTCGGTTCATCAGTTATTCATTTTTAGATACTCGTAGATATTTTAAATTATATATTTCAGATTTTATTTTCATTTTATGTAATGTATATGTTGCAAACAATGTTTCACGTGAAACATATATATTCAGATATTTTAAAACTAATGTGTCTATACCAAATTCAATTTTTATATCTGAAATACACTCAATTATTTATCTAAATCAAATAAGATAATATTCTATTATCTTTATGTACCCTTTATGTTACTTCTGATAGCACTAGAATTCACTCAGTCAATTTATAAAATGCTAAGTTCAGTTTGTTATCATCTATTATAGATTCATTCATAATTAATTTTTGAATTACATCTCCATATATCATAATCTCGCAACCATGTTTCACGTGAAACATAAACACATATTTATTTACTGAATAATATATACATTAACACACAAAATCAAATAGAGTATATGATAGCAACCTTCCAACTCTTAATTAAATATAATTTTCAAAATATCTAATGTTTCACGTGAAACACTTATATATTTATAATAACTAATATCTATTTTATGAATTTTTACTTAATTTCTATAAATTTTTCTTTCATTTTCCATACATATTGTAATATCCAAGCACTCAAATCTATATATTGTACACCAACAACAAATTTACCCATATTTTGATATAGCGAAACATGTCAGGTAGTGCTATAATGTCTATTATATGTGGAGGTTTTTATGGGTAGAATCATTGCAGTCGCCAACCAGAAAGGCGGCGTAGGAAAAACAACAACATCAATCAATCTCGCAGCATGTCTGGCGGAAAAAGGTAAAAAGGTTCTGGCTGTCGACATGGACCCACAGGGCAATCTGACAAGTGGCCTTGGTATCGATAAGAATACCTTGGAATACACCATTTATCATGCCATGAGTGGAGAGATTAACATTGGAGAGTGTATGATCGTTCATCCATTGGAGCATGGACTGGATTTAAGCGTTTTGCCGGCGAACCGTGATCTGGCAGGTGCAGAAGTCGAATTGGTCGATGCCGAAGATCCACAGCATATACTAAAGAACCTGTTAAAAAGCGTAAAGAAAAAATATGATTTTATTATCATTGATTGTCCACCGGCTCTCGGTATGTTGACGATCAATTCTATGACTGCGGCGGACACTGTCTTAGTGCCAATCCAATGTGAATTTTTTGCTTTGGATGGTCTCTCGCAGCTCATTTACACGATCAATCTGATTAAAAAGAAGCTAAACAAATCCCTTGAAATCGAAGGTGTTGTGTTTACGATGTATGACGCACGTACGAACCTGTCTTTGGAGGTTGTTGAAAACGTCAAGAATAATTTGGATCAGTTTATATATAAAACCATTATTCCGAGAAATGTACGGCTAGCAGAAGCACCTAGCTTCGGACTTCCTATCAACCTGTATGACAGCCGGTCATCCGGTGCGCAGGGATATCGGGATCTTGCAGACGAAGTAATCAATAATAAACTATACGCAAAATTATAAAAACACCTATTTGAGAGGAGAACGCTATGGCACCAAAGCGAGGATTAGGTCGTGGACTAAGTAATTTAATTCCGACAGACGATACAACCGAAGATGTCAGTCCAAAGGCATCGAAACAGACTAAAACAGGCGCTGTTACAAAAACAGAGGTTGTGAAAAAAGTAGAACAGACATTAAATATCAACCGGATTGAGCCAAACAAGAATCAGCCAAGAAAAGAGTTCAACGAAGATGCATTGCAGGAGCTTGCAGATTCCATCAAACAGTTTGGTGTGATTGAGCCATTGGTCGTAGTGAAGCGCAAAGGCTACTATGAACTGATTGCCGGTGAGCGCCGTTGGAGAGCTGCCCGGTTAGCTGGTTTGAAAGAGGTTCCAGTTGTCATCAAAGATTACGATGATCAGCAGATTGTTGAGATTGCATTGATTGAGAACATCCAGCGTGAGGATTTAAATCCGATTGAAGAAGCACATGCTTACGAGCGGTTGATTCAGGAATTCAACTTGACACAGGATGAGGTTGCGGAACGTGTATCGAAGAGTCGTACAACCGTGACAAATGCACTTCGGCTTCTGAAGCTGACCGAGAAGGTACAGCAGATGCTGATTGATGATATGCTTTCGACCGGACATGTTCGTGCACTCATTACGATCACAGAACCTCAGTTACAGTATGAGACAGCAATGTATATTTTTGATAAAAAGCTTTCCGTGCGTGAGACAGAGAGCTACGTCAAGAAACTATTAAATAAGAAACCAAAGGAAAAGACATCCGAGAAAGAAGACCCGGAACTTTCCTTCTTATATAAAGCGATTGAAAACCGCTTAAAGGAATCCCTTGGAACAAAGACAACCATCAAAGCAAAGACCAAGGATTCCGGAAAAATTGAAATTGAATATTATTCACAGGAAGATTTAGAGCGCATTACACAGTTGCTCGCACAATAAAATCGAAAAGAGGAAAACTTCATGGAAGAGGCTAAGATATTTGGTATGAAAATGTCTTCTGCTGTCACAATCCTTTGTATTTTGGTTGTTTTACTCATAATTCTAATCATTTTTATCATTCATAAGATGAATGTGATGGCAAGAAAATATGAGATGCTTATGAGTGGCAAAAAAGGTGCGGATTTGGAGAAGATTATTCGGATTCGTTTTAAAGAGATGGATCAGGTCAAGGCAAATGCCAGACGTGTGACGAAGGAACACCGGCAGATCAAGAAACATCTGTCCTCCTGTATTAGCAAATATGCCCTCGTCAAGTACGATGCATTTGATAAGATGGCAGGAAAACTAAGCTTCGTCATCGCATTGTTAAACGATGAGAATTCCGGTATTCTACTGAACTCGATGCACTCGAGGGAAGGCTGTTTTACCTATGCGAAGGAAATCGTAAACGGCGAATCTTACATCCAGCTTTCATCGGAAGAAAAGGAAGCATTGGAACAGGCTAAGACGGTGGAAGAAGAGATTCAGGATCTGACAAAGGAAGCAGAATTCGAAGATGCCGATGGTAATCTGAATTTTGATGCATAATCAGGTCACAATATTATAATGATACAAAATTTTTGATATCAATTTTTTAACAAATATTTTAAACTACTATTATAAATAAGAAAGGACGACAATTATGTTAGACATTAAATTTGTTCGTGAAAACCCAGACGCTGTAAAGGAGAATATCAAGAAGAAGTTTCAGGATGCGAAGCTTCCATTAGTAGATGAAGTCATCGAGCTTGACAAGCAGGCAAGAGTCCTTCAGCAGGAAGCCGATGAGCTTCGTGCAAAGAAGAACGCTATTGCAAAGCAGATTGGTGCATTGATGGCACAGGGCAAGAAGGAAGAGGCAGAAGAAGTTAAGAAGGAAGTTGCAAAGAACTCAGCCCGTCTGGCAGAGTTGGAGAAGCAGGAGCCACAGGTGCGTGAAGAGTTAAAGAAGAAAATGATGGTCATTCCGAACATCATTGATCCGACTGTTCCAATCGGTAAAGATGATTCTGAGAATGTAGAGCTGGAGCGTTTTGGCGAGCCAGTTGTTCCAGATTTTGAAGTTCCTTATCATACAGACATCATGGAGAAGCTGAACGGTATTGATCTTGACAGTGCAAGAAAGGTAGCCGGAAATGGTTTCTACTATCTGATGGGCGACATTGCAAGACTGCATTCAGCCGTTATCAGCTATGCAAGAGATTTCATGATTGACCGTGGATTTACTTACTGTGTACCACCTTTCATGATCCGCAGCAACGTTGTAACCGGTGTTATGAGTTTCGCTGAGATGGACGCCATGATGTATAAGATTGAGGGTGAGGATTTGTATCTGATCGGTACAAGTGAGCACTCTATGATTGGTAAGTTCATCGATACAATGACACCAGAGGAAGAGCTTCCTAAGACTCTGACAAGCTACTCTCCATGCTTCCGTAAAGAGAAGGGTGCACATGGTATCGAGGAGCGTGGTGTTTATCGTATCCACCAGTTTGAGAAGCAGGAAATGATCGTTGTCTGCAAGCCAGAGGATAGCAAGATGTGGTTCGACAAGCTGTGGAAAAATACAGTTGATCTGTTCCGTTCTATGGATATTCCAGTTCGTACAATCGAGTGCTGTTCTGGTGATCTGGCAGACTTAAAGGTAAAATCTTACGACGTTGAAGCATGGTCTCCACGTCAGAAAAAATATTTCGAAGTTGGTAGCTGTTCAAACCTCGGTGATGCTCAGGCACGTCGTCTTGGCATCAAGGTAAAGGGCAAGGATGGAAAATATTTTGCTCATACATTGAACAATACTGTTGTTGCTCCACCTCGTATGCTGATTGCATTCTTAGAGAACAACCTGAACGAAGATGGAAGCATCAACATTCCAAAGGTGCTTCAGCCATATATGGGCGGTAAGACAAAAATCTGTTAATCCATTTCCCATGCGGAAATGCTGGAGGTAGTATGCATACTTATCTACGTGCGATCGGTTTTCGCGAATGTAAAAATAGACAGCAATTGGAAGATATTTATCGTCACACGTTGAATACTCCAAACCGCAAGATAATGACGACGATCAGCGTCGATACGTCGCTGCTGCAGTTTGAAAAAGATTTTGGTAAGAATTTCGGACTCTCGCTCGTCGGTGAATATGACATCAAGGGTTCTTTATCCATTGAACATTATTTTCCTTATTTGAAGGGAGACCGGTTCATGCAGTTTGAGAACATCACGATTCAGAAACAGACCGACAAAGAAAGCTATGCGGGAGTCTGCGAAGATTACCATCTTGGTATGACGATTATCTTCTATGTCATCAATATCGCAGATTATGCAAAATCCAAATGGTTGAATTATTCCAACCGGCAGATCACGAAGGTCAAGTTTTCTGCCCTGTCTGTGGCGGGAACGATTTTGCTCGGCATGCATCATTCCAAGCACCAGATTGCCGTTGAATCAAAGGGACGGAACCGCAGAAACCAGTTGCTCGATGCAGCGCGAAACGGTGATACCGACGCGATGGAACAACTGACCTATGACGAAATGAACACCTACACCTCTATTTCTTCCAGAGTCATCAAGGAGGATGTTCTTTCAATCATTGATACAAGCTTTATGCCATGCGGTGTGGAATGCGACCATTACATGGTTATCGGAAATATCTATGCAGTGGAGAAGCTGCAAAATATATACAGCAAAGAGATCGTCTATAACTTGCTGATTGAAGCAAATGGACTGATGATCAACGTCGGCATCAATGAAGCAGATTTACAGGGAGAACCAAAGGTCGGCAGACGGTTTCGCGGAGAAATCTGGTTACAGGGTGTCGTGACAATATAATATACTTTCAGGAAGGAGATTTTATGTATCTAGTATTTGACGTAGGTGGAACTTTTGTAAAATACGCTTGGATGAGTATGGACGGTAATATTCAGGAAAAAGGAAAATACCCAACCCCGACCAAGGAAGGAGAATCTGTACCAGAATTCGTGGAATCTCTCGGACAGATTTATGACAAATACAAAGATCAGGGTGTAGAAGGAATCGCCCTTTCTTTGCCAGGACTTATCGACGCAGAAAATGGTATCATCCGAAACGGCGGTGGTATCAAATATCTGAAGGACGCACATCTGGCAGAACTGCTTGGTGCGCGCTGTGACGGTGTGAAAATTTCCATGGAAAACGATGGAAAATGTGCAGCCCTTGCAGAAGTCTGGATGGGTAATGCCAAAGGCTGTAAGAATGCAGCTGTAGTCATCCTTGGAACCGGCATCGGCGGTGGTATCGTAATCAACGGACATGTGCATCGTGGAAAAGATCTGTCTGCTGGAGAATTATCTTATTTCTTCGCAGATACACTGACAAGAAAAGATGTGGATAAAATCTTTGATATTGATTCAATCAGCGATATGGAAGAAGAATACGAGAAGCTTCCTTATCTTTGGTCTACTTCGTATTCTACACGTGCTTTTTGTTATCAGGTTGCAGTGGCAAAAGGCATCAATCCAAAAGAATTCAACGGGGAACTTCTTTATAAGATGGCAGAAGAAGGCGATCCGGTTGTCCTTGATATGTTGGAAGATTTTTATTTTACAACTGCAAAATATCTGTTCAACATCTTTGCCATTGTCGATCCGGATATCATCTTGCTCGGCGGTGGAATCAGCGCGCAGCCTGCATTCGTGGAAGGTGTAAAGCGCTATGTAGAAAAGTTAAAGTCCATCAGTATGATTACAAATTTCATCAAGGTTGATGTATGTAAGTTCGGAAATGATTCAAATCTGCTCGGTGCGCTTTACAGCTTCCGACAGATGTACCTGGAAAATTAGACAATAAAAAAATGTTCCCGAGGCGATTCGAACGCCCGACCTACCGCTTAGGAGGCGGTTGCTCTATCCTGCTGAGCTACGGAAACAAATCGTTATCTATTTTATAATATTTTTGATAGGAGGTCAATATCCATGATTTTAAAAAAGCTGAAACCAATGCCAAAAGATTTTCTGTGGGGTGCATCTACCAGTGCATATCAAGTAGAGGGTGCAAACCTGACACATGGAAAAGGACCAAGTGTACAGGATATCAAGAAGGTACCGGAAGGCACCAGTGAATTAGATGTATGTGCTGATTTCTATCATCACTACAAAGAAGATATTGCTCTGATGGCAGAGATGGGATTTAAGACATTCCGTTTTTCTGTTGCATGGTCCCGTATTCTTCCGGAAGGAACCGGTGCGGTCAATCAGGAAGGTATCGATTTCTACAACAATGTCATCGACGAATGTCTGAAATATAACATTGAGCCACTTGTTACGATGTTCCATTTTGATCTTCCAGCAGCCCTTGAGAAGAAGGGTGGATGGTCAAGAAGAGAGAGTGTTGATGAATTCGTAAACTTCGCAAAGATTCTTTACGAGAACTATGGTGATCGTGTAAAATACTGGCTCACGATCAACGAGCAGAACGTATTAACCTTAAATGGAGAAGTGATTGGCACCTGTGATTTAAAGGGTGTGGATAACAAATATAAGAAACTGTATCAGGAGAATCATCATATGCTGCTTGCTCAGGCAAAGGCTATGGCTCTGTGTCATGAGATGGTACCGGGCGGAAAGATTGGTCCTGCACCAAACATTTCTCTTGTCTATCCGGCAAGCTGCAAGCCAAAGGATGTATTAGCAGCACAAAACTTAAATGCAATCCGTAACTGGCTGTATCTTGATATGGCAGTTTTTGGTCGTTACAACAATCTTGTATGGGCATTCTTAGAGGAACACGATGCAACACCAGTTATCGAAGATGGCGACATGGATATCATGGCGAGTGCGCATCCGGACTTTATTGGATTTAATTACTACTCTACAGCAACGGTAGAATGGAACGATGGAACAGAACCTGCTGGCAGAGGAGATCAGCAGATCAGTGGCGATGAGCCTGGCGTATTTAAGGCTTATCCAAATCCAAATCTGCTTCGTACCGAGTTTGGCTGGGAGATTGATCCGGATGGGTTCCGCGCAACGATGCGTGAGATCTACAGCCGTTATCATCTGCCAATGATCGTCACAGAGAACGGTCTTGGTGCTTACGATAAGCTCACAGAGGATGGCAAGGTACATGACCAGTATCGTATTGAATACTTGAGAAAGCATATCGAGCAGATCAAGCTTGCATGTTCCGAAGGTGTAGAAATGATGGGCTATTGTCCGTGGTCAGCGATTGACCTTGTATCAACCCATGAAGGTGTTGTTAAACGTTATGGATTTATCTATGTAAACCGGGATGAATTCGATCTGAAAGATCTGGCAAGATACAAGAAAGATTCCTTCTACTGGTACAAGAAGGTCATCGAAACAAATGGAGAAGATTTGACAGATTAAACCGGTTTCACGTGTAGAACGGAGGGTGTTACATGAACCGCAAATCAAGTACAACTCTTACAATCAGTGCTGTCGCTTTTATAGCGGCACTGCTGATTGACTTATATTTAATATTGGTATATCCTTCCATGATTCAGGTTATCATTGCAGTCTCTTTGATTGTCGTCGTTGATACCTATTTCTTAGTGGATGGGATTCTTGCGAAAGTCGATGAAATCGCAAACCTGAACCTCGATAAGCAGAACGAGCTTACCAAGGTAGAGAAGGGTATCTACTCAGTTGCAAAAAGAGAAGAGGTTTCCCGTACCCAGAGTATGTCCGCCATTCTTGATATGATGTTGGAAATGAAGGACGAGAATTCCAAGCTGTTGTCTGAGATCAAGGATGATAATTCAAAGCACATGAAAAATCTCATGGAACAGGATAAGCTGATGACAAAGATTCAGTTGAAGAAGGATGTAGACAATACCGACCGTGTGGTAAGCAGCACGGAAAAGATGGCTGTTTTGATTACAAAAATGGCAACCGCAAATTCACGTTCTTCCAATGAGACCATTGAAATTCTCAATGATATCTGCAAAGAACTGGAACAGCGTAACGGAAAAACAGAGGATGAGAACGACTACTCCCATCTTCGCATAATGGATAAGGCAGAATAAACATGAACTATATCATATTTGATTTGGAATGGAACCAGTGCTGTGGTGGCAGAGATATGGAAAACCCGCGCATGCCATTTGAAATCATAGAAATCGGTGCAGTAAAACTGGACAAAAAATTTAATATTATCGACACATACTCCAGTATTATAAAACCAAAGCTCTACAAGAAGCTGCAGCCACATATCAAGACGATTTTAAATTATGATGAATCCACACTTCGAAAGGGACGACCGTTTGATATGGTGTATCGGGAATTCATCAAATGGTGTGGACAGGATGATTATATCTTTGGCACGTGGGGTTCAATGGACTTGAACATCCTTCAGACAAACATGGACTACTACTACTTAAAGCCGATGCCCGTGCCATTAAAGTTCTATAATGTACAGCAGATCTATGCAGATATGTATGACGAAGATGGTAAGATTGTAAAGCTGAAAAAAGCGGTCGAACATCTGAAGATAGAAGTGGAAGAGGATAAACCATTTCACAGTGCAGTGAATGATGCATACTATACCGGACTTGTGCTGAAAGCAATGTCTCCAAGAGATCTGGCAGACCGGTATTGTTACGATATCTATAACAACCCGAAGGATAAAAAAGATGAGATTATCTCCCATCACAAGCATTATTTAGAGCATATCTCCAGAGAATACCATTGCAAAGAGGAAGCGATTTCAGACGTAGAACTGATGGCTCCGATCTGCTATCGCTGTGGTAAGAAATTAGCACCAAAGGTAAAATGGTTTGCAAATACACCGAACTCCTATACCTGTATTGGAAAATGCTGGCACCACGGATTGGTGAGCGGTAAGATTCGATTCAAACAATCGAGAAACAACAATATATTTGTCATTAAAACGATGATTCCAACCGATAAAAAAGGTCTGGAAGCCATGAAAGAGCGACAGGACGAACTCCGGATAAGACGTCAGACAAAGCGTCATAATTAAAACAACCCCTTGGCTGATTAGCCGAGGGGTTGTTTGCTTGCAGTTCCTGCTTTTCGCGGATATGCTTTTGGTGTCTGTTTTTCTTTTCTGATAAATACAAAGCTCCGACTGATATCCGAATCCGGAAGCATGAGTTTTTCTACTTTTTCAATCTTACCACCGAGAATCTGGATTGCCTTTTTTCCCTGTGTGATTTCTTCCTCCACCGTTCCGGTTTTATATGGAATAAAGTAGCCTCCAACCTTCACAAATGGAATACAATACTCCGAAAGCACTGCCATATTTGCTACCGCACGTGAAACTACAAAATCATATTTCTCACGCATTGCCTTATCTCTGGCGCCTTCCTCTGCACGTCCATGTACCGCTGATATCTCATTCAAGTTTAACGCTTCAATCACATCCTGCAGGAATTTAATACGTTTGTTCAGGGAATCAAACAACGTTACCTGCAGATTTGGAAATGCAATTTTTAACGGAATACCCGGAAATCCCGCACCCGTTCCCACATCAATAATTTTATATGGTTTTTCCCACATCTTCACATATCCGGCAAGTGCAAGACTGTCAATAAAATGTTTCAGAATTACTTCTTCACGCTCTGTAATAGCCGTCAGATTCATCACCTTGTTTTTCTCAATCAGCATATCATAATACTGCTCGAATTGTGCAAGCTGTGCATCGGTCAAAAGCACCTGTCCCTCTGTGATCTGTTCTACATATATTCTAACTTTTTCCATTTTCTATATTCCTATGCCTGTTTCTTTGTCTCCAGATAAATCATCAACACCGACACATCTGCCGGCGATACACCAGAGATACGCGATGCCTGTCCGAGCGAAGTTGGACGGATATTGGATAATTTCTGTCTAGCTTCTTTTCTCAGATTTGCAACATCATCATAATTGATATCATCTGGAATCTGCTTTTTCTCCATCTTCTGGAAATGTTCTACCTGTTGTTTCTGACGACTGATATAACCATCATACTTGATTGCAATATTGATCTGTTCTACTACTTCATCGTCCAAAGTAATCTTATCTGTCGTATCAACATCAAGCAATGTTTGGTATGCTTCCTGTCTGCCAGTATCTAATTCTTCCAATGCTTCATAAGAAAGCTCTGGTCTGCGGATAAGCTCTGCCAGCGTTGCAGCTGTTCCAAGTGAAGAGCTTCCATGCTTCGACAGAAATTCCTGTACATGCTTATTTGCACCCACGGATATTTCATTCATACGTGTAATTTCCGCATCAATCTGTCTGCGCTTCTCGCAGAATTTCTCATAACGGGCTTCGTCAATCAAACCAATTTCATGTCCGATATCTGTCAGTCGCAGATCCGCATTATCCTGCCGTAAAAGCAGTCGATACTCTGCACGGCTCGTCATCATACGGTATGGTTCCTGTGTCTCCTTTGTTACGAGATCATCAATCAAAACACCAATATATGCCTGCGAACGATCCAAGATCACTGATGGTTTGTTCTGCAGCTTCCGCGCTGCATTGATACCAGCCATGATACCCTGTGCAGCTGCTTCCTCATATCCAGAGCTGCCATTGATCTGTCCGGCACTGAACAGTCCATCCATATCTTTAAATTCCAGATTTGCCTTCAGGTTTGTCGCATCAATACAATCATATTCAATCGCATATGCATTTCGAACAATTGCTACATGCTCCAGTCCCGGTACTGTATGAATCATCGCATACTGCACATCTTCCGGCAGGGAAGAAGACATACCACCCATATACATCTCATTTGTAAATTCACCCTCCGGCTCAATAAACAACTGATGGCGGTCTTTGTCCGGGAACTTCATGACCTTATCCTCAATAGAAGGACAGTATCTCGGTCCGGTTCCCTCAATAAATCCAGAGAAGAGCGGAGAACGGTCAATATTATCCTTGATAATCTTATGTGTTTCCTCGTTCGTATAAGTCAGCCAGCAGGAAATCTGATCCCGCTTGATATCTTCCTCTTTATTCGTAAAGGAAAATGGAACGATATGCTCATCACCTTTTTGCTCCTGCATCTTGGTAAAATCAATCGTCTTTTTATCTAGTCTTGCTGGTGTACCTGTCTTAAATCGCCGGATAAAGATACCTGCATCCCGCATGGAATCAGACAAGTGATTTGCTGCTGAAAGACCATTTGGACCCGTATAATTCACAACATCACCATAGATGCATCTTGCCTTCAAATACGTTCCAGTACATAAGATAACTGCCTTTGCATGATACACTGCACCTGAATACATACGGACGCCACAGATGATTTTCTGGTCTTTCATTTCATCGGTAATTTTCGTATCATATAAAAGCTCAGCGACCTCACCCTGACGGAGTGTCAGATGTTCCTGATTCTGAAGTGTTAAACGCATCTGCTTTGTATATTCGCCCTTGTCTGCCTGTGCACGCAAAGAGTGTACGGCAGGACCTTTGGATACGTTCAGCATCTTGCTCTGAATATAGGTCTTATCAATATTTTTACCCATCTCACCGCCTAAGGCATCAATTTCACGTACCAGATGTCCTTTGGAGCTTCCACCGACATTTGGGTTGCATGGCATCAGGGCAACGCTGTCCATGCTAATAGTGAACAGGATGGTTTCAAGACCGAGTCGAGATGCTGCAAGGGCGGCTTCACAGCCCGCATGGCCGGCACCAACGACGATAATATCATATTCTTCCTCTATATATTTTTTCTCCACGATAAAATCCTCTTAAAGATAATTCAAACCTATTTACTTCTATAAACGAGATTTCTAAATTACCAAATTCTTCGCAGACACACTCCCGTTCGGCTCATCACGCAATGATACTAAATTCGCAGTAACACTAATTCAACGAATTAGTATCCCTGCTCATTAAGTACCAGCGTGCTTCGACGGTCTGCTTTCGAATTTGTAATATTAGAAATCTCAATTCACATATATGACTGGTTTGAATTATCAATCTACATATTCTTCTTTAATTGAATCATTGTATATTTAATTATGTTGTAACTACAATTTTAACTTATTAATTATACCTTGTTGAATAAAAAAAGAAAAGGTATAATAGAGGAAATTGTGATTTTCCCGTATGTTGGTGCACTACATGCGGGTACCTTATTGAAAGAAAGGTGTTTGATTATGGGTGAGACGATTGCTGCGATTGCAACCGGGATGGGCGATTCCGGTATAGGAATTATTCGGATCAGTGGAGATACTGCATTACAGATTGTGAATCAGGTATTCCAGCCGGTAAATAAAAAGAAATCAATTATGAATATGGAAAGCTATACCGCTGCTTATGGAAAGATCATCTACGAAGATGAAATCTATGATGAAGCAGTTGCACTCGTCATGCGTGCCCCAAAGACATACACAACCGAAGATGTTGTGGAACTTGATTGTCATGGTGGTATCACCGTATTAAAACGTGTGTTAGATCTCGTGATCCGGCTTGGTGCAAGACCAGCTGAACCGGGTGAATTTACGAAGCGTGCATTCTTAGGTGGACGGATTGATATGTCACAGGCAGAATCTGTCATGGATCTCATTCATGCCAAAAATGATATGGCAGCAAAATCATCCCTGCTTCAGCTTCGTGGTGAATTAAAGACTGTGATTACAGACTTGCGTGATACTTTACTTTATAACATTGCATATATTGAATCCGCCTTAGATGACCCTGAAAATTATTCATTAGATAACTTTCCACAGCAATTACACACCACTGTGGATAACATGTTGATAACTGTGAATCATTTACTGTCAACCAGTGAGAATGGACGTATTATCAAAGAGGGAATCCGTACAGTTATTGTCGGACGTCCAAATGCAGGTAAATCCTCTGTTTTGAACATGCTGTTAGGTGAGGAACGTGCGATTGTTACAGAGGTTGCCGGTACAACGAGAGATACGCTGGAGGAACTGGTCAATATCGATGGAATCACGCTAAATATCGTGGATACAGCGGGTATTCATGATACAGAAGATATCGTAGAAAAAATCGGTGTAACCAAGGCTATGACAACGATTTCTGATGCGGATCTGATTCTTTATATCGTGGATGGAACATGCGCTCTAAATGATGATGATTACCGTATTATGGACGCTTTACAGGGCAAAAAAGTCATCACTTTGATCAATAAAAACGATCAGAATCTGGTTGTGGATAAGTTGGGGATAACTTCAAAATTAGAGACTAAAATACTGGAAATATCAGCGAAAGAGGGCACTGGCAAAGAACAGCTTCACGACCTGTTGAAGTCCATGTTCTTCAATCAGGAGCTCACCTATAACGACGAACTTTACATCACCAACCTGCGCCACAAATCATTACTCTATGACACAAGAGAGAGCCTGAACAAAGTCTTAGAAAGTATCGACATGGGAATGGGAGAGGACTTCTTTACGATTGATCTGATGTCCGCCTACACATCGCTTGGCAAAATCATCGGTGAAGAACTCGAAGACGATCTCGTCAATAAAATATTCTCCGAATTCTGCATGGGTAAATAAAGGTCACTTATCTCGCAGAAGAAAATTATAATATAAAAAATAAATTCATAAGGAAAATAATAAAAATTCAATTATATTCTTAATATAAATTAATAATTGCAAAACACAATCAATACTTGAATTCATATATTTCAATATGAATTCATTCTAATATACAATATGTTTGAATCCTAGAAGTTCTTAATGTTCTGTAATTAGACTAGCCATGTTTGAACACGATGTTCAAACAAGCCGCCACTGAGCCATGGATGGCGAGCAGAGGGCGCATATGAACGAAGTTCATATTTAGGATGCGCCCGACAACCTGCCGACGAGCAAAGCGAGGGGGCAATACCCGTGCGGCGGTGGCGTATTATATCAATATATAAATCAGAACATTTAGAACTTCTTAGATTCAATACATTGTATATAGAATGAACCATATTGAAATATATGTTCAATTACTACTGTGTTTTGCAGTTATTTCAACACACTAAAAAAGGATACTCGTAAAAGAGTATCCTTTTCTTTTAACTTTAATTAAGCATTTTTCTTCAAGTAGATAACAACCTTACGATAAGGCTCTTCACCCTCACTTCTGGTAGCTACATATTTATCATTCTGAAGAGCAGAATGGATAATTCTTCTCTCATAAGGATTCATAGGCTCTAAAGTAAAAGGTCTTCTTGTTCTCTTAACCTTGAATGAAATATTCTTTGCAAGGTTCTCGAGCGTATCCTTTCTTCTTGCACGATAATTTTCTGTATCGAGCTTGACACGGATATAAGATTCACTCTTCTTATTTACAAACAGACTGATCAGATACTGCAGAGAATCCAATGTCTGTCCACGCTTACCGATCAGGATACCCATATCCGGACCTTCCACGTCAATATCCATCGTTGCTTCTGCTTCATCGTAATCGATTGTAACCTTTGCTTCGATATCCATAGCCTTGAATAAGTTATCAAGGTATTCCTGAATATCATCTAAAAAGCTTTCCTTTTTCTTTGCCTTAATGACTGCCTGCTTTGCACCGATTCCAAGGAATCCTGAGGAACCCTTCTCGATTACCTCATAATCAAGCTCTGTGCTTGCACAACCGAACTCTGTAGATGCGAGTGTAATTGCCTCATCAACAGTCTTGGCCTTAAACTCTCTATATTCCATCTTAACTCCTAAATATTACTTATCCTTGTCATTGTTATAATTCTGCATGATATTTGCTTTGGAAGCAAGCGATCCTGCACGATATTTTGTTCCGGCATCATTGCCAGACTTCATTGTGTTAGAAGAATAACTCTTTAAACTTGCATTCTTTACGCCGTTTTCAACCTTTCTTTCATCTGAAGAGGAAGAAGATGCCTGTCCATAAGCAGCCTCCTGCATTTTCTCCATAAAGGATTTCTTGTTTTTCTTCTTCTTTTTTGCATTCTTCTTTGCAGCTTTTGCCATACTCTTTTCCAGTATCTTATCCATATCACAATGCTTAAAGTAAGCATTTGTACAAATCGTTGTTATGAATGAGATAAATGCACCAACTGCCCAGTAAAGACCAACACCACAAGGTACATTGACACAGACAAAGAATGAGAAGATTGGCATGATATACATCATGGTTTTCATAGTTCCCATTGTTGCCTGCTGTGTCGGATCATCAGAAGTCTGAACATTCGTTACCTTCATACTCAAAAACTGGAAGATGAGTGATAATATCGGAATAATAATAGCTGCACGAAATGCAAAACCTGGAACTTCTGTAAGATTTAATCCAAAGAAGTTATTTACATGATTGATGTTGTCAACGTTATTATTTACGAACATTGCATTTACAACATCACCTGTATTTCCAAGCGCATTTGCCAGATTATTCCACATTTTCTCGGAAAAATTAGCAAGCACGTCAATAACGGTATTTGTATTGTTATAATCAATGGAATTCATTGCCAATGCAACCTGCTTACCAGCATCTGCGGTTACAGTTGTTAATGCTTCCTGCGCTTTTGTGTTATTCTGAATTGCAACAGCAATCGGCTTATACATGTCATATACCTTTGGTACATAAGCAGGTATATTCTGAATTACACGATAAAGTGCTAAAAAGATTGGAAGCTGAATCAAAGATGTCAAACATCCACTTGTCATGCTTACACCATACTTACTCTGAATCTCTTTCGTGATTCGCTGTACTTCCATCATTGACTGCTGATCTGTCTTACCTCTGTACTTCTTAGTTGCCTTGTTGATTTCCGGCTGAATCATTGACATAATCTTGCTTGAACGATTCTGCTTATACATCAACGGGAATATGATCAAACGTACGATCAGCGTAAAAAGAATAATCGCAATACCGATTGATTCCACACCAATTGCATTCAACCCGCGATAGAGCAAACTAAGAATAGCTCCTAAAAGCCTCGAAATTGGCTTAATAATAAAGCCACCTGACTGTGTTAAAAACATACTGTCCTCCAATTAGTCGTGTAAGACCCTGTCTTACATATTAAGGAACTGGATCATATCCACCTTTTGAAAATGGATTGCATCGAAGGATTCTCCATACTGTCAGGGCTGTTCCTTTGAAAAAACCATATTTCTGATATGCTTCAATCGCATAATTGGAACAGGTTGGATAATATTTGCAGTGACCATAACGTTTCCAGGGTGAAATGTATTTCTGATACAGACGTATCATCTTAATACATGCCTTTTTCATTCCATCACCTCCGGAACAGTATCCTGCATCAAAATCTCATGTTTTTTCGCCAGATGCAAAAAAGCAGAATCTATCTCATGAAAAGATTTACCTTTTGCATTCATTCTCGCGACAACCACAAGATCATATCCCGGTTTTATCCGATATTGATTCAAACGATACGTTTCCCTGATCAGTCTGGTCAAACGATGCCTGACCACACTATTACCAACTTTCTTACTAACAGAGATTCCAATTCTACTGTAATCCAAGTTGTTGGCCCTCAGATACATCACTAAATACTTATTGGCAAACGATTCTTTTTGGTTATACACCTTGCCGAACTCTCTGTTATTTTTAAGTGTAACTATATGTCTCATACAATTCTCCACTTAATGAAAAAGGTCACAGTACCTGTGACCTACGCTGATAACTGCTTTCTGCCCTTAGCACGTCTTGCGGCCAATACCTTTCTTCCGTTCGCTGTGCTCATTCTCTTTCTGAAGCCGTGAACTTTAGAACGCTGTCTCTTCTTTGGCTGAAATGTCATTTTCATAATGAAAGTCCTCCTTTTCTATATAGTTATGCCCGAAAACTGCATACTCGCCTATTATATTGAAAAAATAAGCTTCCGTCAATAGAAGTTATCCACAAATATATAGGGATATACCCACCTAATTTACATAATGTTATCCACAAATTGTTATTAACTTGTGGAAAACTTGTATATTTCATGTTCATTTATCCTCAAAATGCCTATTTTACGTCATTTTGGATATACACAATTTTCCAAGTAAACCTAATTTTACTTTACATAACATTTTATATCACTCATTATTATTTTTCTTCTTATAATTATGTAGTAAAAATCTCCGAAATCCACGCCCAAAACTTGCTAAAATTCTGAATTTATTGTAAAATAGAATCCAAGTGTGCGGATAAAGGAAGCACGGTATTTAGGAGTTATGATATGAAAGAATTAATCGAATCAAAATGGGAAGAGATCTTGTCTCTTCTGGAAACTGAATATGACATTTCCAGTATCATGATCAATACATGGATTCGTTCCCTCAAAATATATGAGGTTAAAAACAATACGGTTTATTTTTATGTAGATGAAAAGCTCGGTGAGAATGCGCTCAAGTTTTTAAAGCGCAAAGAGTTTGACATTTTTTTACTTTCCTCTATTCGCGAGACATTAAATGACAGTACGATTGATATTGTGATTGACGAAAAGAAAAATCTGATTGAAAGCGACGAAGAAGCCAGAAAAGAGTCTGTACAAAAATCCGACTCTTACAAGGAAGCAGTCAGCCGCAGCAATCTGAATCCAAAATATACATTTGATACGTTCATTGTCGGAGAAGGAAACCGACACGCTCACGCGACATGTCTGGCAGTCGCCGATCTTCCGGGACAGGATAATTTCAATCCATTGTTCTTATATGGAAACTCCGGACTTGGAAAGACGCATCTCATGCAGTCCATCGCACATTACATCCTGCAGAAGGATGATAAGACGAAAGTTTTGTATGTACCATCTGAGACATTTACACATGAGATTATCGACGCGATCAAGAATCATACAACAAATGAATTCCGTGAAAAATACAGAAATGTGGACGTCCTGTTGATTGATGACATTCAATTTATCATCAAAAAGGAGAGTACACAGACGGAATTTTTCAATACGTTTAATGAACTTTATAATAATAAGAAACAGATTATTCTTTCTTCCGACCAGCCTCCAAAGGAGCTGCAGTCTTTGAATGAAAGAATCCGTTCCCGTTTTGAATGTGGTATCCCGATTGATATTCACGAGCCTGACTATGAAACACGTATGGCAATCCTCAAGACGAAAGCGGAGATGGATCATTTAAATGATATTCCGGAAGAAGTGTTCCAGTATATCGCTGAGAATGTAACCAACAACATCCGGGAGCTCGAAGGTGCTCTTCATAAGATAGGCATTTTCTCCAAGCTTATGAAAGAAGAAGTTACACTGGAGACAGCCAAGGAATCTCTAAAGGATCTGATCAACAAAGAGAAGAATGAAACAATTACCGGTGAGACAATTCTCAAGACAGTATCCGAGCATATGAATATCTCTCCAGATGATATTCGCTCCAAGAAGCGTAGTCAGGATATCGCGACAGCCAGACAGGTCGTTATGTACTTATGTAGAAAGCTTACCGTCATGTCTCTGCAATCTGCGGGCAATATCGTCGGCGGTCGTGACCATACGACAGTCATCAACGGCATTAACCGTGTTGAGGCGAAACGGAAAGAAGATCCGGCATTCAACAATACGATTGAGACGATCATCAAAAAGCTGGATACAAACGCATAGATTTACACATAAATTTGTGATTTGATTGAATATAACCTGTTGACACTTTTTTGAACCATTCTTATGTTAACTTTAATGTGTGAAGTTATCCAGATGCTTCCACAGAGAGTGAAATGCATTTCAACATGGTTATAAAGGTGGATTTAACCAGCAGCCATCAATGTTTTTGAGGGTTATATACATATCCACAGCTACTACTATTACTACTACTAATTTATATTCTATATTTATGACTCAGGCACAGCCTCGAAAGGAGTTTCAACTAACATGAAGATAAAATGTTCAAAAGTAAACCTGTTAAATTCTCTTAACATCGTTTCAAAAGCAGTTTCTACAAAAACAACATTACCAATCTTGGAATGTATCTTAATTGATGTATATGCAGACAGCATTAAGCTGACAGCAAATGACCTTGAGATTGGTATTGAAACAATCTTAGATGGTGAAGTAATCGAGATGGGACGCATTGCGATTGAAGCAAAGCTGTTCAATGATATCGTTCGTAAGCTTCCAAACAGTGAAATCTTTATCGAAACAACACCGGATTATAATACAATCATCCGTTGTGAAAAATCAAAGTTTGTCATTCCATCCAAATCTGGTGAGGACTTTACAGAACTTCCTCAGATTGAGAAGGAAAAGAGTATTGAACTTTCCCAGTTTTCTTTGAAGGAGATTATCCGACAGACAATATTCTCTATCTCAGATAATGAGAATAACAAGCTGATGACTGGTGAGTTGTTTGAGGTAAAGGATGGTGTGCTTCAGGTCGTATCTCTGGATGGACATCGTATTTCACTTCGTAATCTGGCATTGAAGGGAAATGCTTCGAATGTAAGCGTTGTTGTACCGGGAAAGACACTCAATGATCTGTCAAAGATCATCACAGGTGGTGTCGATGATATGGTAACGGTTTACTTTACAGACAGACATATTTTATTTGAGTTTGAGAATACAATAGTAGTATCCCGTCTGCTTGAGGGAGAATATTTCAAGATCGTACAGATGCTTTCTATGGATCATAAGATCAAGGTTCGCGTAAATAACAGAGAGTTGTTTGATTGTATCGATCGTGCTTCTATCCTTATGCGTGAGTCAGATAAGAAGCCAATCGTTGTCAGTATCAAAAATGATAACCGTATGTATCTCAAAGTCGATACGATGATGGGTTCCATGAATGAAGAAATAGAAATCACAAAGGATGGAGAGGAAATCATCATTGGATTTAATCCAAGATTCCTAACAGATGTGTTGAAGGTTATTGACGATGAAGACATCTTTATCTACATGCGTGATGCAAAATCACCATGTATCATCCGGGATGATGCAGGAACTTATATCTATGTTGTATTACCAGTCAATATCAATGCGGGGGCTTATTAATCATGGGTGAGATGCATATTTTAAAGCTTCGCGAGGGCGAGGAATATATCAAATTAGGACAGGCACTTAAAGCGACTGGTCTTGCAGATTCTGGAATTGATGCAAAGGAAATCATTCAGCAGGGACTGGTTTTAGTCAATGGTGAGATTGATGAACGTCGTGGAAGAAAGCTCTATGATGGTGATGAAGTCGTGTTTGATGATAATAAGATTAGTATTCAGAAATAATTTCTGTGCAAATGAGGTGTAGGCATGTATATTGAAAATCTGGCACTGCAAAATTACAGAAATTATGCGCGTGCCGAGATTACATTTTCCGATGGTATCAACATTTTATATGGGGATAACGCACAGGGAAAGACCAACATATTGGAAGCTATCTACCTGATTGGAACGACAAAGAGTCACAGAGGAAGCAAGGATCGGGAAATCATACGGTTTGATGCAGATGAAAGTCATATCCGCGCAGAAATAAAAAAAGATGGTATGCATCGACGGATTGATATGCATCTGAAAAAGAGCAAATCAAAAGGAATTGCGATTGATATGGTACCAATCCGCAGAAGTTCTGAGTTGCTTGGCACGATGAATATGGTTTTCTTTTCCCCGGAGGATCTTTCTATCATCAAAAACAGTCCGGCAGAGCGAAGAAATTTCATGGATATGGAATTATGCCAGTTGGATAAGATTTATGTGAGTCTGCTGGCAAATTATAAAAAAGTGTTAGATCAGAGAAATAATCTGTTAAGGCAGATTAGCTTTGATAAAAGTAAAATGGATATGCTGCCAGTCTGGGATGACCAACTGGTAAAATATGGTATAGAAATCATTAAAAAAAGGAATCATTTTATTGATTTGATAAATGAGATAATTCCTGATATACATAGCAATTTAACGTCGGGAAAAGAACATTTGTGTCTGGTATATGAGAAAAATGCAGAAGAGGAAAGCTTTGCATCGATGCTTGCAGAAAAACAGGAGATGGACTTACGTTATCAGACAACACAGACCGGTCCTCACCGCGATGATATCGCGTTTTTGATCGACGGTATGGATGTGAGAAAGTTCGGTTCGCAGGGACAGCAGCGTACCGTAGCGCTTTCACTTAAGCTGGCTGAAATTGAACTGGTAAAAAGAGTTATTAATGATAATCCTATATTACTGTTAGACGATGTAATGTCGGAACTGGATCGCAGCCGTCAGGATGCGCTGTTGGAATCTATTCAGGGAATCCAGACGATTCTTACGTGTACAGGATATGATGATTTTATAAAGGAACGGCTGGCAATCGATAAAGTCTATAAGATTGTTGCCGGAACAATACAGGAGGAGTTAGATGGGTAATCAAAATGAAAGCAATTATGATGCGAATCAAATCCAGATTCTGGAAGGTTTGCAGGCGGTTCGTAAAAGACCGGGTATGTATATCGGTAGTACCTCGACAAGAGGACTTCATCATCTTGTATACGAGATTGTAGACAATGCGGTTGATGAGGCATTGGCAGGATTTTGTACGGAAATCGATGTATCAATCAACGAAGATGGTTCCGTGACTGTTATCGATAATGGACGTGGTATCCCGACAGGTATCCACAAGAAGGCCGGTATTCCGGCTGTGGAAGTTGTATTTACAATCCTGCATGCCGGCGGTAAGTTCGGCGGTGGCGGATACAAGGTATCCGGTGGTCTGCATGGTGTAGGTGCATCGGTTGTAAATGCGCTTTCGAACTGGCTGGAAGTTGAGATTTCCAGAGATGGAAAGGTCTATAAGCAGCGTTATGAACGTGGAAATGTGGTGTATAAGCTAAAAGAGATTGGCAAGACCGACAAGACCGGAACGAAGGTTACATTTATGCCGGACGATACAATCTTCGATGATGTTATCTTTGATTATAAGGTGCTTCGTACGAGACTTCGTGAGATGGCTTTCCTCACAAAGGGATTGAAGATTAATCTTGAAGATAAGCGTGAGGGCAAGGAACAGAGAGAATCTTTCCACTATGAGGGTGGTATCAAGGAGTTCATCTCTTACCTGAATAAGACAAAGACTGCACTTTACGACAAGATTATCTATATCGAGGGTAATAAAGATGATATCTATGTCGAAGTGGCAATGCAGCACAACGATTCTTACAACGAGCTTACTTTGAGCTTTGTAAATAACATCAATACACCGGAAGGTGGTATGCATCTGACAGGATTTAAGAGTGCTATCACGAAAGTCTTCAATGATTATGCAAGAAGCAATAAGATTCTGCGTGACAAAGAAGAAAACCTGTCCGGTGATGACCTGCGAGAAGGTCTGACTGCTATCGTAAGTATCAAGATTCCGGAGCCACAGTTTGAAGGACAGACAAAGCAGAAGCTTGGTAATGCAGAAGCGAGAACCGCGGTAGAAGGACTTGTGACAGAAAAACTTACGTATTTCTTAGAGCAGAATCCTCAGGTGGCAAAGGCTATCGTAGGAAAAGCAGTTGTCGCACAGCGTGCCCGTATGGCAGCCAGAAAAGCAAGAGATGTTGCCCGTAAGAGTACACTTGAGACGAACATGGCGCTTCCCGGTAAGCTTGCCGATTGTTCGGATCCAAATCCAAAGAACTGTGAAATCTATATCGTAGAGGGAGATTCCGCCGGTGGTTCTGCAAAGACTGCCAGATCCCGTGCAACACAGGCAATCCTTCCGTTGCGTGGTAAGATTCTGAACGTAGAGAAAGCAAGAATTGACCGGATTCTGGAAAATGCAGAGATTAAAGCCATGATTACTGCATTTGGTACCGGTATTCGTGAGAATTTCAATATTGAGAAGCTTCGTTATGACAAGATCATTATCATGACCGATGCCGATGTCGATGGTGCACATATTGCAACCTTGATGTTAACCTTCTTCTTCCGGTTCATGCCGGATCTGATCAAGGAAGGACATGTATATCTGGCACAGCCACCACTGTATAAGCTCGAGAAAAACAAGAAGACATGGTATGCATACAGTGATGAAGAACTGGCGGATATCTTAAATGAAGTTGGTCGTGACCAGAATAACAAGATTCAGCGATACAAAGGACTTGGTGAGATGGATGCTGAGCAGTTGTGGGATACAACTATGGATCCGGAAAAGCGGGTTTTATTGCGTGTAGCAATTGATGAGAACAGTGAGTCTGAGCTAGACTTAACCTTCGATACATTGATGGGTGAGAGAGTAGAGCCAAGACGTGAATTTATTGAGACAAATGCAAAATTCGTTAAGAATCTTGACATTTAAGTAGGAGGAGAACAATGGACGATAGTACAATTTTTGATAAAATCCATGAAGTGGATTTGAAGAAAACCATGGAAGAATCGTATATCGATTATGCCATGAGCGTTATCGCTGCAAGAGCTCTTCCGGATGTGCGAGATGGTCTGAAGCCTGTACAGAGAAGAATTTTACATTCCATGGTGGAACTGAACAACGGTCCGGATAAGCCACATCGTAAATGTGCCCGTATCGTCGGTGATACAATGGGTAAATATCATCCACATGGTGATAGTTCTATCTACGAGGCACTCGTAAAGCTGGCACAGGAATGGAATACAAGATATCCACTGGTCGATGGACATGGAAATTTTGGTTCTGTCGATGGGGATGGCGCGGCTGCGATGCGATACACAGAGGCACGTCTCTCCAAGATTTCGATGGAGATGGTTGCGGATATCAACAAGGATACAGTTGATTTTGTACCAAACTTTGATGAGACAGAAAAAGAGCCAGTCGTACTTCCAAGCCGTTATCCAAACCTGCTGGTAAATGGTACAACCGGTATTGCCGTAGGTATGGCAACAAATATCCCACCTCACAATCTGCGTGAGGTAGTAAATGCAGTTGTAAAGATCATTGATAACCGTGTGAATGAGGATCGTGAGACAGAAATCGAAGAAATCATGGAAATCATCAAGGGACCGGATTTCCCAACGGGTGCATCTATCCTTGGTACAGCCGGTATCAATGAAGCATATAGAACTGGTCGTGGTAAGATCAAGGTACGTGCCGTATCCGAGATCGAGCCGATGGCAAATGGAAAGCAGAGAATCGTTGTGACTGAGCTTCCATATATGGTAAATAAGGCAAAGCTGATCCAGAAGATCGCAGAGCTTGTCAAGGAGAAGAAGATTGAGGGTATTACAGCTCTCCGTGATGAAAGTTCCCGTGAGGGTATGCGTATCGTCATCGAGCTTCGAAAAGACTGCAATGCGAATATCGTGCTGAACCAGTTATACAAGCACACACAGATGCAGGATACATTTGGTGTAATTATGCTGGCGTTGGTTGATGGACAGCCTATGGTATTAAATCTCCTTCAAATGCTTGGATATTATATCAAGCATCAGGAAGAGGTTGTAACTAGAAGAACGAAGTTCGACTTGAATAAAGCGGAAGATCGTGCTCATATATTAGAGGGATTATTGATAGCCCTCGATAATATTGATGAGGTTATTCAAATCATCCGTAGTTCCAAATCCGTTGCCGATGCAAAGCTTGCATTGATCGAGCGTTTCGGTTTGTCCGATGCACAGGCACAGGCTATCGTAGATATGCGTCTGCGTGCTCTGACCGGTTTGGAAAGAGAGAAGCTTGAGAAAGAATACAGAGAATTGATGGAACTCATCAAAGAGTTGAAGGCAATTCTCGCAGATGAGAAGCTGCTCCTTGGTGTAATCAAGGAGGAAATCCTGATCATCGCAACAAAATATGGCGATGACAGAAGAACTTCTATCGGCATTGATATGGATGATGATATCACAGTTGAAGATCTGATTCCGAAGGAAAATGTTGTAATCGCTATGACAAAGCTTGGCTATGTAAAGCGTATGACAATCAATAACTTCAAGAGTCAGAACCGTGGTGGTAAGGGCATCAAGGGCATGCAGACAATCGAGGATGATTTCATCGAGAATCTGTTCATGACAACGACGCATCATTACATCATGTTCTTCACGAATCAGGGACGTGTATATCGTCTGAAGACGTATGAGATTCCGGAATCCGGACGTACTGCAAGAGGAACGGCAATCGTAAACCTCTTACAGCTCCAGCCGGATGAAGTGATCACAGCAGTCATTCCAATTCGTGAGTACCATGAGGGAAGATACCTGATCATGGCTACAAAGAATGGTATGATCAAGAAGACAAAGATTACCGAGTATGCAAATGTTCGTAAGTCCGGACTTGCAGCAATCACCCTGAAAGAGGGCGATGAGCTGATCGAAGTAAAGGCAACGAACAATACGAAGGATATCATCCTGATTACAAAGCAGGGTATGTGTATCCGCTTCAATGAGAAGGAGGTTCGTTCAACCGGACGTACATCGATGGGTGTCATCGGTATGAGTGTTGCCGGTGATGATGAGGTTATCGGCATGCAGCTTGATACACAGGGCGAAGCACTTCTGATCGTATCCGAGAATGGTCTTGGTAAGCGTACTCTTGTCGAAGAATTTACACCACAGCACCGTGGCGGTAAGGGTGTGAAGTGTTACAAGATCACAGACAAGTCCGGAACCGTTGTAGGATTTAAGGCGGTCAATGATGATAACGAGATCATGCTGATTACCAACCAGGGTATTGTAATAAGACTCCTGTGTAAGGATATCTCTATATTAGGCAGAATTACAACCGGTGTGAAGCTCATCAACATGGATCTGGAAAGCGATATTACCGTTGCAAGTATTGCAAAGGTTCGTCAGAAATCTGCAGATGAATCCGAGTCTTTAGAGATGATGGAACGCGAGATGAATGAGGCAGACAATGAAGAAGGTAATGTAGAAGAGCCGGAGAGTCCGGAAGATAAGTAAATCGTGAAAAGAGGGAAAAGCGATGAACGATAGTATTAAAGAGGGCTTGGAAGGTCTTTCCAAGATGGATGGCGTATCAAATTTCTTATATGCACTTATGTATTGGGTAGGTGTTATATTTGTACTGTTATTTGTGACATACATTTTTGTTTCAATTTATGTGCGTGCACAGAATAAGAAACGCGGAATTGATACGAAGGATAAAGACGACTATTTGGATGATTAAGAAAAGGGCTGCTATATGAGAAATCGTGTAGCAGCCTTAGTATGTTAAAAAGGAGTAAACCATGCGAACATTACACACAGACAAAATCATTGAAGCAGTGAAAGAAATGTGTATCTCGGCCAATTTGTATCTGGCAGATGATATGGATGGCAAGATACGACAGGCAGCGAAAGAGGAAGATAGCACGCTCGGCAAACAAATCTTGAATCAGTTGATCGAGAATATGGAGATTGCCGGGGAAGATCAGACACCAATCTGTCAGGATACCGGGATGGCAGTGTTCTTCGTAAATGTCGGACAGGATTTGCATGTCGAGGGAATGAACCTCACAGATGCAATCAATGAGGGCGTCCGTCAGGGATATACAGAAGGTTACCTGCGAAAATCTGTCGTGCGGGATCCGTTGCAGCGGGAAAATACCGGAGATAATACACCGGCAATCATTCACTACGATATCGTGCCGGGTGATAAGCTGGAAATCACGATTGCACCGAAGGGCTTTGGAAGTGAGAATATGAGCAAGGTGTATATGCTGAAGCCGGCAGATGGGGAAGAAGGAATTCGTCAGTCCGTGCTTGCAGCAGTGAAGGATGCCGGACCAAATGCTTGTCCTCCGATGGTAGTCGGTGTTGGACTTGGCGGTGATTTTGAGCTTGCGGCAAAGCTTGCGAAGAAAGCACTCACAAGACCGGCAGGATCACATTCGGAGAAGGCACATATTGCGAAGCTTGAAGACGAGATATTGGAGCTTGTGAATAAGACCGGTATTGGTCCGGGTGGACTTGGAGGAAAGACAACGGCGCTCGCCGTCAATATTGAAACCTATGCAACACATATCGCAGGTATGCCGCTTGCAGTCAATATGTGCTGTCATGTCAATCGTCACAAGACAGTTGTGTTGTAGAAATATAAATGATATGGAAGAAATTATAGAGTAAGATGTATAGGAGATTGAATGGATGCATGTGTAAGTTATAAACGAGAATCATGCGTGCACGAAAGAAAGGAGATATGTACTTGGGAAAGGTTTCAAATTATATCAACCAGAATATGGCGAAATTCAAGCAGATCTACATACGTTATGCTGCGAGTATTTTCTGTGCATTTATCATAGCGGTTGTGAGTATCATAGCAAATCAGAAAAAAGGGTTTGACATAGAATCTATCGTGACTGTGTGTTCTATCTGGCTTGCCGGGAATTTTCTGGTTGAGAGTCTGTGGAAGAAAACAGCAGAAGAAGCACAGAAAAACAAACAGAAATGGCTGATCGGATATGGCGTAACGTTTATGATTGCAATCGTATTTGAGAATTTGTCAGAGATTCTTAAAGCACAGAAAGCGGATATACCGAATCTGATATTTGAAAGTATCTTGTATTTTTACATTGCATGCACGGTGCTTCTTGCAATCTATGTATTGCTCCGGCAGCAGAAACTGGATCTGCCACATTGTATCGGACGGATTATATTCGCATTGCTCCGGGCAGTTGGTGTCTATCTGGTGTTAAATATTGCGGTTATCCTGATTCTTGAAATTATTGATGCATTGCTTGTGGATATAGATACGTTCAGAGTGGAGTTGAATATCCAGTTAATGCTGAGTGCACTTGCGTATTTTCCAACCTGCCTGCTTGCTGTCTCGGATACGAGCGAAGATAACGCGGCATTTACGAAGAAATTCGTATCGTATGTGTTACTTCCATGCGTGTGGATTGCGATGTTCGTAATCTATCTCTATGTGGTAAAAATCTTCGTGACGCAGGAGGTTCCGAGCAACGAAATCTTCAGTATCTGTGCAAGTCTTTTTGCAATTGGTATGCCAATCTGGATGATGGCATCCGGGTTCGTGGAGGAGAAGTCTTCACGTTATAAGAAACTGATCCATATTACGAAATATATCTATGCACCGTTTATCCTGCTTGAAATCTATTCTATGTCAGTGCGTGTCAAAGCATATGGACTGACGGAACAGCGATATGCGGCGTGGATGTTTATCTTGCTACAGGTCATCTATATTCTGTGGGAGAAAATCTATGCAAGGTATGTAAGACTTGCAGGCAGGAAAAAAACATATAATAATCAGGCAGATACCGGTGATACAGGAACAGAACATGCAAATGAAATAAATCAGACGAAAACACAAATAAACTGGCACTATGAAAATCTGATTCTAGTCTTAGTTGGATTTTTATTTGTCGGACTTCTGCTTCCATTTGGAAATGCGCAATATCTGTCGTATCAGTCACAGAAAAGCCGGTTAGTTAAGAATCGGACATTGGATAAGAAAGTGGCTGCGGAAGCATATGATTATTTGCGTGGAAATGCGTATGGCAGACGATACATAAAGACCAATCTCACGGAAGCGGAGCAGGATGAATTACATAACATGCTGTATGACCGGGACAGTGAAGATCAATGGAAATCCGTGTATTTCAATGCATATCCGATTGAAGAGGGTGGATTGACCATCCGTGGTTATGAAAAAATCTATGGGGTAGATGAACATTGGCGGGATGAATGTTCTGTTCAAGAATATGAGAGCAAAACAATCACAGCCGGAGATAATGTATATGAGGGTGTAGATCTTACTTCCTGCATTTCGTATTATAAGGACTTGGAAGATAAAAATGAAAATCAGGTTGTAGATGAAAAAGATAAAGTCTACGAAATTCAAATCAGCGTTACAGAAAAACTGATTGTAACGTATATCAGTTTTGAAATTGATGATGAGCAGACTATGATAAAAAGAATGTTTATAAAGGGATATATGCTGACGAAGTAAAAAAAATAACGGAGGATTAGAGAATGGAACGACATATTGCAGTACCATTTAGCGAAGAGGAATTAAAGGAGCTTCATGCAGGAGATTATATCTATCTGACCGGCACAATCTACAGTGCCAGAGATGCTGCACACAAGCGAATGTATGATGCTATCTGCGTGGAACAGGAGAAACATCCGGAAGTGGATTACACCGGTGCAAAGCTGTATGAGGATAAGATTCTGCCACTGGATATCACAGGAAATACAATCTATTATCTCGGACCAACACCGGCGAAGCCGGGACAGGTCATCGGTTCCGCAGGACCTACCACGAGCAGCCGTATGGATAAATATACACCGCTTCTGCTTTCAAAGGGGTTGAAGGGCATGATTGGAAAAGGCAAGCGCAGTCAGGCAGTCATTGATGCAATCGTGAAGGAAAAAGCTGTGTATATGGCAGCTGTCGGCGGAGCAGGCGCACTTTTATCAAAGTGCATCAAGGAGTCCGAGGTAATCGCTTATGATGACCTTGGAACCGAGGCAATCCGTAAGATGCGCGTGGAGAATCTTCCTGTTATCGTTGTGATCGACAGCGAAGGACACAATCTGTATGAGACGGCGGTTGCAGATTATCTGAAGGAGCATAATTAATATGGCAAAAAACAAGGTTAAAGTCGAATATGATGTAGATATGGAAAAGGAGCGCAGGAAGAAACAGCAGAAAAACGGAAAACCAGGATTTGCTATACGCAGATCAAACATTCTTCTGTATGGGTTGCTGCTCATTGTGGAAGTGTTGTTTTATTATTTCCTGACACCGGCAATCAATGTACATACCTCTGGATTCTGGACATGGGTGATAATTACGCTTGCGGCAATCGGATTCTGCTCCTTTGATTTCAAAGGTACACGCATTACTAAAAAAGGCAATATCAAAGAAGCCGTTGGTTCGACGAAGGTGGTAATGGTTTCATTTACTGCAATTCTTTTGTTAATTATAGGGCTGATTATAGGCGGACTGGCATCCTCTCAACTGTTCCGTGCATCAAAATATGCAGGAATCATCAAGGTTGAGGATGGTGATTTTGCAACGGATGTACCGGAAAGTGAGAATATCAACAACATTGCACTGATGGATACGGACAGTGCGCGAATCATCGGAGACCGTGCGATTGGTTCCCTGTCTGATGTTGTCAGCCAGTATCAGGTAAGCGAGACATACAGCACGATTGATTATAATGGTGTGCCGATGAAGGTGGCTCCGCTAGAATATGCGGGATTTATCAAATATCTGAATAATAAAGATGCCGGAATTCCGGGATACGTGCTCGTTGATCCGGTCAAAAATGAAGCAGATTATGTGAAGCTTGAAAAACCAATTCAGTATTCTTCCTCTGCATACTTTGGCAAGAATCTGCAGCGGCATGTACAGCTTTCATATCCGACTTATGATTTCAACGGATATTATTTTGAACTCGATAACGAAGGAAATCCATATTATATCTGTCCGGTGTTAAAGCCGAATGCAGGGTTATTTGGAGCGAAGGACGTGAAGGGAATCGTGCTCTGTGATCCATGCAGCGGGGATTGTGAATATATGGATCTGGGTAATATTCCAAATTGGGTAGATCGCGTGTATGATGGTGATCTCTTATGTGACCGGTATAACTGGTATGGTATGCTGTCAGGTGGATTCATTAACAGCAAGATTGGAAATAAAGGCTGCAAGGTGACAACCGATGATTATGGTTACAAGGTGATGGATGGCGATGTGTGGGTATACACAGGTGTGACATCCGTCAATGGAGACCAGTCGAACATCGGGTTCGTATTGATGAATTCAAGAACTGCGGAGAGTAAATATTTTGCAATCGCAGGTGCGGAAGAGCATTCCGCGATGTCCTCTGCGGAGGGACAGGTACAAAACCTCGGGTACACGTCATCATTCCCATCTCTGATCAACATCGGAAATGTACCAACCTATATCATGGTGCTCAAAGATAATGCGGGACTCGTGAAGATGTATGCACTTGTCAATGTGGAAAAATACAGCATCGTGGCAACCGGCGCGACACAGAAGGAAGCACTTGCAAGTTACCGGAAGCTGCTTGCCGAAAACAGCATAACGACAAGTGGAAACGATGTCAGCGAAGATACATTGAGTAAGAAGATTACAGTCACACAGATCCGGTACATCACGGTAGAGAATGAGACATATGTGTATATCACAGCGAAAGATCGTTCTGTCTACAAACAGAATTTTGCCGAAAATGAAAGCCTGATCAAGATTGAGGAAGGTGATGTAATCACAGTTCATTATATGGAAAGTGACGATGGCGTGAATACGCTTCTTTCGTATGAATAATTTATTGGAATAAAATAATAAAAAATAGGATTATACTAAGGGTATATAATTACCTCTTGACATTTAGTACAATATTTGTTATTCTAATTTAGCGTGTTGACGCGGAACTAAATAACACCGATTGGTAAAATGTGTTTTTTAGGCATTGGAGATGTACTCAAGTGGCTGAAGAGGCGCCCCTGCTAAGGGTGTAGGTCGTTCGCGCGGCGCGAGGGTTCAAATCCCTCCATCTCCGTTTGTAGATTACGGATAAAATATTGAAAATAAGTCTTGACTTGATTGGAAATATTTCATATAATCTACTTTGCGTTTAGTTAAATGCAACGATATATTCCTCGATAGCTCAATGGTAGAGCACTCGGCTGTTAACCGAGTTGTTGTAGGTTCGAGCCCTACTCGGGGAGTTTGATATTGTAAGTAGCAAAGCTACTTACTAATCATAAGAGATCTCCCGCAAGCGGGTTCTTCTTATGATATATGGCGTGATAGCCAAGTGGTAAGGCAGAGGTCTGCAACACCTTCACCGCCGGTTCAAATCCGGCTCGCGCCTCTCTTAAATCCTTGATACAAGATGTATCAGGGATTTTTTTATTTTGTGAAATCTCTGTGAAAGCCATTGACGGAGCCTGCCCGCGTGTTAAAATACTTGACAATTCGAAAAATTGAAGAAGAATAATGAATATCAGGATTGGATATAGTTATGGAGGATGTTTATGAGACAGAAATTGATGGATTTTATGCGCGGTAGAAATGGAACGGATCAGCTTTCCATGTGTATGATGTGGGCAGCGTGTATCTTGGTTTTTATCGATATGTTTGTAAGAAGCAATATACTCAGCACGATTGCATTTGTGACCTTTGCATTTGCATATTTCCGTGTGTTCTCCAGAAATATTGGCAAGCGTCGGGATGAGAATACATGGTTCCTAAATAAGACGTATAAACTACGCATGTGGGGACGGAAAGAGAGAAACCACATGACGATGCGTAAGACGCATCACATCTACCGTTGCCCGGAGTGTAAGCAGAAAATTCGTATCCCAAAGGGAAAAGGAAAGATCGAGATACGTTGTCCGAAGTGTAGCGCACGGTTTATAAAGAACAGCTAATGTATAAAATAGAAATAAGAAAGCCGTTTAACTCGGAGGTGGAACGATGTTTGGATATGTGACGGTGAACAAGCCGGAAATGAAAGTCAAAGATTATGAGCGGTATCGCATGTATTATTGCGGCGTCTGCCATGCACTCCGAAATACGGACGGTGCGATGGGACAGATGTCACTTACGTATGATTCGACGTTTGCCGCGGTGCTTCTGACCGCTTTATATGAACCGGATACGAAGATGAAGGAAGCAACGTGCATGGTGCATCCGGTTGGGAAGAAAAAATATCTGGAGAATGAGGTCATACAGTATATCGCGGATATGAATCTTATTCTGACCTATTACAAATGCCTTGATGACTGGGAGGATGACCGCAAATTTACCAGACTTTGTTACAGCAGTTTTATACGGAAGCGTGTGCGCAAGATCGGTCAGGTCTATCCGGAGAAGCTGGCGAAGATCCGGGAATCTCTGCGGACATTATCTGCCTGTGAGAGAAAGAATGTGACGAACCTGGATTTGCTTGCCGGAACCTTTGGTGATATCATGGCAGAGATCCTTGCATATAAGTCGACACGCGGGATTGACTGGTCGGAGGAACTGCGGAGACTCGGTTACCAGCTTGGCAAATTCATTTATATTCTCGACGCATATGATGATGTGCAGGAGGATATCGAGAAGAACCGGTTCAATCCCTTGAAGGAGTTATACCATAAATTATCGAAAGAGCAGTTCGACTGTTACGTGAAGGAAATCCTTATGATGATCGCCACCGATATGGCGAAAATCTATGAGTGTCTGCCAATCGTCGAGGAGACAGCCATCCTCCGCAACATTATCTATTCCGGGATCTGGGTAAGGTTTATGACGAAACAAAATGACACAGAAAACGGTAAACAATAATTGCGAAACAAGTTTCAATGGTAAATCGTATATTTCCATATTTATTCATGAATATATACGATATGTTTGAGACTTAGAAGTTCTTAATATTCTGCAAGAACACCAGCCATGTTTGAACACGATGTTCAAACAAGTCGCCAGTGAGCCAGGGACGGCGAGCGGAGGGCGCATATGAACGAAGTTCATATTTAGGATGCGCCCGACAATCTGCCGCCGAGCAAAGCGAGGGGGCAATACCCGCACGACGGTGGCGTAAAATATGAGCACGTAAATCAGAATATTTAGAACTTCTTAGTTTCAATACATTGTATATAGAATGAATAGATATGGAAATATACGTTTACTATGAATTGGTTGTTTCGCAATTATGGGAGAAAGAAAGGAATTAGCATGAAAGATCCTTATGAAGTTCTGGGGCTTCCACATGGCGCCTCGGAAGAAGAAGTGAAAAAAGCATATCGAAATCTAAGCCGGAAATACCACCCGGATGCCAATATCAACAACCCAAACGCAGCGCAGGCAGAAGAAAAATTCAAGGAAGTGCAGGCGGCATATAAGAGCATTATGGATGGAAATACAGGTTCATCGTATGGTGGCAGCAGCTATGGCGGGTTTGATGGATTTGGCGGATTTGGTTCAGATGCATTCCGTCGTGCCAGAAATGAAGGCGGTGGCATGAGTCAGGATGAGTCCCATCTTGCTGCTGCGCAGAATTTCATCATGAACCGGATGTTTACAGAGGCACTTCGCACGCTGGAGGATATAGACGACCGGACGGGCAGATGGTATTATCTGAGTGCGGCTGCGAACTTAGGTGCTGGGAATCAGGCAACAGCGATGGAACATATCGATCGTGCAATCGCGATGGAACCGAACAACATGGAATACAAACAGATGAAGCAGCGTATGCAGGGTGGCAGCAACTGGTATGTGCAGCGTGGCATGGGATATGGAATGCCGGATGTGCGTTCCGATAACTGGTGCATGGATATGTGCCTGTTAAATTTGCTCTGTAATTGCTGCACGCCTTGTTGATAATGAAATTTAAAGGGGAGAACCAATGGAGAAAATCATTTTAGCATCACAGTCTCCACGCAGACAGGAGATTCTGTCGCTGGGTGGATATGAATATGAAGTGTGCGTATCTTCGGCAGAGGAACAGATTCCACCAGAAGAATTGGAGAATCTGACACCGCAGGAGCTGGTTGAAAAACTGGCGCGTGTGAAAGCGGAAGATGTGTACCGCAGAAACTGCAGTAAGAATATGGAAAAATCAACGACAGATAATCAGGCAGCAGATTCCGTGGAAGAAATCACGGTGATCGGTGCGGATACTGTCGTTGCTGTCGATGGATGTGTGCTTGGAAAACCAAAGACAGAGGATGAGGCGAAGCAGATGCTCGCACGATTGTCCGGGCGGACGCATGATGTATTCACCGGTGTGTGTATTCTGTGGACAGATTCCGATACGCAGGAAGAGATACATGGAAATACCTTCCACTGTCATACGAAGGTGACATTTTATCCGATGACGGAGGAAGAAATTGACAACTATGTCGCTACGGGTGACTGTATGGACAAGGCAGGTGCCTATGGTATCCAGAGCGGAGCCGCGAAGTATATCCAGGGCATCGAAGGCGATTACCTGAACGTGGTTGGATTGCCGTTGTCAAAAATTTATCACGTTTTGCGTGAGAAATTAATAAATCTCACAATAAAAATGTGATTGAAACTGAATGAAAATAAACGGAAATAAAGAAATTAGACGAAAAAACTGTCATTATGACTAAAAACAGAGATAAAATTTGTCTATTCTGCCGTTGAAAAAATATTTAAAAGTGCTACACTAATACATGTAGCAACAAGTTGGGTTGTTGCTTGATTTTTGCATATCAGCGTCATAGCTTCGTACAGGGGGAAGGGATACGGAGTGTGATGTTGTAATATACACGTGAGCATCAGAGCTCGAAGTTATGTGAAGGTCTTGTTACGTGTAGCAGTGGTATTTCTTTATGTGACAAAAGAGAGGGTGTTACATAAGGGAATATCATCCAAGGTGGTTACGAAAAGAGGTTGCTTGGCAGCCTCTTTTTTCTTGCAGAGAAAAGAATCTGTGCGTATAATATAGATAAGTATGGCGAAATTGACAGAGAGGGTAAGGATATAGAAATGTGGAGTTTTCATACCGTAAAAGTGAAAGATAATAGTCGACGCATGTTTGATCTATGTATGCGTCGGGCACAGAGTATCGGGCGTGCGGATTATGTACGGACAGATGGACGGATGGATCTGGCACATACCTTCCGTACAGATATGCTGCATTTCCTGATATATCTCGCATATTCGGATGGTTCCGTCAACAAAGAAGAAATCAAATACATCAATCTGTTATTCGGAACACAGTTTGATGAGAAGATGATCCGTGATTATGCAGACCGTTGGGGACTTCGGAGTGAGAGCATCCGGGATCATGCGCCACGGTCGTTAAATTCGTTTGTGCGCTCAAATATCGGAGCAGAAACCGGGGAGATATCAGACGGTTATTATGATCTGTTACAGTTGTATGTTACAACCTTTAATTATATTGGAAATGATCTGATTGCATGCAACGAGGAGGTTGCGTCATCAGAGGTTCAGGCATTGTCCTCGTATATTGAATTGATCACAGAGGAAATCAATCGTGTACGTGGGGATATGGAGGATTACAAGCCGACGATCGCATTTAAGCCCGGAAGCAAGGTTAAGCAGGAGGATAAGCCGGATTATTCGTATTGGTCCGATACGCTTGAGATGCGGCGGACGAAGATCTCTACACCGGAGCGTAAGGAGGAAGATTCGCCGGCAGTAAGTGATACAGACAGCCGGAGAGATATGGACACACCGGAGTATGTACGGGCAGCAGATACAGAAGAAACTGGAAAGCCATTCCGTATGCGGGTGGAACAACCGGATGCACAGACGCTGCCGGATCAGAAAGAGCGTAAAAAAGAATTTAATACGGAGATGGATATACAGGCATTACTTAAGCAGTTGAACGAGCTGACCGGCATGCAGAGCGTGAAGACGGAGATCAACAATATGATCAATCTGTTGAAGATCTGTAAGATCCGTCAGGAGAATGGATTGCAGACGCCGCCGGTTACAAATCACATGGTGTTCCTTGGCAATCCCGGAACTGGTAAGACGACCGTGGCAAGAATCCTTGCGAAGATCTATCATGGGCTGGGCGTGCTTTCCAAAGGACATCTGGTGGAGGTAGACCGGTCTGGTCTGGTCGCTGGATATATGGGACAGACGAGTGAGAAGGTTACGGAAGTAATCGAGAAAGCCAAGGGTGGCATCTTATTTATTGATGAGGCGTATGCCCTTGCAAATGGACAGCAGGGTGATTTCGGACAGGAGGCAATCGACATCCTGAATAAAGCGATGGAAGATAACCGGGAAGATCTGATCGTCATTGCGGCAGGATATCATGATGAGATGCAGGATTTCCTGGATGCAAATCCGGGACTTCGTTCCCGTTTCAACCGGACAATTGAATTTCCGAATTATGATGCGGAAGAGCTGTTGGAGATCATGACCAACCGGGCAAAATCACTCGATTATACATTGACGGACGACGCGGTGCAGTATGTGCAGGATACATTTACAAGGATACTTGCATGTCCGCCGGAGAATTTCGGTAATGCGCGTTCGGTGCGTAATTATCTGGATCGCGTGATTCACAATCAGGCTAACCGCCTGATCGCGGAGAATAATTTTAAAGAGGAAGATCTGACGAAGCTCACGCTTGCAGATGTGCAGTCAGAGACGCTGGAATAACATGCATAAACAATGGATCAAGGATGGGCTAAGTGAATATCTGAGTGATGCGCATGCGGTATGGCATATGCCGGGGCATAAGCGGAAAGCCTGCTATGGAAATTTTCAGGACGCATTTCTCGCATGGGATGTGACGGAGGTGCCGGGGACAGATGATCTGTATCTGCCGGAGGGATTTATCGGGGATTCACTTGCCATGCTGAAGGAAATCTACCAGACCTGTGGCACGTATTACGTGGTAAATGGTGCGACGGGAGGGATTTTTACGGCAATCGCGGCATGCACGAAGCCGGGCGATGCGATCCTGATTGCAAAAAACTGCCACAAATCGGTCTACAATGCGGCGGCGATGCTGCAGCGACAGACGATTTATGTGGAGCCGACATGGAAGAAAGAGGCAGAAGATGCCTTTGCATTTACATCATTTATTGATGGGTATGTCGATGCCGATGATGTTGAAAGGCTGTGTGAGTCTCATCCGGAGATCGCGGCGGTTGTAGTGACATCGCCGACATACGAGGGCGTCATATCCGACATTGCGCAGATTGCACGTGTGGCACATGCACATCATGTTCGGGTGATCGTGGACGAAGCACATGGGGCACATCTGCCATTTTTAAAACCGGAATATTCTGCGATCCGCATGGGTGCCGATGTCGTTGTACAGAGTCTGCACAAGACACTTCCAGCGATGACGCAGACAGCGGTGATTCATGTCTGTACAGAAGAACTGGTGAAACCGGTGGAGCAGGCATTGGAGATATTCTTAAGTTCTTCGCCGTCGTATATTTTCATGATGAATATGGAAGCGGCAATCTGCTATATGGCAGACCATGATTTTACGGAATATGAAAACAATCTGCGGGAATTCCGGGAGAATTGTGCGAAGCTTCCGCAGATCACAATGATAGAGAAAGAAGCCGTATGTGCAGCAGGTGCATATGGATATGACGAGACACGGCTTGTATATTCTGCAGCTGTGCCGGGACCGGAGCTGCTTGCGATGCTTGCGGATAAGGGGGATGTCGTCTGTGAGATGGCAGGCAGAAAACATGTGGTACTGATCTCGACGGTGCGGGACGGGCAGGAAGATTTTGAACAGTTATACCGGACACTGCAGATGTGCGATGTCGCTCTGACGAAAGAAGGGGATCATGAGAAGGAGCGATGTGCCGGGCAGGAGGAATTGCAAAAACTGGCGGGAACGCTGGCAAGAGCACCAATCTATGTATATCCGCCCGGAAGTTACATCGTGAATACCGGGGAGATCATTACGGCAGAGACCGTGGAGAAGCTTTGCGCATATCAGGCAGCAGGGCTGCATATCCGGGGCATTTAGAAAACAGGGGGATGAATGATGAGACAGGAGAAACGATATGAATGTATTGATATGTGATGATGAAAGACGCGACCTGCAGATGGTCCGACTGCATGTGGAGCAGTTTGGCAAAGATCAGCAGATCGATGTGAGTATTTATACGCTGTGGAATCCAAAATCTTCGGCGGAGATAATGGCAATGGCGGAAAAACATGAGATGGATGTCGCATTTCTGGATATCGACATGCCACATATATCGGGTGATGCGATTGCCAGTGCACTGACGGAAAAGTATCCGTCAATCCAGATTATATTTTTTACGAACCGGGGCGAGATGGTTTATGATATGCTCAAATACAAACCATTTCGGTTTATTCAGAAGGCGGAACCGTGGAAGATTGATACGGCATTGATGAATCTGTCAAAACAGCGGATGACGGATGGACACGTTTTGATCGAAAAAGCAAAGAATGAAGTGATGGATGCTTCGGTGGAAGAGATTATGTACATAGAGGCAGCCAAACATCAGATCATCTATCATACGGAGGATGAAGCGATCGTCTCGAAGGGGAGCATGGCAAAGATCGTAAAAGAGCTGTGGGAATATGGCTTTATACGCGTGCATGTCGCGTATGTGGTAAACATACGGTACATCAAGCAGATTGGCAAAAAGGAACTGATTCTGAGAGATGAAACTGTATTGCCGATCAGTGGAAGCTATAAGGAAGAGACGATGAAGAATTATAAGATGTTATTGGAGAGGATCAGGTATGGAGAATCTCGTTGAAATATTTGCAAATACATTAGATGCTATATTAGGTATCGTGTTTCTGACGATGATACTTGGGAAAAAGAAGAGCATGCCGAACTGGTTGTTTGTCGTTTTGGCGTTGATCGTCCCTGTGGCAAATGTTGTGTTGCAGAAAGTATTTCCGGATAGTCCGGAGAATAATATTGTCTATATTTTACTTACCATATTCTTTGGTTTTGTATGCACGAATGGAAAAATCTCAGAGAAGATCATCTATGTCGCAATCTGGAATATCCTGCTTATGGTATGTGGACTGATCTTTGCGTCAGTTTACGGGTATGTCGTGCGCGGGACAAATGGCATGGAATGGGAGATGGATGCGATACAGCGGCTGCATTACATCATGGGTTCGAAGCTGAATCTGATCCTGTGCACGCTTCTGGTCATGGTGATCCTGAAGAAAACGAAGATGAAATCCGCGATGCCGGTCATGAATGCTGTCGTGTTCGTAATCAGTATTTTGATCGGTATTATCTTAGATATTATGCTGGATTACCCGTATCTTGACAAAAAGGGAAAGATTGCGATCGGTATCGCGATGGTCGGAATTCTGGCGATCAATGTGTTTGTTTATGTGGCAACCTATCAATTAAATAAAAGCCAGAAGCTGCTGATGGAAAATCAGCTTCTCCGTATGTCGCAGGAAGAGCAGAAAGAGGGAATGGAGCGCATGATGCGTCTGCAGGAGAAGAACCGGATGCTTCGGCATGACCTGCGCCATTATTTCACGCTCTTTCAGGAAATGCTTGCGAATGGAAATGTGGAAGAAGCACAGAAATATGTGGAGGACGTCTTAAACACGAAGCTCCAGCCAGAAGGTGTCTATATGACAGGCGATGAAATCTTAGATGCTGTGCTCAATCATTGCGATGGAATCTGCCGGCAGAAACAGATCACGTTTCGGACAGAAATCAGTGCACATTTGCCGGAAGGACAGATGGAGTTTGCGATTGCACTGCTGAATCTGTTGGAAAATGCGATTGAAGCAGAGGAGCTGGAGGAAGACAAACTGATTGAGCTGCAGATCTACGAGAGTGCGGGCTTGCTGTTGGTAACTGTCCGGAACCGGATCAGTCAGTCGGTTATGGAGAACAACCCGGAGCTTCGCACGCGGAAGGCAGATGCAAGTCTGCACGGACTTGGAAGAAAGAGTGTAAAGAAGCTGATCCGGGATATGGAAGGTTCTTTCTATGAGGAAGAACGAAACGGGTTCTTCATCTCGAACATTGTCGTATAACGTCGAAAAAGTAAAAAGTATGCTCAAAAAACAACCAACTTTGCCAGACAGGTTGTAAAATGTCAAAAATCAGGTATTGTAGTAGCAGGAAATGAAGTGAGGAGGAAGTCCATGGAACGTCTTGCATATGCAATCACAGATCATCTGCTGCGAAGAGATGTGATTCAGAAAGAGGACTACGATATCTATGTATATGGATACGCAGTGTTTCTTGAACAGATGTGTCAGGTAATCGGATTTATTCTGCTTGGGATAGTCACGAAGAACCTGTTACAGACCGCTCTTTTTTTGGGAACATTTTACCTGATTCGCAGTGCATTCGGTGGGTATCATGCGGAGACGTCGCTGGTCTGCATGCTCGTCAGCTATGGTGGCTGGGGTGCGGTCATGATACTTTCACGGTACATGGAAGCATATGCGGAAGTACCACTCGTGCTTTGGATTGTGCTCGCCGCAGATCTGTGTGTATTTGCGATACTCGGTCCGGTTGCACATGCCAATAAGCCACTGACCGCAGTGCAGAAAAAGCGGAACAAACGAAACGGATTTCTCGTTTTAGGGATTGGCTCTTTGCTGGCATTTCTTTGGAGATCATGTGTGATTGTTGGCACTGTGTATATTGGAACTGTAACCTTTGTAGCAGTGTTGGCAATGATAGGAAAAAGAAAGGTAGGTACAAGGTATGAAGAAGATTGAGGAACTTGTAGCAAAGATCGGTTACAACACTGCAAAGAAGACTGTAAATAGCGCATCTGCATGGCACAGCCATCAGGTAAAGGAGCCGGCAGCCGCACGCGCAAGCCTGCTCAAGGAAGCTTCTAAGTAAGAAGCACGCAGATAAGAAAGGGTAGATGTTCAGGTGCATCTGCCCTTTCTTTTCGTTTGCATTTTAAATATTGGTATGATAGAATAAGACAACTGTGTGATATGGGAGGACACAGAACTCGAAAGGTAAGAACCTTAGCGCCTGGTCCTGAGGGGACGGAAAAAACTCAGGATGACGAGGAGAAACGTGATCGAAAGATTCGGCGGATGCGTTTCCGCACAAGCTGAGTGCGTATACAGAAAAAAATATGTGGGTAACTGCAAAACAAAGTTCTGTAATCAGTAATGGAATCATAGAAAATTAAAAATAGAATAGAGGTAGATATTATGTGTGGAATTATTGGTTTTACGGGGAATGAACCAGCGAAGGATATTATCATCGGCGGTCTGGAACGGTTGGAGTACCGCGGATATGACAGCGCAGGATTAGCACTATTGTCGAACGATCAGATTCAGGTGCGCAAGCGTACCGGCAAGGTAGAGGAGTTACGGAAGCTCTGCGAGGCAGAGAAAATGCCTGCTACCTGCGGAATCGGTCATACAAGATGGGCAACCCACGGCGGGGTAACGGACGTGAATGCACACCCACACCGTGTCGGAAAGGTCGTACTGATTCACAATGGTATCATCGAGAATTACCGTCAGATCGTGACAGAGTACGGACTGGCTGACCAGCTTGTATCAGAGACAGATTCTGAGGTCGTTGCGGCGCTTTTGAATAAGTTCTATGAGGGTGATCCGGTCAAGGCAATCAAGAAGACAGTGAAGGTACTTTCCGGTGCATTTGCACTTTGTATTATGTTCCAGGATATCCCGGATACAATCTACGCGATTCGGAATGTAAGCCCGATGGTTGCAACGTCGTGCGAGAGAGGTTCGGTGATTGCTTCCGATCTGACCGCATTAATCGAGTTCTCAAAGGAGTATTTCGTAGTACCGGAGTATCACATTCTGACACTCAAAAAGGACGGTATTGATATTCAGGATCTGAAGGGAAACAAAGTAACCCCACAGATGTTGACTGTAAACTGGGATATCACAAGTGCACAGAAGGGTGGTTACCCATTCTTTATGCTCAAGGAAATCTATGAGCAGCCGGATGCAATCCGCAATACGATTGCACCACGTATCAATCAGGAACTTCCGGATTTCACAGAGGATGGAATTGATGATGCAATATTTAAGGATTGCAAGCGTATTTCTATTGTGGCATGTGGTACAGCGATGCATGCAGGTATGGTAGGAAAGCATCTGATCGAGAAGAAGCTTCGGATTCCGGTGCATGTAGATTGTGCTTCCGAGTTCCGGTATAAAGATCCGATTATCGATGAGGAGACTTTGACAATCGTGCTTTCCCAGTCGGGCGAGACGATTGATACGTTAGAGGCATTGAAGCTTGCGAAAAATCGCGGTTCCAAGGTGCTTTCTATCGTCAATGTGAAGGGAAGCACAATCGCAAGAGAAAGCGATTATGTATTATATACACATGCAGGTCCGGAGATTGCAGTTGCATCGACGAAGGCATATACGGTACAGGTCGCTGCGATGTATCTGATCGCATGCCGGATCGGACTGGTGAAGGGACTTATCACAGAGCATGATGCAAAACGCTTTATGACAAAGCTTACAAATGCATCGAATATTGTTGAGGAAACTCTGAAATGCGCGGATGATATCAAGCGCGTGGCAGATCATATCAAGTTTGCAACCGATACGTTCTATATCGGAAGAGGTCTGGACTACACGATGAGCTTAGAGGCGGCATTGAAGTTAAAGGAGATTTCTTATGTGCACGCCGAAGCATATGCGGCAGGAGAGCTCAAGCATGGAACAATCGCGTTAATCTCTGAGAATGTTCCGGTTATCGCGCTGGCGACCCAGGAGGATGTCTATGCGAAGGTCATCTCGAATATCCGTGAGGTAAAGGCAAGAGGTGCGTATGTTGTGCTTGTCAGCATGGATGAGGAAGTGAATGATCCAAGTATCTGTGACCAGCATATCCGCCTTCCGAAGATGGATAGTGAATTTACATCCTTTGCAACAGCGGTTGTATTGCAGTTAGTTGCATATTATACATCCGAGGCAAAGGGACTGGATGTGGATAAACCGAGAAATCTGGCGAAGTCTGTAACGGTAGAGTAATTAATGCTACATATATACAACCCCCATTCGTACTTCTTGTGCAGAATGGGGTGTTGTGTTTATACCAGAGAATATTTGTATTGTAAGGAATGAAGAAACAGGATGAAAGATTTGACAAAAGGCTACCCGGCAAAAGTGATAATTTTATTTGCCATCCCGATGATATTCGGCAGCATATTTCAACAATTATATAATATTGCGGACAGTAAGATTGTAAGTACATTTGTTGGCACCGAAGCGTTTGCGGCTGTCGGTGCCACAAGTGTTGTATCGAACACTTTAATCGGATTTTTGAATTCCCTGACACTTGGATTTGCGATTCCGATTGCGAACAGTTTTGGAGGAAAGGATTATAAGCGGATGCGCTGCATGGTGGCAGGTACTGTGTTGCTGACGCTGGCAGGGGCAGTTGTGCTTACCGTGTTAATCTTGCTTTTGATTCCTGCGATCCTGAAACTTCTGGCAACACCGGAAGATATTATGAGCCCGGCACTTGCGTATGTGCGAATCATTTTATATGGCATTATATTTGTGTCTGTTTATAACATGTGTGCAAATGTACTGCGCGCGGTTGGCGACAGCCGGACGCCGCTTTATTGTCTGATTATTTCCGTGTTCGTGAATATTGGACTGGATCTGCTGTTTGTGAATGGATTTCATATGGGGATTCAGGGTGCTGCCTGGGCGACAATCATCTCGCAGGCACTTTCGGCAGTGCTTTGCCTTGGTTATATCCTGCTTAAGTTCCGGGATATTATACCGGAGAAGGACGAGTGGAAACCGGTGGAAGGACAGTACAGTGAGCTTCTTACGACGGGGCTTGCAATGGGATTTATGTCGCTTGTTGTGAATTTCGGAACGATTGTGCTGCAAGGCGCAATCAATGGATTGGGAACGGCAATCGTTGCGGCGCATACAGCGGCAAGAAAAGTGTTCGATATATTTACGGTATCACTTTATTGTCTGGGAAATGCAATGACAACCTTTGTAAGTCAGAATATGGGAGCCGGGGAACCGGCACGTATTCGCAGAGGGATTCGTCATGCCGTTGTTATAGCAACGGGAATAACAACGGTACTTGTAATTATCTGCTTTGCATTTGGCAGACCGGTATTTACATGGCTTGCGTCTACCGATAATCCGACAATTGTAGATTCTGCGGTGATGTATTCCCGGATCAGTATTGTATTTTTCTATGTGCTCGGACCGCTATTTATTCTGCGGTGCAGTCTGCAGGGGATGGGGCGGAAGGTAATACCGGTGTGCTCGAGCGTTGTTGAGATGACAATCAAGGTACTTTCTGCAACGATTCTAGTGCCGCGGCTTGCTTATTTCGGTGTGGCACTTACGGAACCGATCAGCTGGGTCTGCATGACGATTCTGCTGACGGTGGCTTATTTCGCGAAGCCGCCGGAACAGATGTTGCGAAAGTCCGCTTAAAATGGTATAATAAGCATTATATAGGCTGTGTTCACACAAGCCGGAATAATGCGGAAAACACATTATAAATTCGTCAAAGAAGGTGAAACAGATGTCAAGACTGAAGACTCCGAAAAAACCGAAGAAGGCAAAGCCTGCGAAATCACTTTACAGAGAACCTGCAAAGCGTATGTCGCGCAAAGAGCGGAAGCTTAAGGAAAAACGAAGAAAGCAGATAAATAAGCATATTGATCATGCTATGGGATTTATAGCAATTGCTTTATGCACCGTTTCAGCAATCTTGGACGTAAAGAACAACAAAGACTCATAAAAAGAGGATGGAAGAGGAAAGGAAGAGAACAGAACAATGAAGAATTTTGAAGGATTACTTGAGCAGATTAAATCATGCAGCAAGAAGAAGCTTGCCGTAGCTGTTGCACAGGATGATGCAGTCCTTGAAGCAGTAAAGGCAGCAAAGGATAAAGATATCGCGGATGCGATTCTGGTCGGAGATGCTGATAAGATCAAGGAAATCGCTGCAAGCATGGATATGAGTTTAGAGGGTTTTGAGATTATTGACGTGAAGGATCCGACAGAAGCAGCCCTGACAGCAGTCAAGCTTGTACATGATGGAGAGGCAGATATGTACATGAAGGGTCTCATTGACACAAAGGGATTCCTGAAGAGTGTACTCAATAAGGAAGTGGGACTTAGAACCGGTAAGGCTTTGTCACATGTATGTCTGTTTGAGATTGAAGGCTTCGAGAAGATGTTCTTCCTGACTGATGTTGCATTTATTCCATACCCAACATTGGAGGACAAGGTGGATATTATCAGCAACACAGTTGCAGTTGCACATGCATGTGGTATCGAGTGTCCAAAGGTAGCTCCGCTTGCAGCGGTAGAGGTAGTAAATCCGAAGATGCCTGTTACAGTAGACGCAGCTGAGCTTACAAAGATGAATGAAGAGGGTAAGATTACAGGCTGTATCGTGGACGGACCGCTTTCCATGGACCTTGCAATTGATCCGGAAGCTGCAAAGCATAAGGGAGCAACGAACCGTAAGATTGTCGGTGATGCAGATATCTTACTGTTCCCGGACATTCACGCAGGTAATATCACATACAAGACACTGGTTCACACAGCAAAGGTTAAGAATGGCTGTATCTTAACAGGTACAAAGGCACCGGTTATCCTGACATCCCGTTCCGATACATTTGAGACAAAGGTAAATTCCATTGCCCTTGCAGCAATCGTAGCTGAGAACTTAAAGAAAAACAAATAAATTATAAGCATAAATAAGCAGGAGGATAATAAAATGAGTTATAAGTCATTGATCATCAATCCAGGTTCTACATCTACAAAGATTGGTGTATTTGAAGATGAGACATTGTTGTTCGAGGAGACACTGCGTCATTCGACTGAGGAGATTGCACAGTTCGATTCAATCGTTGCACAGAAGGATTTCCGTAAGGATGTCATCGCTAAGGTTTTAGCAGAGAATAATTTCGATATCAAGACACTGGATGTTGTTGTAGGCCGTGGTGGTCTGCTTAAGCCAATTCCGGGTGGTACATACACAGTTACAGATGAACTGGTAAAGGACTTAGTAGAGGCAAAGCGTGGTGAGCATGCATCAAACCTCGGTGGTATCCTGGCAAAGGATTTCGCTGACGAGCTTGGAATCCCTGCTTATATCGTAGACCCGGTTGTTGTTGACGAGTTACAGGATGTTGCAAGACTTTCCGGACATCCGGAGCTTCCTAGAACAAGTATCTTCCATGCATTAAACCAGAAGGCAGTTGCAAAGCGTTATGCAAAGGAAGTTGGTAAGAAGTACGAGGATTTGAACCTCATCGTTGTTCATATGGGTGGCGGTGTATCTGTAGGTGCCCATACAGGTGGTAAGGTTGTAGATGTATTTAATGCATTGGATGGCGATGGTGCATTCTCTCCGGAGCGTGCCGGTGGTGTTCCAAACGGCGAGCTGGTTCGTCTGTGCTATTCAGGAAAGTACACAGAGAAGGAAATGATCAAGCAGCTTGTTGGTAAGGCAGGATTTAATGCATACTGCGGTTCCAACGATGCAAGAGATATCGAGGCTATGGCAAAGAATGGTGACAAGCATGCACAGCTTGTATTCGATGCATTCTTATATCAGGTATCGAAGGATATCGGAGCACAGGCAGCGGTTCTCTCCGGTAAGGTTGATCAGATCATCCTGACAGGCGGTATCGCATATGGCAAGTACGCAACCGAAGAGATCACAAAGAGAGTAAAGTTTATCGCACCGGTTACCGTATACGGTGGCGAAGACGAGCTTCTTGCCCTGGCACAGGGTGCGCTTCGTGTATTAAATGGCGAGGAAGAAGCGAAGGTTTACTAAGAGAAAATGTTTTATGGGAGGGGTAGAATGGACGAAAATAACACACAGCAGCCAGGGGGATTCCCGGATCCATCCGGAAATGTGAATCCACAGCAGCCGGATACGACCGGATATACGAATCCACCACAGTCAGACATGACTGGATATGCAAATCCGCAACAGCCGGATATGACCGGATATTACGGACAACAGCCGGGACAGCCGGACATGACTGGATACTATGGACAGCAGCCGGTACAGCCCGATGCGACAGGATATTACGGACAGCAGCCGGTACAGCCGGATATGAACGGATATTACGGACAGCAGCCGGGACAGCCGGACATGACTGGATATTACGGACAGCAGCCGATGCAACCACAGACAGGCGGTAAGAAACCGAAGAAGCCAATGACAAAGGGCAAGCTGGGCGCATTGATCGGTGCTGGCGTTGCAATCGTTGCACTGGTTGTATGTGGCGTCATTTTCCTTCCAAAGCTTTTTAAGTCGGACAAGGAAGTCGTATTAGATGCGATGGAAGAGACATTTTCTTCCTACAGCACTGGCGGAGAGAGAAACGATGTAGTCGGATTCGATGAGGTGATGAAGGCGTATAATGAGAAAGGTGGAGATAGCAGTCTCAACCTGACATTTAACGCTGGTGAAGGTGAAAATGCTTACGCAATCGGTTGGAATCAGAATAACGCAGTGGATCAGAAAAATAAGAAGCTTTCTGCAGATGGCGCGATAACGATCGGTGGCGATGATCTTCTGTCGTATGAGGTTTTTGGCGATGAAGATACGATGACAGTCGGTATACCGGAGTTGCTTGCAGGTTATCTTGTATACCCGGCGGACGATCCGATGGGCGCGCTTGCGAATTCACCAGCCGGACAGTCACTTGGTCTGGACGCATCGGCACTTACCGGATACAGTTTAAACGCATTTGCATCTGGTTCTGATGGATCAGGTCTTACAAGTGGATATGTGAGTGCGCTGGAGACAATCTGGGATGATGCAGAATTTAAGAAGCAGGGAAGTGCCAAGATCACAGTCAATGGCGAGAATGTAACAGCCAAGGAATATTATGTGACATGGGCAAAGGAAGATCTGCAGGATGCGTGTGTATCTGCGATCGATGGTTTGACAGAAGCGGTAACAGGTTCGCAGGATACGCTTGATCAGCTTGGTATGAGTGCAGACGACTATACATATTATATGGATCAGTTGAAAGCGGCTGTGCCAAGTGTCATTAAGCATGATCTGTGTGTGAAAGTATATGTGAAGGGCAAGAGAGCTGTTAAGATCACATGTAGCGATAAGATCAACATCTTGAATATGGTGAAGATCGATTATGATTTTTGGCTGGATGCTGGTAAGGATGATCTGTCAGGAAACTTAAGTTTTGACGTGTCAGACACTTCCGTTGGCGTGAAGTTCGAGGCACATGATATCAGCGGAAATACATATGGAAATGTAAAGGCATTTGCCGGTGACAAGGAGATTGGACTGGATTTCACAAAGGATGTTGTAGAGTCTGGTGATACAGTTACGACAAAGGTAAAGATCTCCGCTTCTTCGTACCTGTCTGTTGACTGGGAGAAGACATTTAACAAGGCGGACAATACATTTGAGAATACGGTTAATGCCAATATTGTAGGCGCAGATACCTATGTGTTTAATTACAAGGGTGCTTACAAAGACATCAACAAGGGTGTCGGCTATACTGTGGCGATTGATTCGTTCGAGCTGAAGGCAGCCAACCAGACGCTCTGCAATGGAAGTATTGATACAACGATCGATACATCGAAGATTTCTGTACAGGAGATGGATGCAAGCAAAAAGGTGTATGATCTTGCAACCATGACAGAGGACGATCTGCAGACATTTGGTGAAGAAAGCCAGAAGTTGATGGATGCTTGGGTAGAGCGTTTATCTGACAATACAGCATTTGTAAATCTGATAAATGCATTGAACAGTCTGTTTGGAACAAATTCCGATCTGCTTAATCAGGTGGAAGAGGATATCGACGAAGACACAGCTACCTATAGCGATGCAGATTTCAGCGACGATAATACAGATGAGATTACCCTCGATAATGCATCAGTTATGACCTATGATGGAAGTGCGAAATACAAGATCAAGGGATGTATCGATGGATTTAACTTCGAGTATGCGAATGAGTATGGTGTTATGTTTGAGACAGAGCAGGTATCTACGATACAGTATGGGTTATATACTGCAGAATCTGCATCCGACGCATTGGATTCTGTCTATTATGATATGTCCAACATCGACAGCTACGAGATTCTGGATACACAGTTAAACCAGACAGCAAAAGTAGAAGACAAGGATGTGCTTTATAACGTACAGACTTATAACGCATTCCAGATGAAATGTATGGATGTTACAGCCGTGATCGAAGTAGAACCGGGTGTGTTCCTGAGTATGGAAGCAAGCATCTATCTGGATGACGATGACTATACTGTGGAGCAGCTGTTGCAGGCACTGGAATCCAAGTACTATGAGAAGATACAGTAAAAATAGAGGAAAATTATATGATTCGTTATTGTAAGATCAAACATTGTATCATCGGCTTTGACCGGCCGAAGATCTGTGTGCCGCTGGTCGGACGGTCGGCGGAGGAGATCATAGCGCAGGCGGATCAGATAAGACAGTCACAGAGAAGCTCTGCCATTGATATGGTGGAGCTTCGTGGCGATTATCTGGATATTTTGCCTGACTATGAAGTGTTAGATAGATTGCTTGCGAAGGTAGCAGAGATTCTGCCAGAAAAAGTGTTGTTATTTACGATCCGGAGTGAAGCGGAGGGCGGCGAGAAGCTTGCCTTTACCACGCCGACGATCTACGAGATCAACCGGCACGTGATTGAAAAAGCAACGGCAGATATGGTGGATATCGAGTTATTCTCCGGGGCAGAGCAGGCAGAGGAAATGATCGGGATTGCAAAGGAAAAAGGGGTAAAGATCATCATGTCAAATCATGATTTCCAGACCACACCGGATGCATCCACGATCGTGAACCGGCTGCGCAGTATGCAGGATCTTGGCGCGGATGTTGCAAAGATTGCTGTGATGCCGGAGAATAAAATGCATGTGGTGAATCTGCTTGCTGCAACGGCTATGATGCAGGAAGCGTATGCAGAGGTACCGGTTGTCACGATGTCGATGGGGAAGATGGGGGCAATCAGCCGGATCAGCGGTCAGGTGTTCGGCAGTGCAATCACATTTGCAAGCTTTGCGGAGGCATCGGCACCCGGACAGATTCCGGTTGACAAGATGGACGAAGCACTTACATTGATAGAGAAATATTGTAACTAGGGGACAAGAAAGCAGAAAGACAGGAGGAGGTTTTTCTGCTTTTTATTTACGAGGGGGAGAATGTGTTGAGGGAAAGAAAAATTGTGTTGTTTGTCATGGGGGATGAAGAGATATTAGAACGTAGTCGTATGGTTGTAAGTCAGTTAGCGCTGGAATATTCTGTGAAGATTGCCAGAAATTATAGTGCGGCCTATAAGATTATTGTAGAGCATCAGGTTGATGTAATGGTGTGCGGGCCAGCGGAGGAGCAGTTTCACCAGAATATTGTAGATGCATACCGGTTTATGGAGTCAGCGCGCAGGTTGAAGCGTTATCGGGATACGCCTATGATATTGATATCTGACGTGGAAGATCCGAATGGTTATTGTGATAGGGAGCTGTGTTGTTTTGCGGTAATTGATACTTTGTCGCTCGAACATCGGTTGTGTGAAACACTTGTACAGGCTCTGGAGGAACTCTGGTGCACGAGTCCGCACACATGTCCGATGCTGCGGCAGGATAAAATAGAGGCACGAATGCTGTATATCCAGAACCAGAATGTGATATACCCGATCCAATGTGCCAAGGTCAGTCATATACTGGCATCTAACCGGTCGATGGAGGTCTGTCTGAATAATGGTGGGAAATATCCTGTGAGATATGTTACCCTGCAACAGCTTCTGGAGGCTGCCGATGTATGGTATTTCCTGCAATGTTCCCGCAGTGGAATCATTAATGCAAACTATGTACGCAATATTGATTATACAAACCGCGTTATTACGATGTGCAATTCGGATCAGATTGCAATTGGATCGACGTATGTGAGGTCGCTGCATGAACAGTTTCCGACGATGCAGGAGTTATGGCAGCGGAGACAGAATCGTTGTATGTTTTTTGAATGAACCGGCAAACATATATATGAATGGAAATTAAAACACCGGACAAGGAGAAGCGTTCTCTCTGTCCGGTGTTTGTTAAATGTGCGCCTGGCAGCGTGCGTTACTAACGGAAATGATTATTCCATCGGATATTTGATCTGCCATGTATTTCTCAGTGAGTCGCAGATCTGCATGATGCGGAGTGTCTCTGCATGCGGCATCTCCGGGCATTCGGTCTGACCAACGATGATGGCATCTCTGGCAGCGATAAACTCGAATTCATAACCGGTTGTCTGCTTGTCCGGTTTCTTTGTCTCAAGCACAAGCTTGTGATCCTGATTGTAAATACGGAATGTCTCCGGACAGTTGATGTTGTCAATCTCGATATATCCGCTGTCACCATAGATTTTTGCATTGTTGTCAGGCTGGTACATCATTGTGACAAATGCGTTTGCACATCTGCCACCTTTGTATGAAATCTGCAATGCTTCCTGCGCATCCACGCCTGTGTCAAGCTTGGCACAGGTAGAACCGATCATCGGAGGTTCGCTGCCATAGATCATGGAGATCAGATTGAGCGGATATACACCAAGATCAAGCAGTGCACCACCGGCAAGCTCCGGCTTGGTCAGCCGTTCTTCTCTCAAAAGGGAATAACCGAGGGAACAGGTAATGTTGTTCACACGTCCAATCGCACCCTTCTGGATGTACTCTGCCATCAGGCGGTACATTGGCATGAAACGAATCCACATTGCTTCGCCGCAGAACAGGTTCTTCTCTTTTGCAAGGTTCAGAACTTCCTCGGTTGTAGCGGCATTGTAAGAAAATGCTTTCTCGACAAGCACTGGTTTTCCTGCATTCAGACAAAGTTTTGCGTGCTCTGCATGATGGGAATGAGGGGTTGCGATGTAGATGAGTTCGACATCCGGATCCGCCACAAGTTCCTCATAAGAACCATAGTATTTTGTAACGCCATGTTCTTTGGCAAATGCTGCTGCTTTTTCTGTATCGCGGGAAGCAATCGCGTATGCTTCGAATGCATCCAAATCCTTTAATGTATCTGCAATAACACCGGCAATCTTTCCGGCACCCATAATTCCAACTTTAAAATTGATCATATGAAACTCCTTCCGTGTCAGCTTTTGACGATCTGCGTTTATTATACCAAAATTACAGTCGTATGTCATTTCCTTTTTACAAAAATGAAGGAGCAAGTTTTCACGGAATGGATAACAAAATATATTTATAACTGGCGGAAGTGACATGGCAGGGTTTTATTGACATTTTCGTGGGTTATGCGTTATACTGAAAACTTGGATAGGTCTGTGAATCAGACGGAAATCTATTTTTATGACAGATACAGATATGCATGAAAATCAAACATAATAAGAAAGGAAATATAGAAGTATGTACGAAAAGGTTTCTACAAAGCTGGACTTCACCAGCCGGGAAGAAAAAGTACTCAAGTTCTGGAAAGAGAACGAGATCTTCGAGAAGAGTATCGAAGAGAAGAAAGACCTGCCGACTTATACATTTTATGACGGCCCTCCAACTGCAAACGGCAAGCCGCATATCGGCCATGTGCTGACACGTGTGATCAAGGATATGATTCCGCGTTATCAGACAATGAAGGGTCATAAGATTATCCGTAAGGCCGGATGGGATACACATGGTCTTCCGGTTGAGCTTGAAATCGAGAAGGAGCTTGGTATCGATGGCAAGGAGCAGATCGAGGCGTATGGCTTAGATCCGTTTATCCGCAAATGTAAAGAGTCCGTATGGAAATACAAAGGTATGTGGGAAGAATTCTCCAACAAGGTAGGATTCTGGGCAGATATGGATAATCCGTATGTCACATATCACAATACATTTATCGAGTCCGAATGGTGGGCATTGAAGAAGATCTGGGACGACGGACTTCTCTACAAGGGATTCAAGATCGTACCTTATTGTCCACGTTGTGGAACACCGCTTTCGTCACATGAGGTAGCACAGGGGTATAAGACAGTCAAGGAACGTTCCGCTGTGGTACGTTTCAAGGTGATCGGTGAGGATGCGTATTTCCTTGCATGGACGACAACACCTTGGACACTTCCAAGTAATGTGGCACTCTGTGTGAATCCGGATGAGAACTACTGCAAGGTAAAGGCAGCAGACGGCTATACTTACTACATGGCAGAGGCTCTGCTTGACAAGGTACTTGGCGGCATGGCAGAGAAGCTTGTCAAGGAAGAGAAGATTGCAGAGGGAACACCTGCATATGAAATCCTCGAGACCTATAAGGGTAAGGAATTAGAGGGCAAGGAATACGAGCCGCTTTTTGAGTGCACAAAGGCGTATGTGGCAAAGCTTCCACAGAAGGGACATTACATTACATGCGATTCCTATGTAACGATGTCCGATGGTACCGGTATCGTTCATATCGCACCGGCATTTGGTGAGGACGATGCAAACGTCGGAAGAAAATACGACCTTCCATTCGTTCAGTTTGTCGATGGCAAGGGTGATATGACAAAGGAAACACCTTACGCAGGATTATTCGTAAAGGATGCAGATAAGCCGGTACTCGTTGATCTGGAGAAGGCAGGACTTCTGTTCGACGCTCCGAAGTTTGAGCATGAGTATCCACACTGCTGGAGATGTGACACACCGCTTATCTACTATGCGAGAGATACATGGTTCATCAAGATGTCCGCAGTGAAGGACAGACTGGTGAAGAACAACAACACTGTAAACTGGATTCCGGAAGGTATCGGTAAGGGACGTTTCGGCGCATGGCTGGAAAATGTTCAGGACTGGGGGCTGTCCCGTAACCGTTACTGGGGAACTCCACTGAATATCTGGGAGTGCTCTTGTGGTAAGCGTCATGCAATCGGTTCCATCGAGGAACTGAAATCCATGAGCGACAACTGCCCGGATGATATCGAGCTGCACCGTCCATACATTGATGCAGTGACGATCAAGTGTCCGGACTGTGGCGGCGAGATGAAGCGTGTGCCGGAGGTTATCGACTGCTGGTTCGATTCCGGTGCGATGCCATTTGCACAGTGGCATTATCCGTTTGAGAATCAGGATATCTTCGAGGACAACTTCCCGGCTGACTTCATCAGTGAGGCGGTTGACCAGACAAGAGGATGGTTCTATTCCCTGATGGCAATCTCCACATTGCTCTTTGACAAGGCGCCTTACAAGAATGTTATCGTGCTTGGTCACGTACAGGATAAGGACGGACAGAAGATGAGTAAGTCCAAGGGTAACGCGGTTGATCCGATGGATGCCCTGAACAAATACGGCGCAGATGCAATCCGCTGGTACTTCTACAGCAACTCCGCACCTTGGCTTCCAAACCGCTTCCATGAGGATGCAGTGGTCGAAGGCCAGAGAAAGTTCATGGGTACGCTCTGGAACACATATGCATTCTATGTACTGTATGCAAATATTGACGAGTTTGATCCAACGAAGTATACATTGGAGTATGACAAGCTGTCCGTGATGGACAAGTGGCTGTTGTCAAAGCTTAATTCTATGGTGAAGTCCGTAGATGATAACCTTGGTAATTATCGTATTCCAGAGGCAACCAAGGCACTCGCTGAGTTTGTCGATGATATGAGTAACTGGTATGTCAGACGTTGTCGTGAGCGTTACTGGGCAAAGGATATGCCACAGGATAAGATCAATGCGTACATGACACTGTATACAGCACTTGTGACACTCTGCAAGGCTGCAGCACCGATGATTCCGTTTTTGACAGAGGATATCTATCAGAACTTAGTTCGCACGGTAGATAAGAATGCACCGGAATCTATCCACCTGTGTGACTTCCCGGAGGTAAATGAGTCCATGATCGATCCGGAGCTTGAAGCAAGCATGGATGAAGTACTGAAGGTCGTTGTATTTGGTCGTGCCGCAAGAAATACTGCGAACATCAAGTCCCGTCAGCCGATTGCAAATATGTACATCAAGGCTGCAAAGACACTGGATGATTATTTCGTAGATATCCTGCGTGACGAGCTGAATGTGAAGAATGTAGAGTTCAAGGAAGACCTGTCTGCATTTACCGCATACTCGTTCAAGCCACAGCTTCGTACAGTCGGACCAAAGTATGGCAAGCATCTGAATGCAATCAAGGAGTACCTTGCAAATGTCGATGGCAACAAAGCGATGAGCGAGCTCAAGGCAGACGGTGTGATCAAGTTCACAGCCGATGATACAGAGATTGCACTCGCTGAGGAAGATCTGCTGATCGATGTAGCGAAGATGGACGGATATGTGACAGAGGGCGATAACTATGTAACGGTTGTTATCGACACAACCCTGACACCGGAGCTGATCGAGGAAGGCTATGTGCGTGAGGTGATCTCCAAGATCCAGACGATGCGTAAGGATTCTGACTTCCAGGTAACAGACCGCATCAAGGTCTATGTAACCGGCAATGCGAAGATCGCAGAGGTTATGGAGAAGAACGCAGATGAGATCAAGCGAGTCGTACTTGGCGATGCATTTGTGATGGATGCAGCGTGTGACAACTCAAAAGAGTGGAACATCAACGGCGAGAAAGTTACGATCGGCGTGGAAGTAAGTAAATAAAATAATAAGTAAAGTTCTGCAAATCAAACAGAGGATTTGCAAGCAAATTGTATAAAATTTTTTGTTAATTCACACATTCATGGGCAGATGTAACGAAAAATACATTTTTCATTGTATCGTGTAATTATGTCTGCTACACTGAATGTGTTGGAATGGGGCTGGGATGCCCTGAAATGACATGTCTGCGACGGGAGAGTATCGCGTAGAGAATTAGGATTGTATGCCGGATGATGGTGTGCTGCCGGATAAGCTACGATAACGGTAATGAGAGGATTAGCAACGGGGATGATATGGACATGTTACGTAAGATAAGTGTGGGCATTTTCGGATGCACATACGCACATAAACAAGGAGGATTAATTCTATGAAGAAGATGGCTGATTTCGATAAGGAAAGCTTCAAGAAGGACGTCATTAACAACGTCAAAAACCTTTTCCGTAAGACTATCGATGAAGCAACACAGGAACAGGTATTTCAGGCAGTGTCCTACGCAGTGAAGGATCATATCATTGATCGCTGGATCGCTACGCAGAAGGCATACGAGGAGAAGAATGCAAAGACTGTTTACTACCTGTCTATGGAGTTCCTTATGGGCCGTGCACTTGGTAATAATATGATCAACCTCACATGCTATGAGCAGGTGAAGGAAGCATTGGCAGAGCTTGGCTTTGACTTGAATGTGATCGAGGATCAGGAGCCGGATGCAGCACTTGGTAATGGTGGTCTTGGCAGACTGGCTGCATGTTTCCTGGATTCCCTTGCTACATTGAACTACCCTGCATATGGTTGTGGTATCCGTTATCGTTACGGTATGTTCAAGCAGGCAATCGAGAATGGTTACCAGATCGAGAAGCCGGATAACTGGTTGAAGAACGGCAATCCATTTGAGGTAAAGCGTCCGGAGTATGAAGTAGAGGTTAAGTTCGGTGGCTATGTAGCGACAGAATGCAGAGAGGGAAAGAATTACTTCGTACACAAGGATTATCAGGCAGTTCGTGCGATTCCATATGATCTTCCAATCATTGGATATGGCAATAATGTTGTAAATACACTCCGTATCTGGGATGCAGAGCCGGTACAGGAGTTCAATCTTAATTCATTTGATAAGGGTGAGTATCAGAACGCAGTGGAGCAGGCAAACCTTGCCCGTAACATCGTTGAGGTACTTTATCCAAACGATAACCATTATTCAGGTAAGGAGCTTCGCTTAAAGCAGCAGTACTTCTTCGTATCCGCTTCTGTACAGAGAGCAATCCTGAAGTTCAAGGAGAACAACGCAGATATCCATGATCTTCCAAACAAGGTTACATTCCAGCTGAACGATACACATCCAACTGTAACAGTAGCAGAGCTTATGAGAATCCTTGTTGATGAGGAGAATCTTGAGTGGGATGATGCTTGGGATATCACTTGCAGAACATGCGCATATACAAACCATACAATCATGGCTGAGGCACTTGAGAAGTGGCCAATCGACCTCTTCCAGAAGCTTCTTCCTAGAGTATATCAGATCGTAGATGAGATCAACCGTAGATTCGTTCTTAAGATTGAAGATATGTATCCGGGCAACCAGGATAAGGTTCGCAGCATGGCTATCCTCTATGATGGTCAGGTTAAGATGGCTCACCTTGCTATCGCCGGATCTTACTCCGTAAACGGTGTTGCTAAACTTCATACAGAAATCTTGAAGAAGCGTGAGCTTCGTGATTTCTACGAGATGCGTCCGGAGCAGTTCAACAACAAGACAAACGGTATTACACAGAGAAGATTCCTTCTCCATGCAAACCCATTGCTTGCTGACTGGGCTACAAAGAAGGTCGGCGACGGCTGGATCACAGATCTTCCGGTACTTGAAGGTCTGAAGAAGTACGCAACAGACAAGAAGGCTCAGAAGGAGTTCATGGACATTAAGTACAAGAACAAGGTTCGTCTGGCTGAGTACATCAAGGAACACAATGGTATCGATGTAGATCCGAACTCTATCTTCGATGTTCAGGTTAAGAGACTTCATGAGTACAAGAGACAGCAGCTTAACATCCTTCATGTTATGCATCTGTACAATGAGTTGAAGGCAAATCCGGATATGGATTTTGAGCCGACAACATTTATCTTCGGTGCAAAGGCAGCAGCTGGTTACAAGACAGCAAAGCTTACAATTAAGCTGATTAACTCTGTAGCAGACGTGATCAACAATGATAAGTCTATCAAGGGCAAGATCAAGGTTGTATTCATCGAGAACTACCGTGTATCAAACGCAGAGATCATCTTCGCAGCAGCAGATGTATCGGAGCAGATCTCAACAGCTTCCCGTGAGGCTTCCGGTACAGGTAACATGAAGTTCATGTTGAACGGTGCTGTTACACTTGGTACGATGGATGGTGCAAACGTAGAGATCGTAGAGGAAGTTGGTAAGGAGAACGCATTTATCTTTGGACTTTCAGCTGAGGAAGTAATGAAGTATGAGAAGGATGGCGGTTACTATCCAATGGACATCTACAATTCAAATCCAAAGGTTAAGAAGGTTCTTGACCAGCTGGTAGATGGAACTTACTCAAATGGCGATAAGGAATTGTTCCGTGACTTATATGATTCTCTTGTAATGAAGGACGTATACTTCACATTGAAGGATTTCGATTCTTATGCAGATGCACAGAAGCGTGTAAACAAGGCTTACAAGGATAAGGCTAACTGGGCTAAGATGGTTATGCTCAACACTGCTTGTGCAGGTAAGTTCTCTTCTGATAGAACAATCGAAGAGTATGCACAGGAGATCTGGAAGCTTGAGAAAGTAGAAGTTACATTGTAATTTTATAGATAGGAATATATGAGCGGCTGTGCGTGCACATGCCGGTTATATGGGAGAAGGCTGTCACCGATGGTGGCAGCCTTTTTTGGAGTAAAGCAAGCTGGATTAGGAAGAAAATAGTAGAATGGAGGGAATTCCCCCATTTATGCGGTGCATTTGACGACCGCTAATCAGAGCAAGATGTGCAGAGCGCATCTTGTCTCTGTGGATATTGGGGCGGATTGGGTAGAAAGTGGCAGAGCGGGAGAAAATCCCCAACCGGAAGGTAAAGAGAAGCAAGCAGGTTGGGTAGAAAATGGCAGAGCGGGAGAAAATCCCCAATCGGAAGTTGCCGAGAAGCAAGTAGGTTGGGTAGAAAATGGCGGAACGGGAGAAACTCCCCAACCGGAAGCTATGAGAAGCAAGCAGGTTGGGTAGAAAATGGCAGAGCGGGAGAAAATCCCCAACCGGAAGGTAAAGAGAAGCAAGCAGGTTGGGTAGAAAATGGCGGAACGGGAGAAACTCCCCAACCGGAAGCTACGAGAAGCAAGCAGGTTGGGTAGAAAATGGCAGAGCGGGAGAAAATCCCCAACCGGAAGGTAAAGAGAAGCAAGCAGGTTGGGTAGAAAATGGCGGAACGGGAGAAAATCCCCAACCGGAAGGTAAAGAGAAGCAAGCAGGTTGGGTAGAAAGTGGTAGAGCGAGAGAAACTCCCCAACCGGAAGCTACGAGAAGTAGTGCTCGATGATATGTAGGACAAGTTCAGAATCAAGTGGCGTTTGAAGCGACTCATATGTAAGAATCAAATTGCCGTCAGGATAGATATTGTTCCGGCAATAACGTCGGATTTTCGTTAAGGCATTGTCGAGATAGTCTTCCTCCCCCATCATTCCTAAGTGCTCCCAATAATATATTTTCTTTGTGACAGGATGTCGGATCGTGAAGTCCGGATAGACAGTATGAGATCCAAGTTGCAAACATGCTTCATATCGAAAAGGAATTTGCTTTGAAAATAGGGCATTGGCAATAAGAACTTCTGATTTGGAACGTACCAGAATCCCCGCATAAGTATTATGAATTAATTTTTCTGGATAGTTATTGGATCTTTGATAGTCGGTTGTTGACCATGAAACTTCATCATTGAAAACTGCTGAAAGTAGAAGATTGTGATAGGAAGAATCTGGAGATAGAAGTTTGTCAATTCTTCGTGTGTGTGGTGGTGCAATTTTCAAGCATTTTTTTAGAAATGTAATTTCATCCAAATCATCTTTTAGACGGGCGAGATAGTATTTTTTCTGCATTAATTTATTGGCTAATTTCTCTTGTGAGCGTGGCAGATAGTTTCGTTTCCCTTCAGATATTAAGTACCATCGAATGTATTGTTTGTCGCGTTCACAAGATATGTTTTCCTCTGGTAGATTCTTTAGCTTTTGCTGTATCCAGTGTACTTCAGCTAATAAATGTTCGAGTTCCTTTTGCATTTTTTGTACGTCCATAAAAACCTCCGTTGTTAAATAAAATAATTATAGTTTTTGAAATTGACTAGGAACATGACAGGAAACTGATAGAAAATGTCCCTAGTCAGAAAGAAAAATATGGGACCGGGGGAAGTAGAATCCGGGTCAGAAAAAGTGTTATGACATGACATAGTTTGATACAATTATGCCTGTTTCGTTATAATGTTCATTATGTAATAAAATAATGGGTAAAAATAAGAACATGTAGATAAATTCACTTTAGAAATTAAATGAATTAACCATATAGACAATAGCATGGATTATGATTGCTTGTAAAGAACTTTTTGAGTAAAAAATGCAAGTTTAGGAGATTTGCACAAATTCAAGTGGGAATATGCTGGGGGAAAATGGAGAAAATATAAGATTTGCACTAAACGAAGAACGAGTGATGAGGTTGCAACAGAGAAAAATCAAAAATATGTGATGAAGTTACAATATAGTAAATCCCAAAAGTATGTGACAGAGTAGTGGTAAAGTAAACCAAAAGGGAAAAAGCTCCAAATTGTAAGGAGTTTAATTAGGTTTATTAAAGTAGGTAATCTGTCAGAAACAAACTTAATTCCTTAAAATGGAACGCTCAATTATTCGGATAGAATTGGTTTCATGGACGCCGACATCATGCAATATCCAGATATATTACAATCGTATAACATGGAAACATTTGCATCTGAAATTCCACCGATGGCGTACACTGGAATAGAAACAGCATTGCAGATTGACTTCAGCCAGTCAATACCTCTTCCCGGAAGCCCTTTTTTACAATCCGTTGTAAAGATATGTCCGGCGGTGATGTAATCTGCACCATGTGATTCTGCAAAGACTGCGTCCTCTACACTGTGGATAGAGGTTCCGATCCTTTTGATGTGCGGATATTTTCTTCGGAAGCCGTCAGAAGATGTTGTTGCGGATGTAGTATTCTCATGGGACAGACCATTATCTGAAGTTATAACAGAGGTACCATGAGTCAGATCGTTATTTGAAGTTATAACAGAGGTACCAGAAGCATCAGAAGCCAGGACAGAACTATTAGATAGGGAATTCTGAAAATTATTTTGTCCTGAATTGCCTGATTGACAAAGTAAATTCGTAAACATGAAAAATGGCAGATGCAGATCTGTACCAAATTCTTCGGCAACCGCTGGAAAATTGTGTACAATGATGCGGGAGGACATTATGTTGAATCCATCGGAGCATATTGATTTTGTGAGGGTAGAATTATCTGATCTTGAGTTAATGGTGAGCGGATTCTTTGGAGATGTACAGTTATTGGAGGTCAAGTTAGTTGCGGAGCGATAGGAATGTTGGGCAGAGAAAATATCAGCGATAAATTCATGGTATTCCTCTACGCTTAGATCCTTTTCACGAACTAGAATTTTGTCGTAAGAATTATTGTTTAGAAGCACACGAATCTGGCGGGATAAGCAAGTGAGCGGTGTGTCCTCTGCACTTGCTAAGCCTGCCTGTTTGTATAATTCATAACATATAGTCCGGTTTGTTACTGCGATTCGTGTTTGTGTCATCATATTCTGTAATCCTTTCGAAAATATCATTTGATAATTGTAAATATTCCCTAGTCTTGATATGTCCGCTATGGCGTAGGTTGGGGGGGAGAAATTCATATTATAGGAAAAGTCCCCCAACAAGTAGGCGATTAAGCCATGGCAAATTGGGTAAAAAATTGAATAGTGCAAAAACCCCCCAATAAATAGGTAATTAGACTATAGCAAGTTGGGGAGAAAAACCGTATTGTAGGAAATCTCCCCAACAAGTAGACAATTAAATTAAGGAAACTTGGGTAAAAAATCTAAATAGCTAAAATTTCCCCAACCAATAACTAATAAAGCCATGATGCTACCAGTCTAAATTAGAATACCCAAAACCTAATTATGATACTCCTCCGTGTACAAGTAGTCGTTCAATACCGGCTGCATGCCCTGGGCGCGGATGGCATCGTAGATTTCCTCGAAGCTACGGTTGTCAGCAATCTCGAACTGCTCATCACCGGCATCTGCAGCATCAACCTGTGAACCGTCATTTACGCATGCGTGAGCAGCATCAGCCTGTGAACCGTCATTTACGCATGCGTGAGCAGCATCAGCCTGTGAACCGTTATTTGCGCATGCCAGACCATCGTCTGTCTGTGCGCTATTATTCACACTTTTCTGGATAGAATCTATCTTTGTTACTTCGTGTGCTTCGTATTTCTCCTTGTGGTCACCGATACCGGTCGATACACCTGCGGAAATCTTCGTTGCGGCGATGCGGATGATGCCATCGCGGAAACGCGCTTCCTCGCGGGAAGAAACCGTGATTGCTGCAAATGGAAGGAACAACCGGTAAGCACATAATATCTGGCAGAGGACATTTTCATGGACATCCTTTGGATTGATCTTGTCGTTGTTGATGATCGGGCGCAGACGCGGACAGGAAATAGACATTTCTGCATGCGGGTATTTTCGCTGTAAATAATAGACGTGCAGGGCTGTCGCAAGTGCATCTGTGTGGTAGTCATCAAGTCCGAGCAACGCGGAGAATCCGACACCGCGCATGCCACCGCGAAGCGCGCGTTCCTGCGCATCAAACCGGTATGGCCATACACGCTTGTGTCCCATCAGATGAAGCGTCTCATATTTGTCTGGGTTGTAAGTCTCCTGAAAGACAGTGATGTAGTCGGCACCGCATTCGTGAAGATAGTGATATTCGTCGGTATTGACTGGGTAGATCTCCAGACCGATATTCCGGAAATATTTCCGCGCCAGCTTGCACGCTTCGCCGATGTATTTCACGTCACTTACGGCGCGGCTCTCGCCGGTCAGCATCAGGATTTCCTCAATGCCGGAATCTGCGATGACCTTCATCTCTGCTTCCATTTCTGCTTCGGTAAGCTTCTTTCTGTGAATGTGGTTGTAGCAGTTGAAACCGCAGTATACACAGTAATTCTCACAATAGTTCGCAATGTATAATGGCGTGAAAATGTACACACAGTCGCCGAAATGTGCCAACCGCTCCTTCTGTGCCAGAGCAGCCATTTCCTCCAAATGTGGAAGTGCGGCAGGGGATAAAAGTGCTTTGAAATCCTCAATGCCACAGTGTCCCTGCTTCGCATTTGCAAGGGCTGTGCGGACATCCGCATCAGTGTAAGCGTTGTAATCATATGACTGCATGGCTGCGCGCACCTTGTCCTTGATATCAGAATCCAGCACTTCCATGCCGTCCATATATTCCATATGGTTGGTACGGGATGCCGGGTTTTCCTCCAAGTCCTTCTTGCGCTTCTGCGCTTCCGGGGAGAGGTAGGAATTATCTATTGTATATTCTTGTTCCATTCGTTATTTTCCTCCTATCGCAAAAATCCGGTCAGAGGATCGGAAGCTGCGCCGCCCTTGTCGAGTACGCGCCCAGGTCCTGCCAGATAAGCTTTACGACCGGCGATGATCGCATCCTTAAATGCGCTTGCCATCATCGGGATATCACCGGCAGTTGCAATCGCGGTATTTGCCATGATGGCAGCGGCACCCATTTCCATTGCTTCACAAGCCTGTGAAGGGCGTCCGATACCGGCATCGACGATGATCGGGAGGTCGATCTCATCAATCAGAATCTGGATGAAATCTTTCGTTGCAAGACCCTTGTTGGAACCAATCGGCGATGCGAGCGGCATGATACAGGCGGCGCCTGCATTTGCCAGATCACGGGCAACATTCAGGTCTGGATACATGTAAGGCATAACGACAAAGCCTTCGTTCGCGAGGACTTCTGTCGCTTTGATCGTCTCCTGATTGTCAGGAAGCAGGTATTTGGAATCGCGCATGATCTCGACCTTGACGAAATCAGTGCCAGCCATTTTACGGGCGAGGCGGGCGATACGGATTGCTTCCTCTGCATTTCTTGCGCCGGATGTGTTCGGCAGCAGCGTTACGTTCTTCGGGATAAAGTCCAGAATATTCTCTTCTGGTCTGGTATTGGCACGGCGCAGGGCGAGCGTGACGATCTCGGCATCGGCATATTCGACTGCCGCACGGATCAGGTGGGAATTGTATTTTCCGGAACCCAAGATAAAGCGGGAATGAAACTCATGTCCGCCAAGCATGAAAACATCGTTGTTATTCTCCATATTTGAAACCTCCGTTTATAAAATATCAAAAAAGCCACGCGAAAAAACCACACCCGTGGTGGTGTGCCCCTTCGCGCAGCCATATATGACAAACACTCTGCTATTATTATAGACATTATACGGAATATGTCAAGCCGGAAGCAATCGCGAGCACACATACAAAAATACAGCATGCTGCTCCGCGTTTGTACATATAATAAAACGAGCAAGAAAAGGGTTGTTGTATATGAAAGTATTTCCATATATTTTAGTGGCGGTTGTCTGTGCAATCGTGGTGCCGTGTCTCGTCACATTCTGCGTGAATGGAAAGCAGGGGGACGGGACTGCCTCGCTGGAACGCATTTCAACCGGGAGAGATGTGCTGGTGCAGACGAAAGCGGGAAATGAGCTGGTGGATGTGGAAAAATATGTAGCGCATATCATGCCGGGAATCGTGGATGCAAGCGCGGATGACAGCTATTTGCAGGCACAGGCGGTCGCGCTTCGGACGAAGGTGTATTATGCGATGGGAGACGCGACCGTAATACAGGCGTCAGATCTGGAATTTCAATATTATACGGAAGGAGATTATATCGCAAAATGGGGCAGGGAGAATTACAAATCCGTCAAGGCGCGTTATGAGCGTGCGGTGATCGCCACCAAAGGAAAAATAATCGAGCAAAAAGAAAATAATTGAATAAAAGGAAAATAATGTGTCCATACTAGCATTAGCAAATCAAAAGGAGGCAGAGTATGGACCGATTCAAAGAATTTTTGCGGACAAAGGGACTGTATATTGCGATAGGCACAGGCGTTCTGGCGTTCGTTGGTCTGATGGTAATCTATAATTACAATACTTACAAAAGCGAGTTTGGAGTAGACAAGCAGACGGTGGATCTGAATGCACCAGAGGTAACAGAAACAACGGAACAGGTTGCTGAGACAAAGGTGGAGATGCCGGAAACAGCAGAGGCAAATTCCGATGAAGCAGTTGCTGGTGATACCGATGCGGACAATCAGACAGCACAGGAAATAGCTGCAAATAAAGATGCACAAAGTGTGGATACAGAAAACAGCACAAATGAAAGCGCACAAAATACAGATGAAAGTACAAGTGACAGCAATGCATCATCTGAAGCGACTGCAGAGACAAGCAGTGATGGCGTGATCGTCAATGAAGATGGTGTGGTTGTTGCGAATGCCTACAACGAAGGTGGCACGCTCGTATGGCCAGTAGATGGAAAGGTCATCTTGCCATACAGCATGGACACAACCGTATACTTCAAGACACTTCGTTCTTATCGTTGCAATCCGGGTATCCTGATCGCTGCAGATGAGGGAGAAAATGTATTGGCAGCCTATGAGGGCGTTGTCGAGTCTGTCAGCGAGGACAAAGAGCATGGAACGACGGTGACTGTAATCATGGGAAATGGATTCAAAGCAATCTACGGACAGTTGATGAATGTCACTGTCGCCGAGGGTGATACGATTACAACCGCGCAGAATATCGGCGAGGTTGCTCCTCCAAGCAGTTACTATACCGAGGAAGGTACACATGTATTTTTCGAGCTGATGAAGAATGGCGTGCCAATCAACCCAATGATTCTGATGCAGTAGTACTGATTATTGGGTGACTGTTGGGTAAAAAATGCAGTAGAATAAAAATTCCCCAGTTGGAAGCTGGCTAGAAAGTGGCTGATTGGGGAATAAATTCATATAACAAAAAATTCCCCAACCGGAAGCTGCTTGAGAGCGTAAATGGTTGGGGATTTTTTTGTTTTTACGTATAATTTACCCAGTAAAACAGACACAGAAGTCAAATATTGGGGAAATTGTTATGAACCGGCGATTTTTCATCAATTACAGTTCAACACCAATTATGATTTATCACCCATCAAAGTTCATCGTCGACACAGTCTGCGCACTCTTCACACAAACCAGTAAACAATACAGATACGCCATCCACGCGGCATGGTGAGATTTCTGCAGCCTGTGCAATCAGATCATCCTCGAAATTCATATGGATATCACGCACGGCACCGCATTTCGTACATAAAAGGTGGGCATGTGGGTCGGTGCAGGCGTCGTAGTGATCGGTTTTTCCGTCTACATGCAGACGCAGAATCCTGCCGGACGCTGCCATCTGGTTTAAGTTCCGGTAGACCGTACCGAGACTGATCGTTGGGAGGTCGTTCCGCAAATACTGGTAGACAGCATCCGCAGTCGGGTGATCGGTTCTGCCCGTCAGAAAGTTTATAATTGATTCTCGTTGATGACTATATTTGCTTGTTGCCATAGATACCTCCGTTACTATATATACTAATACACTGTATGCACAATATATGAGCTGACACACTCTGAACAATATATGAGTTAACGTACTCTGCACATTATCTGTATACGAATAGTATTGATACTATATCATAAAATAGTAATAATTCTTATTATTTAGTATAGTGAATAATACACATTCTGTCAACCAAAAAATTATATAAAACGAGGAAAAGAATCTAGTAAAAACATAGAAAATCACAAGTATTTGTAAGTATTTGACTGATTTCGATTGACATAAAATTCCATCATTGTTATAGTAAATCTGTGTTGTTTACTAAATAAATATTTACCTGATAAAAGGAAGCGAATATATGAATTTCGGTATGATAACCGATGAATTAAACATGCAGGAGACGAAGCAGGTCATTCACTCCATTTTAAATGCCGGATGTGAGGCAAGCATCGTCATTGACCGTTCCAGCTTTGAGATTCTGTATCAGAATGACAAGGCGATTGAATTGATGGGAAATCGTGTCGGCATGATTTGTCATGAGGTGCTTTGTACGAAGGAAACTCCGTGTATGGACTGCCCGATGCAGCATATCAAGACACAGGCACCGCTGGTGCGGGAGCGTTATGAGGAGCTGCTTGATGGCGTGGCAACGTGGCGTTATCATGATATTGCATGGTTTGACGGTAGAGACGCTGTGCTTGCAACATTGGTCGCACTTGGCGACAATGAGCAGGTAGTTATGCAGAATATGATGGAGCAGGCAGTCAAGCTGATGGATCATACACCAGACGAGGTGGACAAGCTGACTGGCATTTCGAACCGGATTCGGTTTTATGATCAGACGCAGGTTGCGATTCAGGATTTATACAATAATTATGCAATTGTGTTGTTAGACATTGAGCGTTTTAAGAATATTAACGATATCCACGGTATTGCGGAGGGCGATCAGGTGCTCCGTTTTGTAGCGCGGGTATTGCAGGAGACATATGGCAATCAGAACAATTACGCAAGATTGCATTCGGATATGTTCGTCTTTTATATGAGCTATGATAAAAAGGGCGAGATCATCAAAGAGATTGAGAAGCTGCGCAAGAAGATCAGCAACAATCCATTCCAGTATGATATCGTGACAAAGTTCGGTATTTATCTGGTGAATGACCGAAGTATTCCGGTGAATCTGATGTGCGACCGTGCGATGATGGCAGAGCGTACCGTAAAGGGTAATATCATGAAGTTCTGTGCATTTTATGATGAGCATTACCGCGAGGAGATGCTGCGTGCCGGACAGATCGAGCAGGATATGGAGAAGGCGCTGACCGAGCATCAATATCAGATGTATCTGCAGCCGAAGTATCGTTTGAAGGACAACTCCCTGTGTGGTGCCGAAGTGCTTTGCAGATGGCAGCATCCAGAGAAGGGCTTGATCCCGCCGAACGATTTTATTCCGTTATTTGAGAAGAACGGCTTTATTTTGAAGCTGGATGAATACATGTGGGAAGAGGCGTGTAAGAATATCCGCCGCTGGTTGGATCAGGGACGTTCGGTTGTGCCGATATCCGTGAATATATCGAGATATCATATTCAGCACAACGATCTGGAAAAGGCGTTGATGGAGCTGATCCACAAATACGATCTCACACCGGATATGCTGAATCTGGAGATTACAGAATCCCTGTTTTTAGACAAGCCGGAGGAGCTGAATCGTGTGCTTGACCGTCTTCAGAAGCTGGGATTTAAGCTGGAGGTGGACGATTTCGGTTCCGGATTCTCCTCATTGAATCTGATTCGAAATATCTCGGTCGATACGATCAAGATCGACAAGGAATTCCTTGATAGTGAGATCGCTTCGGAGAAGGGCAAGATTGTGGTAAATCACACCATCGGTATGGCGAAGGATCTGCATTTGCAGGTAATCGCGGAAGGCGTCGAGACAAAGGCACATGTGGATTTCCTGAAGAATTCCAACTGTGATATCGCGCAGGGATTTTATTTTGCAAAGCCAATGCCTGTACCAGAGTTTGAGCGGATTGCTTTTTAACCCCGCTTATTAAAAATACGAATACTAGCTTGACATATAGTATAGGGCTGTTGTATATTTTCTGTATGAGAGTCACTTAGCCGATATGCAAGTGCAGTTATAAAATGAAATGTAAAAGGAGACTAATAGTATGTTAGAAAAGTTAAAGGAAATTATTGCAGACCAGCTTAGCGTTGACGAGAGCGAAATCGAACTCTCAACATCTTTCAAGGATGATCTTGGCGCAGATTCTTTGGATCTTTATGAGCTTGTTATGGCTTTGGAAGAGGAGTATGGTTGTGAGATCCCTGCAGATGACGTAGCTGCTATGGCAACTGTAGAGGATGTTGTTAATTACCTTAAGAACAACGGTATCGAGGACTAATCGGGACTTAGGACCGAATTTCTACATATGAGGGCATCACCTGTCGGGTGGTGCCTTTTTTATGTGGTGACTGCATACAAAAACAGCGGCTGCACGATGTGCAGCCGCTGCTATTTTTATCTGTGAATTGTCTCGTTAGTTATCAATTAACCAAGAACAACCTCAACCTTATGAGCCTTGCCATCACCAGCAACAGGGATTACATTTCCGTCGATTGCCTTGCCATCAACAGTCATGCTCTTAACACCCTTGCATACGTGATCTGGGTTCTTAACCTCGATATCATATGTGTCGCCACGGAACTGACGGGAAGCCTTCAAACCATCCCAAGCAGAAGGGATAGAAGGATCAATCTTCAAACCGTCGAAGTCAGGCTGTACACCAAGGATGTACTGAGAAATAGCTACCATGTTCCAAGCAGCTGTACCTGTCAGCCATGAGTTCTTACCCTGACCGAAGTTTTTGCCTGTCTGACCGATATCAGAACCAGCATCCTTACCACCGATCATCTGTCCATATACATATGGCTCTGTCTTGTGGATATCAGATGTCTCTTCTGTAAATGCAGGAGCGATCTCTGAGTAGTACTTGAATGCCTGATCACCCTGACCAGCGTAAGCAGCAGCACAGATGATCCATGCATTGTTGTGTGTGAAGATACCAGCGTTCTCCTTGTATCCGCCCGGATATGTAGAGATCTCACCGTACTGGATGTAGTACTTTGTATAAGCAGGGTTGTTCAGTACAAGACCATGCTTTGTATTCAGTCTCTCATCGATGGCTGCAAGTGTCTTCATATCACAGCCCTGATCCTTACCGATCTCAGACATGATTGCGAAGCCCTGTGGCTCGATGAAGATCTTACCTTCTTCACATTCCTTAGAACCCATCTTCTCGCCGTTTGCATCGTATGCGCGGATGAACCAGTCGCCATCCCAAGCGGATTCCATAATGTTTGCTTTCATCTTATCAATCTCAGCCTGAGCAGCTGTAGCTTCGTCATCCTTGCCGAGGTGCTTCAGGATAGATACATAGTTTGGACCTGCATAGGTAAAGAGTGTAGCAACCATAACAGACTCAGCAACCTTAGAGTAGCCACCCTCAGCAGCAAACTTAGGGTTTGTATATGTCTGGAAGCTCTCACCTGGTGTGTCAGAGTAGCATGAAAGGTTGATACAGTCATTCCAGTCTGCACGCATTGCAAGTGGAAGTCCGTGAGGTCCAAGGTTATTTACGATCTTGTAGAAGGAAACCTTCAAGTGATCAAGCATTGGCTTTGCCTTAGACTCGTCGTTATCATAAGGAACCATCTCATCGAGGATACCCCAGTCACCTGTCTCCTTGATGTAAGCGGAAACAGAAAGGATCATCCACAATGGATCATCGGAGAAGTCACCACCGATATCGGAGTTACCCTTCTTGGTCAGTGGCTGATACTGATGGTAGCAACCGCCATCCTCAAGCTGAGTTGAAGCGATATCAATAATTCTCTCTCTTGCACGGTCTGGAATCTGGTGAACGAAACCAAGGATATCCTGGTTTGAATCACGGAATCCCATACCACGACCGATACCTGATTCGAAGTAGGAAGCAGAACGTGAAAGGTTGAATGTAACCATACACTGATACTGGTTCCAGATATTAACCATACGGTTAACCTTGTCATCTGGTGTGTCAACATTTAAGATGCCAAGGAGATTATCCCAAGTAGCCTTCAGCTCTGCAAGACCAGCAGCAACCTTCTCAGGTGTGTTGTACTTGTCCATCATAGCAAGAGCCTTTACCTTATTAATAGTCTTACCATCTGCTTCGAACTTCTCCTCAACTGGCATCTCTACATAACCAAGGATGAAGATGAGTGTCTTAGACTCGCCCGGAGCAAGTGTGATCTCTTTATAATGAGAAGCGATTGGTGACCAGCCATCTGCAAAGGAGTTGTTAGCCTTACCAGCTTCAACTGCCTGTGGATTGTGGAAACCATTGTACAAACCGATGAATGCATCACGGTCTGTATCGTAACCATCGATGGTGTCATTTACAGAATAGAATGCGTAATGATCACGTCTGTCTCTGTACTCAGTCTTGTGGTAGATGGTAGAATCCTTTACCTCTACACGACCAGTACTGAAGTTTCTCTGGAAGTTTGTGCAGTCGTCCTGTGCATCCCACAGACACCACTCAGCAAATGAGAAGAAGGAGAATGTCTTAGCTTTGTCGCTCTCATTTGTCAGAACTACCTGCTGTACTTCGCCATCGTAATTCTGTGGTACGAAGAAAGTTACTTCTGCCTTCAGATCGTTCTTCTTACCTGAGATAATGGTATAACCCATACCATGACGGCACTCGTAAGCATCCAGCTCTGTCTTCACTGGAGACCAGCCTGGATTCCAGATGGTGCCATTCTCGTTAATATAGAAGTAACGGCCACCCATATCAATAGGTACGTTGTTGTAACGGTAACGAGTGATTCTTCTAAGACGAGCGTCTTTGTAGAAGGAATATCCTCCTGCTGTGTTTGAAATCAAGGAGAAGAATCCCTGTGTGCCTAAGTAGTTGATCCATGGATATGGAGTTCTAGGCGTTGTAATGACGTACTCACGATTTGCGTCATCAAAGTAACCAAATTTCATGTATAATACCTTCCTTTCATAAAACACTGCCCTCATTATATAATAAAAATAGTCAAAGCACAACAAAAATTCTCGCATTCAGGCAACAAATTGCACAAACGAAAAATGCAGAAAGTATGCCAGAAAACTCCCTATTTACAAGGACGAATACCAATTATGACAGATTAAGTGTCAATTTTGCAAGGTCTATTGCAATTCACAAATTGCTATACTATATTTTTGGAGATGAATGGTAACAAAAGATAAAATTTCCGGGCGTGGCGTCCGGTGACAGGGAGAAATGGGAAACATGGGAGAGAAAAAGTTCAAAATTCAGCACTGGCATATTGTCGCAGTGATGCTTATGGTGTACGATACAATTGTAGTTAATTTTGCGTATGCGGTTGCATTGTGGTTGCGGTTTGACTGCCGGTTCTCAGCAATTGATATCAAATATCTGGAAGCGTGGATCGCATATATACCGGTTCGAACGGTTATCACGCTGACAGTCTTCTGGCTCACAAGTATGTACAAACGAATATGGCGGTTCCTTGGCATCCGTGAATTACTGCCAATGACGAACGCGACATTGATCGCAGGACTGATCAACCTGTGTGGAATCACGATCTTCCTGCAGCGTATGCCGATTTCCTACTATATATTAGGATTTGTTCTGGAATATGTATGTGTGATCGGACTGCGGTATTCGTATCGTATCTTTGTCACAGAACGAAACCGGGCACATGGCAAGCAGGTGGACAATGTCATGGTTATTGGAGCCGGTGCGGCAGGACAGACGCTGATGCGGGAAATCCAGCGGTCATCCAAGCTCAACAACATGCTTGTGAAATGTTTTATTGATGACAATAAGAACAAGAATGGACGTTTTATCGAGGGTGTTCCGGTAGCAGGAACAAGAGACGATATATTTGCTGCATAAGATCGATCAAATCATCTTTGCTATTCCAACGGCAACAAAGGATGAGCGTCGGGAGATACTTAATATATGTAACGAGACGAATTATGACAGTCAGAAGAATTTCTTCGATACATCTGCAGTAGAATCGGTCATTGAATTGGTAATGAAGTATAATCCATCTGCAATTATGGTAATTAAGTCCACAATTCCGGTGGGATATACGAAATCCATCCGGAAGAAATATTGTTGTGAAAACATTATTTTCAGTCCGGAATTTCTGCGGGAATCAAAGGCGTTGTATGATAATTTATACCCAAGCCGTATCATTGTTGGAACGGATATGGATGATGAGAGACTGGTTGCGGCGGCACATACATATGCGGGGCTGTTGCAGGAAGGCGCAATCAAGGAGAATATTGACACGCTGATCATGGGGTATACGGAAGCAGAGGCGGTCAAGCTTTTTGCAAATACATATCTGGCACTGCGTGTATCGTATTTCAACGAGCTCGACACATATGCGGAGATGAAGGGCTTTGATACGCAGCAGATCATCAATGGTGTGTGTTTGGATCCGCGAATCGGCACACATTACAATAACCCAAGTTTTGGTTATGGAGGATATTGCCTGCCGAAGGACACAAAGCAGTTGTTGGCGAACTATCAGGATGTGCCGGAGAACCTGATTGAAGCGATTGTGGAATCAAACCGGACGAGGAAGGATTATATTGCGGATCGAGTGCTGGAGATTGCTGGAGCGTATGGACCGAATGAAGACTACGATGCTTCGAAGGAAAAGGAAGTTGTCGTTGGTGTGTACCGCTTGACGATGAAAAGTAATTCGGATAATTTCCGGCAGAGTTCCATCTAGGGAGTCATGAAGCGGATCAAGGCGAAAGGCGCAACCGTGATCGTGTATGAGCCGACTTTGGAGGATGGTAGCACATTCTTTGGCGGCAGAGTTGTGAATGATCTGGCGCAGTTCAATGATCTGTCGCAGGCGATCATTGCGAACCGGTATGATGCTTGTCTGGATGATGTGGCGGACAAGGTGTATACGAGAGATATATTTAGGAGAGATTAGGGATGGGAGACCGTCGGGAGCGTAGTGCTTTCGGCGGTTTTTTTACGTTTTTAAAATTTATTTTCGCCTGTACCCCGCATTCTTGCGTGCTTTTCCTAAATGTTCCAAACTTACGCTTTACAATGTATTTTCACCTGTGATATGGTTTTTGTGTCGACAAGGTTGGATGGATGAACCATCACCCCGGGGCAATACAGGAGGAGTGTATGGCGAAGATGGAGTTGAACAGGCAGGAAGAGTATCTGAATCGGATTGACAGACTGAAGCTGATGGATGATGACTTCTTTTCCGAGGCGCTGGATGGAAAGGTTGAAGCGGTAGAATTTATTTTGCAGGTGGTGCTGGAAAAAATTGTAGATTTGTGTAGAATAATGGTTATAAGACATGTGTGGGAGCATGACTTATAGGGGTGAGGGGAATTCTATATAGTTATCGTTCTTATTGCAAATTCTTTTTTCTAGAAAAAATGTCGATAGTTGAGAACCTCTGAAAAATTCCCATGTACGAAAGTGAGACAAAATTCGCATTTAAAATTGTGATGATGATTTGTCTGTCGTATGCAGCACAGTAGTTGTTACTTTTGTTTGATACACGGCGGGAATAGTAGAGCTGAATAGTTTTGAAGATTATACAAGGGGGATAAAATGACTTTATTTTTGATTGGAAATGGTTTTGATTTAATTGTGGTATGAATACGAGATTCTCGGATGGTTAATTCAGATTCGAAATCTCCTATTATTGAGGCATTCAAAAGAGAAATATCATTGGATATAGATCGTTGGGGTGATTTCGAGATGGAGATGTGTGATTATGCGCAATCCCTAAAAACGGAAAAAGAGTTTGTTGAATGTGTCAGGGATTTTTCTGTATATATGAGAGAATATCTAGATAGAGAACAGAAACTTTTTTTCAAAAGGATAAATGATGAAGCAAAAGAAAAAATAATTCATGATGAGATGGTGGATTCGTTTTCTGGGTTTTACAAAGGAATATCTCATAATGTGAATTCTACAATGAGTATAAGAGATGCAGGGCTGCGTAGAAATATCCAGGCGATTTCGTTTAATTACACAGAGGTTTTTGATTATGCTATGGAGAAAGCGTTTGATCAATATTCATATCGGGCACCTCAGATAATCCATATTCATGGTAAATTAGGGGATGATCCAACGTTAGGAATTGACAATGAAAATCAATGGAAAGCAGCATATCCTCTATCAAGAAATGGAAAAAGAGCGTTTGTTAAACCTTTTTTTAATGAAGAATATGACAGGATGCGGGTTGTTGAGGCGGTGAATATAATCAATTCTGCGGATACGATTTGTACATATGGTTTGGCGCTGGGAGAGTCGGATTTAACATGGAGAAATGTGTTGATTGATTGGCTTCAGAGAAACACGAAAAATCATTTATTTGTTTATAGATATGGGATATCTCAGAAAACTTATTTATTAGGAAATGTGGAGAAATGTATTCTTTGTCACAGGATAGTTTGTTAACGCAGGCAAATCTTGTTATGGTAAAGTGTGAGGAGGCGAGTAGAGAAAGTTTATCAAATTGAATATAAAATAAAGTTTTGAATATAATAAATATAAAAAACTGTTGAAAATATTACTTATAAGTTATATTATAACAATACGAAGGAGGAGACTTGGGGTGTGGAATTAGAACAATTACTTATTGAAGAATTAGAAGAGACAATTTCAAGTGTAAAGAAAGAGTTTCGAAAAGCAGTTGATGAGGCGTGGAGGGAAAATGCGCCTTGGCAGAGATATCAGAAAAAGTTGATTGCAGATCTGGCAGTTTTAGAACAGGAAAAAGATCGAGCGATTGATTTGCCACAATTTGAAAAGTTAACGGGATTTGATAAACTATATAGTATTAGACATCCAGAATCCAGGAAAAATGTAAGAGTACTTTATACGATTGAAGATGACACCATAATACTGCTTACTGCCTTTTTAGAGAAAAATGCTGGAGATTATCAAAGAGCAATTGAAACTGCTCAAAAGAGGCTAAAGTGGTTGTTTAGTTAATTTAAAAGGATTATAGATGGATGATATGAAAATGGGAATTGCAGAAAAGATTGCAAATGCAAAGAAGTCAAATTGGGTTTCAGAAGGCATTTCTGGGTCTGAAGTAAAAACGATTGTTGAGTTAGCAAAGATTTCTGCGCAGATTGAAAGATGCAGACTTGACATGGGCATGACACAACAAAAGTTTGCTGAATATATGGGCGTAACGCAGGCGATGGTTTCTAAGTGGGAAAGTAGGGAATATAATTTCACGATAAGAACATTAAATGAAATTTGTCAAAAGACAAACTTGAAATTATTTGTTAGTTTGGATAAACCATGTGTAAAATCTGATTATAATATTGTGGAATGGGAGAGCGAAAAGGTAGGAAAGAAAAGACGGGATAATGGTTATTTACGACTTGTATATGATAAGGGGGCGATTGCATAATGGAGTTAAATCGAATTGCAACAGGAATAAAGTTAGTTGGTACAACGATTAAAGAGATTTCTGTTGAAAATAACATAGTGAATGTTCAAAAAGAGGCAAAAAGAAGTTTTGGTCTTAATATTAATGAGCCTAGTTTTGAAAATATTGACGAAGGCCTTTTTTCGCAAATGGCTATAGATTTTGAAGTAGAGATAGAGCAGGCAGAAGATCGAAATTTTAAATTAGAACTATCTTTAGAAGGAGCATTCCTATCAGAAAAAAATACTGAGGAAGAAGATTTTAAACAGCTTGTAATCATAAATGGAGCTGCAGCTCTGATTAGCATTGCAAGAGGAAAAATAGAATCGATAACATCTAATATTTTTGACAGCGGAAAAGTTGTTATTCCGTTTGTAAACGTAATTGATTACTATAAAGGTTTGTCAGAATAATATTTGACTAAGCTATAGGTCAAAACACATCAAATTAAAACAGTAACGCAAAATACCGTGTGGATTCCCCAATCCACACGGTATTTCTATATAAAACACACATCTGAGCTGCTTCCGAACATCAGCAACTCATCCTCTCCCCAAGATGTCCAAAGGTGTTTGCTTTGAACACATTTATCGTAACATAAGTGGAAGAAAAAACAAGAGGGGTGGCACAATTGACGCGCAGGAGAGCATACTTTTTCACTTTCGTGCATTTTCTGCTATATTTCATGCAGAATCGTCAAGCCCGGTTTTTGTAATTTTGATAAAAAATACAGGTTATATCTGAGGATAAAAACTTGTGCTATACTACACAAGGAAAGGGGAAACATATGGATCTCAATCAGATATTTATAAAATATTATCCAGAGTGGACCGCGTTTGAAGCGGTTGTATTTTTCTCGGTTTTGATAGGAGTAACAGCCATTTTATTGATACAAGTGCTACGCAAGCATATTCGTTGGGTGCAGGCGGTTTCTGTGTTATTGCTTGTGACATATCTGATGCTTGTATTTGGTTCGACTGTGTTTATGCGGCAGCCAGGGACAAGGCAGGCGGAGTATGAATGGTTCTGGTCGTGGAAGGTAGTGTATCATGCCTTTGAAGAGGGATATACACATAGCTTGTTTTGGGAGATTCTGCTGAATATTGCGTTGTTTGTTCCGATTGGTGCATTGCTGCCGCTTGCGAGTGGACGGAAACGAGGTATTTGGCTGGCGTTGGTTACTGGAATTCTGATTTCTACAAGTATTGAAGGCTTGCAGCTTTGGCTGTGCCGGGGCTTGTTTGAATTTGATGATATCTTTGATAATACACTTGGGTGTGTGTTGGGACAAGCAGTGATTGGAAATCCTGTTACATATCTTCTTATGAAAATTTCCGCCCCACCCAAATGTAAAAATTAAATTATTCCAATCAAATACCCCCAGCTATTTTATTGTAGCTTCACGTATTCCAATGGATCAACAACCTCATCATTCACCCGCATTTCAAAATGCAGATGTGGTCCGGTGCTGTTTCCGGTGTTGCCGGAGAGTCCGAGCAGATCGCCTTGTGCGACGGTCTGTCCGACTTCGACAGAAGTTTCAGACAGATGTCCGTAACGGATGACCATGCCATCGCCGCAGTCCACATAGACACTGATGCCGTAGCCGCCGTTCCAACCGGATTGTATGACGGTTCCGGCGGTGCTGCTCTTGACAGGCGTGCCGACATTGACCGCGAGGTCGATTCCGTTGTGCGTTCTGCCCCAGCGCGGACCGACGTAAGAAGTGATGACGTAATCATCGACCGGAATCAGAAAGTCCGGTCGCTCCTTTGTTCCGACATGTACCTCGCGGGCAATCGCGGGCGTGATGACGCGGGAATCGATGATCTCCTCGGACACAGCGTGTCCATTTAAATAGGTGATCAAAGCAGTTGTTTCCTGCTTGCCAGCGGTGCCTTCCTGTGTGACGACGATCTCGCCCTGATAGAGGGAATCATCGTAGACGGTGTTGCAGGAATCATAATAAGGAACGATTTCCTTTACACTTTGCAGGGATGTTCCGGTTAGTCTGTATTCTTTTTGCGGTAATTTGATCGATGGAAATTCGCGTGCCTGACTCATCAGACAGACGAGCAGACTGCTTCCCACCAAAGTAAATGTCAGTAATTTTTGTCTTTTGTAGGAAAACTGAAATTTATGTTTCATGATTTGCTCTCCTACGGAATATGTACTTGCAGTCAGTGTTCCCATATATGGCATACGCTATTCAAATATATGGAAAATGTGACGATATATTGAAATGTACGATAACAAATTCGTAACAATTTTATTGTAGTGTTACAAATCTGTGATGTAAAGAAAATGCGTGTACAAAATTCTGACAGACAGCGGCAAAATTCTTGTTCGCGCATGCGCTTTGTGATAAACTAAAACATGAGTGAGTACAGAAGATGGATGCTGGAAATGCGGCATTGGATTACGACAGAGGGAGTTGCAAATGGCAAAAAATTTGATTGATATAGAAGATATTCCACCACAGCTTGCGAACAAGGTCAAGCAGGATCTGCGTTTTAAGACGGGGAATTTTGTGTGGCGCGTGCGGTTCAATATTCCGCTGGACCCGCATACGGTGAACAAGGATACGATGTATGTGACGAATTCGCAGAACCAGAAGCTGCGATCCTATATCCGTTATGATACGAAAAATGAGATTATCGAGGTGGAACCGCTGGAGCCGTATTCGACGAACGAATACTATTTCCTGACGATCACAAAAAATGTGAAGTCGAGAGGCGGACAGTCGTTGAAGGAGCCAGTGCAGATCAAATTCAAATTATAAAAGTACAGATAATAAATTACAGGGACCGAAACAAATCGGTCCCTTTTTATAAAAATGCAACCGCGCGGGTGGTATCTTAGCAAGGGGGAGAAATGGATGGTAAAACTCGAAAAGACTTGTGAATAATCGGTTGCATGCGTGCCTATCCATATCATACGCAAAAAGCATGTCTTGTGTTCTTTTTTCCTAGACATAGTATGGTCGATGTGCTATTATTTTATGTGATTTGAAATGAAATTTTTTGAGTGAAACTGCACGAAAGGTGCAGTCTTGAAAAGGAGGAAAAAACAATGAGTTATTCCGCAGAGATTATTGATTATAAAGGGAAAGAGGCAGTTGCACTGACAGCAGGAAAGTACAAAGCAATCGTGGCACCTTTTTTAGGCAGTAATGTCATCCGTATGCAGGATGTTGAAAATGACATTGAGATTTTCCGTTATGACGAATCCCTTTCTGTTGAGGATCTGAAGAAGAGCCCGGAGGTGTATGGACTTCCGACCCTGTATCTTCCAAACCGCCTTGCAAATGGCGTGCTGAAGGTAAGCGATGCAACCTATCATTTTCCATTGAATGATCCGCTTGGCAACCATATTCATGGTTTCCTGCATAAGCGTGAGCATACACTTGTGAGTGCAGCCGTGGACGGCAAGAAGGCAATCGCAAAGACAGAGTACATATATGACAAGAACGATGAATTTTTCGAGACATACCCAGTCAGCTTCAAGGCAGAGTTCACATTTACTTTGTCCGATGACGGTCTGGAGTATGCATTTACAATGACAAATACATCTGACAAGCAGATGCCATATGGTATGTGCAACCATACAACGATTAACGGACCTTTCACAAAGGATGGAAATGGTCTGGATATGCGTCTGTATATCCCGGTTGGCGAGAAGTGGGAGCTTTCAAAGTCCTGCATTCCGACAGGTGACATGCTCGTACAGACAAATCACGACAGACAGTATCTGACTGGTTCACAGGTTCCAGTGCTGCATGATATTGACAATGACGTATTCTTTGCAGAGGAAGGAAGTCTGGATGGCAAGCCATTCTATGGCGCAGTGGCAACGGATGCTGCAACAGGCAAGCGTATCTGCTATGAAGTATGTAAGGACTTCAAATTCTGGGTTGTATGGAACGATCATGGAGACAAAGGATACTTCTGTCCAGAGCCTTGCACATGGATCATCGATGCACCAAACCAGCCAATCCCAGCAGAGGAATCTGGTTACAAGGAGCTTGCACCGGGTGAATCTCATACGGTGACGGAGAAGATCTATACCGCGTAAGCGTGTGGTGACAAGGGAGGGTTATTTATGAATAAGAGAAGAGTATGGGCACTTGTGCTTTCAATCGTGATGGTGCTGTCTGTATTTGCATATGTCCCGGTTCAAAATGTGGAAGCCGCAGGGGTTTCGGTACAATACAAATCACACGTTCAGACATTTGGTTGGGAATCTGCATGGAAGCGTGATGGAGAAGCCTCCGGAACAAGCGGAAAAGCAAAACGGCTGGAAGGAATCCGGATCACAGTCTCCGGAGATAATCTGGGGGTCCGTTATACAACACATTGCCAGACATATGGCTGGCTCCCGTGGGTTTCGAATGGTGAGATGAGCGGAACACAGGGCGAAGCAAAGCGTCTGGAAGCGATTAAAATTGAGTTAACCGGTGCAAATGCACAGAATTACGATATTTATTATCGTGTGCATGCACAGTCATATGGCTGGCTTGCCTGGGCAAAAAATGGACAGGCAGCCGGAACAGCAGGGCTTGCTAAGCGGTTGGAGGCAATTCAGATTGTTGTTGTCGCAAGGGGAACAACGGTTCAGAATAATGTCAATGGTATCGTAAGCAGGTATGGGAGAAACTACGTATCGCTCAATGGCGCCTCTGATGTGAATGTCGGAGGTCGGGAGACGACCAACATTACATATCGTACGCATGTACAAAGCTATGGCTGGCAGGGATGGAAGAACAACGGAGTGATGGCAGGTACAAGCGGACGTGCAAAACGCCTGGAAGGTATAGAGATAAAACTTACCAATCAACAATATACGGGAAATATTGTGTATCGCACACATGTACAAAGCTATGGCTGGGAGTCCCGCTGGAGAATGAATGGCGAGATGTCCGGAACAAGCGGGCAGGCAAAACGGCTGGAGGCAATCCAGATTTACCTTACTGGAGAACTTGCCAATCACTATGATGTTTATTACCGCGTACATGCACAGTCGTATGGCTGGCTTGGATGGACAAGAAATGGAGCAGCTGCTGGAACGGCCGGATATGCAAAAAGGTTAGAGGCAATCCAGATCGTTCTTGTTCAAAAGAACGGGGCGGCTCCGGGAAATGTTGCAGGTATCGTATCTACAGTTGGAACGGGTTTTGTGAACCGGCCTGAAATTGCTTTGCCGGAAAATCCGGTATCAAACGGAAGCACCGGTTCAAACGGAACATCGGGTTCAACGGGTTCAACCGGAGCAAACAAGAACGATGTTACCAGATATTCATATGAAATCGTTCCTCTGCTGGAGCCTTTCAATGAGTATTTCTATGTGAAGACGAATAATCCGGATGTTTCCTATGTTCGTTTTGAGGATAAAAACAGTAAGTATAAGGCCGGAAAAGGAGCTTATCTTATCCCGACGACCCGGAGATTTTTCGATGTCAAATACGAGAATAAAGAAACCGGACGTGTGAAGGGCGGATATATATTCGAGATGTCTGAATCGGGTTCCGATGGCGGAGCATATACATTGCAGCAGGCTGATCGTGCCTATAAAGTCACTTATTCGGGAAATGTGTCGTATTCAACAATGCCGGTTTATACGGATACACCGGTTCAGGTTTCCTGCAAATCGGTGGAGAGTCTGACCGATTATCTGATTAACAATTACACGGATAAATCAAAAGGATTGTTCGACAATCTGCAAAGTGTGAACTCAGCGTTGGGGCGGCTTTCTGTCTATCCGAAAAACATCGTTGACACATCGAAGCCGGATCCGAATCGCCCGTATCCGCTGCTGGCAACATCTCCATACCCGGAATTGTCTTTGAATGAACACTATTCGATGTGGCAGTCGGCGGATGAGATGATGTTCCTGGAATACCTTCATCCGATGGTGTTGTCATCCGTAGGAGTTCCGGGCGTTATGGCGAATGTAGCGAAAGCGTTGCAGCCGGATTGTACGGTTTCGTCAGGCTCGGCGCATTATCTGGTCGATGTAACATGGAACGGAACAACGAAATCATATGGTGGTGCCGGAAACGGAAATACGGATCCGGTTATGTCCAAATATATTGAAAGTTTATTTACCTTTGACGGTGGAGCGAATGATTACGCATTTTCTTCGTCCCTCGATAAACTGGAAAGGAAAATTCATCAATATGAGAAACAATCGACCGATGAGTTACAGACATATCGGAATCAGTTGTCCGGAGATGAATTTGAGAAAAAGATTGGCGCAGGCAATTGGCTGAAGGTTGCTGCTGAGGGCTGGGGATATGGAACGGCATATACGTATGTGAGTGCATATACAGGTGTTGGAAGCGGCGTCCACCATATGGAGGATGTATGGGTGGACGGAAGATATGTCAATAAGAATAACCGTATTGACCTGAAGGCAACTTATGCACAGCATCCGACTTCGGATATTCTTGTCCGGAATAAAACATTTACAAATGCATCCGGCAAAACCGTCACACAGGATGTCCTGTATGAATATGATGCGCAACGAGGTGGCTGGTATGCAGTGAAGTCGTATTACGGAAGAAACTGGTGGTATTCAGATTCATATGATAAGCTTCCGGCTGACATGAAACTATCCAAAGAACAGGTCGCAAATATGCGGGTTGATAGTAACGCAGGGAAGTTGCCGGAAACCGGTCTGATCTATGATGGGACGGTAGCACCCGGGACACCATTTTTCAATTAAATGATGAAATATTATACATGTGCTTGTACCGGTAAGCAGTGACAGATGCGCATGAGATAGTAATGAAAAAGCATGGTTGGTTCATAATGAGCCGTCCATGCTTTTTGCATTTAATCTTCATGCAAACACCAAGCATTGCGTCTTGGACATTGCGTTTCAGACATTGTGCTTCAGGCATTGCGTCTTGGACATTGTGCTTCAGACACCATGCAGCTTCTTAATGATTGGGCGGACTGTGCCGATATAAAAGACAGAGAACCAGTTCGGGCAACCGGAACGATGCAAGATAGGAATAATATCATACAAATTAATGATGCAAGGAGCATTTTATGCAGAATATCAATATCAAAAATTCACAGGATGCCATCAAAGCGTATAGTGACAGTGCAAATGCTTACAGTGGAACAAAGATGAAGACTGCTTCGGTCGATCAGCTCGATGCCTTCGAGAAGGTCGGGCAGGTGCAGTACGACAGGAATTCTTCGGTCGACACGAATGCGCAGACGGTCATGGATAATTTCAATGAGTACCGCAAGGACATGCAGGAGAAGGCGAAGCAGGAACAGCAGGAAGAGACAAGCGACGAAGAACAGGCGCGTGCAGATGCACGGGAGATTGCGCGTTCCCTTACTTCCGAGGAGATAAAGAAGCTTCGTATGATGGGCGTGGATGTCGCTTCGGCATCGCTTTCGGACATAGAAGGGCTGGTTACTTCCATGCGTGCAGATGCGCGTAAGGACGCGCTTGTAAATGTGCTCGCGCAGGCGCAGATCGAGGAGGGAGACGCCTCGAATCTGGTTTTTACAAGTAGCGGGGCGCAGATAGCCGGGACAGATGTGAAGCTGCAGGTGGGGAACAAGGACATTCTGTACCTGTTGAAGAATCGGCAGCCACTCACGCAGGAGACACTCTACAAGGCGCATTACAGTGGACAAAGAGAGATTGCCGCGGTGGATGAATTGGGAGGAGACACCGCATATGCGGCGAAACAGGCTGCACAACAGACAATATCCAGGCCGCAGCAGAGCGCTGGACAATCGGTGTATGCTTCGGGTGAAGATGGAAATGCAGATTCCGGCTTGCAGGCGCAGCTCGCACATGTGATCATGCAGGCTGGATTTGTCGTGGATGAAACAAGTATGGCCGGGGCAAATCTGCTTCTGGCAAATGATATTCCGGTCACGACGGATTCCGTGCGGGCTTATATGCAGATGCAGGCGCAGATCGGGAAGGATATCGGTGAACTGCCGACGGCACAGCAGGCAGAGAAGCGGCAGACACAGGAGCTTGAGACGAGAGCGGCAAAGCTCAGACAGGATGCAGCTTCGATTACAGCAGAGGATGTGGCACAGGCAGTACGTACAGAGCGGCCGCTTACAATCGCTGCGCTGGTGGCGGCGCATTATGATGGGGTACGGGATGGACAGACCGGTGGACAGCCGGTGGGAGCATACGACGAAACCGCGGATAAGGGTACACAGTTACAGGATGGCCGGAGCGCAGGTTCCGACATACAGAATCAGACGCTGCGGGAGGTAACGGCACTGCGGCAGTTAGAGGAGATCCGGCTCTCCATGACACAGAGTGTTGCGGTACGGATGCTCTCCGTGGATATCAATATTGATACTCGTGAACTGGCGCAGGTGGTGGCGAAGCTGCGAAATGCAGAGGCACAGCTTACGCAGGAGATGTTTGCGAAGCAGGGTGTTGCGCCAACCGAAGAAAACAAGGCAATCTATCAGCAGATGCAGGCAGATCTGCAGACGATTGGCACGGCACCGGCAACAAGGCTTGGCGTGTTGGCGGGTACGGACGCGCTGCAGTCGGTGACGGTACATGGATTTGCGAAGCTTGTACAGGAAGAACACCAGATCGGTGGACAGGCGGGTGATATGCAACGCCGGATGTCCGATAACAATGTGCCGGATGGGGTGGCAGATATATCGACACAGACGATCCGGCGTTCCGTTGATTTCGCAGCGATGGAGCGCGGATATGAGGCACTTGGTACAGCCCCGCGTGCGGATATGGGAGATAGTATCCGCAAAGCATTTTCAAATATCGAAGATATACTGACAGATATGGAGCTGCCGGTGGATGAGGAACATACACGAGCGGTACAGATTCTCGGGTATAACCGCATGGAAATCACGGAGGAAAATATCGCACAGATCATAGAGTATGACAGAGCGGTCAATGATATGCTTGCCGCATGCCATCCGAATGCGGTGCTGTCTATGATCCGGGATGGTATCAACCCGCTTGATATGACAGTCGATGAACTCAATCAGACACTGCGGGACAAAAATTACAAAGCAGGTGTGAAGGAGACAGACGATTTTGCAACGTATCTGCGTGATGTAGAGAAGCGTGGACAGATCAGCAGCGAGGAACGCGCAGGATATATCGGGGTGTACCGGGTATTTAAGCAGTTAGAGAAATCCGGCGACCGGGAAGCCGGGTATCTGTTCGCGAACAACAGCCGGCTTACCGTGCGTAATCTGATTACTGCGATGCGAAGCCGGAAGGCCGCCGGGATGGAGGCTGTGGTCGATGATTCGTTCGGTATGCTTGCGGATCTGCAGACACGTGGGGAGAAGATGGATGATCAGATCGCGCGTGCATATGCGGGACGGGTTGGTGCGGATGGTAACTGGACCGGACAGCTCCGCATGGGAGAGAAAGATGAATATATGAGCCGAAATGAACCGATGGCTGCGCAGGAAGAATATAAAAACCCATGGGAGAAAATCTCTGATTCTCCGATGCTTGCACAGGCAGAACAGCTTCTGCAGGCAAATGATATTGAAGAGAGCGCACAGAATCTGGAAGCGGCGGATTATATACTGCAGGGAATGTCGGTAGGACCGGAAGCAGAAGCTGTCAATCATCAGGCGTCCATGAATTTCTATACATTTGCATCACAGGTATGGAAGCAGATTGGATGGCAGGACCATACGAAGGAGGATGCAGTTGACGCAGAGACGGATGCTATGGCGAAGTCCCTCACAGGAGAGGAGATTGCGTTGCCGTTTGAATCGGAGATGCTGCTGAAACAGATCGAAGCAGACGCAGATCTGGCGCAGATGTATGCGGATATCCGGCAACAGATGGTAGAGCAGATGTATGATCAGGCAGAAGAAGGAAATATAACATCAGATCAGCTGCAGGGCATGAAGGTCGTGCAGGCAGGATTCCGAATATTGGGAGCCATGGCGGGCAGAAGGCAGTATCAGCTCCCGGTTGAGACAGAGTCAGGTATGAAGGTAGTGAATCTGACGATGCAGACGGGCGGAGTAGAAGCCCGCGGCATCACGATCCGGATGGCGGCAGGGGTGCATGGTATGCTGCAGGCGCAGATCCGGATGGACGAAGCGGGAACATGCACGGGTGAGATTCTTGGCGGTTCCTCGGAGGCGAATACATGGCTTGCTGGACAGACGGATGCGTTCCGGGAACTGCTTGCCGGAAGTGAATATGCGGATGCGGCAGTTGCGCTTGGAGAAAGCCGTACAGCGGCGCGTGGAACGAACGGGGGAGCGGACACACAAAAACTGTGTCGGGCGGCAATATTCTTCGTTAAGGCTATGGCGAAACTTACCGATATATAACATAGTAAAACCGGGATGCGGACGTATAATGTGCCGCGGACATGATGCCGGATAAGAAGCAGACATTTGGATAGCTGAAGCATAACGAACGAGTTTAAGGAGGCAGACCATGAGAATTAATTATAATGCGCTGGCGATGAATGCCACGACGAATTTCGGTAAAATAAATAATAAAGTTGCAAAGTCGATGTCCAGACTTTCTTCTGGTTATAAGATTACAAGCCCGGCAGATGATGCGGCAGGACTTGCGATTTCAAAGAAGATGAGTGCACAGATCCGGGGACTTGACCGCGCGGCTTTGAATTCTAACGATGGTATCTCTGTGATCCAGTCCGCAGAGGGCGGCATGGAGGAGATGCACAGCATTTTAGGACGTATGCGGGAACTGGCTGTGCAGGCGGCAAACGATGTCAATGATGAGGTCGATCGTGATGCGATTCAGGAGGAGATTGATTCCCTGGCGGCTGAGCTGACACAGATTTCCGATACGACCGCATTTAACGGACAGACACTGCTGAATGGGGATCTGACGAGACGTTCTCTGTCCAGCGTCAATGGTGTGAAAGCAACATACATTTCATCAGAGGTAAGCACGGGTGTTTATTCGATCAATGTCACAGCCGATGCAGAGCAGGCATCTATGACGACAGGATTTACCTATTCTACAGCCGTGATCACAAAAGAGCAGGCAGGAACTTTGAAGGTAAATGGATTTGCAATCGAGATCGAGGAAGGCATGACGATGGAGGATGTATATGGAAAGATCCAGACCAGCCTTGCCAAGATCAATATTGATGTCTTTGCGTCGAATGACGGAACGACAGAGGAGAGCTTTGACAGTGGAGCACCGGTGGTGTTCCGCACAAAGGGATATGGCAGCAGTGAGAAAATCAGCATCTCTGTGGGAAATCCGGAGCTGGCAGCGGTGTTTGGAGTGACAGATGGCACGATGATGCAGGGCAAGGATTGTCAGGCAGCTTTGAACATCACAGAAGATGGATTTTCTACGACTGCAACTTTGAAGACAAATGGAAATAAGATTGAAGTCACAGACCGAAGCGGCTTCTCTATGACGATTGAAGCAGATCCGGGCGCTGTTGCCGAAAATGGTGGAGCTGTAACAGCAGAGATCGAAGTGCTGTCGGCTGGAACGATGGTAATACAGACAGGTTCCAACGAGGGTGAGCAGTTAGCCATCGACATTCCAGAGCTGAATGCAAAATCACTTGGCGTGGATGAGTTGATCATGTACACACATGAATATGCAAGTCAGGCAGTTGATATCATTGATGAGGCAGTGAAGAAAGTTTCGGCTGCACGTTCGAAGCTGGGTGCGTATGAGAACCGGCTGGATGATGTGCATTCGAATCTCGAAGTGCAAAGTGAGAGTATCACGGAGGCTTATTCGCGGATCATGGATACGGATATGGCTGAGGAGATGACAGAATATACGCAGCAGGAGGTTTTGTCGCAGGCGGCAATCTCCATGATGCAGAAGGCGAACGACAGACCGGAATCGCTGTTACAGCTGCTGCAGTAGGCGGCGCAGACCGGATTGGGATAATATGTATAAGACAGGAATATGAGGAAACCACCATGACACAGGAACAAAAACAGGAATTTACACGACGCATCAGTCAGGAGAACCACAGCGGTCTGATTCTGGTGCTATGTGATATATTTCATACATACGGCATGGATGCGATGGCAGCGTACGAAGCGGAGAATATGACCACATACCTGCAAACGATTGGGCAGGCGCGGCGTGCGATGCAGGAGCTGATTGAATGTTTCTCGAAGGAAGATCCGCTTGGAAGAAATGTGGTTGCCATTTTGCGATTTATCTATGGGAAGCTTGTGCGCTCGGAAGTACGCAGACAGCCGGATGAACTGGATCGATGTGTGCAGATGGTCGATGATTTACGTGTCGGATTTGTACATTTACACGAACTTGACAACGAGGGCGCTGTGATGCAGAATGTACATCAGGTGTACGCTGGACTTACCTATGGGAAAGGAACCCTGAACGAGAGTATACAGGGTGTAAACTACGAAAAACGTGGATACCAGGTCTAAGAGCAAAACGATGCCATGCTTTATCAGAAATGGTAAAGTATAAGTAGTTAAAATAAAAAGGAGTAAGTAAAGATGAAAAAAGATGATTGTATTTTCTGCAAGATCGCAAATGGAGAGATTCCATCTGCAACGGTATATGAGACACCAGAGTGCCGTGTAATTCTGGATCTGGCACCAGCCAATCAGGGACATGCGCTGATTCTGACGAAGGAGCACTACGATAATATCTACCAGCTTGATGAGGAGACTGCAGGCAAGGTATTTTCGCTTGCAACCCACGTTGCGAAAGCGGTACAGGAAGAGACTGGCTGCGAGGGCCTGAATATCGTGCAGAACAATGGCGAAGTAGCTGGACAGACTGTGCATCATTTCCATATGCATGTGATTCCACGTCACGCAGGGGATGACGTACAGGTGACATGGAAGCAGGGCGAGACAGAATCAGAATCCTTGAAGGCACTGGCAGATGCAATCAAGAAGCATATCTAAGGATAAACAGACGCAGTCGGGGAGGCTGTCGAAACGGCAGATTGTGTTTCTTGTATTGTCGGTACTGTTCGCGATTATGATCTTCTGTTTCTCTGCCAGAAATGGCGAGGAATCGACGGAGGACAGTTATACGGTCGGTATGGAGTTTGGACGCATTGTACATCCGGATTTTAAGAACTGGTCGGAGGAAGCACAGCTTGCGTTTGCAGCGAAGGTCGATCATCCGATCCGAAAATTGGCACATGCGACGGAATATGCCGTCTTTGCAATGCTGCTCTGTGGTGTATGGCTGGATGTCCGAAGAAAACGAAAGGTGTCTGCGTTATTCGCGTGGGGAACTGCGACGGTGTATGCGGCGACGGATGAGTTTCATCAGTTGTTTGTTCCTGGACGGAGCGGACAGGTAAAGGACGTGCTGCTCGATAGCTGTGGCGCAGCAGTAGGCGTGCTGATTCTGATGCTTGTTGCGGCGCTGATTCGATTTATCCGTAAAAAGCATGGCACACAGGAATGAAAATCGCCAGAATATGCGCAAATACAACGAGATTAGCAAATAAAACCATTGACAATTAGAAATATATGATATATGTTAAACATGTCTCTCTTATTCAGAGTGGTGGAGTCATAAGGGACGAAGAAGCCACGGCAACCCCGGAGACGGAAGGTGCCGACCTGAGCGATACTTAGATTAAGTTGTCGAGCAATAAGAAGATTTGATAACGACTTTCAAATCCGGTTGCTTGCAGCCGGATTTATTTTTTATGAATTGCCGCTGAAAAAGAGACAAAGAACCATAGACAAATGCATTCCAAAGGAGGAACAAATGGAGAAGTTATTATTTACTTCAGAATCAGTAACCGAAGGCCATCCTGACAAAATCTGTGATCAGATCAGCGATGCCGTATTAGATGCGCTTTTAGCGCAGGATCCTATGAGCCGTGTTGCCTGTGAGACAGCCGTAACAACCGGACTGGTACTTGTTATGGGTGAGATCACAACAAAGGCACAGATCGATATTCAGACAATCGTACGTGAGACAATTCGTGAGATCGGTTATGACCGTGCAAAGTACGGATTTGACTGCGATACCTGTGGTGTGATCGTTGCACTTGACAAGCAGTCAACCGATATCGCAATGGGTGTTGACAAGGCACTCGAAGCAAAGGAAAATCATATGTCCGATGAGGAGATTGAGGCAATCGGCGCTGGCGATCAGGGTATGATGTTTGGCTATGCAACAAACGAGACACCAGAGCTTATGCCATATCCAATCTCATTGGCACACAAGCTTGCAAGAAAGCTGACAGAAGTTCGTAAGAACGGCACACTTCCTTATTTAAGACCAGATGGTAAGACACAGGTATCGGTAGAGTATGACGAGAACGGAAAGCCTTGCAGATTAGAGGCAGTTGTACTTTCTACCCAGCATGACGAGAATGTATCGCAGGAGCAGATCCATGCGGATATCAAGAAATATGTATTTGATCCAGTCCTTCCACAGGATATGATCGACGATGAGACGAAGTTCTTCATCAACCCAACCGGACGTTTTGTTATCGGTGGACCAAACGGTGACTCTGGTGTAACCGGACGTAAGATTATTGTAGACACTTACGGTGGATATGCACGTCACGGCGGCGGAGCCTTCTCTGGAAAGGACTGCACAAAGGTAGACCGTTCCGCAGCGTATGCCGCACGTTATGTAGCAAAGAATATCGTAGCAGCCGGACTGGCTGAGAAGTGTGAGATCCAGCTTTCTTATGCGATCGGTGTTGCAAGACCAACTTCCATCATGGTAGATACATTTGGCACAGGTAAGCTTGCAGATGATAAGCTCGTAGAGATCATCCGTGAGAACTTCGACCTGCGTCCGGCTGGTATCATCAAGATGCTTGATCTGCGCAGACCAATCTACAAGCAGACAGCCGCTTATGGACATTTCGGAAGAACCGATATCGACCTTCCGTGGGAGAAGACCGACAAGGTAGACGACTTAAAGAAATATTTGTAGAAAACAGGAGGAAGATATCATGAAGAATATGTTGAACTTCAAGAATTTCTCTGCGGAAGAGCTGCAGAAGATTCTTGATCTTGCACTGGATATGAAGAAGAACCCGGAGAAGTACAGCCACGCATTGGAGGGCAAGAAGCTCTATACGTTGTTTGAGAAGACAAGTACCCGTACATTCCTTTCTTTCACGACAGGAATGACAGAGCTTGGCGGAACCTACTACAACCAGCTCTGGAAGGACAGCAACTTTGTTCTTGGCGAGCCGGTTTCTGAGATCAAATATGTATGCCGCAATGTGGACATCATCATGGCACGTCTCGTGAAAAATGAGACCGTTGAGCTGTTCGGTGACAATGTAACGGTACCATTTATCAATGGCTGCGATAACTCGTACCATCCTTGCCAGATTCTGGCAGATGCACTGACGATCATCGAGAAGTTTGGTAGTCTGAATGTCAAGTTCTTATATATCGGTGCAAAGAACAACGTATTCAATTCACTGGTAGAATTCTTCTCCAAGATGAAGCAGGGAACTTTGTACGGACTTACCCCGCTTGTAAATGATACTGCCTGCGGTCCAGACTTCTATGAGGAAGCAAAGAAGACTGGTTACTATGTAGAGCTTGATCCGAACATGCCGATGGACGAAGTGAAGAAATATGTCAAGGATATGGATATCTGCTACACCGATACATGGCTTGACATGGAGTTCTTTAACGATCCTGCATATCAGGATAAGAAGAAAGAACTCATGGATAAGATGATGCCATATCAGTTGAACGATGAGTTCTTAGAGGGCAGTCATGCACTTGTCTTCCACGACATGCCAATGCATGTAGGCTTCGAGATTTCGAAGGACGTGGAGATGAAGAACCTTGATCATATTCTCGATCAGGCAGAAAACAGAAGACACGCAGAAAAAGCTGTCATGTATACATTGATAAAAGGAATTTAAGTGGTATAATATATGGATGTGTGGCTTTCGGTACTGGCGTTTGTGCTTTTCCTTGGCTTTGGTACGGGCGCGCTTGTCTGCGTCTCTGCCGTGAAAAAACAGTCTGGGATCGTCATAAAGAGCCGGCTGCATCACAAATTAAATATCTCTGAGGTCGTCTATGCGAACCTTGGACTTGTGGGACTTGTTGTGTTGGTATATTTTAAGATCTACATATTTGTGCCTGCGGTATTGATGTTTGTGTTGTTCATCGTGCTGTCCACCCGGATACAGAGTGGCATCACAGAAGATGGAGTGCTGGTCGGAACCACATTTATCGAATGGGAATTCATGCGGTCTTTTCTCCTGGAGAACCAGGGGGAGGACAGCAATGTAATCGTACTGAAGATTCGTGCGAATCGAAAAACATATATCCTCGTTTGCAACCGGGAAGACCGGTTTGCAATCGATGAGATATTCCGAAAAAACAACGTGCGTTCAATGGGAGGAAACCAGAAATGAAACATGTAATTGATTCAACAGACCTGACCGTAGAAGAAATTGATGGCATTTTGAAGCTGGCACAGGATATCATCGACGACAAAGAAGCGTATAGCGAAGCGTGTAAGGGCAAAAAACTTGCAACATTATTTTTTGAACCAAGTACAAGAACAAGGCTTAGCTTTGAATCAGCAATGATGGAGCTTGGCGGAAATGTACTTGGTTTTTCTTCGGCTGATTCTACGTCAGCAACGAAGGGCGAGAGCGTGGGCGATACAACAAGAGTGGTAAGCTGCTATGCAGATATCATCGCAATGCGTCATCCGAAGGAAGGTGCGCCGATGCGTGCTTCCATGGTGAGTGGCGTGCCGATTATCAATGCGGGGGATGGCGGACATAACCATCCGACACAGACATTGACAGACCTGCTTACAATCCTGCGGGAGAAAGGAAGACTGGATAATTTCACGATTGGTCTGTGTGGCGATCTGAAGTTTGGACGTACCGTACATTCCCTGATCAAGGCATTGTCCCGTTATGAGAACATCAAATTCATCCTGATTGCACCGAAGGAACTCCGCGTGCCGGAATACATTATTTCCGAAGTGCTCGAAGCAAAGAATATTCCATATGAAGAAGTAGAGTCGATGGAAGAAGTGATGAGCGAGCTGGATGTGCTTTATATGACAAGAGTACAGAAGGAACGTTTCTTCAACGAGGCGGATTATGTCAGATTGAAGGATACATACATTCTTGATGGAAAGAAGCTGAAAAATGCAAAGTCTGACCTTGCAATCCTGCATCCGCTTCCACGTGTGAACGAGATCTCTGTGGAAATCGATGACGATCCACGTGCCTGCTATTTCCGTCAGGTTATGAATGGAAAATTCGTGCGTATGGCACTGATGCTGACACTGCTCAAGGCGAATGGTGCGAAGCTGAATCTGTCTGCGGACAAGCTTGCCAAGATCCCAGAGTAAGGAAATGGATTTGCATTAAGGAGGAAAAATCATGAAGATAGATAGTATTCAAAATGGTATTGTGCTGGATCATATTACTGCTGGCAAGGCACTTCAGGTATATCACGACCTCGAACTTGACAAGCTCGACTGTTCCGTTGCCATCCTGCAGAACGTCAAGAGCAGCAAGATGGGCAAGAAGGACATCCTGAAGATTGATAAGGAGTACGATGTGAATCTGGATGTGTTGGGTTACATCGATCCAGATATCACAGTCAGCATCATCAAGGACGGACAGACGGTCGAGAAAAAGAAGCTGGCATTGCCCAAAAAACTGATCAATGTGAAAAAATGTAAAAATCCTCGCTGTATCACATCGACAGAACCAGGAATTGTGCATATATTTAAATTAGCCGATGAAAAAAATCGTATTTATCGATGCATTTATTGTGAGGCAGACAAGTAAAATGCTTTACAAAATAATGGAATGTGTTATAATTATTAAGATTATGGGCTAGTAGCGTAAAAAATAACTGGCAGCACAGAGGTGTGAAATGGAAAAATATGTTATAAAAGGCGGCAATGTTCTGGAAGGTGAAGTTTCGATTGCCGGTGCGAAAAACGCCGCACTCGGTATCCTTGCAGCAGCAGTCATGACAGACGAAGAATGCATTATTGAGAATGTACCATATGTAGAAGATACAAAGACATTACTTCGTGCAATCGAGACAATTGGCGCTAAGGTAAAATACATTGATAACCATACAGTTTCTATCTGCGGCGGAACAATCAGAACCGGCGAGGATGTCTGTGTGGATGATGAATATATTCGGAAGATACGAGCATCCTACTATCTGCTTGGAGCTTTGCTTGGTAAATACAACTATGCACAGGTTGCTTTGCCGGGCGGCTGTGATATTGGACTGCGTCCGATCGACCAGCATATCAAGGGCTTTGAGGCACTTGGTGCGAAAGTAGAGATTGTAAATGGCGGTAAGGTTGTTGCGAAAGCAGACCAGTTGATTGGAAATCATATTTATCTCGATGTGGTAACGGTTGGTGCAACCATCAATATCATGATGGCAGCCGTGCTTGCAGAGGGCAAGACGACGATCGAGAATGCTGCGAAGGAGCCACATATTGTAGATGTAGCGAACTTCCTGAATAGTATGGGTGCAAATATCAAGGGCGCCGGAACGGATGTCATCCGTATCCGTGGTGTTCAGAAGCTGAGAGGAACGGAGTATTCGATCATTCCGGATCAGATCGAGGCGGGAACATTTATGACGATGGCGGCAGCGACAAAGGGAAATGTTCTCATCAAAAATGTAATTCCAAAACACTTAGAGGCAATCTCTTCGAAGCTGAATGAGATTGGTGCACGCGTAATCGAATACGATGATGCAGTTCGTGTTATGGCGGACGGCAGATTCAAGGCAACACAGATTAAGACACTTCCATATCCGGGATTCCCGACAGATATGCAGCCGCAGATGGCGGTAACACTTGCATTGTCACAGGGAACGAGCGTGATTACGGAGAGTATATTTGAAAACCGGTTTAAATATGTAAGCGAGCTTTCCCGCATGGGAGCACGCATCAAAGTAGAAGGTAATTCCGCAGTGATTACTGGCGTGGATGGATACACAGGCGCGAATCTGGTAGCACCGGATCTGCGTGCAGGTGCCGCACTTGTCATTGCAGCATTGGCAGCGGAAGGATTCAGTACGATCGACGATATCAAGTATATTTTGCGTGGTTACGAAGATTTCGATGGAAAGATCCGTGGACTTGGCGGTCAGATCGAGGTAGTTGATGACGAGCGCGATGTCCAGAAGTTTAAATTAAGAGTGGGTTAAAAACAAAAATAAGGGAGGGGTTTCATATGCCTAAAAAACCGTACTACATTACAACCGCAATCGCATACACATCTGGTAAGCCTCATATAGGCAATACGTATGAGGTTGTACTTGCAGACAGCATTGCCAGATACAAGAGATACGTCGGATACGACGTACGTTTCCAGACAGGAACTGACGAACATGGTCAGAAGATCGAGATTAAAGCATTTGAGAATCTCTCCACACCGAAGGAATTCGTGGATGAGACATCGGCTGAGATCAAGCGTATCTGGGATCTGATGAACACTTCTTACGACAAATTCATCCGTACAACGGACGATTATCATGAGAAGCAGGTACAGAAGATTTTCAAGAAATTATACGATCAGGGCGATATCTACAAGGGTCAGTACGAAGGCATGTACTGTACACCTTGTGAATCCTTCTTCACGAAAGCACAGCTTGTGGACGGCAAATGCCCGGACTGTGGCCGTGAGGTACAGCCGGCAAAGGAAGAAGCATATTTCTTCAAGCTCAGCAAATACGCTGACCGTCTGATCGAGCATATCAATACACATCCGGACTTTATCCAGCCGGAGTCCCGCAAGAACGAGATGATGAACAACTTCCTCCTTCCGGGACTGCAGGATCTGTGCGTATCAAGAACATCCTTCAAATGGGGTATTCCTGTAGATTTTGATCCGGGACATATCGTATATGTATGGATCGACGCGTTGACCAACTATATCACAGGTCTTGGCTATGATGTGGATGGCAATTCGGACGAATTGTACCATCGTTACTGGCCTGCAGATCTGCATCTGATCGGCAAGGATATCATCCGTTTCCATACCATTTACTGGCCATGTATCCTCATGGCGCTTGGCGAGCCGCTTCCGAAGCAGGTGTTCGGACATCCTTGGCTCATCCAGAGTGATGGAAAGATGAGTAAGTCCCGTGGAAATGTAATCTATGCAGATGATATGGTAGATTTGTTCGGCGTGGATGCGGTCCGCTACTTCCTGTTGCATGAGATGCCATTTGAGAACGATGGTGTTATTTCATGGGAGCTTGTGATTGAGCGTATCAATTCAGAACTTGCAAATACACTTGGAAACCTCGTGAACCGTACGATTTCCATGTCGAATAAATATTTTGATGGCGTTGTGACAAATGCCGGTGCACATGAGCCGGTCGATGATGACTTGAAGGCTGTTGTAACCGACACCAGACTCCGTGTAAATGCATGCATGGACAAGCTCCGCGTGGCAGATGCGATCACAGAGATCTTCGCCTTGTTTAAGCGTTGCAATAAGTATATCGATGAGACAATGCCTTGGGCACTTGCCAAGGATCCGGAGAATGCAGATCGTCTGAACACCGTTCTTTACAATCTGGTAGAGAGCATCGTGGTTGGCGCAAGCCTTCTGGAGCCATATATGCCGGAGACGTCTGAGAAGATCTTAAAGCAGCTCAATGCAGAAAAGCGTCGTGTGACAGAACTTTCGAACTTTGGCCTGTATCCATCCGGGAATAAGGTAACGGATCAGCCGGAGATTCTCTTCGCAAGAATCGATGCACCAAAGATGCTCGAGGAGATCGAGAAGCGTTTCCCATCCAAAGTGGTTGAAGAAGAGCCAAAGCCGGAGAAGAAGGCAAAGAAGGAAGAAAAGGTTGAGATTCCTACACTTGATGCTGTAGTGAAAGAAGAGATCACAATTGATGAGTTTAGCCGTATGCAGTTGCAGATGGGTGAGATCATCTCCTGTGAGGAAGTTGCAAAGTCCAAGAAGCTGCTTTGCTCACAGGTAAAGGTACAGGGCAGAACCCTGCAGATCGTATCAGGAATCAAGCATTACTATACACCAGAGCAGATGGTTGGTAAGAAGGTTGTTGTTATCACGAACCTGAAGCCGACAAAGCTTGCAGGTGTGTTATCCGAAGGTATGCTTCTTTGTGCAGAGGATTTCGATGGAAATCTGGCACTGCTTACCGCAGAGAAGGATATGCCGGCTGGAGCAATGATCAGCTAGGAATAATAAAATAATATATCAAAAACGACCGGTTGGTTTAAAACCAATCGGTCGTTTTTATATATTGTTTCATATATTACCTGCATGCTTCATTATTTAGTTCGCATCTGTTGAAGTTGCAGTCTCAGTCACGATTGCGGAACTGATCATAGCAGCATCAATCTGCATGAAATCGCGGTCGCTGATGTAATATTTATTTCCATCTTCAATAATTTCAACAGTTATAACTTGCGGGTCGGCATAACTCATATTTTCACAACCGGCATTCAGGATGTCAATCAAGCCCTGCGAGAATAATGTTTCGTAATCAGTGAGAGAATAATCGTTATAAGTTCCAGCCTTCACATCGTTGTTAAATGTGTCGACATAAGCAGTTACTTCAGAAGAGGTCTGTGCGAACAGGTTGATCGGGTAAATCGTGACATCTACCAGATAAACACTGCCGTCTTTTCTTGCTTTATCTACCTTGTAATTAACCTTGCTGTAAATATTTTTGGCAAGAGACTCGAATTGCTCCCGCATCTCTGGCGCATCGTCAATATTCACACTGTAATAGGTGAGGATATTGTCAGTGAGCAGGTCAATGTTTGCCTGATAAAGGGCATCTGCATCCTCCTGATTGGCACCGGACGCCGCAATGTAATCCTTGGTTGCACCAAGATAATTGATTGCGATCAAACTCTTGATGTAGGTCTGATACCGCTTCTCCACATTCGCTGTACATGCGGTTAATGAAAAAATTAACAGCATACAAATCGGCAAAAGAGAAAATCGTTTGTATTTTTTTGCATGAATTTTCATGAAAAAGTTCATTTAAAGATCACCTCGTAATAATTTTTATATGATTAAACATACCCTTAGTGTATCATAAAGTGAAAGCAAATATCAATACACACATACTTTTTATTGAACCTTTTAATGCATAGTTTGAATTGACGATAATGGTTCACTCCGGGACCGCTTCCGCTTAGTTGCTCCGCGCAGCGGTACTAAATTCGTGTTTCACACTCATTAAGTACCGGCGGTCGCAAATGTCCCTTCGTAAATCCATTATCGTCAATTCAAACGTCCGTTAAAGTAATTTGTATATAGATTGTTAATCATAAATCCCGTGTAAAAAAATGATGCATAAACGAAGTTCTTATGATATAATTAAGAAACATATTGGATAATGGACATTCGAAAGGAGAATTGCAGAATGGATGTAACGTTGAAGACCACATCGTTTGGTGGATATGACAAGAAGGCAGTAGAAAATTATATAGACGAATTGACAGCAGAACACGAGAAAGAGGTTGCAGATTTAAAGGCAAACGTATTGAAGCTGTCAGAGACAGTAAAGAATCTCCACACGATGAGAGAGGTTAACTTGAACGAATCTTCCAGCACGATCGAGAACCTCAAGAAGGTAAACGATGAGCTGCAGGTAGAAGTGACACAGCTCCGTGACAAGATGACAGCGTACGAGACAAGAGAAGAAGAGTCAGCGAGCCGTTACGAGTCAATTTCCAGAACTTTGCTGGAGGCACGTGAGAGTGCAGATGCATTGACAAAGCAGACACAGAAGGAGTGCGGGGAGCTGCGCGCAAAGACAGAGGAAGAATGCGACAGACTGACACAGGAGACAAGTGATGCCTGCCGTCAGATGTCAGAGGAGACAACCGCAGAGTGCCAGCGTATGCATGCAGAGACAGTTGCAGCCTGTGAGAGACTCGATGCAGAGACAAAGAGCAAATGTCAGGAGCGCAAGGAATCCACATATGCAGAGTGTGAGCGCGTGAAGCGTGAGACAAGAGAAGAGACAGACAACCTGCGTGCAGAGACGGAGAGCGCATGTCAGTCTTTGAACGATCATACAGAGGAAACCTGTGCAAATATGCGCGCAGAGGCAACTGCAGAGTGTGAGGAGATGCGGAATCAGGCAAGAACAGAGGCATACAATACACGTATGTCTGTGAAGCGTGAGTGCGAGAGTGTAAGCGAATATATGGCACAGATGAAAGCAGCACTTGATAATGTAGTTATTTCCGTAGACAATACGATTAAGGTTGCAGATCAGGCATTCCCTGAGATCAGCAACAATTAGTCCGATTCAGAAAGCAGTATAGACGGGGCTGTCGCACATTGCGTGTGACAGCCTTATTAGATACCGAGGCTTTACGATACGATAAGGGGGCGAGTGGCATGGTAATTGAAAACAAATACCTCAGAAAAGCGATTGAAAAGACAAAATATATTGTGCTTGTAAAACGATATATTATCGATATGCCGGGTTCCAGTCTGGTATATGTTTCACCGAACGCATCCGAGATTGGTATGAATGTCGAGATGCTGAACAAAGGAATGAAATTGTCCGAGGATTATATCTATCCGTCGGATCGTGAGATGGTAATGAAGACCATTCATAATGCGATTGACAATCGTGTTCAGGATTACGTGCACGAATATCGTATGGTTGGAGACGATGGGGTGCTTCGACAGGTGCGGGTCAATATCTGTATCGAAGTTGTGTCAGAAGAAGAAAATACATATGAAGTAGAGTTTTATATCCGCGATATCTCTGCGGAGAAGGAAGAAGAAAAACAGGCGGAGATCAAACGGGCGATTGAAGAGCCAAACAGACGCATGCAGATTTCGCCGACGGGATCCCTGGTAATCAGCAAGCTGGATAATCCGGGCATGATTCCGCAGATTCAGAAGATGGAAATGATCATGAGTGGATTTTCACAACTCACTAATTTGTATTCTGTGTTTGTTGATGAGAATGGCAAGGTGGAATCTACACCAGTCGGACCTGCGACGGATCTGGGTGATTTCTATGATCTGTTTGAGACGCCAACCTACAAAGAGTTTTTCAAAACGATGAAGGAAGAAGTACTGGCAGAGATGAAGCCACATATCTTTGACCGCGAGGAAGGCGGTTATGGAAAGCTGGCAATGGCACCGATCTTCGTCGGTGATAATTTGCAGGGGTTCTGGGTGCTTGGCTCTTATACACCGGATGAGACAGAGCATCTGGAGGAAATTTACGAGCTTCATTGGACGACAGCAGAACTGGTATCGGATTTCCTGCTGCAAAGCTATAATTCTATTGTGGAATCTGCGAAGTCACGTGGCGCGGGCAAGAAGCTGCGTGAGGAGCTTGCACGACAGAGCATTGTCAACAATGCATTGTCGAAGATCAACAGCAAATTAAGCGAAGATGTAGAACAGGTCATTGGCGAGACGTTGCGTGAGGTCGCGCTGCATATGGATTTGGACCGCATGTTCTTATATACATTTGACAAGGACAATCCAAAAGCATTCAGTCTGCGAAGTTATTTCGATGTATCCGGTGAGATGCCGAGTGACGATATATTGACTTTGCTTCCGGAGCGTTTGTATCTTGTGGTAGATGCGATCAAGCGCGGCAATGGCTGTTGTATGCTTGACCGTACCAATATGACACAGCGCGATGTAATCAACCTGATGCGGTATAATTTCCGGGCGGAGATCGCATATCCGATTTATCTGGAAGGAAGATTGTACGGTATTTTGATTTTTGCAGAGTCGAAATCGGAACGAATCTGGACAAAAGAAGAACTTCGTTTCTCACAGAGTATCTCTCTGCTGATCCAGAATATGCTGGAAAATGCAGATGGCGATGATAATGTGCGAAATGTGAATAAACATCTGATAGAAACATACAATAGTTTCCATGAGGGCATTTTTATCCGGGATCTGTACACGGGTTATGTATTCTTCTCCAACAAGGCACTCAATGACATGCTTGGATATGATCTGACTGGTGGCGACAGCCGCAAGATCCTGAAGAATCTGCGCGATAAATTTGAGCATATGGATGGTGTCCGCAAGGATATTGCCGGACGGAAGATCACAAACTGGTGCAGCTATGTGCCAGCATTGGACGAGATCATGGATATCACGGAAGTGCCGATTGAATGGTTACAGGGAGGCGCTGCAACCATGATTATTATGAAAAAAGCTAAGGATAATTAGGAAATTTCCGATATATAGATAGGAGGAACAAGACGTGGCAAGTTCAGACATTGGAATCGACTTAGGAACCGCCAGTATATTAGTCTATGTCAAAGGAAAGGGCGTCGTATTGAAGGAGCCGTCCGTAGTTGCCTATGACAGAGATACCGAACAGATCATGGCAATCGGGGAAGAGGCAAGACTGATGCTCGGAAGAACACCTGGGAATATCGTTGCGGTGCGTCCGCTCAGACAGGGTGTTATCTCCGATTATAAAACGACAGAAAAGATGTTGAAATATTTTATCCAGAAGGCAGTGGGCAAGAGCTTCTTCGGTAGAAGACCACGTATTAGTGTATGTGTGCCATCCGGTGTTACGGATGTAGAGAAGCGTGCTGTTGAGGATGCGACCTATCAGGCGGGTGCCAGAGATGTCTATATCATTGAGGAGCCGGTTGCAGCCGCAATCGGAGCCGGTATTGACATTTCCAGACCATGCGGAAATATGATCGTAGATATCGGAGGCGGTACTTCGGATATCGCAGTTATTTCACTGGATGGCGTGGTTGTATCATCGTCCATCAAGGTAGCGGGCGATGATTTCGACGATGCGATCGTTCGTTTTATGCGGAAACGTCATAATCTGTTGATCGGTGAGCGTTCGGCAGAGGAGATCAAGATCAATATTGGAACCTGTTACAAACGACCAGAGAATATCTCCATGGATATCCGTGGACGAAATCTGGTAACCGGACTTCCAAAGACGGTAACGGTATCTTCGGATGAGACCGAGGAGGCGCTGCGCGAGGTGACATCCCAGATCGTGGATGCAGTACATTCGGTATTGGAGCGTACACCACCAGAGCTGGCAGCTGATATCGCAGACCGTGGAATCGTGTTGACTGGTGGCGGTGCATTGCTGCACGGACTCGAAGATCTGATCGAGGAGAACACCGGAATCACAACGATGACAGCCGAGGAACCACTGACTGCAGTGGCAATCGGTACAGGTAAGTATATTGAGTTTTTGAGTGAGCGAAAGTAGAAAGTAGGAAAACGATGGTAAGAGGGTTGTACACGGCATGGACCGGACTTCGCAACGAGGAAAAGAGAATGGATGTTGTGACAAACAACATGGCGAACGCGGACACGACCGGCTACAAAAAGGTGGACGTTACATCGCAGTCTTTTGACCGCCAGCTGGCAGTCAAGATTGACGATCCAACGATCGGACCGAACATAAAGCAGGGCATCGGCGGCGTGAACCTCGGCGTGAAGATCGGAGAGACGTATTATGATATGTCTCAGGGAAATTTCAGACAGACAGAAGACCAGTACAATTTGGCATTATCCGGCAGCGGATTTTTTACCATCAGCACAACAGACAAGAGTGGAACGACAACGACACGCTACACGCGCGATGGCGATTTCACTGTAACCAGGGACGGTTATCTTGTGACAAAGGATGGCGATTATGTGCTGGCGGAAGGCGGTAATCGTATACAGATTCCGAATGCAAATCTGGTCAAGATCAGCGTAAATCAGGCGGGAGAAATTTACTCTGGCAATACGTATGTTGCGAAATTGCAGTTGGTTGATTTTCAGAGCTACGACGCATTATCCAGCTATGGTGAGAATATGTACGAAGCCGTGGATGGCGCCGTACAGACACAGGCGGATGCAACAGTCAATCAGGGATATCTGGAAATGTCAAATGTCAATATGGTCACAGAGATGGTTGATATGATCGCGGTCACAAGAGCGTATGAGACAAATCAGAAGATGGTTCAGACGATCGACCAGACCTTGGACAAGGCAGTCAATGAAATCGGACGGTTATAGTGGAAGATAATAGGAGGTAGTAGCGTATGATGCGATCACTTTGGACGGCTGCATCCGGTATGCGGGCACAGCAGGTCAATGTAGATACAATTGCAAATAACGTAGCAAATATTAATACGATTGGTTATAAATCACAGCAGGCGAGCTTCAAGTCACTGCTGTATCAGAACCTGCAGTCGACATCGACGAACAATGCAGGCGAGAACAAGCCGGTTGCGGCAGAGGTAGGTCTTGGCAGCCGTGTGGCAGCGATTACAAGTACATTTACACAGGGAAACCTGACGCATGTGGAGAATCCGTTCAGTGTAGCGCTGGAAGGGGATGGTTTCTTCCAGATTCGCACGGAGAGTGGAGAATTGCAGTACACAAGAGATGGTTCGTTTGAAATCTCGCCGGTTGCAAATGGAAACATGCTTTGTACATCTGACGGAAATCCGGTTCTGGATGCATATGGAAATCAAATCATATTGCCATCTAATCGTGTGGCAACGGATCTGGTAGTTAATCAGGATGGCACTCTGGCATTCCCGGATGGTACAGGGAACCCAGCAGTGATTACAGATGCGAATGGACGTCCGGTCAAGTTTGGTATTTACCAGTTTAATAATCCGGCAGGTCTTTCCAAGGAAGGCAGCAACAATTATTCGGTAACCGTCGCAAGTGGCGCGGCAGTTGCGGAGAATGGAAATGCGGCAGTGAAGCAGACAAAGACGCATCAGTATTACACGGAGGCATCGAATGTCGATGTGGCAAATGAGATGGTTAACCTGATCGTGGCACAGCGTGCATACGAAATGAATTCCAAAGCAATTCAGGCATCCGACGAAATGATGCAACAGGCTAACGCTCTTCGTTAGGTAGAGGAAAGGTGACCTTATGGAAAACATCACAAACCTTACAAATAAAGATTATTCATCCTATGTGACACAGGCACAGACGAGCAACTTAACCAATCAGATCAAGAAATCAACCTCCTCGGAAGCAACCGATGAGGAGATGCTTGCGGCATGCAAGGAGTTTGAAGCATATCTGGTCGAGCAGGTGTATAAGCAGGTACAATCCACGATCAAGTCTGATAGCGACGAGGACGACAACCCATATGCAGACTACGCATATGACCTGCAGGCACAGCAGTATGCAAAGCTGGTCAGCGATCAGGGCAAGCTTGGTCTGGCACAGCAGTTATACGAATCCATGAAGAAACAGAACGCGGCAATCACGCCGGAGGAACTGCATGAGCAGGAACAGGCTGCGGCAACTACGCAGACACAAAATGCATAAAATACAAATAGGATCATGACATGATTAGAGAAGGCTACATAGAAAAAATCGTATATAAAAGCGACGAAACGGGCTATTGTGTGATGTCCGTGGAAGGCGAAGAAGGTGAAGAGATCTTCGTTGGCACCCTGCCGGGTGCCGGTGAAGGTCTCTATGTGATTGCAGAGGGAGAATACGTGAATCATCCGCAGTATGATATTCAGTTCAAATTCTCCTCCTGCGAGATTCAGATGCCGAAGGATACACTTGGAATCGAGCGGTATTTAGGCTCTGGTATCATCAAGGGCATTGGCGCCGTTTTGGCGAAGAAGATCGTCAAGAAATTCAAGGATGACACCCTTCGGATCATCGAGGAGGAACCAGAACGTCTTGCGGAGATCAGCGGAATTTCCGAGCGAAAGGCACAGGCGATTGCGACTTCGTACATGGAGAAGAAGGAATTTCAGGAGGTTGCCATTTTTCTGGCACAGTATGGAATTTCGGTGAATCTGGCAATTCGCATCTTCAATACATATGGAAATAAAGTTTATGATATCCTGCGCGGCAATCCATATAAGTTGGCGGAGGATATTTCCGGTATCGGATTCCGGATCGCGGATGATATCGCAAAGCGCATGGGAATCGCACAGGATTCGGAATTCCGGTTGCGGTCGGCTGTGCTGTATGTGCTGAATATGGCAGGCGGCGAAGGGCATATGTACCTGCCGAAACAGCTTTTGCTGCGTCGCTGTGTGGAACTGACGCGTGACACGGCGACGGATGTCGAGGGCATCTATGGACAGTCAGCACTTGGCTATGCAGAATACGCAGACGCGACAAGTACGGAATCGGCGTACGAACAGACGGTTTCCCTGTTTGAACAGCAGTTGATGGAGCTGCTGATCGCAGGCAAGATCATGATCAAGCAGATCGATGAAGAAGATGTCGTCTATCTGGCATCGAATTATTATGTGGAGCTGAATTCTGCAAGACTGCTTACCGATCTGCAGCTTCGCTATGATATGGAACAGGACGAGCTGGAACGAGAAATTCAGAAGATTGAAAAAGAAGAAAAACTGACATTGGATGAGCTGCAGCGGGCAGCTGTAAAATCGGCGATCGAAGCCGGGGTGGCAGTTATTACCGGTGGTCCCGGAACCGGAAAAACGACGATCATCAATGTTATTATCAAATATTTCTCCAAGAAAGGTATGGAGATCAAGCTTTGTGCACCGACCGGGCGTGCAGCGAAGCGTATGACCGAGTCGACCGGATGGCCGGCACAGACGATTCATCGTCTGCTGGAAATCAGCGGTGCGATGGATGAGGACAGCAAAAATCAGGACGATCACGGCATGCATTTTTCACGAAATGCAGACAATCCACTCGAATGTGATGCGATCATCGTGGATGAGATGTCGATGGTTGATGCGTATATCTTTTATTCACTCGTGCAGGCGGTTCCATATGGAACGAGACTGATCTTCGTCGGGGATGTAAACCAGCTTCCTTCCGTGGGTGCCGGAAATGTGCTGAAGGATATTATCAATTCGGGCTGCTTCCCGGTTACGACGCTGAACAAGATCTTCCGGCAGGAGGATGGCAGCGACATCGTATTCAATGCGCATAAGATCCAGCGTGGCGAGCATCTGATCCTGACGAACAAGAGCAAGGACTTCTTCTTTATCCCACAGCGGACAGCATCGCAGATCATCGAGGAAGTACAGACACTCACGATGAAGAATCTGCCGAATTACTATGGATTTTCACCGCAGGAAATCCAGATCCTGTGTCCGATGCGGAAATACGAAGTCGGCGTGGAGAATATGAACCAGAAGCTGCAAAACCGTCTGAATCCGAAGGCGAAGGACAAGCCCGAGCATGTGCGTGGCGATGTGACCTTCCGAAAGGGCGACAAGGTCATGCAGATCAAGAATAATTACCAACAGGAGTGGAAGATTTATGGTGTTTCCAAGACAGGTACCGGCAGAGGCTATGTGCTGGATGAAGGTGTCGGTGTATTTAACGGAGATATGGGCGTGATTACCGATATCAGTGATTACGATGAGGAGCTGACAATCCTGTTTGACGACGGACGAGAGAGTGTTTATAACTATAAAGAGCTGGATCAGATCGAGCATGCATTTGCCGTGACGATTCATAAATCACAGGGTAGTGAGTATCCGGCAGTTATCATTCCGCTGCTTGGCGGAAACCGGAAACTGATGAACCGGAATCTGATTTACACAGCAATCACGCGTGCGAGACAGCTGGTTATTATCGTCGGTGATGTAAATTTGGTAAACCAGATGGTTGATAATTCCGAGGAGCAGAAGCGGTACACGTCGCTGGCACTTCGGTTAGAGGAGTTAAATGAGAGTATGGAATAAACTTGTGAATTGGATATATCCGCCGACCTGTCCGCTTTGTGGCGATGTGACAGGGAGACAGGCTGGACAGGTGTGTGACGAGTGCAGACCGATGATTGATTATCCGGCACAGCCAGTTTGCATGCGGTGTGGGTGCGAGATCACTGATGAGGAAGCGGAGCTGTGTGAGGATTGTACGCGGCATACACGGACATATATACAGGGCTTTCCGGCGATGAAATACCAGTATCCACTTGATGAGAGTCTGGCGCGGTTCAAGTATCACAATCAGCATGATTATGCAGCATTCTATGCAGGACAGATCGTGAAACGGCATGGACTCACATTGCAGAGTCTGGGGATTGATGCGCTGATTCCGATCCCAATCCATAAGCGCAAGCTGGAGAAGCGTGGTTACAATCAGGCGGAGCTTCTGGCAGATGCACTTGGAAAGAAACTGGATATACCGGTTGAACGGGAGCTGCTTGCGCGTGTGGTAAATACAGAACCGCAGAAAAGTCTGGACCCGGAGCACCGCGAGCAAAATTTAAAAAAGGCTTTTCAATGTATAGAAAAAAGTGTAAGCTATAAGAAAGTATTGTTGGTCGATGATATTTACACGACGGGGGCTACGATCGAGGCATGTACGAAGAGTCTGCATGCGGCGGGAATCCCGGATGTTTATTATACAAGTGTAGCAATCGGAACCGGAAGATGAAAGTGATATAGAGATTGTGTCAGAATAGATAGAGGGAGGAACAAATCATGGAACTGATGAATTGCAGAAACTGTAAGAAGTTATTTAATTATATTGCGGGCGAAAAGCTGTGCCCTGCATGTAAAGAAAAGCTGGAAGAGAAGTTTCAGAAAGTAAAGAAATATATCGAGGAGAATCCACGCGAGAATATCAATCAGGTAGCGGAAGCGTGTGATGTTACGATCAAGCAGATCAAATACTGGGTGCGCGAGGAACGTTTATCCTTTACCGATGATTCTCTGGTTGGTCTGGAATGTGAGCGCTGTGGCAAGATGATCCACAGCGGAAGATTCTGTAAGGAGTGTGCAGGCGGACTGGCAGATGCGATGACAAACGCTTACAAGCGGGAACGCCAGCAGGCGGTTCGGAAGAGTTCCGCTGGTAAGATGCGATTTCTTGACTAATCCAGTGGATGAAAAGCAGGCAGGGATTGCTTCTGTATAAAATACATAAAACAGAGAAGAGACATATGCACAAATGCTGGTGCATGTGTCTTTTTTTACATAAAAAGGGTTATGATACAGGGAAAACTTCCGATATTCATATTGAAGAATCGTAATTGCAGGAGACTGCGGCTTGCGAAAGATAAGAAAAAGGAGGGAGAAGCAATGAGAATAGGAACCTATAATATGATCAGTCAGATCTATGGCAACACAGGCACCAAGAAGACGAAGACTTCTGGAACAACCGGATCAGGAAGCTTTTTGGATCAGGTATCTTTCTCAAGCATGGGAAAAGATATGCAGACAGCAAAGACAGCACTGGGCAATACACCAGATGTCAGAGAGTCCAAGATTCAGGATCTGAAGCGCCGGATTGACAACGGCACATATGATGTGAGCGTGGATGATTTCGCACAGAAATTACTGGACAGTTACAGCAAGACAAATATCTAAAAGAGGATGCGACATGGCAAGTATAATTGAGAATCTGATTACGGAATTGAATGATGAGTATGCATTGTATGAGCAGCTTCTGCAGGTGTCGATGGAGAAGACGGGTGCGATTGTATCGAACAATCTTGACCGTCTGTCTGAGACAACCGAGAAGGAGCAGCGTCTGGCAGATGCGCTTGCAAGCGTGGAACACAGACGGCGCGAGACAATGACAAATGTAGCGAATATCTTAGGCAAACGACCAGATGATGTCAAGGTGATGGACGTTGTTACATTTCTGGAAGGACAGCCGGAATTCCATGATCCGCTGCTTGCGATCAACGAGAAGCTGGCGAAGCTTGCACGGAAGGTGCGGGAAGTAAACGGACATAATCAGAATCTGATTCAGGATGCACTTGAAATGATCGAGTATAACATCAATCTGATGCAGAATTTAAACCGGGCGCCGGAGACGGCAGAGTATTCGAAAGAGATGTTCAAGAGCAACGCTGCATATGCAGGCGGTGCCGATGTACCGGGCAGATTTGATGTACAGAATTAACGGGAATAAGGGAGTAAACGTATGGCAGGAACGATGGGACGGTTGTCCGTTGGCGTAACAGGACTTCAGACAAGTCAATATGCGTTAAATGCAACCGCACATAATTTAATAAATACACAGACTGAGGGCTATACCAGACAGCAGGTACTCCTGACAGACCAGTCATATAACAGAGTCGCAACGGACTCATATTATATCAATAACGTAGGTATGGGAGTTGTAACGGCGCAGATCCGACAGGTGCGCGACCAGTTTGCAGATGATACCTACCGCACAGAGAGCGGGCGTATGAGCTACTACAAGGCGCAGTATGAAACCGTCTCAGAGATAGAGAATTATTTCGGTGAGTTAGAGGGTAAGGATTTTAACACGACGTTAAACGATATGTGGACATCCATGCAGGAGCTGCAGAAGGAGTCGAACAGTATCGTAACGCGGAGCTCCTTTATCTCCAATGCACTCACCCTGATCGATCGTGTGCAGACGATACGTTCCAGTCTGATCGAGTATCAGCGGAATCTGAACACGGAGATCAAGGATCAAGTCAAGACAGTCAATGATCTTGCATCTACCATCTATGAACTCAACCAGCAGATTCGTGCGGTTGAGGCAGGAAATGTGGAAAAAGCAAATGACTTAAAGGACAAGCGGAATCAGGCACTTGATAAGCTTTCTTCTATTGTGAATACCGAAGTTGTAAACAACGAAGACGGTACGGTAGAGGTGTATCTGGAAGGACATACACTGGTTACGCTTGGAAGAACCTACACACTGACGACACAGAAGGTGTGTGAGAATGAGAAATATCAGCAGAATTACGGATTCACAGGTTCTTCGACGGACTTCCTGATGCCGGTATGGGAGCAGGATGGCGATCCTTTGTTTAATATAAACCGGGTACCGACCGCGGACAGTAACAGCGATATCGGTTCTCTGAATGGTCTTATGATGTCGCGGGGTTATTTTATCAGTAACTACACGGACGTACCGACAAAGCCGACGAAACCGCTGGAGAAAGATTTTGCTAACAATGCGGATTATCAGACGGCGATGGCGCAGTACGAGCAGGACGTCAAAGATTATGTAAAAGATCTGGAATATTTTAATACGTATGTGGAACCATACACGATTACGAATCTGGAGGCACAGTTTGATGTGCTGATTCATGCGATGGTGACACAGATCAACGATACGTTGTGTCCGAACAAAACCGTGACGCTGGCAGATGGTTCTACCGTAAAGGTGTTGGACGAGGATACTGCAGGTATCGGCATGGGTTCAGGTAATGAGTATCCGGGCACCGAGTTGTTTACGCGAAACAGCGTGGAGCGGTACACAGAGCGTACACTGACGCTGGCAGATGGAACGACACAGACGTTCAAGGTATATAACGAAGAAAATCCGGACGATTTCTATTCGCTTTATACGATCGGAAACCTGAAGGTGAACGAGAAGCTGTTACAGAATCCGTCCCTGCTTCCACTCTCCCGTGTATCGGGTGAGGAGGCACAGACGATCGCAGATGAGTTGCTGGCACGGTGGAACGATAAGTTCGCAACGGTCAGCCCGAATTCTCTGGTGCAGTGCAATTACAAAGATTATTACAGCGGTATGATGGATGATCTGTCGGACCGTGGTTACACATACAAATCCATGATGGAAACCGGACAGCAGGCAGTGTCCGACGCCGAGAATACGAGACAGCAGCTGCTTGGCGTATCCTCTGATGAGGAGTTATCCAGTATGATCAAATTCCAGCATGCATATAATGCGTCCTCCCGATACATCAACACCGTATCCGAGATGATTGCTTATCTGATCGAGAAGCTGGGTGCATAAAAGAAACGATAATTCGCAATTGACAAAGAAGGAGTGGAAGCGATGCCATCTACATTTTTAGGACTCAATACAGGTCTTTCGGGACTGACATATTTCCAGACGGCGCTGAATACAACCGCGCACAATATATCCAATGCGGATACAAAAGGATATTCCAGACAGAACGTGCAGGCTTCCGCATCGGACGCCTTACGCCTGAACAAGACGTATGGTATGATGGGAACCGGTATTACCGCTTCAGCCGTAGAACGTCAGAGAAATGCATATTACGACACGAAATACTGGTCTGCAAATTCCAAGTACAGTCAGTACAATTCACAGCATGCCAATCTCGAACAGTTACAGACGTATATGAACGAAATGACTTCCGAGGCAGGCTATACAAAATGGATGGCAGAGATGTCCGATGCCATGCAGGATCTCTCGACAAAGCCAGCCGATTATACAACGCGAATCTCCTTTGCGCTTACGGCAGATTCTTTCACAGACATGGTGAATGAGCTTGCAAGCAATTTCCAATCGACGCAGAAGACGATCAACGATGAGGTTGAACTTGCAGTCAGCGAAGTGAACTCGCTTGCAAAGCAGATCTACGAGTTGACACAGGAGATTATCACAGTCGAATTAAAGGGTGGAAATGCAAACGACCTGCGTGATAAGCGGGGCGTATGTATCGACACATTATCCGAATATATCAATGTTGATGTGGACGAGCGAAGCATCATGTATGGTGTGGGAAATGATCAGGTCGAAGCAAATGCCAAGACTCTGACGATCCGTATTAATGGTGAAATCCTGGTCGATGAGCTTGGTTACAATGAACTGACCATAGTTCCACGGGAGCAGAAGGTGAACCAGAACGATCAGGATGGTCTGGTTGATATTTATTGGAAGAACGCGGATGATACTGCGGGAGAATTCTTCAATACGGCGAATACAACCGGAAGAATCGCAGGTCTGTTCAACATCCGTGACGGCAACAATGGTGAGGTATTTTCCGGAAAAACAACTGCTGTATCGGACAATCCACCGGAAGTGACAGTATCGCTTGCAGAGAGTGTTGCCATGAAAGATCTGAACATTCCAAGCGAGGGAACAATTACCCTGAACGGTAAAGATTATCTGTACGACGGCTGGACGGCCGAGTATGATGCAGCCGGAAAGCTGAATAACTTTACATTTAAAAATATGACGATGATTGATGAGAAGAATGCGGAAGTAACAGCTATCTTCCCGACAGGTATCGACGGACGTCAGGCACAGATTGGCGTCAAAAATATGACAAAGGGTATTCCGTATTATCAGGCAAAGTTAAACGAGCTGGTGCGTGTATTCTCCAAGTACATGAACGACCTGACAAGCGCGGGTGCCGATGCCGATGGAAATCCGGGACTTGATGCATTTACCGCACAGGCACCGGATGGACACGATTTCGTATTGAAGGGCAGCATGCAGGGAACTGGAACGATTTCTTCCGGCGACGACAGCTATTACCGTCTGAACGGACTGAACTGGGAGCTGAACCAGCAGTGGAAGACCGATCCGAAGAAGATTGTTGTGTCTTACAAGGAAGATATCGATCAGGGCAACATAGAGGCAAGGGGCATCTTAGAAAAGATGATGGCTGGACTGACGGATACATCGATGTTCCAGCAGGGTAATGTCTCACATTTCCTGCAGGCAATCACAACAAACATGGCGGTCGATACAAAGAAAAATGAGGTATTTGCAGCAAATCAGGATGATATCCGATACACGATTGATAACCAGAGAGCATCTATTTCCGGTGTCGATAAGAACGAGGAAGGTTCGAATCTGACGAAGTTTCAGGAACTGTACCGGCTGGCATCTAAGGTAATATCTGTATTGAATGAAGTATATGACAAACTGATTAACGAGACTGGTGTATAAGGCTGACGCCTTGGAGGTAGGAATATGAGAATTACAAATCAGATGATCTCCAATAACTCTCTGCGGAATATGCAGAAGACGATGGCAAATGTGGACAACCGCACAACGCAGATGGAGACGGGAAAGAAAATTACAAAGGCATCCGAAGATCCGGTTGTTGCTGTGCGTGCTTTAAAGCTTCGTACGATGGTAACGCAGCTGGAACAGTACAAGGATAAGAATATCGGTGATGCAGAGTCGTGGCTGAAGATTACGACAACCTCTCTGGACAACATCACTTCACGACTCGAAGATATCCAGAGCTATTGTACACAGGGCTCGACGGATTCGTTCAATACCTCCGACCGAAGCGCGATCATTGATGTGTTAAAAGAGATGCAGGATATGATCAACAGTGAGGGAAATTCAACCTACGCTGGACGTTATATTTTCTCTGGCTATAAGACGGATCGTTCTCTGGCATTTAACGAGACAGAGGATATCAAGAAATATTCTTATAAGATCACACAGCATCTGAATGCGGATGATCTGGATATGAAAACGGTCGTATTAAACGGCGTGAACAATGAAGATGTAGATGGGATTCTGGCAGGCACAAGTACCTATGTAAAGCCGGACAAGGAACAGGTCTATCGCCTGAATCTGGCATATGAGGGCATTTCAAGTAAGGATAGTCAGGGCAATGCAGCACTTTCCCTGAAAGCACTGGACGCAAATGGTAACACGATCGATCTGAGTGGATTTACCCAGACGGTGAAGACAACGGCGGATGCAGATACGTATTATCAGGTTGGACCGGATGAAATCAACATCATCGAGGAGACCGGCGAGATTATCTTCGGTGAGAACGTGTATAACACACTCAAGCAGGCAGATGATATCGTAGTTGACTACGCGAAAAATAAATTTGAAGCAGGCGACCTCCGCCCGGAGCATTATTTTGACTGTACGCAGTACACCGAGCAGTCGGATGGCAGCATTAAGACGGTAGATTATGATACCTATGACCGGACACAGTCGATTTATTATGAAGTGAATTTCAGCCAGAGTATTCAGGTTAATACGGAAGGCAAAAATATTATCAACGATGATATGAGCAACAACATCAACGATCTGATCTATACGCTGCAGGAGTTAGATGCAGCGGAAAAGACAGAGAAGAAGTTAAAGAGTATGCTGGAGGACAACCAGTATGCATCGAATGATGATGCGGTAAAGCAGATTAACGCCATGCTGGAAGATATCAACGTTGAAATCGCAATCAAGAAAGAGACGATGCAGAAGACATTTGCGAAGAATATCACGAACTTCCAGGGCTATATGGATCAGGTATCTGCCATCCAGTCCGATGTCGGAAGCCGGATGACAAAACTTGACATGATCAGAACTCGCGTGACAGAACAGTACAGCACATTCAAGGAATTGAAGTCTGAAAATGAGGATGTGAGCACGGAAGAGGCAGCACTGAACTTCAAGGAGGCCAATGTCGTATATGAGGCAGCACTTGCGGCCACGAGCAATCTGGTCAGAGCATCGCTGATTGATTATTTGTAGAAAATAATTCCGTCATGCAAATAAGCAGCGAGACTGCTTGCAGGCGGAGCTGCTTATTTATATGACGGATAACAGACATAAGCATGTAGGGCGATAGCCCGGAATGCGCATGGCTGTTACGATTTCGAGAGTTCGAAGAACGGAGAAATCGTTATTATTGTATACATATGATGAGGAACGATTTCTAATTTTTGAGGAGGGATAAAGCATGGTAGCAGAAACAAGATTATTTGGAACAGTCGACATCGCGGAGGACAAGATCCTGGAGTTCCCGATGGGATTGATCGGTTTTGAAAATTTAAAGAAATTTGCGATTATTTATGACAGCGACCGCGAGGAGCGTTCGAAGATCAGCTGGTTGCAGTCCATGGAGGAGCCTGCATTGGCACTTCCGATCATCCATCCATCTGAACTGATTGATGATTACGGTCCGATCGTGGAGGACGAGCTGATGAAGAATATCGGTGATCCTGCAGATGCGGATATTCTGATGTTTGTCACATTGTCGATTCCTTCGGACTTAACGAAGATGACAGCGAATCTGAAGGCACCGATCATCATCAACACAGAGGGCAGAAAAGCCATCCAGGTGATCGTGGAGAACGAAGATTACAAGGTGAAATTCAATGCCTACGAGGCAATCCAGAAGATGAAAGAAAAGGCAGGTGAGTAATATGTTAGCACTATCCAGAAAACAAGGCGAATCCATCGTGATAGGCAATAACATTGAGATCACTGTGCTCGAGGCGAAGGGCGATCAGGTCAAGATCGGTATCTCCGCACCGAAGAGCGTGCCTGTCTACCGCAAGGAAATTTACGCACAGATTCAGGAAGAAAACCGCGAAGCTGTGGCGAATCTCGACGTAGAAAGTTTGAAAAAACTCTTATAAAGTGGTAAAGTATGAGTGATTAGTTGACGATACAACTAATAGGAAACTATAGGCGTATGCCGTTCATGGATGGAAGGCATACAAGGTTCACGCAAGGAGGCGTATAGATTATGGGAATGGATGGAATCGGAGGCGTAGGAGCCTTAAATGTAAGTTCACAGACAAGAGTGACACGTCCGCAGTCTGAGACGGTGGATGTGAACACAGGCAGTACCACCGGACAGCAGCAGGTACAGGCTGCAAGCTTACCGCCGATCGGTGGAAAAGGCAACAGCAATAACAATAGTCAACCGGGACAGCAGCAGGATCGCGGTGCGGTGCAGACGGATCAGGAAGTTGCACCGGACAAGATCAAGGCAGCGGTCGATGATCTGAACAAGACGGTAAAACAGGCAAGTCCGCTTCATCACACCCAGCTTAGCTTCAAGTATCATGAGGATACAAACCGGATTTCGATTACCGTTACAGATAGTGACACCGATGAAGTCATCCGTGAGATTCCGCCGGAGAAGACACTCGATATGCTTGCAAAGGCATGGGAGATGGCAGGACTTCTGGTTGATGAGAGAAGATAAACAGATACCTTGAACAGGAGGAATCAATATGGCAATGCGTATGACAGGTCTCGCATCCGGTTTGGATACCGAGAGCATGGTGAAAGAACTGGTCAGTGCCAGCTCTGAAAAAGTAAATAAAATCAAACAGAAAAAGCAGGATGTTGAGTGGAGGAAGGAGATCTGGAGCGGACTCAATACGAAGATTTATAACTTCTATAAGACAGAGCTTTCTGCATTCAAGACTGTAAGTAGCTACAATGCGAAGAAAGCAGTGGCAAGCGATGAGACAAAGGTGTCTGTCAGCGTCGGAGCAAATGCTTCAAACGGTACACATTCGGTATCCGTAGAGCAGACCGCATCTTCTGCATATCTGACGGGGGACAATATCAAGATAAAAGGGAATTCCTATACCAGATACAATGACGCAGGACTTGCTACAAAGTTTGCGGATATGACAGATGTGTCCGGACAGAATCTGAGTCTGGCAGGACAGAAGATCTCTATCTCCGATGGAACCAACACGGTGGAATATGAGCTTGGCGGAACCGGGACAGATGGTGTTGCATCCCTTTCCGAATTGAACGAGAAGCTTGCGAAGGAAGAGAACTTCAAAGGCTTGTCTGCAAGCATTAAGGACGGAAAGCTGATATTCACGAACACAACCGCGAAAACAGCAGACGATGGCAGCAAGAGTGGAACAACTTATACTGTGAAGGCAGATGCGCTTGGCATCGATGGTACCGTCGGTTACGACAAGGATGCAGCAGCCGGAAATACCGTGAGCGCTGCATTTACCGCGAAGGTGGCAAATAACTTTACAAGCGCAGATATCTCGGGAACCACGAAATTAGCGGATCTTGGAATCAAGGTTGGAACAACATTCTCAGTCAATGGCAAGGATTTTGTTGTAGATGACAAGTCAACGATCAATGATTTCACGACAGCTGTCTCCAAGATGGGTGTCTCCGCAAGCTTCGATGCCGCACAGGGAAGATTCTATGTCAATGCATCGAAGACCGGTGCTGCCAATGATTTCAATATCACATCGAGTGATGCGAGTGCATTGGAGGCACTGGGACTTGGCAGTGGTTCTAAGAAGGTGGATGCAAGAGATGCCATCATCTATTATAACGGCGTCAAATACACGGGTGACAGCAACACGATGACTATCAACGGCATGACCATCACTGCAAAGGCAAAGACCGATACAGATGTGAATGTCGAAGTATCTGCAGATACAGATGCCGCTTATAATAACGTCAAGAAATTCGTGAAGGCTTATAATGAGCTGATCGATGAGATGAACAAATACTATAGTGAGAAGGATGCCGGGTATGATGCCTTAACAGAGGATGAGAGAAGCAAGCTGTCCGACACGCAGATCGAGAAGTGGGAAGAGAAGGCAAAGCAGGGATTGCTGCGCCGGGATTCTACATTGCAGACATTGCTTTCTGACATGCGTACCATGCTGAACAAGGGTGTACAGGTGACACTTGCAGACGGTAGCACAAAGACGATGTCGCTTGCATCGATCGGTATCGTGACAGGTGATTATACGGAGAATGGTAAATTGCACATTCTGGGTGACGAAGATGATGAAAATTATGCGTCACAGGAAAACAAGCTTCGCGCGGCACTTGAAGGAAATGACAACTTAGTCAGCCAGATTATCGGTGGAACGACAGACAATAAAGGCGTTGGAACACAGATGTATGATTATCTCAGAAAATCTATGACGCGAATCGAGGGTGTCCGGAGTACACAGACCTTCTACAACGACAAGACACTTGACAGTGAAATCGACGATTATGATGATGAGATTGACAAGTGGGAAGAGAAGCTGCAGAACTTAGAGGATAAGTATTACAATCAGTTTTCCAAGATGGAAGCTGCGATGGCGAAGATGCAGAGCCAGCAGTCCTATCTTTCGTCTTTATTCGGAAGCTGATGGACTACAGTTTAAAGACAGCGGCAGATAGAAATATAACTATATTTTAGAAACAGGATAGATAAAAGACATGACGTCTCCGCGTACATGAGCCGGGGACGTCGGTTATTCGGAGGGGTAGAACATGGCATATAATATGGCGGCAAAAGCGTATGAAACAAGAAAAGTCGAGACAGCAACACAGGCGGATCTTACTTTGATGCTTTATGAAGGTGCTGTGAAATTCTGCAATATTGCAGTGACGGCACTGGAGAAGAAGGATTATGAGAAGACGAATACGAATATCCAGAAGTGCCGGAATATTATAGTAGAGCTTACCTCAACGCTGGATATGAAATATCCGGTGGCAGAGGACTTCAAGCGGATGTATGACTATATCTTTGCACTTCTGACCGAGGCGAATATGAAAAAAGATATGGACATCTTAAACCGTGCGCTCGGAGAGCTGCGCGATATGCGTGATATCTGGAAGGAAGTTATGAAACGTGCGCGGGGACCACAGCTTACTTTGAGTTAGGAGGCAGACATGGATCAGATCGGAACTTATGTGAAGATTCTGCGGGAGTCTCTAGAACGCAAGAGGCGGTATCTAGAGGAGATACTCGCGCTTACAAATAAACAAGCAGAGCTTGCCGCGGAAGAGAAGTTCCGGGAAGATGCGTTCGCTGAGCTGGTAGACCAAAAGGAGATACTGATTGGTAATATCAATGAAGGAGATAAAGGATTTTCTTCTGTATATGATCGTGTGAAGCAGGAGATACAGGCGGATCCAATGCGCTATCGGGAAGAATTGCAGGCAATCCAGAATCTGATCCGTCAGTGTGTAGATCTGGGAATGCAGATTGAGGCAGTCGAGGAACGGAACCGTGCGGCGATGGAACAGGTCTTTGCCATGAAGTTTCAGGGCGTGCGTCAGGTCAAGCAGTCGAAGACGGTTGCGAACAAGTATTATAAATCGATGGCGAATGGCATGGTGAATGATTCCCTGCTTTATGATCAGAAAAAATAATTTTTATAAAAATAATAAAAAGAGGGTTAAGGATATGAATCCTTGTCCGATATATAAGGTGTAAGGAACAAACAAGTTCCTGTGAACAAGGTTATTACCCAAGCGGGTTCTAACATACATACTATACACGGGGCGGTGCCCTAGTACTTCTCGCAAGGACGCGGGAATAAATTCAAGGAGGAATTATTATGGTAGTACAGCACAATTTGCAGGCAGCAAACACAAACAGAATGTTGGGACAGAATGTTAAGGCAGTATCTAAGTCAACTGAGAAGTTGTCTTCCGGATATCAGGTTAACAGAGCAGCAGACGATGCAGCAGGTCTTTCCATCAGTGAGAAGATGAGAAATCAGATTCGTGGTATCAATCAGGCTGTTAAGAACTCTGAGGACGGTGTTTCCCTGATTCAGACAGCAGAAGGTAACATGAACGAGATCCACAGCATCCTTCAGCGTATGGGTGAGCTTGCTACAAAGGCAGCCAATGATGTAAATGCTTCTGATGATCGTCAGGCTATCGATGATGAGATGACACAGCTTAGAGATGAGATTAATTCTATTGCTAAGAAGGCAGCGTTCAATGGTACAAAGCTTCTGACAGGTTCTTTCAAGGACAAGCAGCTTCAGGTAGGTGCAGTTGCAGGTGAGAACATGTCAATCACAATCAGCTCTATGACAGCTACAAGCATCGGTGTAAATGCTCTTAAAGTATCTTCACACAAGGTTGCAGCATCCGCAATGACAGCTATTTCAAAGGCTATCAAGGATGTATCTACAGCTCGTTCTAAACTGGGTGCTATTCAGAACCGTCTGAACTACACGATCAACAATCTGGAGAACTACTCTGAGAACCTGACAGCAGCTGAATCACAGATTCGTGATACAGATATGGCTACTGAGATGACAAACTACACGAAGAACAACATTCTTCAGCAGGCAGCTCAGTCTATGCTGGCTCAGTCAAATCAGTCTACACAGGGCGTACTCTCATTACTTCAGTAATTGAAATATTATTGACAAAATACGGCTGGCTCTATATGGGCCAGCTTGTTTTGTTTCAGGAGGAATTATATGCAGTTTCCACATACATATTTTGAAGATGAAATCCGGGAAGGATTCTATATTACGGGAGCCATGAAGCGTGCATGGGCAGCGCAGCTCGAGGTGCTCGAAGAGATTGACAAAGTCTGCAAGAAACACAATATCCGTTGGTTTGCAGACTGTGGCACGCTGCTTGGCGCAGTCCGGCATGGAGGGTATATTCCTTGGGACGACGATATGGATATCTGCATGCTTCGTCCGGATTATATCAAGTTCAATCAGGTGGCAGAACAGGAGCTTCCGAAGAGTTTTGTTGTATTGAATATGCATAAAGAGGAACTGTATCTCGAATATATGACGCGTGTGACGAATGGACATCGTCTGAATTTCGACTCGAATTATCTAGAGAAATATCATGACTGCCCATATGCAACTGGTATTGATATATTTGTGCTTGATTATATAGCAGAGGATGAGGAAGAAGAGAAAGAACGGAAAGCTTTAGCAACTTTGATCATGGCAGCAGGGGATGAAATAAAGGAAGACAACAGTAATATAGGAGAGTATGAAGATGTTTTGAAGCAGATAGAAGAACTCTGCTTAGTAGAATTTGATTATACACAGTGTATCAGGCAGCAACTGTTTCAGGCAGGAGAGAAAGTATTTTCCCTGTATGCAAGCAAGGGTGGCAGCCATGTAGCGCTCATGCCATATTGGGTATACTTCGATAATCACCTATACCCGGCAGAATATTTTGATACGACAGTTATGGTGCCATTCGAGACTACGAAGATTCCGGCACCGGCGGCATACGATGGTGTGCTGCAGATTGAATATGGGGATTATATGAAGATTGTAAAAAGCGGGGGTGTACATGATTATCCGTTCTTTACAGGGCAGGAAGAGCGTTTGAAAGCACTGGTATCGCCATATCCGTTTGAGTATCATTTCTCCAAGGATGATTTAGATCTAAGTCACAGACAGAAGAAGGAGAAGCCGTATGAGGCAGCGATACAGCTCGCAGGCCTTATGGAAGAGGCTCATAACATGCTTCTGAAAGTAGTTGCGGGGAGACAATATACGGAAGCGGTACAGCTTCTGTCAGTCTGCCAGGAAAGCGCTGTCCAGATAGGTAATCTGTTGGAAGAACGATTGGGCGAAGGGACAGAACCTGTAAAGCTTCTGGAGCAGTATTGTGAATTGCTATATCAGATAGGCGAATTGACAGGTCAGGCCGTGGAACAGGGTGTTGGAATTGATGTGGATGATCTGGCAGGTGTATTGACAGAAATCGCAGATGGGTTCAAAGAATGTGTGGAGCGATGTGTACCGAAGAAGCGTGTGTTGTTCCTGACATACAAAGCATCCAACTGGAAGGCGTTTGACAGTGTATGGCGGAGAGAAAAAGAGGAAGTGGGGACGGAAGTGACGGTGCTTCCGATTCCGTATTATCTGCGGGATGCGAAGGGTGCGAAGAAGGAAGCTTATTACGAGGGCGATCAATATCCGGATTATCTGGGTGTGCAGGATTATCAGACCTATGATATCGAGAAAGTGCATCCGGATATCATCTTTATCCAAAGCCCGTATGACAGCTATAACTACACGACTTCCGTGGCTCCGCAGTATTATTCTTCTGTGATCAAGAATTATACAGACAAGCTGATCTATATCCCGTGGTTCAAGGTGGATGTGCCAAGTGAAGAGAATCAGAAGGCACGGAAGGTGATGGATTATTACTGCCGGATGCCAGGTGTTGTGCATGCAGACATGACGATCGTACAGTCAGGGGCGATGCGGCAGGCGTATATTGATTATCTGACAGAGTTCGCCGGGGAAGATACACGGGAAATCTGGGAGACTAAAATTCGCGGAGATGGCTCCCCGCTTGATGATGCCGAACGATATGAGCGGGAGCAGGAACGGGAAGAATATCTGCGGAATATGCCATCGAACTGGAAGAACATGATCTGTCGTGCAGATGGCAGCAGGAAGAAGATTATCCTGTATGGCACGAATGTGGCAACATTGATGCAGCATGGCGGTGCAACGATTGATAAGATTCGAAGAAGCTTGAAAATATTTGAAGAAAGCAAGGAAGATGTGGTACTATTATGGAGACCGCATCCGCTCTTCGGGCAGGCGGTCGAGAAGGCATGTCCGGAGCGAATCGAAGAATATCGGTCGATTGTCCGAAATTATCAGGAACAGACATGGGGGATCTACGATAATACACAGGATAGTGAGCTTGCAATCCATGTGTGTGATGCATATTACGGAGATTCCGATAGCCTGGCGCATAAATGTGAAGTACTTAAGAAACCGGTTATGATAGAGAATGTAGATGTATAGGTAGAAGTGGTTTGGGGAACAAGCGAGAAAGGGGTTATGTACTATGTTTGAATTGAATGCATCCATGATGTGTGCGAATTTTGGAAATCTGGAGAAAGAAGTAAAGGAACTGGATACGGCGGGAATCGATTCCTTCCATATTGACATCATGGACGGACGTTATGTAGGGAACTTCGCGATGTCACTCTATGATATGGCATATATCGCATCCGCGACGATAACGCCACTGGATGTCCATCTGATGATTGAACATCCGAACAACAATATCCAGATGTTCCTGAACCGCCTGAGGAAGGGCGATACTGTGTACATCCATCCGGAGGCAGAGTATCATCCGTCTACGACACTGCAGAAGATTATAGATGCGGGTATGATACCGGGAATTGCGATAAATCCAGGCACGAGTATAGAGACGGTATATGAGATGTTACATATCGTGGACAAGGTGCTTGTCATGACCGTGAATCCAGGGAATGCCGGACAGATGTATCTGCCTTATGTCGGTGAGAAAGTAGAACGTCTGGTATCTATGAAAGAAGAAATGGGCATCAAGGTCTACTGGGATGGTGCCTGTGGCAAGGACAAGATCGAGGAATTTGCGCCGAAGGGCGTCGATGGGTTCGTGCTGGGTACGACGGTTCTGTTCGGAAAGAACCGCCCGTATGGCGATATCCTGCGCGAGATACGGGAGATTGGATAGAGTATGAACATTGCAATTATATTAGCAGGAGGAACCGGAACCAGGCTTGGTGCGGATATCCCGAAGCAGTATATACAAGTAAATGATAAGATGATTCTGACATATGTGCTTTCAACTTGTGTGCAGGCACCGGAGATCGATGGAATACGGATAGTCTGTGCAGATATGTGGGAGGACGATATCGAAGCGGATGTCCGGAAACATCTGACAGCTTCGATCTGGAAAGAAATATTCATAGGATATTCCGAGCCGGGTGACAACCGGCAATTGTCCATCTTGCATGCATTAGAAGATATTGAAGAGAATATTAGAACCGGACGCATAGTGTCCGAAGATGTCAATGTCATGATCTGTGATGCTGCGAGACCGAATCTGACGATGCAGATGATAAGCGATTGCTTTGCTGCATTACCTGAAAACGATGGTGTAATGCCGGTACTTCCGATGAAGGATACGATCTATCAAAGTGTGGATGGAAAGATAATCACCAGTACGCTTCGCAGAGAGGAGTTATTTGCCGGACAGGCACCGGAAGTCTTTCGATTCACACCATATTATGAGGCGTGCAAAGCGTTACTCCCTGATGATATCTACACAATCAATGGCTCGTCTGAACCGGCAATTCTGGCAGGAATGAAGATTGCTATGATACCGGGGGATGAGAAGAATTATAAGATCACAACACAGGGGGATCTGGAACGGTTTCGGGAAGAAAAATAGGCAGAGGGAGAGCACCTAAAATAAAGATGAAGATGCCAAAGTATTACGGATATATGATGGTTGATAGAAAGAAAAATCATAGGATTTATTGTAAATGTTTATAGCAAAGATTATATGTTAAAGTATGGGAGGGCAAAATGAAGACGGTAATAATGATACCTATAAAACTTAATAATGAAAGAGTTCCGGGTAAGAATATAAAAAGATTTGCGGATGGTACACCACTGATGTCATTTATTCAGAAAGCTTGCTTAGGATCGAAAAAGGCTGATGAAATATATGTGTATTGTAGCAATCCGGATGTGAAAGATTATTTGCTTTCAGGGGTAACATTTCTGAAAAGACCTTCCTTTTTGGATGGTAATACATGTAATTGTAATGACATTATAAGAGAGTTTATAAAACAAATAGATGCGGACATTTATGTGGTATCCCATGCAACAGGACCATTTACAACGAGCGAAAATATTGATAAATGCATAGATGCTGTAATGTCGGGGGAATATGATTCAGCGTTTATGGCAAAAAGAATACAAGAATTTTTATGGCAGAACGGAACTGCTTTGAATTTTGATATCCAAAATTTTCCTCGTACACAGGATTTGGTTCCTATTTATTCAGAAACACCAGGAGCATACGTTTTTACAAGGGATACTTTTTTGAAATACAACAGACGAGTAGGAATACATCCCTTTATTTGTGAGGTATCAGAGATTGAGAGTAGAGATATTGATTATCCAGAAGACTTTGAAATAGCGAATGCAATATACATGTCAATAGTGAAAAAAAGAATGTAGGTGGTATAGAATGAATCACGCAAAATTGTTAGATTGTACATTGAGAGATGGTGCATATCTGATTGAAAAAAATTTTGGAGAGGCTAATATCAAGGGTATAATTAAAGGATTGATGAATGCGAGAATTGATTATATTGAAATTGGCTTTTTGCAAGATGAAGGGGGTGGAGTTGGAAAGACAGTTTATTTAAATTCGCAAGATGCAAAAAAATATATTCCAAGTAAAAAAAATGGCTGCCAGTTTGCCGTGCTTGCTGATTATAGTAGATATTCTATAGATAATTTAGATTATTGCACAGGTGATTCTATTGATATCGTTAGAGAATGCTTTTTTAAGAAAGAGAGGTTTGCAGTAATAGATGCTTGCAGAGAGATAAAGAAAAAGGGATATAAATTGTTTGTACAACCAGTAGATATATTGGGATATACGGATATTGAGCTTATTGAATTTATAGAGCTAATAAATGATATTGAACCATATTGCTTATCAATAGTGGATACGTTTGGATCAATGTACCAAGAGGATCTTCATAGAGTATTTGAAATTGTTCATCACAATTTGATTTCAACCTGTAAGATCGGATTTCATTCACATAATAATATGCAATTGTCAAATGCACTTTCACAGGAGTTCTTAAGAATGACTGTTGGAAAAAGAGAGTGTGTTATAGATGGAACGATTGCCGGGATGGGGAGGGGAGCAGGAAATACACCAACAGAATTGATTGCGCAATATATGGTTTCTAGAATGAATTATTCCTATGACATAGATGCTATTCTGGATGTAATAGATGGATACATGGAAAATATTAAAGCAAGATGTTCGTGGGGATATAGTACACCATGCTTTATTGCAGGGGCGTATGGTGCACATGTAAATAACGTTCAATATTTAACAAAGAAAAATAGTATACAATCAAAAGATATTCGTTATATTCTAAATAAAATAGGAAACGAAAAACGAAAACGTTATGATTATGATTATTTAGAGCAGACATATATGGATTATATGATGTCGAATGTTGATGATACAAAAGCTATGTTACGTTTGGGCAATATCTTGAATAATAATAATGTGGTTGTTCTTATACCAGGAAAAACACTCAATATATATAAAAAAATAATAGAGAAATATATAAATGATAATAATTCAATTGTAATAGGAATTAATTTTATTAGTGAAGAAATTCAAATGGATTTTGTTTATTTTAGTAATTTAAAAAGATACAAATATTGGGAAAATCGGAAAGCGTTTAGAAAGGTAAAAAAGATTATAACTTCAAACATAAAACAAGAATGCGAGGAGAATGATATCATTTCGTTTAATCGTCTTATTAAGTGTGGCTGGGAACATATGGATAATTCGGCTATTATGTTGTTTAGACTTTTGGATTACTATAATCTAAAAACATTAGCGATTGCAGGATTTGATGGTTATAGTTGCGATTTGGGAAATAGACAGAATTATGTTCTGCCAGATATGGAATTATCGGCAGAAAGGGAGGAGCCGGTTAAATTAAATCAGGAGATTATGGAGATGATGGAAGATTTTTATAGAACAAGGAAAAACAACTATGATATTAAATTCATAACACCATCTAGATTTGAAAAAAACTATTAGGAGGAGTAATTAATGCTACGTTTTATAGTTATGGATGTCGATGGAACGTTAACAGATGGTAAAATTTATATGGGACAACAAGGAGAAAGCTTCAAGGCATTTGATGTGAAAGATGGTTGTGGTATAAAGGATATCTTGCCACAAATTAATGTTATACCAATTATAATAACTGCAAGATATAGCAATATTCTTAAGAGACGTTGTGATGAATTAGGTATAAAATATGTTTTTCAGGGAGTTCATAATAAATTAAAAAAACTAAATCAGTTTTTGGTAGAAAAATCAAAAGTTGATAACTGTGATTATAGTTTATCCCAAGTGGCATATATCGGTGATGATATTTTAGATTTACAGTGTATGATTCCGATAAAGAGTGCAGGTGGAATTGTTGGTTGCCCTTATGATGCTACAAAAGAGGTTATAGAGATAGCAACATTTGTTTCAAAAAAAACAGGAGGCAATGGTGCTGTTCGAGAATTTATAGAACATTTAAGAAATATAGGCCTTGAAAGGAATTAATGGTGGTAATAATGGGAGTGAGTACATTTACAGCATTACATGTGGAAAATGAAGGTTTTTGGATTCCTTCGTCAGATATAAATGGATTGTTTTTCTTAAATAATGAAAATAAATTAGAATATAAGTGCTCTTTTTTTGGCGGGGAATCGGTTAGTTCTTGGGAAATCTGCAAGGTGATTAAGGATAAAGAATCACTTTATGCGTTTTCAAGAAGATCATTTGAGTATTGGAAATATGACGTTAAATATAATCGAGTGGAAAGACAGAAATACTATTCAGGAAAAACTGGTTTGTTATCGAATGTTGAATATGTTAATAATAGAGTTTGGATTATTCCACGTGACTATAATTGCCCTATTTTAAACATTGACCTACAAAATAGGGAAGTTATAGAAATTCCTTATACCTTTGATATTTCATTAGGAAGTTCGGGAATAACTAGAACTTGTATATATAAAGATAAGATATATTGGTTGAATAGAAAGGAGAAAAATATTTATATTTTTTCTTTGGATTGTAGGAATAATTCGCTTAAGTATAATGCGTTTGAGGATGCTCAATTTGTCAATTGTATAGACGTGTATGAAGATAAACTATGTATATTATATTATAGTAAAGATGCACAAAGTATTTTATGCCTTATGGATATCAATAATTATGAAATATTGGAACGAATAAATCTTACAGATACAATTAAATTACCTGAAAATGATAGCTTACGTTATTTTAAAATATTATATAGAAACAATAAATGTTTTCTATTTCCTGTTGCGGATGAGAATATTAAAATTATTTATGAAAACACGATTGAGGATATACACGCTGAAGAAGTAAACAGAAATGTACAATCTGCAGGAATTTATAATAATGATATTCAGGTAGAGGAAAACAAGGTGTTTATTTATTCACCAGGGGGGGATAGTATAAAAGTGCTTAATTTAGATTCGGAAGAAATAAATGAAGAGAAAATTATTGTTCAAACGGCATATAATGATGCATTAAAATGTCAAGATTATGGGAATTTTATAATTAAAGAAAATAAAAATATTAATATGAATGATTATATAAAAATGATAAAATAAAGGATTTGATATTGCATGAAAAAAATTATTTTTGGATGTGGAAAAATGGGAATAAAGGCATTGGCTCAATATGGGAAAGAAAATGTGGCATTTTTCTGTGACAATGCAAAAGAGAAATGGGGAACCAATATTAATGGTATAAAAGTTATTTCTTTTGATGAATTAGTTGAAATTCATAGTATGTATGAAATCTTGGTGACACCAATAAATAATTTTACAATTGTTGCTCAATTAGATAGCTGTAATATAAAAAATTATTCAATATATATATCAGAGGAGCAATCAATAATAGCAAAAGGAAAAACGGATGAACAGCTATATAAAGCGCAAAATAATATTTTAGCTAATTTTTCTTTGAGAACAAGAGAGTTAAATTTCCTAAAAGATATAAGAAAATTTCAAGATCTTGCAAAGGAAATTCAATATATTAATAAGTATGAAAAAATCTCGTTATTTTATCGAGGGTATAATTCCGAGGGACGTTATTATGGAAATGTACAGAATTTGCTACAATATGCAGAAATTAGGGATTCGGATTTAAAATATGCTCCGATAGTATCTCACCAGGATTGTTTCCCTTTATTCAGTGTAGGCATGCAATATAGAAATGCAGTTATATTTCCAGGAGAATATTATAAAAAGGTGATACATAAACATTTTCCTTATATTCCTGTATTTTCAGTTGGACCATACATTCATTATGCAAAAGGAATATATAGTAGAGAAGAAATAGAATGCATGAAACAACAAAACGGTAAGACATTGTTAGTGTATATGCCACATTCTATAGAAAATGTTGATCGTGAATTTAGTAAACGAAAATTTATTGATGATTTATTATTGGAGTATGGAACAAACTTTAAAAAAATTTTTCTTTGTGTGTATTGGGCGGATGTAAATGATCCGATTTGTGGATATGCAATAGAAAAAGGGATGGACGTTGTGTGTGCGGGATTTAGATTTGATGCTAAATTCAATAGTCGACAACGGTCGTTGCTTGAATTGGCTGATGCAGTTGTGTTTGGCGATATAGGAACATTTATATCTTATGCGTTGTATTTTAAGAAACCAGTTGGAAGAATTGATATATCTAATAATAGCACAATTAGTGAAAAAGAATTTACATCAGAATGGGAGAGAAAAATTCAATTTAATGATGAGTTTAATAGTTATTGTCATAATTTTTATTGTATTTTCTCTAATAAACTGTCATTAAATGATGACATGTATAGATGGTTAAATCCATTAAATGGTTTTGATCAAATCAAGAAACCGAAAGAAGTTAAAGAAATAATAGAAATATCAAAAGATATTATTGAGGAAAGTAATGATAGATTAGATGTTTATGATAAAGCTGTAAAGAATGTTTTATTGAAATATCGTTTTGAAAATGAAAGGAAGTATAACATTTTAAGAGGCGCAGTGGATGAAAAAATTTATTGGAATTTGGAGAATTAAGTGATGGATATGGATAAGTATATAGGTAAGCAGGTTGTTGCTTTTGGCGCAGGTGATTTTGGAATACAATTTGCTAAAAAATATAATAACGTAAAATTATTTTTAGACAATAAAGTACGATATGGAGAAAAAATAACACAACAAGACACAAAGATAATAATTGTTAATCCTGATTATTATTTTAATAACATAGGGGGGAAATCGTATATTGTAATTACGATGAAAGAATGGGTTGAGGTTGCAAACTACTTAGAGAATATTGGAAAAAGATTTTATTTTGATTATTTACCTGTTTCATTGTTAGAATACGATACAATTGACATTGGTTTTTTTGAAATTCGTTCGGATAAATTTGATCCAATATATTGGTTACATACATTTGCAAATGGGAAAAAGCTAGTTGGGTGTTATGGAGAATGTCATATGATTTTGTATAGACAATTGTTAAACACCAGTAAAAAATTTAAAGATAATTACATATTCATATCAATGCCTACGATAAATGATTATAATAACAGGTATAAAATCTTAATTGATAATTTGGAGATATGGCGTAACTGTGATGTAGTTATCTTAAATGAAAACGAAGACTTAGATGTTATAAAGGGATATAGTTCAAAAGATGTAATAAATGCCGTTAGGAATGATTGCAAAATAATTAAGGTTACTCCTGCATTTTTTATGGGATATTTCCCACAGGCATGTGCAAATCGAGGACAATTTGTAGATTGGAATGTTTTTACGTGGGAAGATAAAAATATCAATCGATTTTTGCAGCAACATAAGGAGAAAGAGTGCATGAGAAAACTAGAGGATGACGATTTTTATACAGAAAGTTGGATTGATAAATATGAGTCTTCTTGTTTTAAGATATTGAAAAGAGCAGAAAGATTTTGTGATGTTACGATATGGGATTATATTAAAGAAAACTATAAACAAAGATTATTATTTTATTCTCCCACTCATCCGGTAAATGAAGTAATTGAAGAAATTGCGAGAAGAATTTTATATCATTTAGGGATAGATGAAAAGATTAAATTACAGCAAAAGAATGTACTAGCAATTCACGAAATGCCCGTTTATCCATCGGTTGTGCGACATTTAGGATTAAAAATAGATGAAAATAGATTGCTATGTCCCGGGGAGAATAAAAAAAAAGAGTATACGTTTGAAAGCTATGTTAACGCATATATTGCTAATGCAAAACAATACGGTTCATTTTCAAAGGAAGGAAATGCTTAGTAAGAATAAAGCAATGCTCAATTTGTATACCTTGTTTTAGAAAAGAATGTGAAAAAGAATGTGTAAAAAAATAATATTATGGGGAATAGGACAATTATATAATCAATATATCAATTCATTAAGATATTTTGAATTAACTAATAAAATTAAGATTATTGGAATTACCGATTCTCTTTTACCAGATTACAAAAGATTAGATGGCTGGAATCTAATAAAAATGGATGATTTGAACACGATCCCGTTTGATTTATTGATTGTTATGAGCAAGTTGCATTATAAGGAAATTATGCAGATTGCAATTGAATCAGGAATTGCGGAGAATAAAATTATTTCATATAAGGTTCTTAATATACCGAACCTTGATTTCGATGCATATTGTAAAATAAAGAATAATAAAATTTCAATCATTTCCAATAATTGCTGGGGCGGGATATTGTATTCTACGCTTGGACTTGAGTGTTTGCCTCCATTTAAAAATCTGTTTTTAGAAGATGGAGATTATTTAAAATGTATATCTGATTTGAAAGCATATTTGTCTGAAAAATTGATATTTGATTGCTATAAAATGGACACACATAGTAATTTGAAGTATCCTGTAATGAAATTGGGAGATATAAAAATACATTGTAATCATGATTCGGATCCAGAAATCGCAAAAGAAAGATGGGATAATAGAATTATAAAAGTAAATTATGATAATCTTCTAATTGAAATGTATACGAAACAATATAAATGGGCACGTAAATTTGCGCAGACAAAACATAAGAAAAAAATCCTATTTGTTCCATTTGATTCAACGCTGCAAAACGCTTTTAAGCTAGAGTTATATCCGGGACAGACGGAATTTTATGAAGCGGTTAATAGAAGTGCCTCGGATACTGGTTATATGTTTAAGCTTCTGCAAATTTTAGATGGAAATATTGAAGTAAGATATGAGGAATGAGTATGAAAATTATATTGTTCGGCACAGGAGAAATTTTTAGAAAATATAAAATGCAAATTAAATTCAAGTATGTGACGGAAATTGTTGATAATAGTGAGGATAAGCATAATGAAGAGTGTTGTGGTTATCGAATCAAATACCCTTCTGAGGTTTCGTACAAGGATTGCGATTATGTTATCATCATGACAGACAGTTTTGAAATGATGAAAGAGCAGTTATTAGGAGATGGTGTTTCTGGCGAAAAAATTAAGTCTTATAAAGATATAGGAGATATATTTCAATTAGATATTACGATGCATATTGGAAATAAAAAATTCAATTGTACAGAATGGGATAATGAAGGAAAAAAAATATTTATAATGTCACATTCCGGGAAAAGGACAGGTGTTCCAATTGCATTAATGAATCATGCGCTTCTTTTAAGAGAATTGGGCTGGAATGTTGTTTATGGTATTTTGGACAGTGGTACTATATGTGAAGAACTTAACGAGAAGAATATACCATATATAGATAATATTGCATTGAACGAAAATTCAAAAAAATTTCACGATTTTTTACGTGACTTCAATATAATTCTAATTGGTACATTAGTATTGACAGAATTTGAAAAAAAAATAAATGGGTTAAAGATATCGACAGTCTGGTGGATTCATGAATCTCAGGAAAAAATGTATGAGAAATATAAATTGCCAGATGAGGATGACCATATAAAATACTATGGGGTAGGAGATAGGGTGTTTCGTATGTTCCATCTTTTTTATCCCGATAAAGAGATAGGTTCTATGATTTACTATTTGCCCGATCAGTATAAACTTCAAAAAAATAAATCAGATTCTTTTACGTTTAGTTTTATAGGTTCCGATCGTAAACGAAAAGGGGTGGACATATTGGTCCAAGCGGTTAAAAGTCTTGAAGAGAATATTAGAAATCAAATTAAAGTAATTATGGTGTGCCCTGATGCAGAAGTTGACGACTACAATATGATAAAAGAAATTCCGCAAATAAGTATGGTGGGAGAAAAAAAACAAGAGGAAATATTGGATATTTATTCTCAAACAGATGTGTTGGTTTGCCCATCAAGGGATGACCCAATGCCTATTGTTGTAACACAAGCCATGCAGTATAAAATTCCTTGTATAGTGTCTAATCAAGTGGGACAACATATTTATCTTAGGGACAATAAGGGGGGGTTTGTGTTTGAAAATGAAAATTATCGGCAGTTAGCAAGAATAATGGAACTATGTGTTTTGAAAGGCGATTTAAGGGAAGAGGGGAAAAAAGCACGAGAAGTGTATGATCGGTTTTTCTCAAAACAATATGTTATGGGAAAAATAAAAACAATATTTTAATTTATACATATTATTCTTTATTAATGTATTTGAGGAGCGATTAATTGAATAACATATATGATATTTATCAATCTGAATATTTGAATTATATTCTTCCGACGAACATAGACGCAGATGGGGATTTGGAAGATGAATGTAAGCAAGCCTGTATTGTAGTTAATTTATATTATCCAGCTACAATCAACCAATATATGGATTATATAAATTCTATTGCTGAAGAAATTGATGTATATATTTATACTTCTAGAACAGACTCGCTTGGAATAATTCAGGATAATCTGCGGAGAAAAAATGTTTTTTGTAATATTAAGGAAAACAGAGGAAGAGATATATCAACGTTATTAGTTGAAACGAAGTCGTACATAGGAAATTACAGATATATCTGTTTCTTACACGACAAAGAAACCAACCATGAGTACTTGCGCGAAGAAGTAGAGATATGGAAATATTCATTGTGGGAAAACACAATTGCGAATAAACATTATGTAAATAATGTATTGAAGGTTTTGCGGAAGAATGATGATTTGGGATTACTTGTTCCTCCTGCGCCATATGGTGATTTTTATACAAAATGGTATAGCAATTCGGCGTGGGATAATGATTATGAGCAGACGATTGCTCTTGCAAAAAAAATGCAGCTTACGTGCGATATTTCAAGGGATAAGCCTGTTTTTACATTGGGGACAGTGTTTTGGGCGAAGACAGATGCATTGAAGAAGTTGTTTGAACATGGATGGAAATACGAGGATTTTCCAGAAGAACCTTTGCCAATTGATGGAACAATAAGTCATGCAATAGAACGGGTACTGGGATATGTAGCGCAGGATGCGGGATATAAAACAGGAGTGATTATGACAGACAAGATTGCAGCACAATTATTAGTGCGGGTGCAATCGGATATGCGGGTGATGTATGAACAATTACAGAGAAGAGAGCAAGTATTGAACCTGCATCAAATAAAAAACTTGGATTGGAGAGAACAACAAATTCGTGAATTTTGTGAAAACCATAAACATGTATATATCTATGGGGCAGGTGTTTATGGAAAAAATATGGCGGAGTATCTTGTAAATCATAGATATGATTTTGCAGGGTATGTTGTTACCGATACAGAGGGTAAAATCAATAAAATTGAGGGAAAAGATGTAAAATCAGTTTGTGATTTACAGGGGTTGGAAGATATAGGTATCATTATTTCGGTTAATTATCCTTATAAGGAAGAAATAGAAAATGTATTAAAAGAAATGAGCATTCGGGATTATATATATGGATATTAGTTTGGAAAAAGTAAAAGCAAAATCGGCAATTATATATGGGTTAGGCGAGAATGGCAGAAAAGCATATTGCTATCTGAACAGAAGATACAATATAATCGGTTGTTCAGATACCAATATAGAGCAGAAAAATGGGAAGTTGGCGAAACTGGTTCCATTCATTATGCCGTCAGACATTAAGAATTATCAGGTTGATTATATTCTCGTTACAAGTATATATGGAGAAGAAATATTAGAATACTTGACAAAGGATATGGGTGTTGATGCGAGGAAAATAATGCTTAGAGATGCGTGGTGCAGTATTCCTTTTCAAACTAGCTTGGGAGAAGAAAATCCGGATAAAACATTTTATATTATGTCGAAAGAGATACGGACAAAGAATGGATTATTATCTTTAGTATTTTCTGTATTAGAGCAGCTGGATCGAGCAGAAAAAAATGGATGGATTCCGGTAGTTGATCTACAATCATTTCCGAATCAATATTTGGAAGAGGATAAGATCGGCGTGGAAAATGCATGGGAATATTATTATGAGTCGTTATCGTCCTATTCATTAGAAGAAGCTTATCGAAGTAAAAATGTGATATTAGGTTATGATGATCCATGTTATCAAGAGAATTATCAGAAGAAATATAATATTCAACGAATGATGGAGTTATACAGAAAGTATATTCATATAAAGAAAGATTTGCGAGATAGAATAGGAGAGGAACGAAAAAAACAGCTAGGAGATGCATCTCCAATATTAGGAGTGTTGTATCGTGGCACAGATATGAATGCATTAAAATTACAACATCATCCGATTCAACCAGAGTTGAAAGAATTAGTTACTGAAGCAAGGAAAAAGTATGATGAATGGAAATGTGAAAAAGTATTTCTGAGTACGGAAGATGCAGAGTCAATTGAATATTTCAAGAAGGAATTTGGTGATGAAGTAGTATATACAAACCAGATTAGATATACAAATACAGGTAAACAATGGATATCGGATATTGAGAACAATAGAGCCAATGACAGATATTTACGTGGTGAAGAGTATCTGACAACAATTAGCATTTTGGCAACGTGTGATTGCTTGGTAACTGGAATTTCAGGTGGAAGTGTGATGGCTGTTATAATGAACAATAACAATTATGATCATGTTGAAATTATTGACAAGGGATTATATATATAAAAAAATAAGTAATTTAGAGGTATATAAATATGCAACTACGACATTTAACGACTGAGAATCAAAAACAACTCCGAACAAAAAATATTATCTGTATTGAACATTCCGATAGCTACTTGAAAGAACTGCAAGCACGGTTTCCGGACATTTATAACTCAATTACGTGTATAGTAGATGATTATAAGAGAAATCAGGGAGAGGTCAATATACAGGACAGGCAGGTATCTGTTGAAGATACGTCTTATTTGAATGACATAGATTATAATCAGAGTAGTATTTTAATCACAAGTGATTATTATTTAGAGGCTTTCGATAAGCTCCGGAATATACCAGAAGTTGTGGCAAATAATCAGAGTATCTATTTCTTTGCCAACAAGGAGACGGAATATGAGCTTACATACAGAGAGCAGTATAAAAGTGACTCACTTAGGAATCTGGTTATCTTCCGTAGTGGTCCGCATGCATCTGCCTATGTGAAAGGTATGGATTTTACTGATAATGCAAGGACAGTTTTTGAATATATGCTTGCAAATAACTACAATGAAAAATATGAATTAATTTGGCTTGTAAAAAATCCAGATGAATTTAAGCGATATCAGGATTATAAGAATGTTAAATTTTATTCCTTCGATTGGTCTGAGACAGAGAATAAACAGGATAGAGACAGGTATTATGATGCATTATGTCATGCAAAGTATCTGTTCTGCACCGATGCATATGGATTTGCACGTAATTGTAGGAAGGATCAGATACGTATCCAGTTATGGCATGGATGTGGATTCAAGACAAGGACAAACTTTATTCCTTGCGAGAGGAGATATGAATATAACATTGTAATCAGTCAGAAGTATAAGGAGATTCATCGGGATATCTATGGGTTGAGAGATGACCAGGTGATCATAACAGGGTATCCGAAGGAGGATCTGCTGTTTCATCCAGTTTCGAAAGAAAAATTACAGCAACTAGGAATTCCGGACAGTGATAGATATATATTCTGGTTACCCACCTTTCGAACAGCGAGAGAACAGTTAAAGATATTAAATGAGCATGTAGTTGAGACAGAGGTAGGGCTCCCTGTTATTTATCGACAGAAGGATTTGGATAATCTAAATACGATTTTAGCAGAGAATCATATGGTTATGGTGATAAAGCTTCATCCATTTCAGAAGAAAAACAGTGTATGCTGTGGACATTTGTCTAACATTGTTTTGATAGAGAATGATCAATTGGTAGAAGCAGATATACAGATAAATGAGTTGCTTGGATGGGCAGATGCTTTAATAAGCGATTATTCTTCTGCAGCTATTGATTATCTGATATTAAATCGACCAATTGCGTTTACTTTAGATGATGTCGAAGAGTATAGTTCGAGTCGGGGATTTGTGTTCGATAATATTCGGAATTGGTTGCCAGGGAAGGAAATTTTCTCAGTAGATGAATTTATTGAATATGTAAAAGAAATGGGGGCTAGTATTGATTCTTCGAAGGAAAAGAGAGAGCATATACGTAGTATATTACATCAGTTTGATGATGATCAGAGTTCCAGAAGAGTGTTAGATGCTTTTGGAATTACGTTAGATTAGACAAAGGAGGAACCCACATATGAAAGCATGGATATTACATAACCCGAATGATATGACTTACGAAGAAGCAGAGAAGCCACAGCCAAAATCAGATGAAGTCTTGGTTGCGGTTAAGGCAGCGGGTATCTGTGGTTCGGATATTCCCCGTGCCTTTGTGACAGGGGCGCATGTGCATCCGATTATTATCGGACACGAGTTTTCCGGACAGGTCTGTGCGTGTGGAACGGATGTGGATGCGAAATGGCAGGGTAAACCGGTTGGTATATTTCCTTTGATTCCGTGTGGGACGTGCGGACCGTGTCAGAAGAAACAGTACCAGATGTGCCGGAATTATAATTATCTTGGTTCCCGGTGTGATGGCGGTTTTGCGGAGTATGTGGCAGTGCCAGAGAAGAACCTGCTTGAGTTGACGGAGGGCGTGACTTACGAGCAGGCTGCTATGCTGGAGCCAATGGCGGTTTCTGTACATGCGATGCGGAAAGGCATGGCGCTGGCGGGGGATATTTCGAGGAGCCGGGTTGCTATCTGGGGACTTGGAACGATTGGACTGCTTCTTACGATGTTCCTGAAGGATGCAGGTGTAGAGGATTTATATGTGATCGGAAATAAAGATGCACAGAAGCTCCATGTCGGGGAACTGGGAATTCCGGAGGAGAATTTCTGCGATTCGAGAAAGGGAGATGCCGCTGCATGGCTTATGAAACGGACGGATGGTGCCGGAGTAGATCTGTTCTTTGAATGTGTCGGGAAAAACGAGACGGTACAGCACGCGGTAGAACTTTCTGCACCCGGTGGTAGTATTGTATTTGTGGGGAATCCATATTCAGACATGACGCTTCCGAAAGCGGTGTATTGGAAGATCCTGCGGAATGAGCTTCGCGTATCCGGTACGTGGAATTCGTCCTTTACCGGCAGTGAGGATGATGACTGGCATTATGTGATGCGTGCGCTTGCGGAAGGGCGTGTGCATCCGGAGAAGTTGATTACACACCGACTTCCGATGGAGCAGCTGATGCAGGGGTTTACAATCATGCGAGACAAGACGGAAGACTATGTGAAGATCATGGGTGTGAATGAGTAAAGCGACTTTTTCTATAGATAAAAATTGTTTCGCGAATATTTTTCTATAGAAAAATATTCAGATGCGAGATTTTTTCGGTAGTTACAGGAAATGGATGCAATGAAATTAACCACAGAATTTTATCAGGATGAGGTGCGTTATGGATTTTACGTGCCGACGGCAATCAAGCAGGCGTGGGGGGCAGAGCTTCAGATTCTTGCAGAGATTGACCGCATCTGTAAAAAATGTAATATTCGATACTTCGCGGAGTGGGGGACGCTGATCGGTGCCGTGCGCCATGGTGGATTTGTGCCGTGGGATGATGATCTGGATATCGGTATGCTGCGCGAAGATTATGAGCGCTTTAAGGAAATGGCGAAGGATGAGCTTCCGGGAGAGTTTGCGATTCACGATTATGCAACGAAGGAGAATCACTGGCTCTTTTTGTCGCGCGTGGTGAATTGTAATCAGATTTGTTTTGAAGAAGAGCATTTGCGCAAGTATCATAATTTCCCATATATCGCAACGGTTGATATCTTCGTGATGGATTATCTGTACAGGGACGAGGAACAGGAGAAAGCGCGCTGCGAGGAGATCAAGCATATTTTGGCGGTGGCAGATCAGATCATAGAGGGACGCATGCAGGATTCTGTAAGAGAAATGTTTTTACAGGAACTTGAAAATAAATACCAGACGAAGCTGCCGAGGTCAAAGAATGCATGGGAACTTGGAATTTCCCTGTACCGACTTGCGGAATTACAGATGGCGCGTGTATCAGCAGATGAATCGGACGCGGTTGCACAGATCTTTCCGTGGGTGCTCAAAGGAAATCGGGGATTGCCGAAGAAGTGCTATGATACGCTTGTGCGGCTGCCGTTTGAAGAGATTACGATATCGGTGCCTGCAGATTATGATACGGCACTTCGCTATCGTTATGGGGATTATATGACGATACGGAAGGTCTGGGGTGGACACGACTATCCGTATTTTGAAGGGCAGCGCAAGAACCTGCAGGCGGTAGCGGATTTCCCTCTGCCGGAGTTTACGTTCCAGCCAGAGATGTTATATGACAGCACAGGTCATGTGTGCAGGAATGCAAATGCATTCGATGGTATATCACAGAATTTATTGTGTGACAACGCAGGTCGTGTGTGCAAGGAAGTGGATAAGAAGTCATCCTGTAAGCAGGAAAAGGATGTAGAGGAGCAGACACTTACAGACATTGCCGGACAATATGTATCGGTACTTGATGAGATGATGGAGAACTGTACGGCACAGATGCAGGAGCAACAGTATGAGGATGTGTTATCGGTGTTGCCGGAATTACAGCAATTGGTCGTAGACTTTGGCACATTGCTCGAAGAGGTACGTGGGGAAACAAATCCATGCGTGCAGAAAGTGGTTGCGAAGATACAGGAATACTGTGATGCGTTGTATGCGCTGTATGAGCAGTTGAATATCCGGTTACAGGAACCGGGTGTACCGGAAGCAGGACAGCAGTCAGTCGATGTGCCGGATGCAGATGCAACAGTTCGTGCTTCGTATGAGGCGTTTGCTCGCAGCTATACAGAGATGAAAGCGGAGATACAGCAATTCTGCATTGCACGCCGTTCTGTGCTATTTATATGTACAGGGATGCGGGAGTGGCATGCGTATGAACATCTATGTGATGAGGAACGGCAAAAGGCAGATACGGATGTATATATCGCCTGTGTACCGACAGTATTCAAAGATATTTATGGACATGCAGAGTATGGGCAGAACACGGAAGATGCAAACACAATGCGTATACAAGATCATATACAGAATCTGTACGGAGAATTTGCGGATAATATACAGTTCATGCCATGGCAGAAGGTAAATCCGGCACTTCTGGCACCGGGTACGATATATATTCAGGATCCGTATGATGGTGAGAATCCATGTCTGACGATTCCGCCGATATACTATGCGGGAAATCTTCGGAAGTATACGAAGAATCTGATCTATGTTCCGGCGTATAAGGTGAAGGAATTCAGAGCAGAGGACACAACGGATCGATATAACATGAAGCATTATGTGATGGCACCGGCACTTATGTATGCAGATCAGATCTATGTGCAGTCGGAGAACATGCGGCAGCGGTATCTGGAGTGTCTGGTGGAATTCTCGGGAGAAGCATACAGGGCAATCTGGGAGCGGAAAATCTCTGTATCGGAGTTTGTATTCCAGAGTGAAGCAGGAAAGGGTACATCCCAGAAGACGATCCTTTACTGCATCGGAGAAACTGAGCTTGCCAATCTTGGAAAGCGCGCACTTGCGCATGTGGAATCCAGACTACAGATATTTGCAGATAACCATGAGAATTTGCAGGTGCAGATATGCTTCTATCCACCACGATTATCGGACTGGGAGGTTGATCTGCAGCGGGTTAAGACGTTAACAGAAATGCTTCGTACTTATGCAGAGACAAACAAGGCATGGTGTACGTTGGAGAAACCGCAGAAGCAGGAAGATCTCGCGGCTTATCGAGAGCGTCTGGCGATGAACGGTGATGCGTATTATGGTTCTCCATCTCCGTATGTACATGCGTTTACGCTACGCGAGAAACCTGTGATGCTTGCTTCGACAGAGATAGAATATTAGTATAATCTGGTACGTGAGGAGAAAATCATGCGCATAAAGTTAAACATACCTGAAAATAGTGTACAGACGGATACAGCATATATGAGTGATGTTCTGGGTGAACAGAAGAACTTCCCTGTGCTGGTGATTGGCAGAGACAGTTATATTGAAGAAGCCTGGGCAGAGGTCGTTTTTGATTCCGGCATGATATATAATCTGCAGGTTGGACGTTATACGTCAATTGCGGGCGATGTTAAGATAATTGTGGATATGAATCACGATTATAGACGTGTCTGTCAGGGACGGATTAATGGGGCTCCATATCGCAGGCCAGAGAGAATCAGGCGTAAAGGTCAGGTGGTTATTATGAATGACTGCTGGATCGGTGATGATGTTACAATAATGAGCGGGGTAACGATTGGCAATGGCGCTGTCGTGGCAGCGGGAGCAGTTGTTGTGAAGGATGTGCCATCATATGCGATTGTGTCAGGGAATCCTGCAAAAGTAATTGGCTATCGTTGTGATAAGAGACAAATAGAAGCGCTGGAACTGATCCGGTGGTGGAATTGGACTGCAGAGAAGGTACGTGCTGCGGCTGGATTGCTGTATGGAGACATAGATACCTTTATAGAAGCATTTCTGCCGGATGCACAGCGGGAACTTCAACAGATTCCGATGGCGGATATTATTCCAATGGAGAAGACAAAGTCCGGACCGGATCGGAGATTGTTGTATATACCGGATTTTGAACAGGATTATCCGACATATCCAAATGTGATTGAAGCATTTGTAAATAGTTATGCAGATACGAATTACGAACTTTTGCTGTATATCAGGGAAGATGCTGATCTGCAGGAAAAGCTAGAGAGATTAGATGATATCTTCTCAAAGTATGAGGATGTGGATTGCTATGTGAATCTATTTGTTGCCAATCCTGAAGATGAGAGGAGCTTGTTTGGGCAGGTAGATGGATATATTACGAATCGTAGTACGGACAATGTAAGATATATGGATATGGCAGATCTGTATGGAATTTCTTGTATCTCGGGTGTTGATGTGCCAATGTTTGCTGAACAGGTTACAGAGCGCATGTGTAGAACACAGACAGATAAAATGCAGATAGATGAACTGGAACGGAAGGTCGGCGAATTGCAGACGATGCTTTCGAATCTTACGAATGCGTACAAGCAGCAGATTGCACAGCTGTCGACGAATCAATATGCTATGAATCTGTCTGTGGACAATCTGAAATACGAAGTGCTTGCCACACAGGATAAGCTGCAGTTGCCAACGATACGATCAGGTCAGGAAGCAATTGATAAAATCATATCTGAGCGGAAGTCTATGGCTCGGTTCGGGGATGGTGAGTTTGCGGTAATCGCCGGTGTAAACCGGCAGAAGTTTCAGCATGCGGATGCGGAGCTTGCCAGACGGCTTATGGAAGTTTTACATATGGAGAATGAGGAAGTTTTATTGGGGATTCCGGATATTTATGGGGATTTATCCAAGTATAATACGGAATGTCGATATAACATCCGGGCATATCTGACGGAAGAGGTGCGCAAGCAGAATTATGATTTGTTAGATATGGATCGGACATATTACGATGCATATGTGACGCGCCCGTATGCCAGTTATCTTGATAATAATACAGACGCACCGAAACAGAGATTTGATGCGCTGAAGAAGATATGGCAGGGGCGGAACCTGGTGATTGTGGAAGGGGAGAAAAGTCGTCTAGGCATCGGAAATGATTTGTTTGCTGGAGCGAAAAGCATTGTAAGAATTTTGGGACCGGCAGAACATGCATTTGATCGATATGAGGAATTGCTTGCAGAAACCAAAAAGCAAGGCAAGGATAAGTTGGTGCTGGTTGCACTTGGACCAACAGCAACGGTTCTGGCATATGATTTGGCAATTGAAGGATATCAGGCGTTAGATATCGGTCATGTGGATATTGAATATGAATGGTTCTTGGCTGGAAAAGGCAGAAAAACTGAGGTAAAGACAAAGTACAACAATGAGGTTGCCGGGGGAGATCAGGTGGAAGATATTCACGATGCAGAATATGAGAGCCAGATCATCGCGAGATATGTCTGATTTGATGTCGGAGGTGTTAAGTCGTTTTAGGGAATCCATAATGGTTACAAGCCGGGATTAAATAATCCCGGCTGCTTTCAACATTGTCACAATTCTTACATCGTAACTGTGATATTCTTTCACTTTCTCGTATCCATTCTTCGCAATCTGTTTCCGCTCATCATCATGTTCCAGATAATAGTCGATTTTGGCGAGCATATCCGGGATGCTGTCATAGAGGACGATATCTTCGTCCGGGACGAAAATCTCCGGGATTTCAGATTGATAATTCGACAGTACGAAGCCGCCACATGCCATGAGATCGAAGATACGGAGTGGCAGTCCGGTTTTGATCGGGCGGTTTGTCATGTTCAGGTTGATTTTGCTGCATTTGATGATCTGCGGCATCATATTGTTGGAATCAGCGCCGCCACGACACCGGACATGTTTTAGTGGTGAGGTATCAGTCAGCGTCCACAGGTCAAATTGATAGTTTATCCCTTGTTCCCGTAATTCCTCAAAATGCGCGCCAATTGCATTGCAGGTGCGGATGCGTTCCTGCTCGGTGCATTTGTAGCCGAGATAGGTGTCGGCAACGATGCCTTTCACATCTTCCGCGTAGTCTTCGCCAAGCGGTGCCCAATCGGCATATTTCTTGAATTCCTGCGCCCATTCGTCAGTGATGGAATCCTCCAACAGATTGTACCCATAGACGTTTAACTGGGCGGCAATCAGTCCGTCGACATAGCCGCGCATCGCATCCGGCAGATCTTTTTCGATGGAATTGTAGCGTGTTTTCTCAGAGTACAACGAACCGACAAAAGAAACATCACAGTCGTAATTTTGATGATCTTCGGCGGTTACCTTTATTTCGTCCCATGTTGCAACATCCGCGCCCATCGGCAGATGGAAGATACAGTCCGGGTTGACGGGGGCGAATTTCTCCCATTGCATACGATCTAAGACGAAGATTCGGTTTGTGGGGTAGGCAATCGTCTCGGAATAGAGCTGGAAGCTTGGGCAGTCGACCGTCCAGGACAGATACGGTAGTTTAAACACCTTGCAACACCGCGCTACGATTGGCTGAAAATTCACGGAGAACACACAGGACGCATCTGGATGTTTCTGAATCAGATCCGCCAGCGCTTCGAGATAGCCTTTGTCGTAATCAACGCTCTCAAATTTGCGGTTCATTGTGATAACTGTAATGCCTAACCGCTGCAACGCATTTGCGATTCCCTTCTCGCAGATGCTTCCCCATTTGCAAAAGATGATCTTCATAATTGTAGCTCCCCGCTTTCTTCCGAAGTAATATAAGGATATTATAATCGAGATGTAGGGGGGATGCAATGCGAAGATAAAAGATAAATACAAAACCGGACGGTTCCCCATTCCGTCCGGTTTCTATGTAAACACACATTTGAAGTTATTGCTTTCGAACATCAATAACCCCAGCTCTCCTCCTGCCCAAGGGTGTTTGCCTCGGACAATCTCATCGTAGCATAAGTGAGCAAAAAAACAAGGGGGCTGGCATAATTGACGCGCTGGAGAGCATACTTTGAATTTAACTTAATAAAATTAAGTCAAAAATGACGATTTTCATCGCTTGACGCACACATAGATGGTTGTTAAAATGGAAAAAGAAAATCAAAATTGGGACAAATTTTTTGAAAAAATATAAAAAGATTTGAATGGAAAGGATATCAAAAATGAAATTTTTTGTAACGGGTGTAAATGGACAGCTTGGTCATGATGTGATGAATGAGCTGAGCAAACGAGGACACGAAGGCGTGGGTTCCGATCTCGGAGAGACCTATGCAGGCGTGCAGGATGGGTCTGCAGTTACGACAATGCCATATGTAAGTCTGGACATCACTGATCAGGCAGCCGTGAAGAAACAGATCATGGAGATCAAACCGGACGCTGTGATCCATTGTGCAGCATGGACAGCCGTGGATGCAGCCGAAGATGAGGACAAGCAGGCGACCGTAAAAAAGGTAAATGTGGACGGCACAAGAAACATTGCAGAAGTGTGCAAGGCGCTGGACTGCAAGATGTTGTACCTCTCAACGGATTATGTATTTGATGGACAGGGCACGACGCCTTGGGAGCCGGATTGCAAAGATTACAAGCCGCTCAATGTCTACGGACAGTCAAAGCTGGACGGAGAATTGGCAGTTTCTTCTATATTAGAGAAATATTTCATCGTCCGTATCGCGTGGGTATTTGGTTTAAATGGCAAGAATTTCATCAAGACGATGATCAATGTCGGCAAGACGCACGACGAGGTACGCGTGGTCTGTGATCAGATCGGCACGCCGACGTATACCTATGATTTAGCGCGTCTGCTCGTAGATATGTGCGAGACCGAAAAATATGGTTATTACCATGCCACAAATGCAGAGCTTCCAGAGGGCGCTGACGCAATTGGAGCCAAGACAGGCTATATCTCATGGTATGATTTCTGCGTGGAAATCTATCGCCAGTATGGACTTTCTACGAAGGTAACGCCAGTTACTACAGCAGAGTACGGACTCAGCAAGGCGGCAAGACCGTACAACAGCCGTTTGGATAAGAAGAAGCTTGTAGAAAATGGATTCACACCGCTTCCAGTCTGGACAGATGCGGTAAGCAGATATTTGAAGGAAGCAGATATTTAATCGAAAAATCAAATCCTCCCAGTGTTGCAGGGGAAATGCAATGTTGGGAGGATTTTTCTTTATTAGCGGAGACGGCGGGATTTGAACCCGCGTGCCAGGTTACCCCGGCCAACTGATTTCGAGTCAGCCCCGTTATGACCACTTCGATACGTCTCCGAACTCTTTTATTTTATACCTATTAGAAAGATAAAACAATGGAAGAATATGAAATATACAGATAATATGTTGCGGATAGATTGGTTTTGCATATAAGACAGCTAAAACTTGCAGTTTTGCTAGCTATATGCTACAATTTCAATAATTATGTAATACGAAGATAATATGGAGTTATTGTCTAAAACCGCATTATATTCATATTTATTAATTTATAAATATGAGACAAGAATAGAAAATATAAAAATGGATGAAAGGAAAAGGACATGGAACAGAAATTTGGAAAAATTACAGTAGAAACTTGTGAAGCAGATGGTGTAGAGATTGAGGGATTGAAAGTAATCACACCTTCTGTGTTTGGTGATGATAGAGGCTATTTCATGGAGACTTACAATTATAATGATTTTGCAGCGGCAGGTATTGATTGTACATTTGTACAGGACAACCAGTCCAGCTCTAAGAAAGGTGTGCTTCGTGGATTGCATTTCCAGATCAATTATCCACAGGATAAGCTTGTGCGTGTTGTAAGTGGAGAGGTATTTGATGTGGCAGTGGATTTGCGGGAAGGATCAAAGACATTTGGTAAATGGTTTGGCGTTCGCTTGTCTGCAGAGAACAAGAAGCAGTTTTTCATTCCAAAGAACTTTGCGCATGGATTCATCGTATTATCTGATCATGCAGAGTTTTGTTATAAATGTACAGATTTCTATCATCCAAACGATGAGGGCGGACTGCTCTGGTCTGATCCGGAAATTGGCGTAGAATGGCCGATGCCAGAAGGAATGACGGTAGAAGATCTGACATTCTCAGAGAAGGATACCAAGTGGAGTGGTATTAAGGAGTATAAAAAATAGGCATGGAAAAGAAAACAACTTCACGGTTTCGACAATTTATAAATCTTCCGATCGAATTAGTTCAAAATCGGACATTGATCGGAAATCTGGCGAAGAATGATTTTAAGACACGGTTTGCTGGTTCTTATTTGGGCGTAATCTGGGCGTTTGTGCAGCCGATTGTCACAGTTGTTGTGTATTGGTTTGTATTTACTGTGGGATTGCGTCAGGGTAGACCGAGTGGACACCCATTTGTACTGTGGCTGATGGCAGGACTTGTTCCGTGGTTCTTTTTTTCGGAGGCGTTGAACGGTGGAACAAATGCATTGATCGAGTACAACTATCTGGTAAAGAAAGTTGTATTTAACATCGATATATTACCGTTGGTGAAAGTATTGTCGGCAATGTTCGTACACGTAATATTTATTGTATTTACTATGATATTGTGCTGGTGTAATGGCTATACTCCGAGCTTATATTGGTTACAGATTATTTATTATATGATATGTAGCTTTTTGCTGGTATTGGGGTTAGCGTATTTTACATCTGCAGTGGTAGTTTTCTTCCGGGATTTGATTCAGATTATCAACATTGTTTTGCAGGTGGGTGTATGGATGACGCCAATTATGTGGAATTTATCGGATATTTTGGTAAATCATCCAACTCTGGCAAAGATATTTAAATTGAATCCGATGTATTATATTGTAGAAGGATTTCGGAATGCGTTACTTGATAAGGTATGGTTCTGGGAAAAGCCTTTATGGACACTTGTGTTCTGGGTTATCACAGTATTATTTTTTGTGATTGGCGTAAATGTATTTAATCGACTAAAGATACATTTTGCAGATGTATTATAACAGGAGAGAATAGTTATGAGCGACTTTGCAATTCGCGTACAGGATGTAACTAAATTATATAAATTATACGACAAACCATCAGATCGATTTAAGGAATCGTTGGGGCTGTCAAAGAAAATAAAATATCGAGAACATTATGCACTTCATAATTTGAATTTTGATGTCCAAAAAGGTGAGTGCGTTGGAATCATTGGAACGAATGGGGCTGGTAAATCAACAATTCTCAAGATTATTACAGGTGTTTTGAATCCTACCAGTGGAAATGTGGAGATTAACGGACGTATCTCTGCGCTATTGGAATTAGGTGCCGGCTTTAATATGGAATATACAGGGTTGGAGAATATATACCTCAATGGAACGATGATCGGATTTTCGAGAAGTGAGATTGACCAGAAGCTTGATGATATACTGTCGTTTGCAGATATCGGAGATTTTATTCATCAACCGGTTAAAACTTATTCGTCTGGTATGTTTGTACGTCTTGCGTTTGCAGTAGCAATTAACATAGATCCGGAAATTTTAATCGTTGATGAAGCGTTGTCTGTCGGAGATGTGTTTTTTCAGGCGAAATGTTATAAGAAGTTTGAAGATTTTAAACAGCAGGGAAAAACTATTTTATTTGTAAGCCATGATCTGGGAAGCATCAGTAAATATTGTGACCGAGTGGTACTGTTAAATAAAGGACAGAAACTAGCTGAAGGAAAACCAAAAGAAATGGTTGACATGTATAAGAAAGTTTTGGTTGGACAGTTAGATTTGGATCATGTTGAAGAAGAACAGGAGAATATGGCAAAATCTCCTAATATTGAACAGATTTTAAATAAAAAGAGTGAAGATGGAACGTGGAAGCGGCAATTAACAAATAATCAAAATGCGATAGAGTACGGAGATAAAAAGGCAGAAATTGTTGATTATGCAATCCTCGATGATCAAGGGAATATTACGAATTCGGTAGAAAAGGGGAAAGACTTTTATATTCGAATGAAAGTTCGAATGAATGAACCAATTCAATTGCCTATATTTGCATATTCTATTAAAGATTCTAAAGGAACTGAGATTACAGGGACCAACACGATGTATGAAAAAACAAATTTTGAAGTCGGAAAGATTATGGATGTGACTTTCCGACAAAAAATGAGTTTACAGGGTGGAGAATATTTGCTTTCATTAGGCTGTACGAGTTTTGAAGCAGATGATTTTGTTGTATATCATCGATTGTATGATGTTTGCAATATCGCGGTTGTTTCAGATAAAAATACAGTGGGGTATTATGACATGGATTCTAAAATAACTGTTCAAACATATAATAACTAATTTATATAAAAAGGTAAGGAAATATAAGGAGAATTATGCAGACAATCGGAGCTATTACAATTGATGACACATATTATCCTGGAGAGGATTTGTATAGTGATGGTGAGATAGAAAATGAGATGCTGGAAATTGCAAAATCATTCAAACCATCGGAGTACAATCGTGTAATTACAGAGAGAAAATCGTGGACAATCCTGTATCACTTTTCAAATGTAAGAGAAAATATAATTACGGCAATGCCAATCACCAAAGAAGATCGTGTGTTGGAGATTGGTGCAGGGTGTGGAGCAATCACAGGAGCACTTGCAAAGATGGCGAAGAGTGTAGATGCAGTAGAACTATCTATGAAACGCTCTCTGATTAATGCATATCGCCACAGAGATTGTGATAATGTGACAATTAAAGTTGGAAATTTTCAAATGGTAGAAAAGCATTTGGAAGGACAGTACGATGTCATTACATTGATAGGCGTGTTTGAATATGCATGCAGTTATATCAATGGTGAGCATCCATATGAGGAATTCCTTCGAATAATAAAAAAACATTTGACTCCAAGTGGTAGATTGATCATAGCAATTGAAAACAAATTAGGACTGAAATATTGGGCAGGATGTCGGGAAGATCATACTGGAAATTTCTTTGAAGGAATAGAAGGATATGAAGATAAGAATTGCCGCGTGAGAACCTTCTCAAAGAAAGAATTAGATGATATGCTCAAATCAGAAGGGTTTGAGTTAGTTGATTTTTATTATCCATATCCCGATTATAAGTTGCCTGAAAAAATTTTCTCCGATGAATATTTGCCGAAAATAGATGAATTATCTACAAATTATAGAAATTTTGATTGGAACCGGATGGAATTTTTTGATGAAAAGAAAGTATTTAACAGCTTGATAACAGCTGGATTATTTCCAGAATTTTCAAATTCTTTTTTGATTGTTGCAAAGGGAGAAGAAAATGACTAAACTGATTTATTCCAAATATTCGAATCAACGAAATGCAAAGTATGCAATTCGTACAGATATTCTTGAAACGGAAACGGAACGTGTTGTAAGAAAATATCCGGATTCAAAAGATGCAAGTGCACATATAAAAAACATTTACACAATTTATCAGAAATTATCGGAAATTTTTTCTGGAAGCTGTATGCGTGCAAATCGAGCAGAACTGAATGAAGAGTATATTCAGTTTGAATATTTAGAGGGGACTTCTCTCGTAGATATCATGAATGAATATGCACAGGAAGACATGTCACAATTCATGGAGCAGATTAAGCTTTTTGCAGATACAATTCGTACAGTATATGTGCAAAAACCATTTGTTGCGGATGAAAGGTTTCAGGAAGTGTTTGGCGAAGTTGTGTTGCCAGAAGGAATGGCTTCTGCTCAATATGTTGATATTGATCTTACATTCTCTAATATCGTTGTGAAAAAAGATATATGGACAGTGATTGATTATGAGTGGACGTTTGACTTCCTTGTGCCAATTGATTTTGTGCTGTGGAGAGCTGCGAAGGAATATTTGCTTATATGCAAACCGACAGACATTGGAATTGATGAATTGTGCATATGGATGGGGGTTAATCGAAAAAATATTGAGACGTTCAAGAAGATGGAGCATCATTTTCAATACGATTTTTGTTATAAAGATCAGAAGAATTTGTATGAGTTGTACAATCGTATGGGGGAAGCAGTAAATACTTCTGATATGGGAGCCATGATTCGTGAATGTGCGGAATTACGCGAAAAGACAGACGCGCAGGAATCTCAGATAGTACAATTAAAAACGCAACTTTCAGATACTAGAATTCTGGCAGCGGGTATACAGAATTCGCGTTGCTGGAGAATGACAGCACCGATTCGAAAGGCTACGGCAGCTGCAAGGAAGAGTCCTGCAATACGAAGTGCGTGGAGAGGCTTGAAAAAGATAAAAAATGCTGGAAGGACACAGCAAAACGGAAAAGAAATTGCAGTACATCTTCACTTGTATTATGAAGATTTATTAGCCGAATTCTGTGGATATTTGAATCATATTACAGAACCATTCGATTTATACGTTTCCTGCAAACAGGATGCAAACATAAAAGCGATTCGAAAAAAAATCAAGATGAATGTAGATTATGTTCGAACGGTTGTTGTAAGGAAAACACCAAATCGTGGAAGAGACATTGCACCATTTTATGTGCTGTTTCGTGAAGAATTGTTGCAACATGATTACCTTTTGCATATTCATACAAAAAAATCATTATATAATGGCGCAGATAATGTAACATGGAGACAATGGTCCTTGAAAGGTGTTTTGAAAAATGCTCCATGTGTATATGAGACATTGCGGCTAATGGATGAAGAAAATGCAGGGCTGGTATATGGAGAAAAAACAGATGATTTAGATGTTTTCGTATATCATTGGCTTAGAAATATTCCGAAGTCTGCAGAGATATTGGGACGGATGGGAATGTCTTTTGACAGTGAAATGCTGCAATATCCAGTAGGAAGTTTTTTCTGGGCTAAAACTGAGGCGCTTAAACCTTTATTTGATTTAAATCTTACATATGAAGATTTTGATGAAGAGCATGGACAAATTGACGGAACGTTGGCACATGCATTAGAACGTGTGATTTCACGAATGATGATATGTCAGGGGTATAATCAGTACATTTTAGATCCAGATGTGGAAGTCTTTTCAAAAAATATCAGTTACAGAGGATTTCATAAATATTTTGATATGACTGTACAGAATACAGCATATTTGGATGGATATGATACGGTTACTTTTGATATATTTGATACATTGATTACAAGGTTGGTGTATCAGCCAGATGATGTTTTTGAGTTAATGCGCAGATTGATTGCGGTTCGATATGATAAGCAGGTTGATTATCTGGCAATTAGAAAAAGGGCAGAACAAAAGGCAAATGAGAAAAAAGGAAAGTTCTGCAATATTGATGCAATTTATGACTGCATGATGGAAGACAGCACGTTTTCTGCAAAGGAAATCCATGAACTCAAGCAGCTGGAAATAGACTTGGAATATGCATTATGTATACCGCGTAAGGATGCAAAGGCTATTTTTGATCGTTTAAAAGAACAAGGAAAACGGATCATTCTTGTGAGCGATATGTATCTAACGGCTCCAATCATTCGGAGAATGTTGAAGAAGTGTGGATATGATGGTTACGACGATCTTTGGATATCATGCGAGAAGGGTTTACGTAAAGATGATGAATCTATGTGGGAGTATTACCAGAATGAATTGGAAGGACAAACAACAGTTCATATAGGTGATAATCCTCATTCCGATCATCAGCTTGTAATTGATAGGGGCATGCATGCTGTGCTTTGGCTTTCTCCGCGTAGCGAGTTTAGGTTCTCAGACCAGTATGAGACTTACAAGGAATATGTAGGCACAACAATCGAGAATTCATTGATGTTAGGAAGTTTTGTCAATGCACATTTGTATAATTCCCCATTTGCACTTGGAGCAAGGGGACATGCAAGATTATCAGATTGCGAAGAAGTAGCATCATCGTTCTTTGCTCCGATGTTCATGGTGTTTGCAGATTTTATTAGTCGTGAAAAGGCGGGGAAATTGTTATTCCTTGCGAGAGAAGGACAATTTCTACAAAGATTATACAAAGAATATGTACAGGCATTCCACGTGCCTGAGATAGAAAATAGTTATTTTTATACTTCCAGACGTGCGGCAGGTGTTGCACAGATTCAGGGGATGAGTGATATTGAGCAACTTATACAGAATAATTACTCGGGAACAATAGGTGGTTTGTTCCGTGAACGACTTGGCTTGGAGGAAATCTGTGAAGATCCAATGCAGATTATACACATGCCGCAGGATTTGCAGAAGGTTATGACTGTAATTCGGGATCATGAAGATGTTTGTATGAAGCATATTCAAGAAGAAAAGGCACGGTATGAGGAATACTATGCACAGGAAACGGCAGGATATGATTCAAAAAATATTTGTGTTGTGGATGTGGGATATGCAGGATCAATCCAATACTTCCTTATGCGTATGAGTAAACAACCAATCCGTGGTTGTTATCTGGCAACTGGTTATGAAGTTAAGCCGCCAAAGCTAGGAGGAACCTGTGATAGTGTGTATACATTTAATGAATATCCGATGCTGAATGAGATTCAATTGTTTTTAGAGGCGGTGACTTCGGCAACACATGGTCAGGTCATTTGCATGGCAAAACAAAATGATTCGTATGTTCCGGTTATGAAAAAGTCAATTCCAAAAAGTTTGCAGGAATCTTTGAAGATGCAGGATGCGATTGTGGAATATATAACAAATTTTGCAGAACTTACAAGAGGATTGCAGGTGGAATTTGATAACTCTTTGGCAGAGAAAATGTTTGAGGAAATTGCAAAACCAGGAGTCCTGAGTCAGAAATTGGCAGACACATTTACGGTAAATGATGATTATACAACCGGAAATGGAGAGCGTATTTACGATGCAGAGAAGGGCATGTGGGTTGTAGATAGTAAATTATAAAAATGATTCAAACCAAAGAAAGAATTCAGAATTTTATATTATTTTTTACAGAATTGATTTGCTTGATAATATCTTTTTATGCGGCTGGAATAATTTGGTTGATAGGATATAAGCATTTTAGTTACTCGTTTGCATTTAATGAATTAAATGGAAATATATTGTCTGTGCTCGTATCATATCTATTGCTTATCGTGATTGATACGGGGGCAGAGAATTTTACGAGCCGAGGGTACTTTGTAGAACTCAAAGAAGTAATTAAGAAATATATATTGTTTGCATGTATTATCGCTATTTATGAATTACTTCGAAGGAAAGAAGAGTTGTTCCCGCGAGGCGTGTACGTTATCATGTTCGTGCTTGTAATAGTGAGTGTGTATATCTGCCGTCTTATTATTAAGCGTGTTTTGATTAATCACAATAAAAGTGGGAATGCAATTCGTTTGATTGCGATTACGACGAAGGAACGTGCGGAGAGAAATTCTTCTCTTCGGGAGGATACGGCTGATTGGATGCGTCGGCTTGATTCGTTTGCGATTGTGGATCAGGACATGGCAGGACAGGAAATCGGAGGTATTCCGGTGGTGGCGTCTGCGGAAACAGTTATGACATATATTCGTCGAGGTGTAGCAGATGAAGTATATATTGATATTGGCTATGATAGTGTGGAACACTTGCGCCCTATGATTCTGGAATTAGAAGATATGGGCGTAACCGTGCACATCAAGATAGATATCATGGATGCATTCAGTGATTTTGATGTGGCGTTTGGAAAACTGGGAGATTCTGTTGTTGCGACGTTTGCACATCGGCTGTATGCGTATAAAAAATTGTTTATTAAACGTTGCGCAGATATTGTGGGAAGCATTATTGGAATCATCATTATGAGTATTTGTATGATTTTTGTTGCACCTGCTATTAAATTGGATTCGCCAGGACCAATCTTTTTTAAGCAAAAACGAGTTGGAAAAGGTGGAAGGTTTTTTTATATTTACAAATTTCGATCCATGTATGTGGATGCAGAGGAACGTAAGAGGGAACTTGCAGCTGAAAACGAGATGCAGGGATTGATGTTCAAGGTGACAGACGATACGCGCATTACAAAGGTTGGAAAGTTTCTGCGCAAGACAAGTATTGACGAATTACCACAGTTTATCAATGTTTTAAAGGGAGATATGAGTCTGGTAGGAACCAGACCACCGACGATTGATGAGTTTAAGCAATATGCGGGACATCATAAAAGAAGATTGACTATGAAGCCTGGAATTACAGGGATGTGGCAAGCATATGGGCGAAATACCGTTACGGATTTTGAAGATGTGGTCAAGATGGATTTACAATATATCGATAACTGGAGCTTATCACTGGACATCAAGATTTTGTTCAAAACAGTTTTCACTGTCTTGAAAGAAACGGGAAGATAGAAAGATATATAGTGAAAAGATGGTATATGAGATTATTTCGACAATAGTATTAATGATAGGTCTGCCTCTCCTTTTAGGAAGGCTAATTTCAAATGTCGCAGGTATTTTTCACAAAGATAAACTTGCTTCGTTTAGTTTTTCCTATGTAATGGGGCAGGTGCTTATGTGGGCAGTATTTCAGTTGGTATCGGTACCGTTGATCCTGACAAAGCAGAAATTGGTTGGCGTGACTGTGTTATGGCTGATTGTAATTTTTGTTATGATTGTATTCTTTGTGTGGCGGATGCATTTGACACGCGAAGAGAAGAAAACAAAAAAATCGAACAACGAAGAATTGTCTGGATCGGAAAAAATTTGGTTGATAGTGTCTGCCATTTTGGCGGTCGGGCTAATAGGATATCAATGCTATAAATATATATTTAGTATGCATATTGACCAAGACGATTCCAGATTTGTTGTAAATGCAATGGATGCATATAATACAGGTTCTATGTTCCTGACACATCCCGCGACAGGGATGCATGAAGGTACCTGGATTGGAGAAATGGTAAAAGATATTAGTTCACCGTGGTCTATATATTTGGCGATGCTGGCAAAGTTAATGCATGTTCATCCAACAATTCTAGCGCACACGGTGTATCCGGCGTTCCTTTTGCTGGCAGGGTATATGTCATATTATTTACTGGGGAATCTATTTACACATGAAAATAAAACGAAGAGTTTTTTGTTTGTGGCAGTTGCGGCAGCAGCCAATATGACATTTGGACAGTCTGTTTATAACCAGTCGTATTTTTCGTTGGTTCGAATCTGGCAGGGAAAAGCGGTTGTGGCATGCGTGATGATACCATTTCTTACTTACTTGCTGTTTCGATTGTATCATTATGCAGATAATAAGGGCGGATATCTTATACTGATACCGGCAGCAATGAGTATGTGTCTGATGTCTGGAATGGGAATCTTTTTTTCGGGCATTATGATTGGAGTATATGGAGTCTGGTTTTTGTTAATAACTAAAAAATGGAAAAGAATCCCATATATTTTGTTGGCATGTATACCAACGATTATATATGGATTGTCATATGCGCTTGTAAAATAGATTTATGAATATGGAGAGCGTTCAATGGTACAGTGGATGCAAGATGTACAAAATTATATACAGAAATATATAAATGGAAGCCCTCTTGTATATTTCTATCTCGTAAGTTTGATATTTCTCTGCTTTCGAGGTAAGGAAAAGCGTCGAATGATAGTATATCCGTCCTTGCTTATCATGGCGGTAATTTTAAATCCGGTGCTGTATGGGCTTTTGTGGATGAGACTGATCACATATGCATTTTGGCGGATGTTATGGATGATTCCTGTAATTCCTGTGATTGCGTGTGCAGTTATTGAATTAGGATCATTGGTAAAAAAGGAATGGGTTTGCACGGTCTTGACGATGCTGTTTATTGCCGTTTTGTTTATAACAGGAGACAATATATATAGTCAGCCTGGTGTATTTGTAAAGGCAGAAAATGCATATAAAATACCAGAAGACAGTTGCGAAATCGCAGAGGAACTGCTTGCATTAGAGGAAGAGCCGGTGGTATTAGCACCTTCAAGCATATATTGTTATCTTCGTCAATATAACGGAAGAATCCATATGATCTATGGCAGAGATGCAGAGGGGTATATTAAACCAATTGAAGATGAAGAGATAAAAGAACTTATTTGTATGATGCGAGCGAATGGTGGCGATCCGGCGAGATTCACTGAGTTGGCCAGAAGTAAAGGCGTAAATCTGATCGTGTTGCCAGTGAACCATACATTTGGACTGGTTGAGGCGTTTGGATATGAAAAAGTAGCAGAGATAAGAGGAATGTATATCTATCGGGATATACGGGAATAAGATATGATTCAAAATGTATTTATAATTGGTTCAAAAGGTATTCCAGGTGCATATGGCGGATATGAGACGTTTGTTGATCGGCTTACGGAATATCATCAGCAGAATAAAAAAATTCAATATCACGTTGCGTGTAAAGGAAAAAAGGCAGAGGAAAAAGAATACCATCACGCAAGGTGTTTTTATGTTAAAGTGCCAAATCTTGGACCAGCACAGGCAGTTTATTATGATGTGGCGGCTTTGCATGCATGTGTTTCATATGTAAAAAAGAATCACATTGAGAATCCTATTATATATATTTTGGCTTGTAGAATTGGACCATTTGCCAGATATTACTTAAAGAAAATCCATCGATTTGGTGGTAAGATGTTTGTGAATCCAGATGGACATGAGTGGAAACGGTCAAAATGGAATTACTTTGTTAGAAAATATTGGAAGTTGTCTGAGCGTTTGATGGTGAAGTATGCAGATTTATTGGTGTGTGATAGTGTAAATATTGAGAAATATATTCAAAAAGAATACAAAAAATACTTACCACATACTACCTATATTTCATATGGAGCAGAGATTGTGACAGATAAGAGAACTTCACAAGGAGTATCAATACAATATAATGAATGGCTGAAAAAATATAATGTTCAAAAAGGGGAATATTATCTGATCGTGGGAAGGTTTGTTCCAGAAAATAATTATGAGGTAATGATTCGTGAATTTATGAGAAGCAATACTTCCAGAAAGCTGATAATTATTTGCAATCAAAATAGAAAATTGCAAAAAGAATTGTTGGATAAGTTACAATATGAGAAAGATAATCGAATTTGTTTTGCAGGAACTGTGTACGATAAAATATTGTTGGAGCAGATTCGTAAGCATGCATGTGGATATATTCACGGTCATGAGGTTGGTGGAACGAATCCAAGTTTATTAGAAGCATTAGGAAGTACAGATTTAAACCTGCTTTTGGGAGTAGGATTTAATCGAGAGGTGGCACAGGAAAGTGCGTGGTATTGGACCAAAGAACCGTACAATTTAGCTAAATTAATTGAAAAGGCAGATGGATTGTCGGAAGAAGAACGAAAAAAAATAGGACAGAAGGCGAAGACACGTATACGAGACGCATATAGTTGGAAGAAAATAGCGGATCAGTATGAAGAGTTGTTTGTACAAGGAGTAAAAAACGTTGAAAATACTGCTAGTTGATCAAATAGCAAAAATTGCATATAAATATACGTATAGTCTGGCTAATGCGTTGCAAGAACAGGGCGTGGATGTACATTTGGCAATCGATCAGAAAAAAGAAGCCGAAAATTGTGCTTGCAATCGGATAAACTTGTTCAATACGGATGAAAAAAATATTGACAAGCTTAAGAAATTATGTAATTATCTTTCGTCTCTTAGAAAGATCCGAAAGATGATGAAAGAGTATGATGTTTTACATACGCAGTGGATTATTTTTTCACCGGTAGATTATATATTCCTTCGTCGAATAAAAAAGATGAATAAACGAATTGTGATTACGATTCATGATATATTGCCATTTAATAAAAAATTTTACGACTATTATTTTCATAAGAAAATATATGAATTAGCAGATGAAATAATACTTCAAACTGAAGAGAATGTAGGGCGATTTCATAAGATGTTTCCAGAGAATACTGTACAGATTCAAATGATTCCACATGGACATTTTATGGAATATGCGAAAGAATATGAGCAGATAGAATCCAGAAAAAAGCTTGGTATCGCAGAAGAAAAGTTTGTATATTTATTCTTTGGACAGATAAAGAAGGTAAAAGGTGTAGACATATTGCTAAAAGCATATGCAGAATTTCTGCGTGTGAATCCTATCAGAAGACAAGACACATTATTGGTTATTGCAGGTAATACATGGAAGGAAGATTCGAAGAAATATTATGATCTTGTAGAACAGGAACATATAAAGGATCACGTAAAGCTTGAGATACGATATATTCCTGACGATGAAGTGGATTATTATTATTCTGCGGCAGATGTCTGTGTGCTTCCGTACCGAAATGTTTATCAAAGCGGTGTGCTACAGCTTACTTATGCACATCACAAAGTCCCAATTGTGACAGATATTAACGCGTTTACAGATATTGTGAATTCTGAAATTGGGTTTGTATGCAAGGTTAATGATGAGAAAGCGTTAGCAGAAGCAATGTTATGTGCCTATAATAAGAGGTTTGAGCTACAGAATATGGCAGAAAAAGGATATATGGATATAGAACAGCGCTTTGCATGGGATAAGATAGCGGAAAAAGTGAAAGATATTTATACAGAGGTGACAAAGGATGTTAAAGAAAATTAAAGAAATATATGGGTATCGAGAAATGATATTTAGTTTGGTGAAAAGAGATTTGCGTGGTCGGTATAAAGCATCTGTATTGGGCTTTTTATGGACATTTATTAATCCTTTGTGTCAGATTCTTGTATATACATTTGTATTTCAGTTCATCATGCGGACAGGAATTGAGCAGTTTTCAGTGTATTTGATCAGTGGAATGATACCATGGATTTTTTTCAGTACAGCGGTATCTGGAGGTACGATGTGTATTAAGAACCAGTCGGAGATGGTAAAGAAGATTTATTTTCCGCGAGAGGTATTGCCGATATCATTTGTGACAAGTGCCTTTGTTAATATGTTGTTTTGTTTTATCATGATCTTTCTGGTGATAGCGGTGTCAGGAAGAGGTTTTAATGCAGTGGCATTACTTTTTCTACCATTGGTAATGATAATTGAATATATTATGGCATTAGGATTTACATTTATTGTTTCTGGCCTTACGATCTACTTCAGAGATATGGAACATATTGTAGGCGTTATTATGATGGCATGGATTTATCTGACACCAATAATGTATTCTGTAGAGATGGTACCAGAACGATTACGCAGCGTGTATTATATTAATCCTATGACACCAGTTATTCAGGCTTATCAGGAGATTTTGTATTATGAGCAGATACCACAGATGAAGACGCTTTTATTATCAGGGGTCTTTGGAGTAGTGATTCTGTTTGTGGGTGCAATTGCATTTAAGCACATGGAGAGAAACTTTGCGGAGGAAATGTAATGAATAAGGAAAACGCAATCGAAGTTCGTGATTTGAAAAAGAAATTTAAGATATACTTTGACAAGGGGCATATGCTGAAAGAGCGTATCATATTTGCAAATCGAAACAAACATGAAGATCGATGGGTTCTGAATGGTATCAGTTTTGATGTAAAAAAAGGAGAGGCAATTGGTCTAATCGGAAAAAATGGCTGCGGAAAAAGTACCACTTTGAAGTTGCTTAACCGTATTATATATCCGAATGGTGGATCTATCGAGATTGAAGGAAAAGTATCGAGCTTAATTGAGCTTGGAGCAGGATTCCATGAAGATATGACAGGCAGAGAGAATATTTATATCAATGCCTCTATTTTTGGATTGACCAAAAAGCAGATCGACGAACGTTTGGATGATATCATTCGTTTTTCCGAATTGGAAGAGTTTATTGATAATCCGGTGCGGACATATTCTTCTGGTATGTATATGCGACTTGCATTTTCGGTAGCTATTAATGTGGATGCGGATGTGCTTTTGATTGACGAGATTCTTGCAGTTGGAGACGTTAACTTTCAGGAGAAGTGTTTTCAGAAATTAAAAGATGTAAAACGAAATGGTACAACGATTGTTATTGTATCTCATTCCCTTGGTCAAATCGAGAAGATCTGTGATCGCGTTATCTGGATTGAAAAAGGATTAATTAAAGAAGATGGACTTCCGAGAGTGGTAAATAAGCATTATCTTGAGAAGATGGAGTATAACCGTCTGGAACGTGCAGAACAGGAATATGTGATGCAGAAAGAGGCGGAGGAACGAAAGCGTAAGGAAGAAGAGAAGGTAAGAGCACAAGCGTCGGAAGAGAAAAAACAGGAAGAACAACGCAGAAAAATAGAGGAAGAAAGAAATAAAAGAAATGCTTCTTGTCGAGAAATATGTGAGCAGTGTGGTCCGGATGCAAGGCGAGAAGGAACACAACAGATAGAGGTAACGAGTGTTCGTATGCTGAATAGTAAACGTGAAATGTGTCAATCTTTTTCTACAGGTGAACCAATAATACTCGAATTAGAATATAAAAAGAATATAGATAGAGATATATATGGAAGTATTTCTGTTGGAATTACCAGAAATGATTGGATTTATTGTGCCGGTTTTTCATTACGTTTAGAGATAGGACAAGAGTATAAATTTGAACAACAAGAAAAATTGGAGCTTAAAATTGATAATACATTATTAGACTCTACGTATCATATTGATGTTAGTGTTGAGACAAGAGAAAAGAAAATTGACGTATTGAATTCTATTATATCTTTTAAGGTGGCAAATGAAAATAAGAAATTGAACATAGGAGTAAATGAAATAAAACATCAATGGGTGAGCGATAAAAAAGAAATAAGACTGCAATAATAGGAGAAGTATTCTATGGAAGATAAAAAAACAATATATTCAGATGGAAATATTGAAGATAAAATTTTGAATATGTTAAAAGAAGATCGTGAAAGTGAAATTGTAGCATTAGGAGGTGCTGCATTCCATAATTTTACAAATGCGAGAGAAAATTTGATTAATTGGTATCCATTTAATTCAGAAGCAAGTGTATTAGAAATCGGAGCGGGAATGGGTGCTTTGACAGGTCTTTTGTGCGATAAATGTAGAGTTGTAATATCTGTGGAGCAGTCAGAAAAAAGAGCGCAAATTATTCGAGAACGACATAAAGATAAGAAAAATCTAACAGTATATACAGATGATATATATGAACATACTTTTGATGATAAATTTGATTATATTTTATTAATTGGTGTTTTAGAATATGTTGGGATCAATTCAACAGATGGAAATCCATATTTAAAATTATTGAGGCAAATCCGTAGTTTGTTGAAACCAAATGGAAAATTATTGTTAGCAATTGAGAATCAATATGGGTTGAAATATTGGTGTGGAGCTGCAGAAGATCATACGTCAATTCCGTTTGATGGGATTTCAGGTTATAATAATGAGTCGGTGACCGGAAGATATTATAAAACAGGCGTAAAGACTTTTTCGAGATATGGTCTGCAAAATATGTTATATCGATGTGGATTTAATCATAATAAATGGTATTATCCGCTTCCGGATTATAAGTTCCCTATGGCAGTTTTTTCTGATAATTATATTCCGAAGCCTACAGATATTGATGCTATTAAGTTTACCTATCCAATGGAATCATTATTGATAGCAAATGAAAAAGAGCTATATAAGGATATACTGTCGAATGATGTATTTCCTTTTTTTGCCAATTCTTTTTTTGTAGAAGCAACGTTTCATGACAATAGGCTGTGTAGCGTAGATTATGCTTCATTAAAAAGAGATTATCGAGATGAATATCGTTTAATTACAAGTGTTTGTGGGGAAAGGGTAATTAAGCAACCGGCGACGTTGCTGGCAATGCAACATTTGAAAGCGTTGGAAGATAATCTTTCGTTCTTGAAAAAAAATGGTGTTTTGCATTTGGGCTATGAACATAAACAAGACAATTTGTTAGAACAAAATTATTGTGATAAAGAACGCGCAGATATAGTTTTTTGTAAGCTGATTAAAAAGGGAGATTACGAAGGGGCAAAATATCTTTTAAATCAATATTTGGGAGATGTTCGTAAAACGTCTACTGCATATACAAGTACTAGTTGTAATGTATTGGGATTGAAAAGAATAGTGTTTAGTCAAGAAAAAGAAATATTAAGTCAAGCACTTACAGATATGTCGTTTTGTAATAGTTTTTATGATGCGGGGAATCTAGTTTATTTTGATCAGGAATGGGTGTACCCGGACGTTCCGGTAGAATTTTTGTTATATAGAAACATAAAATATTCTGGGGTAGATTTTTCTGTAAAAGAAAGATTATATCGAGAATTTAACATAGCCGATGAATGCAGGTGTGAATATGATGAAATTGATGAGATTATGCTTCAAAATATGATGGATTCTGGAAGATGTAATGTATTTGATCCGAATATGTATCATATTGAACAGACTTTAAATTTCAAGGTAGAGCACCAAAAAAGGATGTTGAAGGATGTCCAATATGAACTGTCAAAAAGCAGGCTCGAATTGGAACAGGAGCAGGGAAGACATAATTACACAAAGCAACAATTGAATGTTTTTAAGAATGAGATAAATAATAAAAATGGACATATCGAACAACTATTAGAGCAGGAACGTGCGTATATGAATCTGCTTAATACGAAAGGTGTTCGATTACTTCGACGTTGGTGGAATTTCAAAGAAAAATTATTCCCACAAGGTAGCAAACGTAGATTTCTGGGGAAGATGTTGAAGAAATTCTTAAGGCATCCAATCTATATGATTAAGAAATGTACACCATCTAGAATTAAGAAGACACTTCATTATATGCATAATGAAGATGGTGCAATGTTGGAACGACGTCTGGATGCTGCGACATTGGATGCTGGAGAATCATTGGAACGAATGAAATTAGAATTGTTCCCAGAAATGCCGGAAATCACAAATATTTCTGATGTGGAAAAAATAGTACTTCCATATAGCGAGAATCCAACTGTTTCAATAGTAATACCAGTATACAATCAGTTTGGTTATACCTATAATTGTCTGAAAAGTATTATTAAGAACACGACAGATGTAGAGTATGAAGTAATTATAGGCGATGATTGTTCCACAGATATCACACAGCAGATTTCGGAGATAGTGCAGAATATTACAGTAGCTAAAACAAAGACAAATGTCCGGTTCCTTCGTAACTGTAATAATGCCGCGAAACTGGCACGCGGAAAGTATATTCTCTTTTTGAATAATGATACGCAAGTATTACCAAATTGGTTAAGTAGTCTTGTAGAATTGATTGAACGCAAAAATGACATTGGTATGGTTGGCTCAAAATTACTATATCCAGATGGTACATTGCAGGAGGCGGGTGGAATCATCTGGGGAGATGGACATGCGTGGAACTATGGAAACGGTCAAAGCCCGAATAAGTCGGAATTTAATTATGTAAAGGAAGTTGATTATATATCGGGCGCGGCAATTATGATTCGAAAGAGCTTGTGGGAGGAGATTGGCGGATTCGATGAATTGTTTAATCCTGCATACTGTGAGGACTCGGATCTGGCATTCGAGGTTCGTAAACATGGATATAAATTAATGTATCAGCCATTATCAATGGTTGTACATTTTGAAGGAAAATCCAATGGAACAGATTTGTCTTCCGGTGTCAAAAAGTATCAGGTGGAGAATCAGATTAAGCTAAAGAAGAAATGGGAGCAGGAATTTGCAAAGCAGGCACAAACAGAAGGCGATCTGTTCCATGCGCGAGAGCGGAGCATGGGAAAGAAGACAATTCTTGTAATAGATCACTATATCCCACAGATTGATAGGGACGCTGGTTCCAAGACAACGTGGCAGTATTTGCAGATGTTTGTGGAAAAGGGATATAATGTTAAGTTCATAGGAGATAATTTCTACCAGGATCGCGAATATGCGTCATATCTGGAGCAGATTGGCATTGAAATCTTATATGGACCATGGTATGCAAAACATTGGAAAGAGTGGATTCTGGAGAACCAGAATAATATCGATTTTGCATATTTAAACCGGCCGCACATTACGAAAAAATATATTGATTTCATCAAGAATGAGACGAATATCAAGTGTATTTATTATGGACATGATTTGCATTTCCTGCGTATTCGTCGAGAATATGAATTGAATCATGATGAAAAACTTCTTGCAGAGTCAGAGGAATGGAAAGAAACAGAATTATCAATCATGAAGAAGGCGGCTATCAATTATTATCCTTCCTATATTGAAGAGCAGGAAATTCATAAGATTGATGCGTCTATTCCGGTGAAAGCGATTACAGCATATGTATATGAGGAATTTCGAGAGGATATTAATCAAGATTTTGATACGAGAGAAGGCATCCTTTTTGTAGGAGGGTTTGGACATCCTCCAAATGAAGACGCTGTTTTATGGTTTGCTGAGCATGTGTATCCGAAAATTCGAGAGAAATTGGATGTGAATTTCTATATTGTTGGCGCCAAGGTAACGGAGCGTGTACAACAGTTGGCGGGAAATGGAATTGTAGTCAAAGGATTTGTAACAGAAGAGGAGTTAAAACAGTTATATGACTCTTGTAAGATGGTTGTTGTTCCGCTTCGGTACGGTGCTGGAGTGAAAGGCAAAGTTGTAGAAGCGATGTATTATGGAATTCCAATTGTGTCAACATCTGTTGGAACAGAAGGCATTGATGGAGTAGAGTCATTTGTTGAAGTTCAGAATGATGCCGATAAATTTGCGGAATCTGTCGTAAAATTGTATAATGATAATGATATACTGCAGCATATGTCGGAAGAATCCCAGGCCTATATCAAGGAGCATAATAGTATAGAGGCAGTATGGAATATTGTAAAAGATGATTTTTCGTAAGAGAACAATAAGGAGATTAGGGTATGATAATAACAAAGACACCATTTCGAATGTCCTTCTTTGGGGGCGGAACGGATATGCCGGCATTTTTTAATGAGCATGGAGGCTCCGTGATATCTACAACCTTTGACAAGTATTGTTATGTGAATGTTCGTCATCTGCCACGATTTTTTGATTACAGTACAGAGTTGTCTTATTCAAAGACAGAACGTGTAACGGATGTAAACGAGATTCAGCATCCGGCAATACGCGAGGCGATGAAGTTTTTGGACATGCACGAAATACGATTAACCTATGAAGCAGATCTGCCTGCTCGTTCAGGACTTGGAACAAGTAGCTCTTTTGCAGTAGGTATGTTAAGTGCATTCTATGCGTTGAAGGGGAAGTATGCAGACAAAAATAAGCTTGCAAAAGAAGCTATATATCTGGAGCGGGAGTTGTGCAATGAGGCTGGTGGCTGGCAGGATCAGATTGCAGCCGCTTATGGAGGACTAAACCGTATCAACTTTAATCCGGATGGTTTTACAGTGGATCCAATTATCATATCAACCGAGAGAAAACGGGAGTTTAATCGAAATCTGATGCTATTTTTTACCGGATTTACGCATTTTTCTTCTGAAGTACAGGCAACAATAGACGTGGCTGATAAAACGAAACAACGTTTGGAGATGCTGGCGCTGGTAGATGAAGCACAGAATATATTGACAGATAAAAATACAGATTTAAATGAATTTGGTCGAATGCTGGATACAACATGGAAATTGAAACGTCAGACTGGAGCAAAGATATCAACAGATTCTATCGATATGCTGTACGACAAAGGAATGAAGGCAGGAGCCCTTGGTGGCAAGTTGCTTGGCGCAGGTGGCGGAGGATTCCTTTTGTTTTATGTGGAACCAGATAAACAACAGTATGTGCGGGATGCGTTGGCAGATTTGATGTATGTACCGTTTGAATTTGAAAATGGTGGTACACGTGTGATCCATTTCACACCAGAAAGTTATGAACCAAACATGTAGAATGTAGGAGCGATTGACATGAAAGTTGTAATTATGGCGGGTGGCAAAGGTACGAGGATTTCGTCTGTTGCCAGCGATATACCGAAGCCGATGATAAAAATAGATGGAATACCTGTATTAGAACGGGAGATAGAGTGCTTGCGGGAGCAGGGTTTTACAGATATTATTATTACGGTAAGTCATCTTGGAAATATAATTATGGATTATTTCGGGGATGGAAGTGGAATTTCTCCTGTGACCGGAAAGCCGTTTGATGTGCATATCACATATTATTTTGAGAAAGAACCGCTAGGAAATGCCGGAGCGCTGTTTCAAATAAAGGATCAGCTAACGGAGGATTTTCTGCTTCTAAATGCGGATGCCATGTTTGATGTAGATTTCAATCGGTTTGTAGCGTATCATAAGAAAAAAGGTGGATTGGTGACATTGTTTACGCATCCAAACAATCATCCATATGACAGCGGGTTGTTGATTGCGGATGCAGATGGAGTGGCAATGAAGTGGCTTACCAAGGAAGATGAGCGAGATGGATATTATCGGAATCGCGTCAATGCCGGATTACATGTGATTTCTCCAAAGATATTGGACATGGAGATAACAACTGCAAAAGTGGATTTGGACAGACAGTTACTTAAACCATTATGTGGTACCGGAAAAATGTATGTCTATGACAGTCCGGAATATGTGAAAGATATGGGAACTCCGGACCGGTATTATGCTGTCTGTGAGGATGTAAAAACCGGGAAAGTGAAAGCCAGAAACCTTCAGAATAAGCAGAAGGCAATTTTCTTAGACCGGGATGGCACAATCAATAAATATGTGGGATTTTTACGTGATATTCGTGATTTTGAGTTGATTGATGGTGTTGCAGATGCTATAAAGAAGATCAATCAGAGCGGATATCTGGCGATTGTGGTCACAAATCAACCAGTGATTGCAAGAGGGGAAGTAAGTCTGGAAGAGCTGGATAATATACACAATAAGATGGAGACTTTGCTTGGTGAGTCGGGTGCTTATGTAGATGCAATTTACTATTGCCCACATCATCCGGATAAGGGGTTTGAAGGGGAGCGACCAGAATACAAAAAAGTATGTGATTGCAGAAAACCGAAACCGGGTATGTTAATGAAAGCAGCAAATGAATATAATATAGATTTAAAGGAATCTTGGATGATTGGGGATGGACTTAACGATATTGAAGCAGGTAAGGCTGCAGGCTGTATGTGTGCATTGTTAAAGGGAAACGCAGATCATTATGATTATGAGAATCTATATGAGGCAGTGAGGGATATCTGTAAAGCATTGTAAAAATAAGGAAGGGCGTAAAGTATGCGTTTAATTAATTTGGAATTAAGTGATTTTCGGGCAGTACAAAAAGCGAATATTGAGTTTAAAGGAAAAAGTGCAGTGCTTTTTGGCATAAATGGTACTGGAAAATCAACGATTTTACGTTCGATAAATTTGCTATATGCGAATATTATAAATCAGATAGTAAATCGTAAAGAATTAAAACAAAATTATGCTATGCGGTTAGAGGATATTCGATATAGTGCGAGGGAGGCCTATATTGATGCAGAGATTGATATAGATCAGCAAATCATAGAATACAGAAGAGGAATCATAAGAAATAGCGGAAAAAAGGTTCACACTTTGAATTCGCTAAAGGAAATTTCAAAATTATATCATGAGAAGTATATCTCGGATGAGGAACAGGGAGATATTCCAATATTTGTAAACTATGGTACTAATAGATTGGTGTTGGATATTCCATTGCGAATCAGAACACATCACACGTTTGACATATATTCAGCGTTTGAACGCGCGATTGAAAATAGAATTGATTTTCGAACATTTTTTGAGTGGTATCGGAATCAGGAAGATTATGAAAATGAAATGAAGATTCAGACTGGAAATCTTCAATATAAAGATATACAGTTAGAAGCTGTTCGGACGGCGATTGCCTCAATGTTGGATGAATGTACAAATTTAAGAGTCGTTCGGAAACCACGGTTAGAAATGAAGATAGATAAGGATGGTATGAGTCTGAATGTGTCGCAAATGTCAGATGGTGAGAAATGCACGATGGCACTTTTAGGTGATCTTGCCCGGCGATTGGCGTTAGCAAATCCCAAAAGACAAAATCCTTTGCTAGGAGAAGGCATTGTACTGATAGATGAGGTAGAATTACACATGCATCCATCATGGCAGCGTAAGGTGTTACGGAAGTTACGAGAAACTTTCCCCAATATACAATTTATTATTACAACGCATTCGCCAATAGTGTTAAGTGAAGTGGATGAAAACTATAATTTGTTTTATCTTGAGAAATATGAAGGTATAACAGATATTCGACCGGTAAAACAGATGGATGGATATGATACGAATACGTTACTGGAAGACTTTATGGGGACACCATCTATAAATCTGAGGACGAGTGCACTGATACATTCGATAAATATTGACATTGCATCTGGCAATTATGAAGGAGCAACACGTAAGATAGACGAGCTTGCGAGAAAAACAAGTGATGCGAATCCAGAAGTGATCATGGCGCGGATGGAAATTAAGAGGAGAAAAAAATAAAATGATATATATTCACAAAGGAGAAGAACCGGAATTCTTAGGGGAATTTAAACGAAAGAACCCAGATAAAAATTATGATAGCAAAGAATTTCACACATGGATTTATCCATTAAGAGAGAAATTGTGTGAAGAACAAAAGGGATTATGTGCATACTGTTGTTCGCGAATAAGTGTTGAAAAATCACACAACGAACATATTGAACCTAGAAATCCCGGGATATTTGTCAGTAAGCGTTCTCTGGATTATAATAACATTGTGGCTTCTTGCCAAAATAAGAATACTTGTGGCAGAAAAAAGGAAAATGATTATGATGAGAAACAATTTATATCTCCCTTAGATAGACGGTGTGAGAATGTTTTTTCTTACTTTGCGAATGGAGAAATTGTGGGAGATGAATATACGATTAATCTGTTGGGATTAAATCATTATGATCTAAAGAAGGCAAGACAGGCTGTCTATAAGACGTTACAAAGCATGGATAAAAATGCAATAGCTATGGCATTTATGAACAATGAGGAAGAGTATTGGCCGTATTATGATGTAATTAAATGGTATTATAATCATTGCTGTTAGAACAGAAAGGAGATGCATACGAGATGAAGGAAATGCAATATTTGGATAGTTTAATTGAAAGATACCCTAAGCTGCAGGCTTGCAGAGAAGATATTATAAAGACATATGAGATTTTGCTTGAGAGCTTTCAGTCGGGCAAGAAGCTTTTGGTAGCTGGAAATGGTGGAAGTGCTTCTGATTCGGAACATATTGTAGGAGAATTGATGAAATCTTTTGTTTTACCAAGGAAACTGCCGGCGGACAGCAAACAGAAGCTTATAAATGCAAATAAAGAACTCGGTAGTGAATTAGCGGAGAAACTGCAGGGCGCACTTCCGGCAATTGCGGTAGTTGACCATGTCGCGCTTTCTACAGCGTATCTGAATGATGTAGATCCGTTGCTTGGATTTGCACAGCAGGTGTACGGATACGGACAGGAGGGTGACGCTTTCTTAGGTATCACAACTTCCGGTAATTCTAAAAATGTTTTGTATGCATGTGTAGCTGCAAGGGCGAAAGGCGTGAAAACGATCGCGTTAACCGGACGTGATGGTGGTAAAGTTAAGGACCTGGTTGATGCAGCGATTGTAGTACCGGAGACAGAGACCTTTAAGATCCAGGAACTTCATTTGCCGGTGTACCATTGTTTGTGCTTGATGGTAGAAGAAGCGGTGTTTGGAGAGTAGTATAAAGGAGACATTATGATAAATTTTAATATACCGCCATATACTGGCAAAGAAATGGAGTACATGAAACAGGCAGTTGAGAATAAAAAGATCTGTGGTGACGGTCCATTTACAAAAAAATGTAATCAATGGTTAGAAGAGCGTTTCCATGCACAGAAAGTGCTTCTTACAACAAGTGGAACAACTGCACTGGAGATGGCAACTATACTTTGTGATCTGCACGAGGGCGATGAAGTGATTTTGCCAAGCTATACATTTTCAAGTACAGCTACGTCGGTTGTTTTAACAGGTGCAAAGCTTGTGTTTGTTGATATTCGTCCGGATACTATGAATATTGATGAAACAAAAATCGAGGCTGCGATTACAGATAAGACAAAGGCGATTATGGTTGTGCATTATGCGGGTGTAGCCTGTGAGATGGATACGATTATGGACATTGCCCAGCGTCATAATTTGAAGGTAATTGAAGATGCTGCACAGGGTGTTATGAGCACATATAAGGGGCGGTATCTTGGCACAATTGGTGATTTTGGCTGTTATTCGTTCCATGAGACAAAGAACTATTCTATGGGCGAAGGTGGAGCTTTGGTCATCAACAATCCGGAATATAATGAGAAAGCGGAGATCTTGAGAGAAAAGGGCACAAATCGCGCAAAGTTTTTCCGTGGACAAGTGGATAAGTATACGTGGGTTGATTATGGAAGCAGTTATCTACCGAGTGATCTGAATGCGGCGTATCTGTGGGCACAGTTAGAAAAGGCAGATGAAATAAATGAGAATCGTTTGCAGTCATGGAACCGCTATAATGAGGCGTTTCAGGAATTAGCAGAAGCAGGTAAAATAGAGTTACCTACTATCCCGGAGGGGTGTGTACATAATGCACATATGTATTATGTGAAATTGAAGGATTTGGAGGAGAGAACAGCGTTTTTATCTTTCATGCGACAGAGTGAGATTTATAGTGTTTTTCATTATATTCCGCTTCATTCTGCTCCGGCAGGAATTAAATTTGGAGAATTTCACGGAAAAGATCAATATACAACTTTGGAAAGTGAACGATTGGCAAGATTACCCATGTATTATGGAATGTCTCAGGAAGACTTAAATTATATTATAAAAAAGGTAACGGATTATTTCAATAGATAGGAAAAGGAAAAGGCAATAATGGATATTTCGGTTGTTATACCTGTTTATGGTTGTAGGGCGGCCATACCAGAATTATATGATAGATTGTGTAAAAGCTTAGAAAATCTTGTTGATGAATTTGAGATAATACTTGTAGATGATTGTTGCCCGCAAAATTCATGGGAAGAAATCCAAAAAGTATGTCAAAAAGATTCGAGAGTCATAGGACTGAGATTGTCTAGAAATTTTGGACAAATAAAAGCAATTACTGCCGGATTGGATCAGTCAAAGGGAGATTGGGTAGTTGTAATGGACTGCGATTTGCAGGATCGCCCAGAAGCAATTGCAGACCTATACAAAAAAGCTCAAGAAGGATATGATGTTGTGTTTGCTAGACGTAAAGATCGAAAGGATACGGCATTAACAAAGTTTCTTTCAAAGTTCTTTTACAAAATATATGATTATTTTACAGATGGTAATTTTGATAATGCCATTTGTAATTTTAGTATATCAAAGCGTATGGTTATTGATAGTTATTGTAGAATGAGAGAGCAAAATCGAGCCTATACACTATTTATAAAATGGCTGGGATTTAAGCAGGCAACTATAGATGCGGATGCAGACGCTCGATTTGAGGGAAAATCTTCTTATAATTTTAGAAGAAAGATAAAAATGGCATTTGAATTTATAACATCCCAATCGAATAAACCATTGCTTTTTTCTGTAAAAGCGGGATTTGTGATTGCAATGATTTCGTTTATATATATTTTTTCTTTAGTAATAAGAAAATTGGCAATTGGTAATGTAGATATAGGTTGGACAAGCGTTATTGCATCTATATATTTAATCGGTGGTATTTTATTGTGTGCGATAGGTGTTGTTGGTATATATGTCGGAAATATATTTAATGAAGCAAAGAAGAGGCCTTTATACGTTGTGGCGGAAAAATTAAATGGAGTAAAAGAAGAAAGAGAGGACGCGTTATGATTTTGGTATTTGGTGCAACAGGATATGTGGGGCGTTATTTATGTCCATTTTTAAAGGAAAAAGGATATGATGTTTTAGCGCTGGGAAGATCAGAAAAAGTAAAGCATTTTCTGGAAGACAGGGATGTGAAGTTTCAGTACTGTGACCTGGAGGATGAAGATGCATTTGACAAAATCAATGCTGATGGCGTGGAGGCGATTATAGATTTGTCTGCATGTCTTGCCGAACTGGAGACGCCCGTAGAGCAGTTTTTTAAGATAAACACATTGGGTGTGTACCGGATTTTAGAATTTGCAAGAAAAAATAATATCAAAAAAGTGATTGTGACATCGTCGCATAAGGTGTACAACGATATCCATAAAGAAGGAAAAATATCGGAAGCGGATGGGATTTCTTTTACAGGAGATCATTCGCCGTATATTATTTCCAAGATTGCTGCAGAGAATTTTGTGGAATATTATAATAAAGACTTTGGAATGCAGGCGGTTGCGTTACGACTGACTGGCGTGCATGGGTATGGAGAAATATTAGGGCATCTGAATGCAGATGGCTCTTATGTAAAAAGTACATTTGAAAAGTTTTTTGAAGCAGCGTTAAAGGGTGATCGTATGGAAGTGTGGGGCGATAGCACAATAAAAAGAGATCATATTTATATAAAAGATGTTTTGAGTGCGATAGAAGCGGCTATCAGAAGCAAAGAAGCAAAGGGAATTTATAATATTGCCACTGGCGTAGGATATTCACAATTAGATGAGGCACGTGCATTAGCAGAAGTTCTTGTGACAACGACTAAATCAGAGGTTGTTGAATGCCCGAAGAAACCTGGTTTAAGTAGAGGATATGTCTATAATATTGATAAAGCTAAGAAGGAATTAGAATGGGAACCGAAATATGTGGATTTAATAGATATGCTTAAGGATTATAAGAGAGAGTGGGAAAGCAAGGAATATCATAATTATCATTATATTCGGGAAGAGGATCGCCCAGTTACGTTATAAGTTATGAATATATTAGGTTTGAAAAAAAATTGTTTTTTTGTTGGACGGGCTGCTACGGCAATATTTTTAATTTTAAAATCAGAGAATATGGAAAATAAGAAAATATTGTACCCAGCCAATATTTGTTATGCGACGATTTATCCAGCATTATATGCAGGATGTTCCCCTGTTTTTTGTGATGTTAGCAAGGAGGATGGGAATGTTACATTTAAAGAGATTTGCGCATATATTGATCAAGTGTCTGCAATTGTAATACCGCATATGTACGGAAACCCAGTAAGAGATATAGAAAAAATTCGTACACTTTGTGAAGAAAAAGGCGTATTATTTATTGAAGATTGTGCCTCTGCGATGGGAGCCATTTTACCAGAGGGAATATGTGGTTCTTTTGGGGATTATTCAATATTTAGCACAGGATATTCTAAAACAATAGATATTGGAAATGGTGGTTTTTTGTTAACAGATCGTTCTATATGCAAAATGCAAAGTATTTATGAACAATTACCGGTCTGGAATCAGCAGATTGAAGAAAATGAATCGTTCTTTTCCAAATTGTATCGATTGATTCGTAATAACTGGAATCAAAATCTTGACCAATATATATGGGAGGGACTTAAATACAATTTAAAAGATGTTTTTTTGTATCAATATCCCCAAATTGATATTAAAATTCAAACAGCTATTTCGGGATTAGAGAAAACAGTAGATCAACGAAGAAGAGAAAAGGAATTGTATCAGGCTCTTATTCACGAGACAAAAGATATTAAAATATATAAATTCCATGATGGTGCTGTGCCATGGAGATTTAATTTATTTGTTTCGCAAGACAAGAAACATAAGATTATTGATATCTTGTTGAAACAGAAAGTACCAGTAAGTGATTGGTATCCAGATGTGACACCAATATTCGGAAATCATAGATTTTATAAAAATGCAAAAACAATGGAAAAGCAGATTATTAATTTCCCATTGTTAATAGAAGATGTGGAAATTCAAAGGATTTGTGATTGTATAAATCAGTTTGCGAATAGAGAAAAGAGATAAACAGATGAAAAAATTAGCGATTATAGGAGCATCCTACCTCCAGGAACCATTAATTGAACGGGCAAAAGAATTAGGATATGAGACGCATGTATTTGCATGGGCGGCCAACGATGTTGGCGAAAAAAGTGCAGATTCCTTTTATCCAATCAGCATCGTAGAAAAAGATGAGATATTGAACACCTGTAGAAACATTGGAATCTGCGGTATATGTACGATTGCATCGGATCTTGCTGCGGTTACAGTGAATTATGTGGCGAATAAAATGGGACTTCCGGGAAACACGGAAGAAGCATCTTTGTTAGCGAGCAATAAATATTATATGCGGAAAGCATTTTTTGAGGGGAATTGTCCATCCCCGAAAAGCATCCGGGTGTCAGGAATGGAAGATTTGAAAGATGTACAACTCACATATCCGGTGATTGTAAAACCATTGGATCGTTCCGGAAGCCGGGGAATAACGAAACTGCAGAGCTCAGATGGTCTGGAGCAGGCAATCACAGATGCAAAGGATCAAGGGTTTGAGAAATACGCATTGGTGGAGGAATTTGCAACCGGGGATGAGTACAGTGTAGAATGTATTTCTTATCATGGAGAGCATCATTTTTTGGCAATGACAAAGAAATATACTACAGGTGCACCACATTTTATCGAGACCGGACATATCGAGCCATCGGGCGTGTCAGATGCAGTGTTGGAACAGGTAAAAGAAGTTGTATTTCATGCACTTGATACATTGAAGATCACAGACAGTGCATCTCATACGGAGTTGAAGATATCAAAGGATGGCGATATAAAGCTGATTGAGATAGGCGGACGTATGGGCGGCGATTACATAGGTAGTGATCTGGTACGTATATCAACAGGGGTAGATTTTGTACGGGCAGTGATTCAGGTGGCTGTAGGAGAGGCGCCTGATTTAAGTATTGTTCAACAACCAGAGATTGCAGCGGTGCGGTTTGTACTGAATCACGAAGATAAAGATATTTTGGAAAAACTGGAGAAAGCGCATCCGGAATATATTGTATTGAAGGATATCCATGAGGGGGATGCGCGGGTAACAGATAGTTCAACAAGAATGGGAGTATGTCTGATGCATGCCAAGTCGGTGGAAGATTTGATGCCATATCTTCCAATACAGATGGAGGAGTAACATATGCAAAAGAATAAAGCAAAAACATTTATACTGTTGCATTTGATGTTAATGGTATATTCTCTGTCCGGTGTCTGTAGTAAAATGGCATCAAAACAAAAATTTCTTAGTTTTAAATTCTGTCTTTTTTATGGCTGTATTATTTTGCTTTTGGGGTTCTATGCAATTGCATGGCAGCAGATTATTAAGCACTTGGCACTTACAACTGCATTTGCCAATAAAGCTGTAACGATTGTGTGGGGAATCATATGGGGAATGATATTTTTTCAGGAAAAGGTGTCTGTGAACCAGATTATAGGGGCAGTTATTGTAATTGTAGGCGTTGTATTATATGCGATTGCAGATGGTGAGACAAGACAGGAGGCTGGAGATGAATAGTGTAGTTATTAAATATTCGTGTATTCTTCTGTTTGGGGTATTTATTAGTGCAATCTCACAGGTAATGTTAAAAAAGGCTGCTCTGAAAAAATATGATTCTGTCATAAAAGAATATTTGAATCCGCTTGTAATCATAGCATATAGTATATTTGTTGTATCCACTTTCTTGTCAATATTGGCGTATAAGGGGATTCCTTTATCTATGGGACCGATCCTGGAGGCAACAAGTTACTTGTATGTAACTTTCTTTGGAGTAAAGATATTTGGCGAAAAAATGACAAAGAAAAAGTGGGTTGCATTAGGGTGTATATTGTTGGGAATAATAGTTTATTCTTTGTAAGCAAGGGATTGATGGTGTCTTTTGGAAAGGAGAATATAATGGCTGATATTTAGTTGTTATATAAATATGATTGATGGAAAATTTGAAAAGAATAGAATGGGTGGATTATTATAAGGCAATTGCTATTTTGCTGGTTGTTATAGGGCACGCTACAGGTAGGTTTAATGGTGTTATTTATCAGTTTCATGTAGCGGCATTTTTCTTTATATCGGGTTATTTATCAGGAATAGAAAAAAAATCATACGATCAGGTAATAGTTTTAAAATTTTTCAATTTACTGTTACCATATATTTTTTATTGTGTTTGTGGTGTTTCGCTTTTTGCAATTTTACAGCATTATAATGTGCTGAAGTTCATATCAGCATGGGGGACTATTCCATCATGGACTGAGAATATAAAACATATTTTTAGTGCGATGTATTGTGATTGGTTGGGAGCTACTTGGTTTTTAACATCTCTTTTTTTTGCATATATTTTATCAAAAATATGTTTATTGCTTGATAAAAATCGAGCGGGAGTTGTATATATTTTATCTGTGCTATTTTTATATAATATGGGATATTATTATCATAATATGGGGATAAACCCGGTTTATTTTGGTGGAATAGCACAATATTGTATTATTCAGCTTTATTTTTCGGCAGGGCATTTATATAGAAGATGGGGAGATAGAGTTAAGAAAGACAATAAAAAAATAATTCTGTTATTAATAGTAATTAATATAACACTATTTGCAATCTTTAAGAAAAAAGGATTGGTAATGGATTTGGCATCAACAAGCGTAAATACACCAATAAAAGATATGGTTATTGCAGGTAATGGCATTTGCTTTCTTATATGTATATCAAAATTACTAGAAAGGATAAGATTTGATAAAATAAAAGAAGGGATGAGATATATTGGGAAAAATACATTTGGTATTTTAATCTATCATTTTTTTGGATTTAAAATAGCATCGCTTATGCTAAGTGCGTTTGGTGTGTGTGGGTGGCAGGTTATATCTTTGCTGTGTCCACCGGCAGAGTTAGCTGATGTTTGGTGGCCATTATATTTAGTTATTTCGGTTGCTTTTTCAATGCTGATATGGCACTTAACTACAAAAATTCAAGTTATTAAATTTATGTCTGGACTTGATAATGACAGATATAAGAAAATATATAAAAAATATGAGGACATTATTCAATGAAGAAGAAAGAATTTTGGGTTTATTTTAGCATTTTGATAATCTTAATATTAATTGTTGTATCTAATATGATGATTCAGGGAATTACATGTAACGATGAAGTACAATTAAGATTAAATTCACAACATGGATTGTTATATTTTTTACGAAAACAGATAGTTGAGGAAGATATTTATCAAGGAAGAATACTAGGGGCTTTAGGAAATATTAAATTTATTTCTTTTATATCAACGAATGTATATGTTTTTCGCGCTATTGAAATGGCTATATTATTAATAGCTATTGGTTTATTCGGTGTATTTGTTTGTGAGATTTTTAAAAACAAAAAAATTGGCATTCTAAGTGCTATTTTAGCGTTGGTTTTTTTGCCAATTACTTTTGAGCATTCTGTACCGAATGCATTTGTAATTGTAGTTTGTCAGCCGCTTATTTTACTTTTGTTGTCATTGTTGTGTTATCTACGTTTTTTTAAAGTCGAGAAAAAGCGATACATTATATTTAGTTGTATATTGTTTTTTTGGGGATGTTGTTTATATGAGTTTGTGGTTACATACATTTTTCTGTTTTTTGTAATAGCGTTACTTAAACAAGATAAAAATGGATCCTACATTATGGTATTAAAAAAATGTGTTCCACATATTGTTACAGCTGTGGTTTACTTGAGTTGTTATTTTTTGCAAGGAAGAATTTTCCCGACGAAGTATGAGGGAACGTCAGTTAACATATTTAACATAACAGGTATTTTAAATGTATTAAAAATTGAATGGTTATCATCACTACCGGGATATTATTTATTTAACAAGAAGTATAAATATTTACATAATATATATTCTGCAAAGATAGATATGATGATGATAACTATAATAATTATATTTATTATTAGTTTAACGACAATACTTGTAAAATTACTTAATAATAATTCAATGCAAAAACGCAACATAAAAAGAAGCATTTTGATTGCTTTAACAGCTGTAGCATATACAATAATTCCAACTATACCAAATTCGATAACACCACTTTATCAGGAATGTGTTAGTGAAAATTATTTTACTTCAATACCGGTAAGTCTGTTTTTGTATTTAGCGATTATTTTTTTAATAACATGGGGAACTTGGAGTTTTACTGCAAAATTTCCAAACTTTTTTTTGTTTCCAATATGCATAATGACGATATTAGGTACGTGTGTTTATATAACAAATAAAGGAATCGCAGAGCAACAATTTAAAGATTATAATAGATTTGTTAGTATTGAAGAATTATTATCGACGAATTTTTGGGCAAATTATCCGGAATTGCAAATAGAGGCGCCTAGCCTTTTTGAAACAAGAGATAATTTAGCAATTGAAAGTGGACATTGGACGGATTATATTTCTTTATATAATGGTGGCAATATACAAATAGATTCAGATAATGACAACGCAAATTGCTTTATTCAGATGCAAGATAATAATTCATTTTATATGGTTTTAAACAATGCAAATTATTACATCACAAAAGACGATGATGAAGATATATTTTTGATTAAGAATTTAAACGGGGAAAGCCAAATAGCACATAAAAAAAATGGAATATGGAAGGATAAAGAATTTGTATTTTTCGAAATAGAAGTTGACTAGTATGTGAGAATTACAATCATAGTTAAGCTGACAGCTGATGACATTGTTCGTTTTTTGTTGATGTTCATATTGAATGATGTTAAGTAAATAAAGCATAATGTTCATGGCAATAACCTTTCTATGAGGATAATGGTTTGTGGTGAATTCATTATACTTCTTTTTATGGGGGGTATTGCTTTTTTATTGGTAAAATCACTTAAAATAAAAGATTTATAAAGAAAAAATGGAGTGTCTTTTGACACTACCGAGCACTGCTAGGGGATATTTTATGGAAAAATGTGTATATTGCGGAAAAATATTAGAGAAGAGAAGCAGAGAGCATATTATTCAGAATGCATTAGGTGGTTTGCTTATGTCAGAGAATATATGTTGTGATGAATGTAATAATCTCATTAGTAAAATTATTGGTGCACCATTTACAAAAATATTTAACCCGATAATTGCGAACTTAAAAAACATGATAAAGAGCAATAATACAAAGTCGTATCCGGTTTGTGAGGGGATTGCTTATTATGACAATCAAAAATATAATGTGAAAATAAAAAATAAAAAAGTGGTTAGTTGCCCTGAGATAAGTGAAAAAATGCATTGTAAAATTTCTGATTTAGACTTTGAAAGCATAGAGTATATTTTTTATATTGACAAAGCAATTTTTAAACAGGGAGTTGCTAAGATAGCATTTAATTATGCGTTAGAAAAAAACGTCAAGATTGATGTATTAATGGATGGATTAAAAATAAAGAAATGCAATGAAAAAATTCAAGATATTTCTTTTGATTATTATGTGGTGCCATTCATGGCAATGAATAGTATAGATAAGTATATTGAACTAGAAACAGAGCTTGAAGTGTATCATAATCTTATCTTGTTCTCACAGTGCAATCGGTTATGGTGTTATGTTGATCTGTTTAATACATTTCAATATTATGTATTGCTTTCTCAAAATTGGGATGAAAAAAAATCAATATTTGAATCGTATATGCAAGGTGTTCAGAAAAAAAATAGAGAAATATTTAAACAGGAAGTACTTTCAACGAAGGATATTCATACACTTGCGCTACAGTATAATGTAAAATCTGCTTATGATATGAAAAAATTATATAAAGATATAAATAATAAGATACTACAACAGCCGAATGAGTTAGACATGTCTAAAGTGATATTCAACAAGTTTGATGACGGATATGATGACTACTATATGAATATTAACAGTGAACAGCGAACGCAACAAAATGATGTGAGCATGATAATAGAACTAAAACTATATTTTAATGAAAATGGCTTAATTAAAGAAAATTTTCGTGAGGTAACATGTGATGAAAATAATGAAATTGTGTCATATCCGGAGTACATATATTTAAAATTAAAGGAAAAAGAAAAAGATCTTCAAGACTATACAATGAAAAAATTCAAACGTTTAAATGATTATTTAATGAGATGAATTTTCTGTGAACTCATCCTCTGTAAACCCACATTTCTGCGTGCTTTTTTCAAATGCTCCAAACATACGCTTTACAATGATATCCCTGGTATGATATGGTTTTTGTGTCGACAAGATTGAATGGAAGAACCATCACCCCAGGGCGATACAGGAGGAGTGTATGGCGAAGATGGAGAAGTATTTGGCCCGGATAGACAGGCTGAAGTTGATGGATGACGATTTCTTCTCAGAGGCATTGGATGGGAAGATTGAAGCGGTAGAATTTATTTTGCGGGTTGTGCTGGGACGGGATGATCTGCGAGTGATTGAGACGAAAGCACAGGTGGAGTACAAGAGTGCTACAAAACGGTCAATCCGGCTGGATATAAAGGCAGTAGACGGGACGAATAAACATTTTGATATTGAGATTCAGAGAGCGGATAGCGGAGCTGACGCGAAGAGAGCGAGATTTCATGGAAGTATGTTTGACCGGGAATTGCTGGAGAAAAATCAGGATTTTAAGGAATTGCCGGAATCGTTTATTATATTTATCACAGAAAATGATAAGTACGAGTGTGGCGTACCGGTATATCATATTGAACGGACGATCGAGGAAAGGGAACATGAGTTATTTGGAGATGGTTTACATATCCTATATGTAAATGGTGAATACCGGAATGCAGATACACCGATAGGTAGACTGATGCATGATTTCCATTGTACGAAATCTGAGGATATGTATAGTAAAGTGCTGGCAAAAGAGGTAAAATATTTAAAAGAGACGGAAGGAGGTCGAGGGCATATGTGTAGAATTCTGGAAGAAATGTGCGAAGAAGTTGAAAAGGAGACAGCGGAGAGAGTCAAGAAGGAAACAGCGGAGCAGGTGGCGAAAGAAATGGCGAAGTCTCTTTTGGCGCTGGGCAAATTCTCGTATGAAGACATTTCGAAAGGAACGGGGCTTCCGTTAGAGGTGGTCGAGGAACTGGCTATGCAGAAAACAGCATAGAGTATATTTCAAACATGATAGATTGGTTCCATTTTATCATTATGAGATGGCGGAAGAAGGTATTAATTGTATTTTGGAACTTGCAATAATCAAGCATATATGTACAATATAAATAAGTATTTAACGAAAAGGAGAAACTTAATTTATGAAGGGAATTATTTTAGCCGGAGGTTCCGGTACACGTTTATATCCATTGACCAGAGTAACATCGAAGCAGTTGCTCCCGATTTATGACAAGCCGATGATTTATTATCCGATGTCTGTACTTATGAATGCAGGCATTCGGGATATTCTGATTATTTCAACGCCGGCAGATACACCACGTTTTGAGGAGCTGCTGGGTGATGGACACCAGTTTGGTGTGAATCTGACTTATGCTGTGCAGCCATCACCAGATGGATTGGCGCAGGCATTTATCATTGGTGCAGATTTTATTGGTGACGATTCTGTGGCAATGGTATTGGGCGATAATATTTTTGCTGGACATGGTTTGAAGAAGCGCCTGAAGGCGGCTGTAGAGAATGCAGAGAGCGGAAAGGGTGCTACTGTATTTGGTTATTATGTAGATGATCCGGAGCGTTTTGGTATTGTGGAGTTTGATCCGGATGGAAAGGCAATTTCAATCGAGGAAAAGCCTGCAAAGCCGAAGAGCAATTACTGTGTAACTGGTCTTTACTTCTATGATAATCATGTTGTAGAGTATGCGAAGAATCTGAAGCCGTCTGCACGTGGAGAGCTGGAGATTACCGATTTGAACCGGATTTATCTGGAGAAGGGAAATCTGAATGTAGAATTGCTTGGACAGGGCTTCACATGGCTGGATACAGGTACACATGAGAGTCTGGTTGATGCAACGAACTTCGTAAAGACGATGGAGACGCATCAGCATCGTAAGATTGCATGTCTGGAAGAGATTGCATATCTGAATGGCTGGATCAGCAAGGAAGAAGTACTGGAAGTGTACGAGCTTTTGAAGAAGAATCAGTATGGACAGTATTTGAAAGATGTTTTGGATGGTAAATATCTGGACGTACTTAGATAACATAGCGATTGTAGATGGTAGAGCTGGTGTTATACCAGCTCTTTTTTTCGGTAGATTTTGTAACTTGACGCAATAGTAGTGAATTGTTAATATATTAGAAAGAAAAAACGGAATTTAGGAGTAGTACGATGGATAAAAAAGAAAAACGGGCATGTATTATAAGATGGATTGTGTCCGTATGCCTTATAGTGATAAGTGTTTTAATGTTTTTGTATATTTCTAAAAGCTATGCAAGGAATGTATTATTTCAAAAATCGCATAGCTTTGTTTGGGTTTCTATATTACTATTTTTGCCTTTTGTGTTGATGCATTGTAGAATGCATGGTCTGATTAAAGGAATCTGTTTAAAGTCAAAGATATTAAATGGATTGTATTTTCTTGGCATTCCGGCCGTTGCATTGTTAATAGAGGAGATAATTTGGAATGAAGCGCTGACACAGATGTCGATTAAAATTTTGGCACTTAATTATGTACTTGTATTGATTATAACATTATGTTTATGTTTGATTATTACGAAAGCATGGGTGTCTTATACGATAGTGCTGGTATTTCATTGGTTATATGGTTTGATAAATCATTATGTGTTGTTGTTTAAAGGCAGACCGCCGATTTATACTGACTTACTGGCAGTAAAAACAGCAACATCGGTCATGGGAAGTTATGTATACGAGTTAACAAATCGAATTATCTATGGAACATTATTATTACTATTTGTGCTGGTTTTTCTTCATATACTGACACCGGCAGATTGGAAGATATGTACAGAGAAGAAGTCTGTAAAGATAGTATTTCATGTTTTGCGGTTTGCTGTTTCTGCAGGATTAGTAATTACAGTTCTGAATATTAATATTGGTGAAAGAATGAATTTGAGCATTGATGCATGGAAGCCGACAGAGAGTATGCAATATAATGGTGCACCAATATCTATGTTGATTAGTATTGAAAATTCACATCCGAGTGAACCAGAGGGATATTCCAAAGAAGCGGTGTATGAGATTCTGGATGAGTATACAGTGGAAGATGGATCAAATGTAAATAACGAGGAGAAGCCACTTGTGATAGCAATCATGAATGAAACCTTCTCGGATCTAGGGGTACTTGGACCTCTGGAATCCGAAGATTATTTAAGTTATTGGGATTCCTTGGATTCTTATGTGATGCGTGGAAATGTTTATACTTCTGTTGTCGGTGGTGGAACATGCAATTCAGAGTTTGAGTTTCTAACTGGGGATACAATGGCAAATATAAGTTCTGCTGGCTATCCGTATCAGAATTATAATTTGGAATCAACGTTTAATATTGTAGAATATTTAAAGGATGTGCAAGGATATAATACGGTGGCGTTTCATCCATATCAGGCAAACAATTGGAATCGACCTGCGGTCTACCGAAACTTTGGATTTAACACATTTTTATCTATTGAGGATATGACAGAAGATGAGATCTCCTATGTTAGCTGGGGAGCATCTGATGCGTGCGATTATAATAAGGTGGAACAGATTGTAGAGGAAAATCAGGATCAGCCGTTGTTCTTATTTAATGTAACGATGCAGAATCATGGTGGATATGTTGCAAAGATTGAAGATGAATATCCGTTTATACAGGTAGAGGATAAATATGCAGGATACACAGATGTAGTAAAATACCTTACGCTGATTCGGGAGTCGGATCATGCGTTTGAGGATTTGATTGCATATCTGGAAGAATATGATAAACCAGTAGTTTTGTGCATGTTTGGAGATCATCAACCGGCATTAGATGAAGGGTTTATTCAGGATATCACATCTTCCTATTCTGGAGATAGTGAGATAGAGAAGGCAGAACAACGATATATTACGCCATATATGATTTGGAGTAATTATGATACAGGCGTGAAACAGGTGCAGAAGGATATGAGCTTAAATTATTTGGGCGCAAATTTGTTGGATGTAATGGGATATCGTACAACTTATACAAATTATCTTCTAAATCTTGAGAAAGAAATCCCAATTATGAATTTGGTAGGGTATCGTACAAAGGATGATGTATGGCATAGTTGGGATGAAGAAAATGCATTGGTCGATGACTACAAGAAAGTGCAGTATTATGAGATGCTGGGGAGAAAAAATAATGAATATTAGGAAGAAAATATTAGAATATTTTAAAGGTCATAAGTATGTGCAGCTTCCCATTATTGTAATTGTAATTGTGCTGATGATCTGTATAATTCCAAGATTGTTTGTGAAGAAACCAGTTATTACAAATATTACATCAGCGTCGGAGACCGATGTAGATGCGCATATTACAGATTCTTTGATCACGATTCATGGAGAAAATTTGCAGAATACATTTGCGATATACATTAATAATCAGTGGATTCCTCAATGTACGATTTTAGCCAAAGATGATACACATGTTGATGTTCGTATGCCGGATTCTTATTTTGGAGAAGATGAAGTTACCTGTGTTGTGCAAGTACAGGTAAAGGTGAACAGTGATTATTTTGCAAAATCAAATAAGCAAACGATTTATGTGAAGAGAAGGTAAAAAGTAACAGATATGAAAGAGTTGATTCCGATTGTGATTCCGGCATATGAACCAGATGAGCGGTTGATTATGTTGTTAGAAGAATTGAAGAAAAATGATATGAAGCCGGTTATAGTGGTGGACGATGGAAGCGGGGAACAATATGCGGATGTGTTTTTACAAGCAGAGAAGTTAGTGACCGAATATGGAGGAACGTTGCTAAAGCATACTGTGAATTGCGGAAAGGGACGGGCGTTGAAGACGGGATTTTCGTATATCTTGCAGCATATGCCAGCGGCGATTGGGTGTGTGACCGCTGATTCGGATGGACAACATACGGTTTCCTGTATTGAACGAGTGCAACAGGCTTTACAGAATAATCCGATGAATCTTATATTGGGAGTGAGAGATTTTGATAATGAAAATATTCCGTGGAAAAGCCAATTTGGAAATACCGTAACAGAAAAAGTTTTTGCTTATGTTGCAGGGATACATGTTACGGATACGCAAACTGGATTGCGGGGAATACCTAGAGCATTTATGGAATCTCTGTTGCAAGTAAAAGGTGAACGGTTTGAGTTTGAAACACAGATGTTATTGGAAAGTAGAAAGCAATTTCCGATTAAAGAAGTGAAGATTGAGACGATTTATGAATCCAAAGATAACCACCAGACGCATTTTCGACCATTGGTGGATTCGTGGAAGATTTATAGAATTTTAGGAAAGCAATTTTTTTGTTTCATAATTTCTTCGTTGTCGTCAAGCGTGATAGATATTGCTCTTTTTGCATTATTTTGTATGTTGTTCAAACAACGAATACCAGAAGCGTATGTGGCGGTGTCAACGGCAATAGCCAGGATAATATCGGCAACATATAATTATATTATTAATTATAAAATTGTTTTCGATAGTAGAAAACAGCATAGTATATCGGTTGGGAAATATATATTATTGGCAGTGTGTCAGATGGCATTAAGTGCTGGACTGGTAACGGGTGGAACACTTTTGTTATCATTTGTTCCGGAGGTTATTATAAAGATAATAATTGACACTGCTTTATTTTTTGTAAGTTATCATATACAACAGCGATATGTTTTTTGAGGAAGGAAAAAGTAAAACATGGAAATTGTGAAAAAAGGAGTACGGTATATAGTATATGCGTTGATTTTTGTCCAAGTTGGATTAGGAATTTACTGGATATTCCGTAATTTTATGAATATTCCATGTTTTGGAGATAGTACAGAGTATATAAAATTAAGTGAGTCTTTGCAAATAGACGAATATAGAACAATTCTTTATCCACTGATATTAAAAGTTGCAATTGCTATTCAAAATAGAATACATATTCCTTTTCAGGCATTGATATATATTGGACAGTTTGTGCTCAGTTTTGCGAGTATATATTATACTTGTTATGTTGTCCTTTCGGATGGTAAGGATTCGCCTAAATGTACAAAACTAATTATCTATACATTGGGCATTATAACGATTCCAATCATCAATTTTTTGAATTTCACAATATTGACAGATTCGTTGGCATTGTCATTTTTACTTGTGATTCTCGTTCAGATTATTAAAGTTTGGAAGTCAAACAAAGTGAGAGCGGGAGATGTAGTTTTACTTGCAATTGCTTTTTTATTAGAGGCGTTGATGCGGGCAGATAGAATTTATTCATGTACATTATTTCTGGTCGTTTACAGCTTGATACAGTTAGCAAAGCATGTGGATTGGAAGAGATTCGCTATCGTTGTAGCAGTTATTTTGTTGACGGCTGGAAGTGCATTTGGAATAAATCGTCAAACACAGACAAAGGGACTGTATAATCGGGTTGAGACAAACTTGGATTTTATATTATTGGATCGAGTTGTATGGCCGAATATGGCAGCTAATTATGATGATTTTAGTAGCGAAATAAAAGAAACAATATCTTTAGAAGAGGCTGTCAAATTTGATGAGCATAACAACAATGTAATGTATTATCTTGCACCTAAAGTGGAAGAACGGGTAGGAAAAGAATGTGCATCGCAGATGTATCGGGAGATGGCAAAGGTCGTATGGAAAAATGAACCAGGTAAGGTGATACTGGATACAGCAAAATGCTTCTTGGGATTTTTGTTTCCGCATACGAATGCGTATTTATCTTATCGGGGATGGACAGAAACAAATAATGGCTGGAATTTGCACTGTTGGTCTATGGTTACTCCTCAATTAAGTGATGGATATTTTCACTATTACACCTTTGTTTTTGGAATAGTTTTATTTGCCGTTGCGATTTTAGTGAGTATTATTCGTTTAACTGTATTAAAGGATGAAGGCTTTGCACATTATATAAAAGGTCTGGTGCCTTATTTTTCGATGGCGGTCTTAATCTGTGCATGGTTTTCTTTGGGCGATGGTGCACCGCCGAATGACCGGTATGTGACATTGTGTCATCTGGTATGGAATTTGTTTATTTATGGTACACTGGTGGATCTGCAGAATGTAAAAAAGTAGATAAGGGTTAAGCAAGAAAAAGAAAAGGAGAGAGTTGCATGAAAAGAGGAAAGAAACTATTCACGTATTTGCTTGTGCTCGTGATGCTGCTGGCAAATACTGTAACAGGAGTTGCCGCGGAGCTGGACGAGCCGTTGCAGGAGGCAACGCAGATTGTTCATGAGGATGGAAGCGGACTGCTGTCGGAGGGTGGTTTGCTGGAAGCAAGCGACGCGGTTGCGGACAGCAGTTATGACCATTCACATGATACAGCGATTGTGGCTGCGATGGAGAAGCTGCAGGATACCATAGATGTGACAGGCTATGGACTGACAAGAACCAATGTGGGAGATGTTATACACGGTATTTTGAACATGAATCCACAGTTGTTTTATGTATCGGGTGGATTTCGTTATTATCTGGATAACCAAAGTAATGTTACAAAATTGATCATTACATATAATTATACGAAGGCATAGATTACTTCTATGAAAGCGGAGATTGATGCAGAAGTTGCGAAGATGGAAGCTGCGATTGATACAACCGGGTTGAGTGATGTGGAGATTGCGCTTGCATATCATGATTACCTTGTGACAGATGTAACGTATGATTATGAGAATTATTTATCAAATTCTTTGTCGAGCGATGATTATAATATCTATGGCACACTTGTTAAGAAGAAGGCGGTTTGTCAGGGATATGCACTGACGTTCATGTATCTGATGAAACGCCAGAATATTGTCTGCGGTTATGTTTCAAGTGAGGCTGCAAATCATGCGTGGAATGCCGTATATCTGAACAATCAGTGGTATCACATGGATGCCACATGGGATGATCCGACATGGGACAATCTCGGAAGAGTGAAGCATACGTATTTTATGATTTCGGATGCAACCTTGTTATCTTTGGATAGCGATCGGACGGATTATGTAACGAGTGTTCCGTATGGCTATACCTATACCAAAGCAACTGACAGCCGCTATGAGAGTGGATTCTGGAGTGGTGTGCAGACATATATGTATCCATACAATGGAAACTGGTATTATCTGGATGGCGCATATGTGGCAGCTGATCGTAGCGCGAAATATCAGATTTCCAAGTATAATTATGCAAGCCAGACAACTACCTGTTTATATGGACCGGCATACGCGAAATGGACAACTGCAGACAATGGCGTGTGGACGGCTTATTTCGGACGTATGGCAGCACGAAATGGTGTGATTTATTTCTCAACACCGACAACGATTGAACAGTATAGCATCTCAACTGGAACGACGAAAACGATATTCACATTGCCATCAGGCACTGTAAAGGGAACCTATATATATGGACTTGGATTTATAGATGGAGATTTATGTTATGTTACTGCGGATACTGCGAATTATAAGGGGCAGGAAACTTATAATAAAGTAAGCCTTTGCACTTCTCATGTATATGGAGCGGTGCAGACAATCAATCCAACGTATGAGCAGGCGGGAAAGAAATATCATGTTTGTAAAACATGTGGATATAGTGAAGACATAGAAAATCTCCCGAAACTGGTTAAGGTGTCGACAATTACGATTGTAGGTGGCAAGAAAACCATGACGGTGGGAGAGTCATATACGGTTGAGGATTTGCGAGTGGTACCGGATAACGCTGCCAACAAGGCGGTAGCCTGGACTTCATCCAATCCAAGTGTTGCATCCATAGATACGAATGGAACAGTGACAGCAAAGGCGGCAGGTACAGCGACAATCACAGCAACGGCAAAGGATGGGCAGGGAGCCAAGGATTCTTTTGTTATGACAGTGAAGAAGGCCGATTCTTCAGAAACACCGGATCCGGATCCAAATCCGAATCCAGATCCGAATCCAGATCCGACACCAAACCCAGATCCAACGCCAACGCCGAACCCAACACCAACACCAGATCCAACACCAGATCCAACACCAAGTCAGCCGGTTACACCAGCTGTAACCGTGCGGTATACAACCCATGTGCAGACGTTTGGCTGGCAGGGAAATGAGAATGATGCAAAGACATGGTTTACAAATGGTGCGATGGCAGGAACGAGCGGAAAAGCGAAGCGCCTGGAAGGTATCAAGATTCGTGTGACGGGCAATGATAATCTGGGAATCCAGTATACAACACATTGTCAGAGCTATGGCTGGCTGCCGTGGTCTGCCAATGGCGAGATGAATGGAACAGAGGGCGAGGCAAAACGTCTCGAAGCAATCAAGATTCAGCTGACAGGTTCGGATGCAGGCAAATACGATGTATATTATCGCGTGCATGCGCAAAGCTACGGTTGGCTCGGCTGGGTGAAGAATGGCGCACCATCAGGAACAGCCGGTTATGCAAAACGTCTGGAGGGAATCCAGATTGTGGTTGTAAAGAAAGGTGCTTCCTTCAATACGAGAATGGGAAATATCAATTCCGCATATGCGCTTGGCTATTATGCGAAGGCGGGTACGTCTCCGGTTGTAAATGCAAAGAATACATCCAATGCCGATCCGCAGATTGCAGGTGAAGCACAGACAAACGTGACCTACCGTACCCATGTGCAGAGCTACGGCTGGCAGGCATGGAAGTACAATGGTCAGATGAGTGGTACAAGTGGTCAGGCAAAGCGGCTGGAGGGTATCAATATCCGTCTTTCTAACCAGCAGTACAGCGGAGACATCGTGTATACAACACATGTACAGAGCTATGGCTGGCAAGGAAATGAGAATAATCAGTCAACGTGGCGGAAGAATGGCGTGATGAGTGGTACGAGTGGCGAGGCAAAACGTCTCGAAGCAATCCGGATCAATTTGACCGGTGAGATGGCAAAGCATTATGACATTTACTATCGTGTGCATGCACAGTCATTTGGCTGGCTTGATTGGGCGAAGAATGGTGCACCATCCGGTACAGCCGGTTATGCAAAGCGTCTGGAAGGCATTCAGATCATTTTAGTTCCAAAGGGACAGCCGGCGCCGGCGAAAAATTACGGTGGCATTACTTCGGTTCGCGCATCGTATATTGCAAAATAAACATACATAAGATCCCCTCAGCATACATTTTGCTGAGGGGATTTTTTGCGTTGGAGGAGCGATGGATAGCCTGTATGGTTCGGCGTGTGGCGCCTATATATATGATGAGGATGTGCTTGATTTCCTTGTGAAATACGACAACAATCTGGCGGGGGAGATGCAGATCCTACAGCCGGACTGCAGAACGATCATTAACAGTCAGTTCCTTGTGGCGTATCGTAGTGTCTATGATGCGGCTGGAGCAGCACTCTCGGCAGATACACTGTTTCGGTTAGGTTATGACCGGATACCGAAATGCTTTGGACTGATGGATACCTCGGCATTGCAGGGGATTGGTATTGGCGCAGTTCAGACGGTGCCAGGACTTTCTTTGTCAGGAAAGGATGTGTTGGTTGGGTTTATTGATACAGGTATCGACTTTGCGAATCCACTGTTCCGCAGAGCCGACGGTACATGCCGGGTGACGGCAATCTGGGATCAGACACAGACGGCATATGAAGCGGGTGAACCCAATATGTCTGTACAGAGCGGGGAGATCGATACGCGTCCCATCTTTGGATATGGCAGGGAGTATCCGCAGGAGTTGTTGAATCTGGCGATACAGACGGAACAGCCGTATCAGATTGTACCAAGCCGGGATACGGACGGGCACGGTACGTTTCTGGCATCGGTGGCTGCCGGGAACACCTATCTGGATGGGGATGATATATTTTCCGGTGTGGCACCGAAGTCGGATATTATCATGGTGAAATTAAAGCAGGCAAAGCAGCGTCTGCGAGATTTCTTCCTGATTCCAGATGGCGTTCCATGTTATTCGGAGGCGGATATCATACTTGGCGTGAAATACCTGATTAACAAGGCGATGGAGCTGGGGAAACCGCTTGTAATCTGTCTGGGACTGGGGACGAATCAGGGTGATCACAATGGGAATCTGAATCTGGAGCTTTATCTGGATACGGTTGTGACACTGCCGGGAATCTGCGTGGTCGGAAGTGCTGGAAATGAGCTTGGTACAGGCGGGCATTTTGCAAGCCTGTCTACGATCAATCTGGGCAATCAGAACGGGATCTCACAGCCGCGGACACGGACGGTAAGAAATGAGATGGAGATCTATGTGGAAGATGAGAATCCGGGTTTTTGCACGGAGATCTGGGGGCGTGCGCCAAGTCTGTACCAGATAGCGGTATATTCCCCGACCGGGCAGCGGTTTGATCAGCTTTTTCCGAACCGTGACAGTTCTGGAATGATTACATATTTGTATGAGGGAACGACGTTGTATGCGGAAAGTGTAGTGGTCGAGAACAATTCGGGTGATCCGTTTATCCTGCTGCGGTTTGAGAAGCCTGCGACCGGTATCTGGCGGATTGAAGTGACAGAGAATTACAGCAGCTTTCCGGCAGGGTACGATGCATGGCTGCCGATCCGTCAATTTTTGGGCGGCAATACGCGGTTTTCACGGCCAGATCCAGAGGTGATCCTGTGTGCGCCTGCGAATGCGCGTGGGACGATAACTGTAGCTGGGTACAATCATCTGGATAATTCGTTGTATGTGGAATCCAGCCGTGGATATACCAGAAAAGGACGGATTCAGCCGGATTTTGCGGCGCCAGCCGTGCGTGTGGCGGGGCTGCTTGCGGGAGGCAGTGGGACGCGACCGCTGTTCGTGCGCCGGAGCGGTACGAGTGTCGGGGCTGCATTGACCGCCGGGGCGGCGGCACTTTTCTTCGAATGGGGCATCGTGCGTGGCAATTATTATGGGATGAATACCGAAGTGATCCGGCAGATTTTGATTCGTGGTGCGCGGACAGTTGTCGATATTGCATATCCAAATCCTGCGTGGGGATGGGGTGTGCTGGATATATCACGTGCTTTTGAGGCCCTGCGCGGCTAAGCAGACCGGATAACAGGATAGTTGGATGGATATCATGCTGATACTGGACAAATAGAGAAAAAAAGGGTATCATAAGGGAAATATGTCGTACGATTCAAATTTGAAAACAGGAGTTGTATAGATTATGATATGTAAACATTGTAAAGCGGAAAATGAAGATGGTGCATTGTTTTGCAGCAACTGTGGAAAACCGCTGGAAGATGAAGAATATGACCGCGAGAAAATGCGGGGGAATACGAAGCTGTATATCGGAATATCTATCGCGCTTATGATATTTCTGGCAAGTGGTCTGGTGTTTGGATTCTTCTATTTCAGTAACAAAGTACAGAAAGCCAACGATGAGCGAAATACAATTGCTTCAGAAAGCGATGTGGCAGCCAATTATTTCCGGTCACAGATCCGGGAGCAGGAGGATGCAATTACAGAGCTGCAGTCCCAGATTGATCTTCTGAAAGCGTCGATTTCGGATTATCAGAATAAGGAAGAAGACTATAAGAAGCAGATTACCGCGCTTGAGGATAAGGAAGAAGCCATGGATGGTCTGGCAAGCTTCACGGATGCAGTGCCATCGCAGGGCTATGAGGATATGTTTGTCAGTGATACATTTCTGAAGTTCGCGTCAAACGTGATGGAGACAACGGAGAAAGGTGCAGAGACAACCGAGGCACAGACGCCACAGGAAGCCGTACTGCGTGTATGTATTTCCGGTGATATTGAGGTAAGTGTGGAGTCCTCGGATGAGGATGTTGCGAGCTTCGCATGGGATACTTCTCCAGTCGGACCGTCGGTAGCGAGACTGCGTGTGATCCCGGGCAAGAAGGGAACGGCAATCTTGACATTCACAAACAACTTAAATGACGAGCAGATTAAGGTTTACGTCTATGTACAGTAACAAACATCCATATAGGAATTATAGAATAAATAAGAAAAGCACAGTTCAACTTTGAACTGTGCTTTCCTTATTTGTTCGATTCCTGATTGCCAATTATACTGTTGGAGCCTTGTAGTTGTCGGAGATTGTTCCGAACTCCTTGTACTCCTGAATTCTTGACTGGATACGCTCAGACTGATCCAACAGGCTGCTGATAGAAGCATTGTGGTTCAGGTGATCGATCAGAGTTGCAATATACTTGCTCAGGTCGGCAGACTCATACCAGTCATGGTTGAAGAGCTCTGGATCCTGATAAGTCAGGTTTGTTGTGATAACCTTCTCGATGGTACCCTCTGCCTTTGCCTGGTCGAAGATGTCCAGACCAGCAGTAAACAGACCGAACGTTGCAAGACAGTACACACGTCTTGCCTTACGAGCCTTTAACTGACGGGCAACATCCAACATACTCTCACCGGAAGCAATCATATCGTCGATGATGATAACATCCTTGCCCTCGACACTGTCACCAAGGAACTCATGTGCAACGATTGGGTTCTTGCCATTTACGATCGTTGTGTAATCACGTCTCTTATAGAACATACCAACATCAACACCCAAGTGGTTTGCGAAGTAGATCGCACGGTTCATGGCACCTTCATCCGGGCTGATTACCATCATGTGATCGCTGTCCAAAGTCAGATCCGGTGTTGTGCGGAGCAGTGTCTTGATGAACTGATAGGTTGGCATGATATTTTCAAAACCGCTGTAAGGAATCGCGTTCTGGACACGAGGATCGTGAGCATCAAATGTAATGATATTGTCAACGCCAAGTCCGACTAACTCCTGCAATGCGATTGCACAGTCCAGAGACTCACGGCTGCTGCGCTTATGCTGACGGCTCTCGTACATGAAAGGCATGATAACGGTGATACGGTTTGCCTTGCCTGCCATGGCAGCGATAACACGCTTCATATCGGAATAGTGATCGTCTGGGGACATCATATTTGTCTTACCACAGATCTTGTACTCGATGCTATGGTTTACAACATCAACCATGATGTAAACATCAGTACCACGTACGGAATCCTGTAAAGTACCCTTTGCTTCACCGGAACCAAAACGTGGACAGGATGATTTCAGGATATAGGAATCTCTCTCATAGCCTGCAAATGTGATGTTGTCCTTGTGCTCGTTGTGACGTTCTGCTCTCCAGCGTGCAAGGTAGCTATCCACTTTTTCACCGAGGGCTTTGCAGCTCTCCAAAGGGATGATTCCGAGCTTTCCAACTGGAACTGTAATAAGATGACTTGAATCTGGCATGATTTTTTCCTCCATTGTGTGATTACAGCTTAGAACCCTGTATCATTTCTTTTTTTCTTTTTTGATACCTTATGTTTTCACCGTACAGTTGAAGTACAGTGTAACGTTCAATGATGCGGGACATGATACGTTCGGAATACCGCTCCTGTAATTCCTTCATGGAAAGATTGGTCGAGATGACCGTCGATTTTCCGGTAAGTCCCCTCTGGTTGATAACTTCAAAAAGCTTGGAGCAGACAAAGGCATTGGTTGTCTCTGTGCCCAGATCATCGATTACCAACAATTCGCTATTATAAATATATTTGTATAATTCTTCAAGTTCTAATTTTTTATTCATAAGATATTGTCCGAAAACCTGTTCAAACAGATCGTTTGCGGACAGATAGAGAACGGTGTGCCCTTCGTCCAGTAACGCTTTCGCGATACAGTTCGTGAGAAAAGTCTTTCCGAGACCGGTTTCTCCATATAATAACAGGTTTCCGCGTTCGGTATCCTGTGTCGCAAATGTATTCACGAAACGGTGGACAAGATGCAGCACATTTTTGGCATTGTCATATGGACTGACAGACCAGTTCCGGTTCTCCGGAATCGTGTGACTGTAATAGTCCAGATCAAATGTATCGAAGTTCTCGGAATCCAGAACCTGTGTCATGTTGGACTGGCGATATAAGGCATCCACAATCCGGCGTTCAAAGCATGCACAGACCTTGCCGTCCACATAGGCGAGATCCTTGCAGACCGGACAATCATAGATTGGTTCCAGATACGTGGCAGGGTAGCCGTGTGTCAGGAGCAGTTCCTGTATCCGCGCAGAATTGCTGCGGTTCTGATTGGAGATCTCCTGTGTGTCAGCTGCCTGTCCGAGTGCTTTTTTCTTCGCGAGCGCGATATAGGAAAGCTTGTTTTCGGATTGCAACTGTTTGATCTCTGGAATCTTCGCATAGATTTCTTCCTGCCGTTCCTGCAGGCGCCGTTTGTTGCGCAGGCGAACCTGTTCGTAATCATGCAGGATATTTTCTTTTTTCAGCAACTCAAAATTCATTGACCGTTTACCTCTTTGTGGAACAGCTGCTCCATCTCATCAAGCTCGGAGCTCATGCTGCTCTGTGTAAAGTTTGTAAATGCATTTCCGCTTTTCTTCGTGGTAGCAGAGGCTTTCTGGTTCTTGGCTGTCTCGGCGTGGGCGAGATCTTCCTGCTTGATGCCGGCAAAATCTGTCACCCCTGCGTTATGCCATGCGGTCAGAATCCCATTTACATATTTGATCGTAGGATTCTGTGTATGTAAAACTGCACGCTTGCAGGCTTCCTCTACGATATCCTCACCGAAGCCGTAGTCCTTTGTCCATGTCTTAAAGAATTCCTGCTCGATCGTTGTCGGTGCCCCGCGCTTAATGCCAAGCGTCTTGTAGAAGACACGGCAGACACCGCTCATAAGGGCGTATTGTTCCTTGGCCTGTGCCTTTGTCTGAATGCCGTCCTGATACCAGCCGATGGCGGTTGCTTCTAAGTAACGGCAGTTTTTCTTCTTCATTGTGGTACAATATTCGATCAGATACTCGAATAAGTCGACACTGAATCCAAGCGTATCATATATGTACATCAATGACTGCGTATCCGACTGTGAAATCGGCTTCTCAAATAAAGTCTCTACTTGATATAATATATCTTCCCAGTCCTGATCACGCAAGAGTTTATCGATATCTTTCTGTGTAAATTTCGGCTTTTGTGGTGCGGAAAGTTCCATCGCAGGTGTTGTGATCGGTACAATCTTGTTGGAAGCCTTCTCTGAGCGCTCCGCTGTGTCTGCTTTTTCCACATGTGCAGATGTATCATCGGAACGAAGCAGGGAAAATGCATCCGATTCTGTGGATAACTCCATTTCCGGTGCCTTCAGTGGCAGAACCACAATCCCGGTTGGCTGTCCCTTTCCGTCAAAGGTCAGACGCAGTGCATCCTTTGTCACCCAATACTTGATGGCACGGCAGATATCTTTTTCTGTGAGATTAAAATGATCCGCAATCTCGGCAACCGAGATCTGCTGTTTGCTGTTCAGCAACCGGATCAGATACAGATACACCTTTACAAACTCCCCGTTTGCATCTGTCATATAATAGTCGATAAAAAAGTTCGAGATGGAAGAATAAGTCTCGCTATTTTCAGTTGAAATCGTAATTGTCTTCATAGTTTTTTGAACCTTCCCTTCATCGCTTCGCTTAGAAGCATTTCAAATTATAGCATGAAGAAAATTAAATTCAAGCGAACATCTTTTCGGTCGGAGCGTTTACGAAAATTGTGGAAAATGTGGATAATGTGGACAATCAGTTACCATAAAAAATAAGGGTGTGGAATCAAGCCGTTTGCAGACGATTTATGTTACAATTATGTTAACTAAAAATGAAAAGACCTGTTTGGTAATTTTCCCCAAACAGGTCTGTGGATAATGTGGATAACTATTTTTTTAACAGTGTATTTCCGATAGAATCAACATTTCCGGCGCCCATAGTTATCAACAGGTCATTTTTTTTGCAATTTTTTTTCACATACTCGGTGATGCTGTCGAAGTCGCCAAGGTAGATGGCATGACCACCGTTGGCGTTGATCTTGTCACAGACATCCTTCGAGGAAACAAGTCCGGTATCCTGCTCTCTTGCGGCGTAAATATCTGCCAGAAGCACGTGATCGCAGGTTGCAAGTGCCTGTCCAAATTCGTCCAGAAGCGCCTTGGTACGGGAGTATGTATGAGGCTGGAAGATGCACCACAGTTCGTTGTGTGGTGTGTTCTTGGCAGCCGCCAAGGTTGCAGCAATCTCGGTTGGGTGATGCGCATAATCGTCGACGATTTTGACACCATTTTCTGTGACGCCCTTGTGCTCGAACCGTCGGTGGGCGCTGGAACAGCGCGCCAGACCAGCAATCGTGTATTTGCGGTCAATGCCGAGGAAATCTGCGACTGCGATAACAGACAGAGAGTTCATGACATTGTGGATACCGGTTGCATGCAGTTTGATCTGATCCTGCTTCTCGCCTTTGACAACGAGTGTGTAGGTTGGGTGACCTTCTTCGTCGAAGGTAATATCAGTTGCACTGTAATCATTTCCGGCATTCATACCGAAGGTAATGATGTTGCAGTGCAGATCTTTTGTCACATGTTCGTAATATTTCATATCGCCATTGACGACGAGCAGTCCGTCGTCAGGAAGAATCTCTGCGAATGTCTTGAAGGAATCTGCGATCTCCTCGATGCCGCTGAAGAAATCGAGATGATCCGCGTCCACATTCAGGATGATACTGATATATGGATGGAATGCGTGATAGCTGTTTGTGTATTCACAGGCCTCTGTAACGAAATAATCGGAGTGTCCCACGCGGATATTGCCGCCGATCGCATCCAACATACCACCGATGGAGATGGTTGGATCGGTCTGCGCCTCCAGCAATACATAGGAGAGCATGGAGGTTGTTGTTGTCTTGCCGTGCGTTCCGCTGACTGCAACGCCGTATTTGTAGTTCAGCATGATCTGACCGAGGAGCTGTGCCCGTGTCAGCATCGGAATATTTCTGCGTTTCACTTCTACAAATTCCGGATTGTCCGCATGAATGGCTGCGGTATATACGACAAGATCAATATCATCGGAGATATTTTCTGCTTTCTGTCCTATGAAAATGCGGGCGCCCAGATTCTTCAGAATCTCTGTGATCTCAGATTCCTTCATATCGGAACCGGATACGGTAAAGCCCTCCTGCAATAAAATCTCGGCAAGTCCGCTCATGCTGATACCGCCGATACCCATGAAATATACATGGATCGGTTTTTCAAAATCTACTTTATACATGGTAATAATCTGCCTTCCTTAATCTCTGTTTGTGATGTATTTGGATCGCATGCGTGTCATGCGAAGCCATATTTATTCCATATTATAGCACGATTGATTGACATTACAACAAATTTACGAAATTTATATGCAATGCCAATTGACTTCATGCGGCATTTATGACATTATATATTTTAGTAGTTTTTTATTAAAATTACGACCTATAAGAGAGGATTTATATTAGGAGGAACAGCATGAAAGTATGTGAAATGTGTGGAGCACAGAATGATGATGTCTTCACAAAATGCTCAGTTTGTGGCGCAGATCTGCCATCTATGAACAGCCAGGATGGCGATGATGAGAAGACCGTTCTGATCGATCCGGATCAGGCACCAGCACAGCCGTCAGGTCTGTCATTAAAGACAGATACAAGTACGTATGGACAGGCAGATGCAGGACAGACAAACCCACAGCCAGCAGCACCACAGTTTGGCGGCATGGGACAGCCACAGATGAATGGTATGGGACAGCCACAGATGAATGGTATGGGACAGCCACAGATGAACGGCATGGGACAGCCGGGCATGAACGGAATGCCACAGCAGGGTATGCCGGGACAGGCACCATATGGACAGCCAGGATTTGGTGGTCCGACACCAGCGCAGCCGGCAAAGCCAAAGAAAGGTCTGATCATTGGTATTATTGCAGCAGCCGTTGTTGTATTGGCAGTTGCATTTGTTCTGATCTTCAAGGGCGGATTCGGAGCAAAGGGAGGAGCATCTTCCCCAGAAGCAGTTGCACAGCAGTTTATCGAGGCGATGAATGATCAGGATGTAGATAAGATGGCAGCACTTTGTCCACCATTCCTTGATCCAGGACAGGAAGATATTGAGGATATGCTTGATTCTTATTCTGGATATGATGTAACTTTCAAGTATGAGGGCGTTGAGAGCAAAGAGATGTATGACAGCGATGATCTGGATGATCTTGAAGAGGATATCAGTGATTATGCAGACAAAACGATCAAGCTGCAGGACGCTTGTGATCTGGAGTTCTCTTTCAACGTAGCAGTGACAATGAGTGGCGAGACTTACGATCAGTCAAGCACATATCCAATCACATGTATCAAGTACAAGGGAAACTGGTATCTCTATGAGTAAGAAGACACAGACGATTCTGACAATCTGTGTAGATATAAGTATGCTGGCAGTCATTGTGACTGCCAGCTATTTGTTACTCACGGGGAAATTGCAGGGGAACTGGATTCATGTAGCGCAGATCGCAATTATCGCTGCGATTCCGACGCTCTTCTTTGTAAGCTTCTTGAATTTCGGTATGCAGAAATACGAGAAGATGCGCCCGGAGGATGCGTGGGAAGATGAGCAAGATGAAACAGAAGAACAGGATGAAAATAAAAATGCACCGCAATCATAATAACTGCGGTGCATTTTTTATTGCTGATCGAATGTAATGCTGTCTGCCCATTGCAACATGGACTTTTCTAAAGAGTCGTACGAACGGTGCTTGCACACGAATTCACAGATCCAGTAATTGTTCCCTTCCTTCAGCATGCAGTGCAGATAGGTGTATTTGGCACCGGATACGGTCTGCGTGTTGCTGAAATAATAGTAGTTGTTCCGCTGTACCAGCTTATCAGTGGAAATGCCGTTCAGGCTGCAGATTTCCTTTGCGTAATCCTTCAGTCCTGCAATTTCGTAGCCCTGATATTCAAGGTCGGACGCATTTTCGGTTTTTACGGAAAATGATACATCGTCGCTGACGAAGTAGGCGTCAAAACCGGACATCTTACTTTCTTTGAAAGTATCGGTCAGGGTAATGGTCATCGTACCAACGGTGAAGTTTTTGGGATTGCCGCTGCATCCACATAGGAGACAAGCGGTAAGCACGATCAGGCACAGCCCTAAAGTTATTTTTTTTGATTTCGAACGCATAGTTAAACTCCTTTCCTAGTTGCCGTCGTCTTGCTGATGCTGTTTGGAGAGTCCTTCCTGTATAAATGCATCGATGTTACGTTCGGTTGATTTTAAAATGGCTGCCAGCCGTTCCTGTTCGGCGGCTTTTTCTTTTGCAGCTTCGATTTCGCGTTGCTTTTTTTCTTCATCCTCCGCAGCTTCCCGGTTGAGCCGGGCCATGATCTCGTTGGCACGGGCTAACACATCGTCGTCGACACCTGCCGGAATCTCTTCCGGATCTAATGCAGAATTGGTGCTGCTTATGTCTGGTTCTGCATTGACAGCCGGTGCGGATGCCGTTGGTTCGGCAGACATATGTGCTGCCTCCGAAACCAGATCGTCGATATTATGCTGGCTCTGACGGTTCGTGTCAAGCACGGCATCTGCAAGCGCCTGAGCATCGAGCGTTTCTGGCTGCGATGGTTTCGTTGGTGCCGCATATTTGACGTCCGGCTCTTTTTCTTCTGGCCACTCGCCGCTATGGATGAGTTTATAGACCGGCTTATATACGATACACCACCATTTGTAGACGGTTCGTTTTGCCCGGAATAGAAAGTTATCGTACATGTAAGCCTCCTATATATTTTGTGTATAAATGTATAATGCTATCACTATAATAGCATGATTTTATCTGGAATAAAAGTTAAAAATTTGTTAGTTTTTTATGAGAAAAATACTTTTGAAATATGGTTGTAAATCTTGACATAAGCGATTATACTAGGGGTGTATGTCAAAATGGGAGAAGATTTGGCAAATAAATATAAAACGAGGTAATAAGTGATGAGAAAGACAAAGATTGTTTGTACGCTGGGACCTGCAACGGATAACGAGGATGTACTGCGGAAGCTTATGCTTGCCGGAATGAATGTGGCAAGACTGAATTTTTCGCACGGTACACACGAAGAACAGAAGAAACGTATGGACATGGTCAAGAAGCTGCGTGCGGAGCTTGGACTTCCAATCGCAATTTTGCTCGACACAAAAGGACCTGAGATTCGTACCCGCGATTTTGAGGGTGGAAAGGCAGAGCTTAAGGCGGGTGATTTCTTCACACTGACAACGAGAGATCTTGTTGGTGACAGCACCATTACCTCTATCACATATAAGGATTTGTATAAGGATGTACAGATTGGTACTCATATTCTGATCGACGATGGTCTGATCGAGCTTCAGGTAACATCGATCAGTGGAGAGGATATTTTATGTACCGTTATTACCGGAGGCCCGGTTTCTAACCACAAGGGCATCAATGTGCCGGATGTGCATCTGAATATGCCGTACTTAAGCGAAGTAGATCAGAGCGATATCCTGTTTGGTATTGAGCAGGACGTAGATTTTATAGCGGCTTCTTTCGTTCGTTCAGCTAAGGACGTATTGGAAATCCGTGAGCTGTTAAATGCGAACGGTGGAAATAACATCAATATCATTTCCAAGATCGAGAATTCTGAAGGCGTTAACCACATCGACGATATCATTTATGTGTCCGATGGTATTATGGTAGCCCGTGGAGATATGGGTGTGGAGATTCCTTGCGAGGAAGTCCCAGTTATCCAGAAGATGATTATCAATAAGGTATATATGGCTGGTAAGCAGGTTATCACAGCGACACAGATGCTGGATTCCATGATCAAGAATCCGCGTCCGACACGTGCGGAGACAACGGATGTAGCCAATGCAATCTATGATGGTACAAGTGCGGTTATGCTGTCTGGCGAGAGTGCTGCCGGTAAATATCCGGTAGAGGCAGTTGAGATGATGGCAAAGATTGCAGAGCGTGCAGAGGCAGCCATTGATTATAAGAAGAATTTCTTCCACTATGAGCGTGCAGCAAACCAGAACGTGACAGATGCGGTCTGCCATGCAGCTTGTACAACAGCCATTGACTTAAATGCGGCAGCGGTTATCATCGTGACAAAGTCTGGTGTATCTGCAAGAAATATTTCGAAGTACAGACCAAGCTGCAACATCATTGCCGGTACGACAAGTGACAAGGCATATCGTCAGCTCAATATGTCATGGGGCGTAACTCCGGTACATCTCGAAGAGCAGAATGAGGTATTCACACTGTTTGATCATGCAGTGGCAGCAGGTAAGAAGCAGGGCTTGTTACAGCCGGGCGATAAGGTTGTTATCGGCGCAGGTGTACCACTTGGTATTTCCGGAAATACAAATATGTTGAAGGTTCAGGTCGTAGAGTAAGAGAGGGTTTATGAAAACACTGGTGATAATTCCAGCCTACAATGAGGCACCGAATATTGTGCATACGGTAGAAAGCTTAAAAGCAGCATGCCCGGACGTGGATTACGTAGTTGTAAATGATTGTTCTGGCGATGATACAGCAAAAATCTGTGAGGAGCATGGATATACATATCTGAATCTTCCGATCAATCTGGGGATTGGCGGAGGTATGCAGACTGGATATCGGTATGCAGCAGAAAATGGATATGATATTGCAATTCAGATGGATGGAGATGGACAGCACAATGCGGAATATATTCCTGATTTGATTGCCCTGATTGAAAAAGGAGAGGCGGATCTGGTTATTGGATCACGTTTTATCAATAAAGAAGGATTTCAGACATCGGGTATGCGCCGCGCAGGTATCAATATTCTGAATACAGTTCTCCGGTTGTGCGGACATGTCCGGGTAACAGATGCGACAAGTGGATTTCGCGCAGCGTCCAGGGGAGTCATTACGTTTTTTGCTCATAATTATGCACAGGATTATCCGGAACCGGAGTCAATCATTGCAGTGAATGCAAGTGGATTTAAGGTAAAGGAGGTTCCCGTAATCATGAATGAACGAACCGCAGGTGTGTCTTCGATTAGCCCGTGGAAGTCAGTATATTATATGATAAAGGTAACTCTGGCAATTGTGATTTACCGGATTGCAGGAAAAAAATGGAGGTAAACAGATAATGACAACTATATTTCGTATAATTTTGTTGATCGGCGTGCTGTTATACCTCGCGATTATACTGGTATTGATGCGGAAGGGACGGATGAGTTTAAAATATTCATTGATCTGGTTCCTGTCCGGTGTGATTTTGCTGATTTGCGCGATATTTCCACAGGTCATTCGGTTCTTTACACAGTTGATGGGTGTGTATTCTGAAGCAAATGCAGTATTCTTTATTGGGGTTTGCTTCCTGATTCTGATTGGGCTGTCATTGACGTCGATTGCGTCCGGACAATCAGAGCGAATCCGGACATTAGTGCAGACACAGGCAATTCTGGAAAAACGCGTGCGCGAATTGGAAAAGAAGATGGAGCAGATGGAGCATGAAACAGAAAAATAATTTTACGGCAAGGGATCATACATTTGTGATCTGTGCATACAAAGAAAGTAAATATCTGAAAAACTGTATCCGGTCCTTGGAGAACCAGACAGTGAAAAGCCACATTCTGATTGCAACATCAACAGGAAATGCGTATATTCGTGGTTTGGCAGAACAATATCATATTTCTTTATATGAAAATGATGCCCCATCCGGGATTGCAACGGATTGGAATTTTGCGTATCGGCAGGCACATACAAAATTAGTAACGATTGCACATCAGGATGATATTTATAATCCAAATTATCTGGAAGAGATGTTAGACGCATTGAATCGTGCAAACGATCCGATTCTTGCACATTCGGCATATTATGAGATCCGGGATGGAAAACCGGTGTATAAGAACCGGTTGTTGACGATTAAGAAGCTGTTGTTGCTTCCATTTACAACAAGGAAAACGTGGAATAGTATATTCCTGCGTCGACGATCTCTGTCGTTTGGATGTGGAATATGTTGTCCGTCCGTTACGTATGTGAAGGCAAGGTTGCCAGAAGAACCATTTACAGTTGGCTGTAAGGCAGATTTGGATTGGGAAGCGTGGGAAAGATATTCTAAGCTGCCAGGAGCTTTCTGCTATGTGAAGAAGCCGATTATGGGGCATCGTGTACATGAGGAATCAGAAACCTCGCATGTGATTGGAGAAAACAATGGACGAAGTCCAGAAGATTATGCTATGTATCGGAAATTCTGGCCGGAATGGATGGCGAAATTGCTGATGCATTTCTATCAAAAGGGACAGGATAGTAACCAGTTATAGGAAATTGTAAAAATTACTTGCTATCTGGGACAAAAAGGGGTACAATGTCAACAGTGATAATAATTATCAATAAAGAATGATATTATCAATACTGAATGAAGAGTAAGGAGGATATTACCATGGCATTTCAGATCAACGATGGATGCGTTATGTGTGGAGCATGTGCAGGCGCTTGTCCTGTAGGCGCAATCTCAGAAGGCGATGGCAAGTACGAAATCGACGCTTCTGCATGTATCTCATGTGGAGCATGTGCAGGAACTTGCCCAACAGGTGTTATCTCTGAGGAGTAATCGGTCAAATGATTACATATAGAAAAAGAGTCTTGATTGTCAATCAAGGCTCTTTTTCTTATGTCTTGATATTACAATATGGAAATTATTTTATGTGACCGATATCACCTTCCTTCGCTGCGCGCATATCATATCCGTATAGATATAAGAAGCTTCTGTGATAGTTTTATATTCCTTCGTATGATATGACACATCTGTAAATATAATTGGAATAAAGCTACAGGAAATACCTGTAAAGAAATAAGAATTGTAAATAACTATGCAAGATTTACCATACTATATTATTGGGAAAAATGCAAGTCTCTGGAATCGAATTTCCAGTAATATTTTGTGAAAATATTGAGAAATCGCTTTACATGTGGGAGTTTTGTGATAAACTAAGTAATACAAAAAATAATGTTTTTGTAAACACTTGCGAAGGAGTTGACGAGTATGAAGCTAGAACGATTAAGCGAGAATCAGATACGTTGCACACTTTATAAGTCAGACTTGGCAGATAAGGAACTTCATTTAACGGAATTAGCATATGGAACAGACAAAGCCAAAGAACTGTTCCGGGAACTGATGCAACAGGCATCCAGTGAATTAGGATTTGAAGTGGATAATGTTCCGCTTATGATAGAAGCAATACCTGTATCGCCAGAGTGTTTGATTCTGGTTATTACAAAAGTAGATGATCCGGAGGAACTGGATACAAGATTCTCCAGATTTACACGTCCATCGGATGTGGATGATTCCTATGAGGACGATGAGGAGGATGAAGATTCGGATGGTGGTCTTGGATTGGCAGATGAAGCCGATGGCGAATCCATTGTCGAGGACAATCCGGTGAATGGACTGCTGAAGGCAATCGGCGGATTGGCGGAAGACTTAAGTGGTCTGATGAGTGGTAAGGGCGTAAAGCCGGCACAGACGAATCCATCTGCATCGGATCGCAGAACAGAGATTCCGCAGGCGGTGGAACAGCCGGAAATCTTCCGTATCTATGCATTTAAGAATCTGGATCAGGTTATCTTGTCTGCAAAACTTGTAAAGGGTATCTATGACAGCGAGAATTCTTTGTATAAGAATCCGCGAGACAGTCGTTTTTATCTGTATATGACGAAGGATAAAAACACAGACAATGAGTTTGTGAAGACCTGTAACCTGTTGGGTGAATATAGTAACCGGGTACGTGCAACGTATGCTACACCAAGTCACATGCGTGAGCATTATAAACTGATTATTGATGCGAATGCATTGCAGACACTTGCGAAGCTGTAAAGAACAGTGAAACAAAAAAGATCATCGACGTTATTGTTGACGTCGATGATCTTTTTTGTGTATTATGCAGATATTTCTATCTGCATGATGTATGGAATTTATAATAGGTTAGTTCAAAGTTTTCTTCACAGCTGCAACAACTGCATCCTTTGTGATGCCGAAGTGCTCAAAGAGCTGATTGCCTGGTGCAGAAGCACCGAAGGACTTCATTCCGACGAACTCGCCGTTGATACCGATGTATTTGCCCCATCCAAACTCGGAGAGTGCTTCGACACCAACTCTGGCTGTGACGTTCTTTGGAAGTATTGCATCCTTGTACTCATCTGGCTGATCCTCAAACAGATCCATACATGGCATGCTGACAACGCGGACATCAATATTCTCGGCTGCAAGCTCTTTCTTTGCCTCGACAGCAAGGGAAACTTCCGAACCGGTTGCGATGATGATGGCATCTGGTGTATCCTTCGTAGAATCCTCTAAGATGTAACCGCCCTTTAATGCTTCCTGGCTGCTGCCATCTAACTGTGGCAGATTCTGTCTGGAGAGAACCAGCGCAGTAGGCGCATCCTTCTTATTTGTTGCGAAGTACCATGCGGCTGCACATTCCGTTGCATCTGCTGGACGGTATACATAGAAGTTCGGCATAGCGCGGAGCATAGCGAGCTGCTCAATTGGCTCGTGAGTTGGACCATCTTCACCGACGCCGATACTGTCGTGTGTCAGTACATAAGTAAGAGGAACACCCATCAGAGCGGAAAGTCTTGCCATTGGCTTTACATAATCGCTGAATACGAAGAATGTAGAGACGAATGGACGTAAACCTCCGTGCAGGGCAATACCATTTCCGATGGCTGCCATTGCGATTTCACGGATACCAAAGTGAATGTTCTTGCCAAGCGGATTCTCCTTGGAGAAGTCCCCGGCATCCTTCATGTTTGTCTTGGTTGATGGAGCAAGGTCTGCTGCACCACCAAACATATTAGGAACAACATTGTTGATAATATTCAAAAGCTTTCCGGATACATTTCTGGTTGCTTCCGGCTTGTCGAAAGAATTCCAGAACTCGTCCAAGTCATAGAGACATTTTGCGTTGTCGGTGTTGTGGTAGTTGTCCCACAGCTCTTTCATCTCCGGATATGTCTTGCAGTAGTCTGCGAATAATGCATTCCATGCATCCTCGACCGTTGCCTTCTCCTCAGCAAGCTTGGCGAAATGATCGTAGACATCCTGATCTAATACGAAAGGTCCGTTGTCTGCGATACCAAGGTTTGCACGAAGGGCTGCAACGTTTTCAACACCGAGTGGCTCGCCGTGTGCACTTGCCTTGCCTTCCTTGGCAGGACAGCCTGCACCGATCTTCGTCTTGATCTCAATCATGGAAGGTCTGCCTTTTTCTGCCTTGGCTGCTTCAATTGCCTTGCCGATGGCATCTAAGTCATTTCCGTCCTCAACAAGCTGTGTGTGGAAACCGAAGGACTCGAAACGCTGTCTTACATTCTCGCGGAATGCGATGTTCGTGTCACCTTCGATTGAAATATTGTTGGAATCATATAATACGATCAGCTTCTCCAGACCAAGTGTGCCTGCGAGTGAGAATGCTTCGTAGCTGATACCTTCCATCATACAGCCATCGCCACCAAGTACATAAGTATAGTGGTCAACAACTGGGAAGTTTTCTTTGTTGAAAGTTGCGGCAAGATGCTTTTCTGCCATTGCCATACCAACTGCCATTGCCATACCGGCGCCAAGTGGACCAGTGGTGGCTTCTACGCCAACCGTGTGACCATATTCCGGATGTCCCGGTGTCTTGGAACCAAGCTGACGGAAGTTTTTCATATCCTCAATTGTGATACCGTAACCGAAGAAGTGAAGCAGGGAATATAACAGGGCGGAGCCATGTCCACCGGACAGAATGAAACGGTCGCGGTTTTCCCATTTTGGATCTTTCGGATTGTGGTTCATGTGGTTTGCCCACAGCTCATATGCCATAGGAGCAGAACCAAGTGGAAGTCCCGGATGACCGGAGTTTGCCTTCTGGATGGCGTCTGCGGCAAGCACACGAATGGAATTTACGGATTTTGTGTCAATTGCACTACTCATGTTCAATGCTCTCCTCTAAATAAGTTTCTTGTATGATTAATTTCTGTTCGCACGTGCTAAGATCTTCATGATACGCAGGAACAGGTTTACAATATCCAAATACAACTCAGAAGCGGAATCAATCGCGTTATCTACGGTCTTTTCAATTGCGTTCGCCTTTGCCCAGTCGTAGCCGACATACAGGCAGAAGATTGCGACAACGACATAATCGATGATGCCAAGGCTTGCACCAACTAAAAGCATGATTGCTTCGACCACAACGGTGATAAGCAACGTGATACCAAGTGTTCTTCCCATGCTTAAAAAGAAATTCGGGTAGATGGAAGAAATAATCATCATCACAAGTGTTACAGCAGCTGTAATACCGAATGCGGTTGCGACTATCATGTTGTATCCGATCGCACTATACAAGGTTACGGATACGGCGATGACCATACCGATCGGGACAACCATCAGATTGTAGCCGATAAAACTCACAACCGGATTGTCGGATTTACGAACCATAAATGTACCAGCGATGGCGAGAATGAAGTAACCGATATAAAAAGCAATCGGATTCGTTAATACAAAGCTGACGATGGAATCGCCGAAGACGGCAGTCATGATCGCATTGATAATGAAGCCGTACAGCAGTACACCGCCGATGATCAGATTGTACATCTCGCTGGAAATGATCTTTGCGGATGAGCCATAGCCGGCATTGTAGCCGTTGTTATAGCCATTGTTGTAATCATATCCTGCATTGTTGTACTGATACTGGTTATTGTATTGATAGTTATACTGGTTGTTGTCCTGATAATTGTACTGGTTATTGTAATTATTATAACCGTTGTTGGAGCCATTATTATAACCATTGTTATAGCCGTTGTTATAATCATTGTTGTAGGACATAAGATTACCTCCTTTAAAATATGCTGCGGCAGGCGGTTTCCCACTTGCCGCGCATGTTATTTATGCATTTGCCTCTTTCTTAGCAAGGTATGCGTTGATGTCAGCGATGACTTCATCACAATTCATGCCATGAACCATGCATGCTTCTTCAAGGCTTTCCATAGCTGCGGAAGGACATCCGACACAGTGCATGCCGGCTGCCATAAGGATAGCGGCATTGCCTGGATCAACCTCGATAATCTCGTGAATTAACATAGATTTATCAATCTGTTTTGCCATAATATAAGACCTCCTTATTCTTCTGTTTCGCTCTTTTCGCAAAACACAACTAAGTATAACATATAATAAAGAAAAAATCTATGGTAAAATCCTTCTAATAATGGTATAGTATAAATAGCTATGCGAAGGAAAAGGTAGGACAAATGAAGGGAATTTTTCTGACGATGGAGGGACCGGATGGTTCCGGCAAGACAACGCAGATTTTGAAATTGAAAGAGCATTTGATGCAGCACGGCTATGACGAAGTTGTTGTGACGAGAGAGCCGGGTGGAACGGTGATCAGTGAAGCAGTTCGCGGGATTCTTCTGAACCGGGAATATGCGGAGATGGATGACCATACGGAGGCATTGCTTTATGCAGCGGCACGTGCACAGCTTGTGGCGCAGGTGATCAAACCGGCGCTGGACGCAGGAAAAGCGGTGATTAGTGACCGTTTCGTGGATTCCTCTGCCGTCTATCAGGGGATGGCACGCGGACTTGGCGTCGAGAAGATTTATGAGCTAAATGGATTCGCAATGCAGGGAATCTGGCCGGATCTGACGATTCATCTGGATCTACCGGCGGAAGTTGGACTTGCCCGTGCAAAATCCCGCGCAGAGTTAGACCGGATGGAGGCACAATCCACCGCTTTTCATGAGAAGGTGGCGCAGGGCTACCGTGATCTGGCGGCACTTGCCCCGGAGCGAATCGTGACGATTGACGCGACACAGGACATCGACACGATACATGCGGCAATCGTGGACAATGTAGAAAAACTGCTTGCCACAAGGTAAGCTGCAACAAAGATACCGAAAGGAGGAGAGTACGTGGACAACAATGTGAAGATCAGTCAATTACAGCAATTGACGCAGATGGAAGCCCCCAAGAGCCAGAAGGCGACGGACGAAGAGTTCAAGTTTACTCTCATCCGCAACATAGATAAAGCCGATCTGAAGGAAAAACTGACCGGACTGATGAAGGATATCGAGGAGCAGGGCGAGAAGATTGCCAAGCACATGGATATCAAGGATATGAAGAAATACCGCACCTCTATCAAAGAATTTATGAATGAGGTTGCGGCAAATGCACATGAATTTTCAAGAGAAAATTTCTTGGATCGCCGCGGCAGACACCGGGTGTACGGTATCATCCGGCAGGTGGATAAAAACCTTGACGATCTGGCACAGGAACTGATGAAGGAAGAGAAAGATCATCTCGCGATCCTCGGCAAGATCGATGATATCCGCGGATTGCTGATCGATATATCAACATAAACGAATAAAAAGAAAGTGAGGGAACGCTATGGGATTTAAAGGAATAGTGGGCCACGAGGACATAATTGCACATTTTAAGAGCAGCATCGAAACGGGAAATGTTGCGCATGCGTATATTATAAGCGGAGATGCCGGCAGCGGAAAAAAAGCGCTTGCCTATGCATTTGCGGAGACACTGGAGTGTGAGGCAGGCGGTACAGAAGCCTGTGGAACCTGTCAGTCCTGCTTACAGGTTTCAACCGGAAACTATCCGGATATCATCACGGTAACGCATGAGAAGCCGAATCTGATTTCAGTGGATGAGGTTCGTGACCAGCTCATAAATACAATTGACATCAAACCGTATAAAGGAAAGTATAAGATTTACATTATCCCGGATGCGGAGCTTTTGAATGTACAGGCACAAAATGCCATGTTGAAGACGATTGAGGAGCCACCGGCGTATGCGGTGATCCTGTTGCTTACGACAAATCTTGATAAGCTGTTGGAAACAGTGAAATCCCGTTGCCTGAAGCTGCAGACGAAGCCAATCCGTGAGCGCGATGTGCTGGCATATCTGACGAATGTAATGGGACTGACAAAGGAAAAGGCATATTTCTGTCTCGATTTTGCACAGGGTAATCTTGGAAAGGCAATCAAGCTCGCAGGCAATGACGAGTATGCGGCGATCGTGGATTCGGTTGTTGGCGTGCTGGCGCATATCGACGAGATGGATGTGGAGACGCTTGGAAAAGCGGTCAAGGATATCGAGCAGTTTAAGATGTCTATGAATGATTACATGGATTTGATGATGATGTGGTACCGGGATGCCATGATGCTGAAGGTAACCGGAAATGTCGATAAAATCCTGTTTAAAAACGAGTTTTCTACCTTGAAGAAACAGGCTGGAAAGCTAACATTTAAGAGCATCGAGGACAAGATTGATGCGATCGCAAAGGCAGAGCAGCGACTGCTTGCCAATGCGAATTTTGAAGTGACAATCGAACTGTTGCTTCTGACTTTAAAAGAGGAGGCATCGGCTGAAGAATGAAAGAAGTAATCGGAGTTCGTTTCCGTGAGAATGGAAAGATATATTTTTTCAATCCGCTCAATTATAAGATTGATCCGGGCAGATATGTCATTGTGGAGACACAGCATGGCGTAGAGTTTGGAAAGGTTGTGCTCGGACGCAGAGAAGTGGATGAGACGAAGCTGCAGGGCGAGTTAAAGCCGATCATCCGGATCGCAACCGAGGCGGATGAGAAGAAGCATGCGGAGAATTTAGAGAAAAATAAAAAAGCAATGGTCATCTGCAAGGAGAAGATCGAAAAGCGCGGTCTGGAAATGAAGCTGATCGGAGCGGAGTATTCATTTGATAACAGCAAGGTATTGTTTTATTTCACGGCGGATGGCAGAGTGGATTTTCGTGAGCTGGTCAAAGATCTGGCAGCGGTATTCAAGACACGTATTGAACTGCGTCAGGTAGGTGTGCGGGATGAGACAAAGATTCTCGGCGGCATTGGCATCTGTGGCAGACGGCTTTGCTGTAATGCACATCTGTCGGAGTTTGGACCAGTTTCCATCAAGATGGCAAAAGAGCAGAATCTGTCGTTGAATCCGGGGAAGATTTCCGGTGTGTGTGGCAGATTGATGTGTTGCCTGGCTCATGAGCAGGAGACTTATGAATATTTGAATAAAAAACTTCCAAATGTTGGAGATGTCGTGAAGACATTTGATGGCAAAACCGGCGAGGTAACGGCAGTTAGTGTCCTGCGCCAGAAGGTAAAACTGAAGGTGGCACAGGAAGATGATACATTTGAAATAGAAGAGTACAAGGTCGATGAGCTTCGTTTCAGACCGAAGAAAAAAGGCGGTCAAAAAGGTGGCGGCCATGGTAAGAAGGGCGGCAATGATGGCTCGTCCGACAAAGAGTTGAAGGAACTGGAGAATCTGGAGCGCAAGGAAGGAAAGTCAAAGCTCGATGAGGACTAAGGATGAGAAAGAGAAGTGGCTGAAACCGGGTGAGCGGATCGATGATCTGCAATGCCGTGGCTACGATATCATTCAGAACAAGGACGTATTCTGCTTTGGCATGGATGCAGTGCTGCTTGCAGATTTTGCGACAGGTGCGCCGAATGGTTCCGTGATCGATCTTGGGACCGGGACAGGCGTGATCCCGATGCTGATGCAGGCGCGCGGCAAGGGCAGACATTTTACCGGACTTGAGGTGCAGGCGTACAGCGCGGATATGGCGAGGCGTAGTGTGCAGATGAATGGATTGGAGACAGAGATCTCTGTTGTGGAAGGCGATATGCGGCAGGTGCGGGAGCTTTTCAAACCGGGAAGTTTTTCTGCGGTTACAAGTAATCCGCCCTATATCAAGGGGAATCATGGGCTGGAAAATGAGAATTCCCCAAAGAACATTGCGCGGCATGAGATATTGATGGAGCTTTTGGACGTGATAAAGGCAGCGGCGTATCTGCTTTGTGAGGGCGGTACATTTGCGATGGTACATAAACCATTCCGACTGGCAGAGATCATACGTCTGATGTCAGAGTGCCGGATCGAACCGAAGCGTATGTGTATGGTGCAGCCGTATGCAGACAAGGAACCGAATATGGTTTTGATTGAGGGAAATAAAGGCGGTCGGACGATGCTCAAGGTAGAGCCGGCACTTGTTGTATATAACAGGGACGGTTCGTACACCGAGGATCTGCTGACACGATATGGAGACAGATAAATGGCAGGAACATTGTATTTGATTGCAACGCCAATCGGCAATCTGGAGGATATGACCTACCGGGCGGTGCGGCTGCTTGGAGAGGTAGATCTGATCGCGGCGGAGGACACGAGAAACAGTATCAAGCTGCTCAATCATTTCGACATCAAGACGCCGATGACTAGCTATCATGAACATAACAAATATGAAAAAGCACAGGTGCTTGTAGGCAAGCTTCTGGAAGGCATGAATATTGCAGTGATTACGGATGCCGGAACGCCGGGAATTTCCGATCCGGGAGAGGAAATCACGAAGCAGTGCTATGAGGCAGGAATCAAAGTGGTTCCGGTGCCGGGGGCGTGTGCGGCGGTCAATGCACTGATCGCGTCCGGGCAGGCAACCAGACGATTTGCATTTGAAGCGTTTTTGCCGATGGATAAAAAAGAACGGCAGGCGGTACTTGCGGAGCTGGCGCGGGAGACGCGTACGATGGTGGTCTATGAAGCACCACATCGTTTGAAGAAGACATTGCAGGAGCTGCTTGGCGTGCTTGGAAACCGTTCGGTTACGGTCTGCCGGGAAATCACAAAGAAGCATGAGACATTCTGGAAAACGACGTTGCAGGAAGCGAGCGATTTCTATGCGGAGGAAGAGCCGAAGGGCGAATGTATTTTGGTGATTGAAGGCTTGTCGCGGGAAGCAATCGAGAAGGAAGCACAGCAAAAATGGGAAGCGATGAGCATTGAGGAACATCTGCAGATGTATCTCGATCAGGGAATCGAAAAAAAAGAAGCGATGAAGCTGGTCGCGAAAGATCGCGGCATTTCCAAGCGGGATGTGTATGCGGCAAGTATATAATCCGGACGACGGATGAAGATAAATGAGGGTTACAAAGAGAAGGGAAAAGGGAGGAAATGCAATGAAACAAACGAAGAGAAGGATTCTCGCATGGTTGATGACAGTCGTACTGGTGCTCAGTGTGGTGACAGTGCTTACGCCGGCGAAGGAGGCAGAGGCGGCTGCGGCAACCGCAGTTTCGACACATGGAAAGCTGGCAGTCAAGGGTACACAGCTGGTAGATAAGAATGGACAGCCATTCCAGATTCATGGTGTGAGTACACATGGACTGCAGTGGTTTGGGCAGTACAATAACAAGGCAGCCTATCAGACGCTGCGCGATGACTGGGGCGCAAATGCGATCCGTCTTGCGATGTATGTCGATGAGGGCGGTTATTACAGCGACCGGAACGGTATGAAGAAAAAAGTAACAGATGGCGTGCAGTATGCAACAGAGCTTGGCATGTATGCGATTATTGACTGGCATCTGTTAAACGTGAATCCGAAGAATTATACGAGCGAGGCGAGGAGCTTCTTCAAGGAGATGGCACAGAAGTATAAAAATTACGACAATGTCATCTATGAGATCTGCAACGAGCCGAGCAACTGTCCTTGGTCTGATATCAAGAGCTATGCGACAGAAGTTATTCAGACAATCCGTGCATATGACAAGGACGCAATCATTATCGTAGGAACACCGACATGGTCACAGCTTGGAAATCAGGGACATACGTATGAGCCGGCGGATGATCCAATCCGTGGCTACAGCAATTTAATGTATGCATTTCATTTCTATGCTTCTGAGTCCAGCCATAATCAGTGGCTGACGGCGAAGATCGGTACTGCAATCGACAAGGGACTTCCGGTATTTGTATCCGAGTTTGGACTGTCCGAGGCGAGTGGAAATGGAAATGTCGATCTGAACAAGGCGGCAGAGTGGATGAAGCGGTGTGATGACCGCAATGTCAGTTATTGTGTCTGGAGTTTGTGTAATAAAAATGAGAGTTCTGCTCTGATTAAGAGCAGTTGTGGAAAGACAAGCGGCTGGACCGTTGATGATCTGACGAAGGCGGGACAGTTTATCCGGAATCATTATAGAAGCCGGATGGAAAATACGGCAGAGAACAATCCGGAGATAAAGAATCTGGCGCCGAACATTACGGTATCTTACAAGACACATGTGCAGACATTTGGTTGGGAAAATGAAGTATCCAATGGTAAAATGGCAGGAACTGTCGGAAGTGCAAAGCGTCTGGAGGGTATCACAATCCGCGTATCCGGGGACAGTAATCTGGGTATCCGTTATAAGACGCATGTGCAAAGCTATGGCTGGCAGGACTGGAAAGAAAATGGTGTGATGAGTGGAACGACGGGAGAGGCAAAACGTCTGGAAGCCATCTGCATTGAATTGACCGGTGCCAACAAGGATAAATATGATGTATATTATCGTGTGCATGCGCAGACGTATGGTTGGTTAGATTGGTCCAAGAATGGAGAGATGGCAGGAACCGAAGGTCTGGCAAAACGTCTGGAGGCAATCAATATCGTGATCGTACCAAAGGGTGCAAATCCGGGCGTTGCAACGTCGAAGACGTTTGTATCCGCGTATCCGGGTAGCATCAATTACAAAACGCATGTGCAGACGTTTGGCTGGGAGAATAACTGGCGCGCTGATGGCACGATGAGTGGAACAAGTGGAAAGGCAAAGCGTCTGGAGGCAATCCAGATTCGCCTTGGAAGAAATATAAACGGTGGTGTCCGTTACAAGACACACGTACAGACATTTGGCTGGCAGAATTGGGTATCCAATGGAACAACGAGTGGAACGAGCGGGCTTGGCAAGCGTCTCGAGGCAATTCAGATTGAACTGACTGGACAGGCAGCACAGCAGTATGATATTTACTATCGTGTACATGTGCAGTCATACGGTTGGTTGGATTGGGCAAAGAATGGTCAGATGAGTGGTACAAGTGGTCTGGCGAAACGTCTGGAGGGAATCCAGATTGTGCTCGTACCGAAGGGAGCTGCGGCACCGGGAAAGACAGCGAGAGCCTGCATCAACCGGTAGAATAGAAGGAGGCTTGCTGTATGACTGATACAGCAGATTAGAATGAAAGACAAAAAACATCTGGTACAATTGATACTTGCGATTATTACTTTTACGGTACTTCTGATATTTGTAGTCAATCATCTGCATATTATAAGTGGATTTTTCTGTATGGTTTTTTCTGTGCTGCTTCCATTTTTGATTGGATGCGGGATTGCGTTTGTATTGAATATTCCGATGCGTGGAATCGAACAGGGAATCTTCAAGAATGAAAAAAAACGCCTGTACCGGTTCCGGCGCCCGATCAGCATGGTGCTTACGTATATCGCGGCACTGCTTTTTATAGCGCTTGTGCTGTTTGTAGTTGTACCGGAGGTTGCGGATACGGTTGGAAAGGTGAAAGAGCTTCTGCCCGGATTTGTAAACCGGGCGAAGGAGCTTGCACTTGCATATACGAAGAATGTTCCGGCAATATCGGAGAAGATTGCCGGCATTGAACCGGATTTTGACCAGATATTCTCGTTCTTCAATGATAACGGCGGAGAGATCATGTCGGCGACGGTTTCTATCTTCTCATCTATCATTGGAACCGTCATAAATATATTTATCGGGATTATTTTTTCCGCATATATTCTGGCACAGAAAGAGAAGCTCGGCAGGCAGACGAAGCTTGTCATCTATGCGTTGTTCAAGGAAAAGACGGCAGATGAGCTGATGGTGTTCGGTAAGATAGCAAGTACGACATTCTCCAAGTTTTTTACCGGACAGTTCCGGGAGGGTATCATCCTCGGAATCATGTTCATGATTGCGATGGCAATCGCGGGCATACAATATCCGCTTACGATTGGCGTTCTGATTGCATTTACGGCATTGATACCGGTGTTTGGTGCATTTATCGGACTTTTTATCGGATGCTTTCTGCTTCTGGTTGTTGACCCGAAGCAGGTGCTGTGGTTTGTGTTATTGTTCTTTATTTTACAGTTTATAGAGAATTATTTTATCTATCCGAAGCTTGTCGGCGGAGACATTAATCTGCCCGCGATCTGGGTGCTTCTGGCTGTGATTGCCGGCGGAGACCTGATGGGTGTGGTCGGAATGTTTATCTTTATTCCGCTTGTGTCTGTGCTTTATGCATATTTCCGGTCAATCGTGTACCGGAGAATAAAAAAACGGGAGATTAATGTTGATGACAAACAGGTGCCGGACGATGTAGTCCCACTTGAATCGGCAGGCAGGCGGCTTTTTGCAATGAAATCAAAAGTCGAAAAAACGGACAGTAAAAAACAAAACAAGGAGATGTAACAACATGTACAAAGAAGTACCGGGACTCGTTTTATATCGTGATTTAGGGCAGGACAGTATCTTATATTGCATGGCGGATATTTTTGAGGCATGGGAGAAGAAGACGAGTACCAAGGAGGAATTGGTCACACGGATTTACCAGCAGATCAAGCGGATTCTGGATGTGGCAACAAGCTATGGCTTCAACCGGAATCTGTGGCAGGATTATCTGGCGTTTTTGCTGATCACAAATGAGAATTCATTTACGCTTACCTGCGAGAAGGTTGGCGCAGGAGATGGCTCAGTCAATGCATTTGCAAAAAATGATTATGCAATCTTCAAGCGGTTGTTCCATTTTGATTTTGCACCGATCGAGAAGGATCTTGGCATTGACTGTTTCACAACAATCACGAATTACAAGTCACTGCCGAAGAAGGAACAGATGTATAACCAGAATGTCAGTGAGAAGGTGCGTGATATCAGCGACCGTGTCAGCGAGGCGGAAAGTGTCGATGAGATCTTTGACATTATGACAGCGTTCTACAAGCAGTATGGAGTCGGGATGTTCGGGCTGAATAAGGCGTTCCGTATCCGCCATGACGATGGGAAGGATCTGGAATTTATCGCGATCAACAACACAGATAAGGTGATGCTCGATGACCTGATCGGGTATGAAATCCAGAAGAAGAAGCTTGTGGATAATACAGAGGCATTTGTACAGGGAAGAAAAGCGAACAACTGTCTGTTGTTTGGTGACAGCGGTACGGGTAAATCGACCAGTATCAAGGCGATCATCAACCAGTATTATGAACAGGGACTGCGTATGATCGAGATTTACAAGCACCAGTTCAAGGATCTGTCAGCCGTGATCTCACATGTGAAGAACCGGAATTATAAGTTTATCATCTATATGGATGATCTGTCGTTCGAGGAATTTGAGATAGAGTATAAATATCTGAAAGCGGTAATCGAGGGCGGACTTGAGACAAAACCGGATAATGTGCTGATCTATGCGACCTCAAACCGTAGACATCTGATCAAGGAAACGTGGAATGACCGGGATGATGTGGAGACCGATAACGGCATGCACCGTTCCGATACGATGCAGGAGAAGCTTTCTTTGGTCAACCGGTTTGGTGTGACGATCAGTTATTCGCGTCCGTCAAGAAATGAATTTAATGATATCGTACTGGGACTTGCAAAGAAGCATCCGGAGATCGGACTGACCGAGCAGGAGCTCTTAGCAGAAGCAAACAAATGGGAACTTTCCCATGGCGGTGTATCCGGTCGTACGGCACAGCAGTTCATGAATTATCTGTTAGGAAAAGCATGATTGCTATTTTAGCCCGGATTTGATAGAATGAAGCTTAATTTGAATTGTCTTGCCGGACAGAGAGGTGATGGACTCTGCTTTACGGATTAGTTCATCCAGATGGTCTGTGTCGTGTTTGTCCGCATAGATGGTTGCAAGCATCGTGTAGCTGGCGGTAATGTCAGAGCCGATAGAGACTGCATAAGATAGAAACTGCTCGGCGCTGGAAACGTCATTTGCTTCGAGTAATGTTTTGCCGATCTTGTTCAGAAGCAGGATCAGATCGGCGTAGGCGTCATCGCAGGCAGACAACGTATCTAAGTTGGCAGGACCATACATCATCTTCAAATCCGTATTCGTATACATAGAGAGATTTAAGATTTTTTTGCCCGCCAGTGCATGCAGTTCGTCCGCAAGCCTGAAATGACCACATGCGGAGAGTGCGTCAACTGGAAGCGTATCCAGAGGGATTTCGATATAGGGAAGGGTGGAGATATCCGCCTTCCGTACGGAATTTGCTTCAGATTCGCGTTCGAGAAGACTCTCGCGGCTCTGCCCGTGTGTTTTCTTAAACCGGGAGACATTTCGCGAGACAACAAAGCATAAAGCTAGAAAAGAACAACAAATGATAATCGTAATATAATGCATAAAAATAATCCTTTCGGGAGGTAAAAATTCATGTTATTTGATTTCAGTAACAAAAAGAAGACAAAGAGAATCGCAGCAATCATCTGCGGCGTACTGGTATTTGCCATGGTCGTTGGATTGCTTGTTTCTGCAATCTAATTGCATCTTTTCATCAAATGTATCATGGACGGGATGTAAATTCAAGGTTGCGACTAAATATTAGGAGGTAGATGTGATGAGAAATGAAATTTTGAAGCTGCTCGAAACCGACAGCAGACTGACAGTGAAGGATATCGCCGCGATGATCGGCGCGGATGAAGCCGCGGTGGAAGCGGATATCAAGGCAATGGAAGACGAGAGCATCATCTGTGGATACCATACTATGATCGACTGGGATAAGGTTGGCGAGGAGATGGTAACAGCCATGATCGAGGTCAAGGTTACACCACAGAGAGAAGCGGGATTTGACCAGATCGCGGATCGTGTCAGAAATTTCGATGAAGTACATTCCGTCTACCTGATCGCAGGTGCGTATGACTTTATGGTTGTTATTCAGGGAAAGACATTGCGGGAAATCTCTCATTTTGTATCCGAGAAGCTGGCAATCATCGAGGATGTCATTGCAACATCCACGAATTTTGTACTGAAAAAATATAAAGACCATGGTGTTATTTTCCAGACACCAAGTCAGGACGAAAGGTTGGTAATCGCACCGTGAGAAATCCATTGTCAAAAACGATAGAACAGATTAAGCCATCTGGAATCCGGAAGTTCTTTGACATTGTAAGTGAGATGCCACATGCAATCTCACTTGGTGTTGGTGAGCCGGATTTTGATACACCATGGCATGTTCGATCAGAGGGTATCCGTTCGCTGGAAAAAGGACGGACATTTTATACATCGAATTCCGGATTGATCGAACTGCGTCAGGAAATCTGTAAATGGTATCAGAGAAAATATAACGTATTGTATGATTATAAGACCGAAGCACTGCTGACCGTCGGTGGCAGTGAGGGTATCGATGTGGCACTCCGTGCCATGCTTGATCCGGGCGATGAGGTTATTATCCCGGAGCCTTGCTATGTATCGTATGTACCTTGTGTACAGTTGATCGGTGCTGTGCCGGTTACAATCGAGTTGAAAAATGAGAATCAGTTCCGTCTGACACCGGAGGAGCTGCTTGCAGCGATCACGGATAAGACGAAGATTCTGATCCTTGCATTCCCAAGCAATCCGACCGGTGCAGTCATGACGAAGGAGGATTTGGAGCCAATCGCGAAGATCTGCCAGGAGAAGGATATTTATGTGATCTCCGATGAGATTTATTCCGAGCTTACATATGGCGGTCAGAAGCATTGCTCGATTTCATCTCTGCCGGGTATGAAGGATCGGACGATTGTCATCAATGGTTTCTCCAAAGCATATGCGATGACCGGATGGAGACTTGGCTATGCGCTTGCACCGGAGGTAATCGCACATCAGATGACGAAGATCCATCAGTTTGCAATTATGTGTGCACCAACGACCAGTCAGTACGCAGCTATCGAGGCAATCAAGAATGGCGATGCAGATATAGAGAAGATGTGCAAGTCGTATGACCAGAGACGCCGATTCCTGCTGAAGAAATTCGAGGAGATCGGACTTCCGTGCTTTGAGCCGCATGGCGCATTTTATGTGTTCCCATGCATCAAGGAGTTTGGCATCACGAGTGACGAATTCGCAACGAGACTGCTTCGTGAAGAGGAACTTGCAGTTGTGCCGGGTACGGCATTTGGTGACTGCGGCGAAGGATTCCTGCGTATCTCGTATGCATACTCAATCGAGCAGCTCAAAGAGGCGATGGGAAGATTAGAGAGATTTATTGGACGATTAAGAGAGCAAAAGACATGTTAAACATCGTATTACATGAGCCGGAAATGCCGGCAAATACAGGAAATATCGGACGTACCTGCGTGGCAACGGGGGTGCGTCTGCATCTGATCGAGCCACTTGGATTTTTATTAAATGACAAGATGGTGAAGCGCGCGGGACTGGATTACTGGGATCGTCTGGATGTGACACGCTATGACGATTACAACGATTTTCTGGCGAAGAATCCGGGCGCGAAGGTTTATATGGCAACGACAAAATCAAAGCAGAAGTACACCGATGTGAAATATGAGGATGACTGCTTTATTATGTTTGGTGCCGAGAGCAGAGGGATTCCAGAGGAGATTCTGCTTCAGAATAAGGAAACCTGTGTGCGCATCCCGATGATGCCGGGCGAACGTTCCCTGAACTTATCGAACTCGGTTGGTATCGTGCTGTACGAGGCGTTAAGACAGTTGGATTTCCCGGGATTAGAGACAGAAGGACAGTTGCATCATTATCAGTGGTAGAGATTATGAGACAGGAAAAATGGCTGGATAAGCCGTATTATTCATTGGATGCATATATGAAATACACCTATGGACAGAAGGTGTACAAGATTGCGGTCGACGCAGGGCTTACCTGCCCGAACCGTGATGGTACACTTGGCGAACGTGGGTGTATTTTTTGTAGTGCCGGCGGAAGCGGCGATTTCGCAGTGCCAATCGCAGGTGGTGGCAGGCAGGATGGACAGAGCGTGGTTGGTGCTTCGGCGAATGGCTGTGTGTACGAGCATCGGTCGAAACGGGATTCGCGCGGGGCATCGACAGAGGTTTATCATAAGGAATATGAGCGCCGGGGAAGCTGCGTCGATGTGGAGCGGAAAACGCTTGATATCAAACGGCAGATTGAGCGGGGCATGGCGAAGTTCCATAAGAAGGTCGGAGAGAAGTTCGTCATTTATTTTCAGGCATACACGAACACCTATGGAGATCCGGCATACTTGGAACGCATCTGGCGGGAAGCATTAGAAGAGGAGTCGGTCGTTGGAATCAGTATTGCGACAAGACCGGATTGTCTGGGGATTCCGGGAGTATCGGTAGCTGTAAAAAAAGCGGAGATGGCTGCAGTGGAGAACCAGTCCGGAAATGCAGAGACAGTTATTTCGATACTCGGAAGATTGCAAAAGGAGTATGCCGAGAGTGGCAAATTCATCTGGATTGAACTTGGACTGCAGACGATGCATGAAGCAACAGCAGAATATATCCGCCGGGGATATCTGCTCTCTACCTATGAAACAGCGATTCAGGCACTTGCAGACAACCATATCCCATATATCACGCATGTGATCTTAGGGCTACCGGGCGAGACGGAAGATGATATGCTTGCGACGGTGCGGTATGTGTGTGGACAGCAGGCAAAACCTTTTGGAATCAAGCTGCAGCTGCTACATGTGCTGCGAGGCACGGATCTGTGCGGGGATTATGAGGCAGGCAGCTTTGAAGTGCTGTCACAGGATGAATATATTGAGCTTGTTATCAAATGTCTGGAAGTGATTCCGGAGGATATTGTGATTCATCGTGTCACTGGCGATGGACCGAAAAATATTTTAGTCGCGCCGCTCTGGTCGGGGAACAAACGACAGGTGTTAAACACCCTTCACCAGAAGATGAAAATCGAAAAAAGAGAACAGAGTACATGGGCAAAATAAAAAAAGTTTTGCCCATTTTTTCTAGTATTTATGCGGGCTCCCGCAAATGTTCCAAACTTACGCTTTACAAAATCTATCGAGCCGTGGTATAGTCAGCTCGTGGTCGAGAATCGTTGTTCTGGCGTAGTTCGGTCACAGTCGAAAAAGTAACAATCATAACGTTTTCCAATTATTTGTTTTACGAATTTCAATGGAATTACCCAACAAAGAATTTGCAGAGTTTGTGAATAACTATGCGTGTGTTAAGCTCTGCCTTTTTTAGGAATTTTATAAGCTATGTGAACGAATAATTTGGAAAACTGCATGATTGGAACCGTGTTTATGCACAGAAAAGGAGGTGCGCAATCTGGAACGTTATACTTGGTATATGGTTATTGGGTGCGGTCGTAGTGGACCTTAGAACGTATAAAATTCCGAACCGGTTTTGCCTATGTATGATTGGCTGCGGGTTCCTGCTGCAGGGGTATGCACATGGCGTGGAAGGGCTTCTGGCAGGTGGACAAGGCATGCTGATTGGGTTTGCGACCCTGTATGGGCTGTCCTGGATTCGGGTATTGGGTGCCGGGGACGTAAAGTTGTTTTGCGCGATCGGCGCATTTATGGGAAAAGAAGTGTGGAATGTGCTTCAGTATACCTGCATATTTGCAGGTGGACTGGCAGTTGGAAAGCTGGCGGTTATACTGGCGAAACGAAGAAAAATGCCGTTTTTGTCAGAAGCAGAACGGACGGAGGGTGTGCGGATGCACATGTCGGTACCAATTCTGCTTGGCTATATTGCGTATGTGACAGGGGGTGTGTCGATTGGCATATAAGGTGTGTCTGCTAGATTCTGATCCAGCATATCAAAGGGCGTTAATGGAATATCTGAATTTGCGGGCAACAATCCCGATCCAGCTTTATGTATTTTCGAATCCTGCGGTGTATGCCGCTTTTCGGGAGCGGGAGAAACCGGAGCTGATACTGGTTGGAGACTGCTATGCGGACTGGAAGGACGCGGAGGACTGCCCGGTTCTGGTGCTCACGACAAATCGCGAATATATCGGGCGGACGCAGTATTTTTTTCGGTACCAGAGTGTGGAACAGCTGGTTGAAACGATGCTTCAGATGATTGGAGCGAATCAGCCCTGTATGACAGAAACAGGCATGTTTTATGCCGTGTATTCCCCGCTGGGGCGATGCGGAAAAACGACGTTTGCCAAAAAACTGTGTGAGCGGATTGGGAACAGCCTATATGTGAATTGGGAAGGCATTTCGGAATGCTTAGATGAAAATGGGATTGGAAGTTGGATGCTCTATTGCATGAAAAGCAGAAATGAGGAATGTCTGGAGTATTTGCAGGCAAATGCGGTTGCGAGTCTGCCGCCGCCGGAATGTTTCCGGGATATCCGGCAGATCGAGATTGAGGATCTTCGATGGTTCCGGGAAGCGATTCAAAGACGCGGACAGTATGCGGGTGTAGTGTTTGATATTGGAGGTATGGTATTGGCAAGTTATGCAGTATTTGGCGCATTTGACCGGATCTTGATACCGACGCTTCGAGATACAGTTTCCCAGAAAAAACAGAAGGTATTCGAGCAAATGTTGCGTCAGGAATATGAAAAAACAGAGAATCTGCAATATGTCCAGTTAGAAGGACAGGATGTGGATCAGATAGCAGACATGTATGTGAGGTAATGGAATGGAACTACGATCTTTGCGGGAACGACTGAAAATGCGTGTGGCGGCAGAACTGGATCTGACAAGGGATGTGGAGGATGCAGAGATTGCGCGGATGATCGACCGGTGCATCCTCGAAGAGACAAAGGATCAATATGTTCCTTTGAAGGAAAAGGTCGGTCTGCGGGTGGAGTTGTTTAACAGCCTTCGGCGGCTGGATGTGCTGACGGAGCTTCTGGAAGATGAGACGGTAACGGAGATCATGGTCAATGGACAGTCGGATATTTTTGTAGAGCGGGATGGTTTGATCCGGCGCTATGAGAAGGGATTTTCGTCGGAGGAACGACTGGAGACAGTGATTCAGCATATTGTCGGGGATTGTAACCGGCGGATCAATGCAGCGTCTCCAATCGTAGATGCGCGGCTGATGGATGGTTCGCGTGTATGTATCGTGACAAGACCAGTGTCGCTTGGAGGACCGGTGATCACGATCCGGCGGTTTCCAAAACAACGGATTGATATGAAAGCATTGATTGCGATGGGAAGTGTGGATGCATGCGTTGCATCGGTTCTGAAGATATTGGTGCAGGCGGGATACAACATATTTATCTCCGGTGGTACCGGTTCCGGCAAGACGACAATGCTGAATGCACTCAGTGATTTTGTGCCAAAGGATGCGCGGATCGTGACGATTGAGGATTCGGCAGAATTACAGATCCGCGGTGTGGAAAATCTGGTTCGGCTGGAGGCACGCACGGCGAATCTGGAGGGCGAAAACGAGATCACAATTCGGGATTTGATTAAGGCGAGTCTCCGGCTCCGCCCAGATCGGATCATTGTGGGTGAGGTGCGGGACGCGGCGGCAATCGATATGCTTTCTGCAATGGGAACCGGACATGATGGGTCGCTGTCGACCGGACATGCAAATTCGGCGGAGGACATGCTGGCACGATTGGAAACGATGGTGCTGATGGGAATGGAGATTCCGCTTCCTGCCGTGCGCAGGCAGATTGCATCAGCGGTGGATATTGTCATTCATGTGAGCCGGCTGCGGGACAAAACCCGCAAGGTAGTAGAGATATGTGAGGTAAAAGGTATGGAACATGGAGAAATCAGATTAAACACATTGTTTGAGTTTCAAGAGACGGGCGTGCGAAACGGAAAGGTGCAGGGCGTGCTACGGAAGGTAAATGACCTGCTGCATCTGGAGAAGATGCAGAGTGCAGGGATGATGGAGATTTTTGAGGAGGTGGTTTGTGGATTACCGGGTGTATAGAGCGGATATCAGGTTTTGGATGATCGTGATTCTGCTAAGCTGTGCGGTTGGAGGTAGTGCAGGATATTTATTTTTTGATGCGTGGTGGGGATGTCTGTTGATTCCCATATGTATCCCCGTGGTGCAAAAACGGCTCCGTCAGGGCTGTCTGCAAAAGCAGACGCGGCAGCTGAAAACAGAATTCCGGGAAGTGATGACGCTGGTGTCAGGAAGTATCAGTGCCGGGTATTCGTTGGAAAATGCGTTTGTACAGACATACCGGACGAGCGCGGAGGAGTTCCCGTTGATGGAAGCGGAACTACAGATTTTGACGAATGGTATTGCTTGTCATAAGCGGATCGAACAGCTCCTGATGGCACTTGCAGATCGAAGCGGCGTGGATGAAATTCGGGAACTGGCAGCTATGATTGAGGCTGCAAAACGCTATGGCGGCAATATCCCGTATCTGATTCGCCGGATGGTGCGACAAATGCAGGAGTCTGAGCTGGTGGAACTGGAGATTCATACGGTGCTGGCTGCGAAGAAATTAGAAGGACGCATTATGCTGTTTGTTCCATTTGGAATTGTGTTGTTTCTGCGTATGACAAATGCGTCTTATATGCAGGTGCTTTACACCACTGCGACCGGGAGACTTTGGATGGGCGTCTCGTTGGCGGGCATTGGTTTGTGCGCGTGGTGGATTGAAAAAATAATAAGAATCGAGGTGTAAAAAATGGAGTTATGCATAGGAATACAGGCAGCACTTGCCTGTTTGGCAATCTTATCGAGAATCCATTTCAGTAAATACAAAGATGGAGATATCAAAGGGCTGAAACATATCCGGGAGGAAGTGCAGGCATTGCGGGTGTTGACGCGGCGGGAGGCGCAGACGCTTGTTCGAACGCGTGTAAAGCAGCTGGTCTGGACAACCATTGCAATCCTGTTTGCAAGTACTTGTATCGCGGAGGGACTACTGTTTAAAAGCATGCAGCAGTCAAAAAGATTGGACACACAAGTTGTGAAACGGACAAATTATGATGGCAAAGTGAAAACGGAAGATATCCGGCTGTCGGTCGATGACAAAGAATATACATATACGATGGAAATCGAACCAAGAGAATACACGGAGGAAGAATTCTATCAGCAGGCACAACAGCGGATTACGGAGTTGGAATCGGAAATATTAGGTGACAATCCAGATCTGGAGCATGTAAGCCGTTCTCTGAATTTACCAGGGGAGGATGCAACAGGGGTATTTACCTATGCGTGGAGATCAGACAATCCCGCAGTGCTTTCCTCTTATGGAAAGGTAGACTTGGAGGAAGTGACAGAGACGGTGATCGTGCTGCTGACGGTAGAGGTATCGTATCGGACATATACGATAGAACATAGCTTTCCGGTATCTGTGGTGAAGGATATGCGTAGGAAAGATGCGATAGAACGGGTAGAAGACGCACTTTTTCAGTTGGAACAGGAGACAAGAACCGATGAGGCACTGGTTTTGCCGAAGCAGCTCGGGGAAGTAGGCATTTCGTTACAGAAACAAGAACATGGACAGGCAATGACATGGGTGATATTTGGCATTGTGCTGGCGGCGGCTTTGCCGGTCTGGCTGTATGCAAAATGGAAAGAAGAACGGAAAAAAAGAAACAATGTGCTAATGGAACAATATCCGTCTTTTGTAAATCGCCTGTGGCTGCTGCTTGGATCGGGAATGACGGTGCAGACAGGAATCCGGCAGATTCTATCAGAAATGGAAAAAGATTGGTTGTTAAGAAGAGAGCTGGAATATGCGATGCATCAGCTTGACACTGGAAGTGAGGAGAGCTGGGTGTATGAGCAGCTTGGTCGGCGTCTGGAGCTGCCGGAATATTACCAACTGCTGCAACACATCAGTCAGCATATTCGTATGGGAACAAAGGATCTTAGAAATCTGATGGAGCAGGAGATGCAGCAGGCGTTGGAAAAACGCCGGGAGCTTGCAAAGAAAAAAGGAGAGGAGGCATCAACAAAGCTGTTATTTCCCATGATCCTGCTGTTGGTTCTTGTTATGGTAATGATCGTATATCCGGCTTGGGTCGGATTGTAGAGGATAGAAGGGATGTGAAACGTATGGGTGCATGGAAACGGTTTATGCAGGAGGAGGACGGAATGGGAGTCGTCGAGGTTATATTGATCATCGTCGTATTGGTTGCGATGGTTCTCATTTTCAAAGAACAGATTTCTGCATTGGTCGAGACAATCTGGACAACCATTAACAGGGATGCGAAGAAAGTATATTCGTAGAAAACAAAGACAGGAGGAGAATATGAACAACAAAGGAAGAATCGTTGTATTCATCAGTATGATAACAGCTGTAATGCTTGTATTGATCACACTTGTAATACAGGTGGTGATATTGAGTGCTGCTAAATCAAAAAATGTGATTGCAACCCGCCTTTCCATGTCGGATATCAAAGCCTGCTACAACAGCTACATATTTGAGCATTATCATATTCTCCTTTTTGATAAGACTGCGGGCGGAAAGGGCGAGGCTTATCTGGAGGAATGGCTGGAACAGGCATATACGGAAAAACTTGGCGCGGAGTACACGGATGTGCGGGCATCAATCACGGATATGACAATGCTCACAGATCAGTCATATGCGCCGCTTAAAAAACAGATGCAGGAATATATGGTTTACGCGGCAGCGGAAAAAGGTGTGCAGATGGGCGTGGATCAGATGAAAGAAAAAACAGGCGGACAGGATGGAACATTGCCAGAGGAAGTGAAAGAGGATATGGAGACGGCGGAAGTGAAAACAGATGGAATGGATGTAGCTGATGTAGATGATACATCGGATGCAGGTGCGTTGGGTTCAGAAAATATGGATGCAGAAAATCCAACGATACAGCCAGAGGTGGATGATCCGCGTGATTATACAAAGAAGTTATCCAGCAGTATTATTTTGAATCTGGTGTTACCGGGGGACAAGACAGTTTCTGATGCAACCATATCGCTGGTGGATGCACCAAGTCTGCGATTGATAGGATTTTTCTCTGATTACAAAGAAGTGGATCGGGATTTTGACAGTATGGTTCCTTTGCTGGAGGGATTGACGGCGCTTGGTTCGTGGCAGGATTCATTGACGGACACGGGATTACAGCTTGCCTACATCGGTCAGGTGTTTAATTCGTACAGGGAAGAGAAAAATGATACAGCAGTGCTTGCTTATGAACAGGAGTATCTGATTGCAGGAAAGTCTTCAGACTATGAGAATTTAAAATCGGTGGCGCATCGGATGATTGGAATCCGCTATCCGATCAATTATATCGGATTGATCCGGCAACCGGATAAGATGCAGACATTGACGGAACTGGCAACAAGTATTGCGGGAGCTGCGCCATATCTGATTCCGGCTCTTAAATACTTTTTGGCGGGCTGCTGGGCATATATTGAGTCAATAGCAGATGTGAGGATTTTGTTTGATGGAAAAAAGGCTCCTTTTATGAAAAATGCGGATAATTGGATCACGGATATTGAGCATATCAGTGAAAGCTTGTCGAAGGAGACGGAGGATGCAGAAAACGGACTGGATTATCAGGCGTATCTGTCAATTTTACAGGCGATGAATATCGACGGTGCGACGGCGCGGATGCTGGATCTGATGCAGATCAATACGATGCAGGAGGAGAAGGAATTTCGGATATTGCATGCTGCAGTTGGACTGGAAGCAGACTTTGAAAGTACCTTTGGTGGACAGCGGTTTCAATATCACCAAAGCGCAGCGTATTAAAAGATGAAAGACTCTTTCGTATTGTTTTCCGGGGATTTCTCAGGACGGTTGAAACTATAAAAACCTCTCCGGGTGCTGGCCAAAGCAATAATTGAAAACTTTCTTGTCTATCCTGAGGAGTTCTCGGAAAGCAATAGGAAAGAGGTGTGTTGTGGGTAAAATAAGAAATCAGGGAAGTGCATCACTGGAAGCAACGCTTGTGATGTCGGTGTTCCTGCTGGCGATGGTATCGTTGTTTTGGATGGCTCAGAGTGTGCTTGCAGAGGCACAGGTCTACGAGGCAGCGGCAGAAACAGCAGAGTATATGGCAGAAATTGCATATCTTGGGGCAGCAGATACGGCGGTTGCATATTTGCGGTTTCCAAAGTATGCAGATGAAAAAGAAACAGTGGAACGGTATGTAAAGCATGGAGTCTCTGGTGTACAGTTTCTCGGAAGTGAGATTGGCGAGGAATATATTGTGCTCCGGGTAAGTTACGCGATGGAACATCTGGGCACACGATCGTTTACAATCCGAAAACGGGCATATACAGGGGCTGCGAGGGAAGATACAGAGACGGATGCGGTACGTGCGGAGGATGCATATGTATATGTGACGGACAATCAGGCAGTGTATCACATGACACGCAGATGCAGTTATCTAACCTTGCAGATTCAGGCAAGTACGTTGGAACAGGCAAAACATAATGGATATGATATGTGTGCGTTTTGCGGGAAGAATGTGCAGGGAAGACAGGTTTATGTGACAAATGAGGGAGACCGTTACCATAGCAGTCTGACGTGCAGCGGGTTGAAACGGACGGTGTACCGGAAGAAGAAAAGCGAGGTAACCGGGCTTGCGGCATGTTCCCGTTGCGGTGCAGGAAATTAAAAGAAGAGAAACAAGGAGGGTGAAGAGATGGGAAACAAAGGAAGCTCTGTGGTAGAGATGAGTCTGATCATGCCGATTATATTTGGCATAGTGGTCATGGTAATAGTCCTGTTTTTGGATACCATTAGGGATGGTCTGGTACAACAGGAGGGATACAGTGTAATTTATACTTATCAGGAAGGGGCTGGATTGCATGAACAGCTGGAAGAAATGAAAAATGCCGAGACGCGTGATGCAGGGCAGGCTGTTATCTCGGATGGAAATTATCGGTATGAAAAAGAAGGGCATGTATGTATCACAGAAGTGGATGTATGCAGTAATCGGCTGAGAAGGTGGCAGGTGTATGGAAATATTGTTTGGGAATAAAGGAATCTATCATTATATGGATGCGAAGGTTGGAACGATGCAGGAACTCGAAGAACACGGAAGGATGTATCAGGTCCGGATGCTTGTGGAAAATGAACTGCCTTACATACTTCCTTCTTCCATGATCTGTACGGATGCGGAGGTATGGCTGTCGCACAATACGAAGGATTGCTATGGTTTACAGGCATATTTGCAGCAAAAGACAATGAATGGGACACAGTTAAAGAAAGTTTTGAATCAGATCATGCAGCAGGCGGACGCATTGGAAGCATATTTGCTCGATGCATCGGATCTGGTTATCCGCGTGGAGTATTTGTTCATGCAAAAGGAGAAAAACGAGATTCGGATGCTCTGTGTGCCAGGCTATCAAAAGCCATTGAAGGAACAGCTTACCGCATTTCTGGAATATCTGATGCCGCGGTTTTCCCATGAAGATCGTGCGGGAGAACTGTTTTTGTATGAATGTCACCGGGTGTTGACGGATGAATGGAGTGATATGACAGATTTTCTCGCATTGTTGAATGCTGGAACGGATACAGATGGAAGATGTCGGAAGCAGGGTGAGAAAACGTCCATGCAGAAACCAAACAGCAGCGAAGAAAATGAATTTGCGGAAGAAGCAGTGACGCTTGAACAAAAAGTAGCGTGTGCGGACATAGATGCAATATTTTCAAAACGCTTTTTGCTGTATGCGTTGGCAGGAGGCGCCGCGCTGGCGCTGATTATTAAATATTTGTTTTTTGATGGGACGACGGGAACTGCAATCTTTGGAATTGTCTGGCTTTTAACGCTGATTATTCTTGCAATCATGACAGCGCGCGACAAGGAAGATGGACAGGAATCTGAGTCAGCGATGCAGGAATATGGCAGGCAGGTGCAGGGAGATGAAACATTGGAGGATGCGCCTGTACAGGGATACAGCAGACAGGCGGAACAGGCTGTGCACAGCGTGGATGTTCCGGTGGGACTGTCGGAAAAATCTGTACAAAATAGTCGAATTCCAGATATGAAGCTGGTACCACTGACGAATGGCGCTCTGGAATCGTTCCGTATTCCGAAGGATAAGGCGTCGTTTACCATAGGCAGGGATAAGGCGTCCGATTATCGTGTTGCCACGACACAAATCAGTCGTGTGCATGTCCGGTTGTTCTGCCGTCCGGATGGACTGTATATCGAGGATCAGAACTCTACCAATGGAACGTATATCAATACGAAGCGTATCCCGGCGATGACAGAACAGAAGCTGGAAAAGGGCGATGTGGTCGGACTGGCAAATGAGGAGTTTTTTGTTGCGTAAGAACATTGATATATTGACAAATACAACTTATTGATTGTAAAATAAGGAGAAGATATGAAAATACATACATATTTATCAAGCTCTGGGAAAGATTTAATTATGGAGTATATAAATGCGTTGACAATAGAAGAACAGGTAGATGGATTGGCAGTATTGGCATATATGGAAAAAGGTGAATTTGAAAAAGTATTATCGAAACGATGGGATAAAAAAGTGTATGAGGTTTATTTCCGGAGGAAAAATTGTGTAGGAGGAAGTAATATGGTATTTGCAGAAATTAATATTCAAGAAATAATACAGGAGAAGAAAAATAATTCCGAGGAATTTTATAATACGTGGAAAAAGAGCGAGGATGAATATCGACTGATTGCAGAGATGATTGAATTGAGGAAACAAAAGGGGATATCACAGACACAGTTGGCAAGAACGATTGGAAATAGACAACAGGTGATTTCGAGGATTGAGAAAAAAGAGAATTCTCCATCATTAAAAATGTTCTGTTGTATTTTAGATTCATTGGGATATGAGTTGAAAATTGTGAAGAAAAACTGAAACAGTTATAAACAGCATTAATTCCAGTTAGTGCTGTTTTTTGTTTGCTTGGATTTTTTCCTCGCAATTATTGTATTTACCCCCTGTTTTTGGTATAGTAATAGTGTGCGTTTTTGTAGCATGCGAAAGAAAAAATGGCAGTGAATACATGAGGTGTTACGGTGAAGGTAAATGTGTATTACGGAGGCCGGGGATTGCTGGAGGATCCAACACTCTTTGTAGTGGAGAAAATCATTCAGGTTCTGCAGGAGCTTCGGGTAGAAGTCACAAGATATAATATGTATGAAGATAAGTCGGGGATTGCAACACTTCCGAATACGTTGAAGGATTGCGATGGCGTGATTCTGGCAGCGAGTCTGGAATGGTTTGGCATTGGCGGCTATATGCAGCAGTTTCTGGATATGTGCTGGCTGTATGGTGACAAGGAGAAGATCGCGTCACTCTATATGATGCCGGTTGTCGTTGCAACGGCGTATGGAGAACAGGATGCAGAGCTGTCATTGCGAAAGGCATGGGATGTGCTGGGTGGCATTTCAGAGCCGGGAATCGCAACGTATGTGGATTCGACGGATGTGCTGGAGCAGGAAAGCCAGTATTTGAATCTGATTGAGAAAAAAGCAGAGGATTTTTACCGCCTGATCAATAAGAAGACAAGGAAACTGCCGACGAGTAACACTGCGGTAAAGAACACTCTGATCAAGCAGAACAATATCAATCTGACACCACAGGAGAGTGAGCAGCTTTCCAAGTTTGTGGCAGATGATGGCTATGTGAAGAAGCAGAAAGAGGATATTGAGGAACTCGCTGCAATGTTCAAGCAGATGCTTGGAGATGAGGAAGAGGCACCAGAACCACCAAGTGTCTACGAGGACGATATTATCGAAGGATTTTATGAGAATTTCCATCCGGAGACCGGATTTGCGGCAAGCTATGTGATCATAGTACCGGATATGGGGAAGAATTTAGTGATACATGTAGGGAAAGTCTTACAGTGTGAGTATGGCGCGGATGTGGAAGCCGATGTGAAGCTGAAAGCATCAAGCACGATGCTGCGTAATATTTTGGCTGGCAAAAATAGCTTCCAGAAAGGCTTTATGTCCGGCGAGATAACGGCAAAGGGCAACTTCAAGACCCTTCGGATGCTGGATCAGATTTTCCATATATAGAGTTGGAGGCAGTTTATGTCGTACATGGCATTGTACCGGAAGTGGAGACCGGACGCGTTCGAGGAGATCAAAGGACAAGAACATATTGTGACGACGATCCGAAATCAGATTGTGCATGACCGCGTGGGACATGCGTATCTGTTCTGCGGAACCAGAGGTACCGGTAAAACAACGACGGCGAAGCTGATGGCAAAGGCAGTCAATTGTGAGCATCCGATCAACGGAAGTCCGTGTAATGAATGTGCCAGCTGCAAGGCGATTGCTGCAGGTGCGGCGATGAATGTAATCGAAGTTGATGCCGCAAGTAATAATGGTGTGGATAATATCAGACAGATCACGGATTCGGTGAATTACTCACCGTCAACTGGTAAGTATCTGGTTTATATCATCGACGAGGTGCATATGCTCCGTGACGCAGCGTACAATGCACTTTTGAAGACGTTGGAGGAACCACCTTCCTATGTAATATTTATTCTGGCGACCACGGAATCACATAAGATTCCGGCGACGATTCTGTCGCGTTGCCAGCGGTATGATTTCCACCGGATTCCGTTGGAGGTAATCGCAGATCGGTTGCAGGAGTTGCTTGATCGGGAAGGAATCGCGGCGACCAGAGAAGCGGTTGAATATGTGGCGCGTGCCGCAGATGGTTCCATGCGAGACGGTTTGAGTATTCTGGAACAGTGTATCTCTTACCATCTGGGTGAGGAGCTGACATTAGATAAAGTACTCGCGGCAATTGGTGCCGTGGATGTGGAAGTTTACATTCAGTTGTTTGAATGTCTGAAAGAAAAAGATCTGGTTGGTGCATTGAAGATCATAGATGAAGCGATCTGGCAGGGCAAGGATCTGTTGCAGCTGGTCAATGAATTTACTGCATTTATCCGGAATATACTGGTGCTGTCGATCGACCCGGATATGACGATCGATGTGACAGCGGAGACAAAACAGCGCATGGTTGCACTCACAAGCGATATGACACAGGACTGGATGATGCATGCAATCTATGTTTTACAGGAAGCCGCAGCGAAGATCGCATATACGACATCCAAGCGTGTGATGCTGGAAATCGCGATCATTAAGCTTTGTAAGACGGAGATGCGTTACGATATCGAAGGAATTCAGGCACGAATCGAGTCACTGGAGCAGCAGCTTGCAGAGACGAAGGAACTGCTCAAAGAGCAGCAGGCACATCCGGTTGTGATGGCAGTTGCACCGCCGGCAACGGAAGGCGCAGGGACAGTGCAGCAGGCAGTTGCACCACAAACAGGTGATTCATCCGAGCACATCAAGCAGAATCTGCGTGACAAATATCCGCAGGCAGAATACGAGGATCTGCTTCTGATTGCGAAAGCGTGGAAGACGATTGGCAAGCGCGGACCGAGACTGGTGCAGCATTATTACAGACAGGCATCACTGGTTGCCGGAAGAGAATCTGGCGCGCTGGAACTCGTTGTAGCGGATACACCAGACAACGATCTGGCGATTTCGTATTTCGCGAATCAGGACAAGCTCGATGAATTGAGCGAGCAGCTGACCAATATGGCACAGTGCAAGGTACGTGTGACATTCCGCAAGATTGATGGCAGGGAAGAAGTACACGAACTGCAGAAGGACTGGGATTTGAGCCGGATTGTATTTGATGACATCGAAATGCATGAGTAAGCTTTTAATCTGGCGAGTCCAAATCATATAAAAAGGTAGTACGCATGGGAAACCGTGTATGAATATAAGAATAAGAAATCAGGAGGATATAAAGATGGCAAAAAGAGGTGGATATGGTGGAATGGGCATGATGCCAGGAAATATGAACAATCTGATGAAGCAGGCACAGAAGATGCAGAAGCAGATGGAAGAGACCACCAAAGCACTCGAAGAAAAAGAATATGAGGCAACTGCCGGCGGTGGTGTTGTCAAGGTAAAGATCAATGGCAAGAAGGAAGTAACAGAAGTTCATCTCGACGAGGAAGTTGTCGACAAGGACGATATCGAGATGCTCGAGGATCTGATCATGGCTGCTATGAACGAAGCCATCCGTATGCAGGATGAGGATCAGAAGAATTCCATGGGTAAGATCACCGGTGGATTAGGCGGAGGTTTGCCGTTCTAATGGATATTTATGGAGAGAAAGTAAACCGGCTGATCGGTGAACTCGGAAGACTTCCCGGCATCGGTGGAAAGACCGCACAGCGGCTGGCGTTCCATATTATCAATATGCCGGAAGAACAGGTGGAAAGCCTGTCGGCAGCAATCACAGATGCAAAGAAGAATATCCGGTACTGCAAATCCTGTTATACGATTACTGATCAGGAGCTGTGTCCGGTGTGTGCATCGCCGAAGCGGAACCATAAGCTGATCATGGTTGTCGAGACTCCACGAGATCTGGCAGCATATGAGCGTGTGGGACAGTATCAGGGCGTCTACCATGTATTAAATGGTGTGATCAACCCGGCGATGGGAATTGGAACCGGAGATATCCGGTTGAAGGAACTGATCCTGCGGTTGGAGCAGGAAGATGTAGAAGAGTTGATTATTGCAACAAATTCCAGTGTGGAGGGCGAAGCGACTGCGATGTATATATCCAAGCTGGTCAAGCCATCTGGAATCAAGGTCACAAGAATTGCAAGTGGCGTTCCGGTCGGCGGCGATCTGGAATGTATTGATGAAGTGACGTTACTTCGGGCATTGGAAGGAAGAACTTTGTTGTAGAGGAGACACATAAATTAAGGAGGTTACAGTATGAAGAGAATCGGAATGTTGACAAGTGGCGGTGACTGCCAGGCCTTAAATGCGACGATGCGTGGTGTGGCAAAGGGACTGTATAATACGTTTGAAGACGTGGAAGTATATGGTTTTTTAGAAGGCTACAAGGGATTGATTTATGGCAATTATGTAAAGATGAAGCCGTCAGATTTCTCTGGAATTCTGACAAAGGGTGGCACGATCCTTGGCAGTTCCCGTCAGCCGTTCAAGCTGATCGATGAGCCGACACCGGAAGGACTCAACAAAGTTGAGGAAATGAAGAAAAATTACAACAAACTGAAGCTTGATGCACTGGTTGTTCTCGGTGGAAATGGTTCCCAGAAGACAGCAAACCGTCTGTCTCAGGAAGGACTGAATGTGATTGGACTTCCAAAGACAATCGACAATGATATCTGGGGCACCGATATGACATTCGGATTTCAGAGTGCGGTCGATGTTGCAACACAGGCAATCGACTGCATCCATACAACTGCATGCTCACACAACCGTGTATTTATCGTAGAAGTTATGGGACATAAGGTAGGCTGGATTACATTGCATGCGGGTATCGCATCCGGTGCAGACATCATCCTGATTCCGGAAATTCCATATGATATCGCCAAGGTATGTGAGGCGCTTGACAGAAGAACCAAGCAGGGCAAGGGATTCTCGATTCTTGCTGTTGCAGAGGGTGCAATCTCGAAAGAAGTCGCAGCACTTCCAAAGAAGGAGCGTAAGGCAGCCGTAGCAGCCGCAGCTGCGAAATATCCATCTGTCGCTTATGAAGTTGCAGATAAGATCAAGGAATATTCCGGTATGGACATCCGTGTGACAGTTCCGGGACATACACAGCGAGGCGGAAGCCCGGATCCATATGATCGTGTGATTTCCAGCCTGTTTGGCGCAGAGGCAGTCGAGCTGATCAAGAATAAAGATTTCGGCAAGCTTGTTGTTATGCGTAACAATGAAGTGACAGCAATTCCGATGGAAGAGTCTGCAGGAAAGCTCAAATATGTATCCCCGGACGATAGTGTTGTCAAGTATGCAAAGCGTCTTGGTATTTCCTTTGGTGATGAGTAGGAGATACGGATTCGGACGCACAAAACAGGATTTCAAAGCATAAAATAAGAAAAACAGATAGACAATCAGCCAAAAACTGATTGTCTATTTATGTCATTTTATGTGAGAGGATTCCATGAAAGAAATCGATGAGATGTATGTGCATAAGTTTCGCACTCCGGAACTCATGGTTGTGGATGAGCAGGAGTTAGAGGAAGACCGGGCATATTTGCGTGCGATGTATCCGATGCGGGCAAAGCTGATACTGGTTATGGTGGAGGATGCCTGCGACCGGCTGGAATATGAAGGAAGTCCTATGTTTGCAGTTTATCCAGACAAGGTAGCGATGTTTTCAATTGCGAAGAAGATTTATGAGAAGATCTGCTATAAGGATGCGGACGAAACATTGCTTCATATGATTGAGATTATGGTCTGCCATGAATTTTATATTCGTCGGTGCAGATATCGTAAAAGGAGAAAATATTTCTAACTATGAAACGGTTTTTGATAAAGGCGTTTGTGTTCATTGCGGTTGCAGTGGGCACAGCCTTTCTGGTAAATCAATTCAATAACAGAGGCTTGGATCGTGTATCCAGCGAATTGGACGAACCGACACTTCCATATGTCTATCTTGAATTCGAGGGTAAGGTTATTAACCGGACCTGTGGATATACGCAGACGATGTCGACGAGCCTGATGCGGGATGGGATTGTGCCACTAAACAGTAATCATGGTGTGACGGTGCTTGTGGACAATGAGGCGAAATATGGCGAGACATTTACCTATGAGCTGCGAAGTATTGCAGGTGATTCCCTTGTGGAACGTGGCGACGCGGTTTCTGGAAGTGTCGAGAACGGACGCAAGAAATATGATGTGAATTTCCGGATGGACATGCAGCAAAACCGGGAGTATGTATTTGTATTTATCATTACGGCGGCAGATGGTACGGAGGTGCGATACTATAACCGTGTGGTAAATCTGGCGGAACAGCATGCCAAGGCAATCGTGGATTTTGCAACAAACTTCCATGACACGACGTTTATTAAGGAAGTCAATGAGTCCGAGGGCAATGTTGTATTTGATAACCTGAAGACGGACAAGGCAGGAACAACGTCAAGTCTGGCACATGTCGATCTGAATGCAACCTATGAGCAGATCACTTGGGGCGGGCTGACACCTGTGGTTGTGACGGGCGTGACGCCGACGATCACGGAAATCGACAAGGAATATGCTGTGATTCACATGTCCTATGTGGTGGAATCCATGAATGACAAGAAGAGTCATTATTATCAGGTCGACGAATACTACAATGTCACCTATAACCGGAGTTCGGAGATGGTGAAGCTGCTTGCTTTCGACCGGTATCAGGAAAGCTTTTTTGACAGTGGTTACATTAGCAAGGACCGGAATAGTATCAGCATGGGCGTGACAAATGAGCCAGCAGAATATGTGACATCTGATGACTATGGGATTTTAGCGTTTGTGCGTCTTGGACAACTCTGGATGTACAAGTACAATGACAGCTCGCTTACGAATATATTCAGCTATCCGCAGGACAGTTATTCGGATGCGAGAACCTTAAATACGAATCTCGATATCAACATTGCAGATATGGATGAAGACGGAAATATCTACTTTGTTGTGTATGGTTATATGAACCGTGGCGTGCATGAGGGCAAAAATGGAATGTCTCTTTATTATTATTCTGCGGAGAGTATGACGACGCAGGAGCTTTTTTTCGTGGAATGTGATGAGAACTACGATATCATGAAAAAGGAAACCGGACGGTTTACTTATTACAATGCACAGACAAATACGTTTTATTATCTGTTGGATGAAACGCTGTATGAGGTATCCCTTGCTGATATGACGCAGACTGCAATTGTCGAGGGAATTCCTTCTGCCAAATACCTTGTGTCTGCGAACCGGAAGCTGGTTGCTTATCCGAATGCTGCCGAGGATGAAAATGTCACAGCAATCACGATACAGAATTTTGAGACAGGTGAAACGTATGAGAAAACCTGTGCAACTGGTGATCTGCTGCTGGCACTTGGATTCGTGGAAAATGATCTGATCTATGGCTGTGCGCATAGTGCAGACGTAATTATGACTTCCGATGGACAGGCAATCCCGCCATTGTATGAGTTGTTTATCATGAGCGATAATGGTGAACAGAAGAAAGATTACACGAAGGATGGGGTGTATATTATGAATGCATCGGTTGGGGATGATACCATTTATCTGACGCGTGCACGTAAACAGAACCAGTTCTTTGAAGAAATCGATCAGGATTATATTTCCTACAAGAAAGAGGAAAATAATAAGATGATCACGACGGATACGACATATGACAGCTATGCCTGGAATATCTTAGATATTGTATTCCCATCGAATTTCTATCTGTCGGATACTGCAAGCTACCGGAAGACAAAATACGGAAGAGCAGAAGCTTACAAGGATATGCAGGTGGAGACGCAGACACGCGATGGCGCATACTATGTCTTTGATAATGCGGGGTATACAGGTGAATATGAGACTGCCGGAAGTGCGATCACACGTGTGGTCGATGATGAGGCAGGACTTGTTGTGGACAGCAACGGAAATACGATCTATCGCTGTCTGGCAGCGGACAGCTATAATACAGTCGCAGATGCGATCAAAGAGACGCCAAATGCGGATGCAAATCAGTCATTGCTTACCTGTGCCTATATGTGTGCACAGTATGCGGGAGGTACACTGGAGCTTACAGATGCGATAAACTGTGGTACTTTTGAGAAGGTATTTGAGGATTATACGAATGGTGTCGGTATCAATATCTCCGGTATCAGTTTGTCGACGGCGCTGTATTTCCTGGATCGGGATATTCCGTTTGCAGCCTGCATCGATGATGGGCGGTATGTGCTTGTCATCAGCTACAATTCGACACATATCCGGTATTACGATCCGGTGCTTGGTGCAGAAGTGAAGGTGACACGGAAAGCATTTGAGAATTCACTGAGTTTACAGAGTAACACGATGTATACGTTCAGTGTGCAGTAAAAAAATACGCAGAGTCTGGGGGGAACTTCCAGGCTCTTTTTGAATAACAAGCAGTTGGTACAAGATAGTACATACAGAGGTGAGTAACATGAACAGAATGCGAAAGGTATTAATTGCGGATGATGAGGTAAAAGTGGGACAGCTTGTGAAACGATTGATACAGTGGGACCGGCTGGGACTGACCTGTATTGGACTTGTGACAGACGGGCAGACAGCGTATGAGAAGATCCTGTCCGAATCGCCGGATATCGTGATCACGGATATCCGGATGCCGGTGTTGACAGGATTGGAAATGATCCAGAAGGCATCCGAGCAGGGCGTGAAATGCCATTTTATAGTTGTCAGTGGATATAAATACTTTGACTATGCGCAAAAAGCGTTGAAATATGGCGTGGAAGATTATCTGCTCAAGCCAATCGATGAGGATGAGCTGAACAGGCAGCTGCAGAAGATTGTCGCGGAAGAAGAACAACGTGAGGATAAGCAGCAACAGGTAGATCAGATAGAGAAAAAACTGGAGGATAGTAAATATCTGCGCCACAAAGAATTCCTCAGACAGATACTAAGCCAGAAGCAGGAAAATATTGATGCCGCGAATACGGAGTTTGGACTTCAGCTTGAGAACAAGTGCTTCCGGGGATTAACCTTCAAGCTTGACCGGGATATTGATGTCGCAGAGAATACACAGCAGATGCAGTTTGTTCTCCGCAAGATCATGCAGAAGGCAGAGGATGCGTTTTCGGCATGCACCATCGATCTGATTGCGGCCGTGCAGTCGAATCATTCCGTGCAGGTGCTATTAAATTATTTCCAGACGGAGCAGGAGAATATCGACAACCGGATTACGGATTTTTTCAATGAGCTGAGCGATTATCTGGAGAACTTTCAGCATTACAGGATTACTGTCGGGGTGAGTAGTGAAGTCGAGAGCTTCGAGCAGATCAGTACTGCGATTGAGATGAGCAAAGAGGCGGCTGCCAGCCGGCTCTTCAAGGGAAACGGCAGACGGATCGAATATTGCCAGGAGCCGCACACTCTATTTTCGCCAAAGGACTTTCAGAATGAATATGAGGAATTCGCAAAAGCGGTTGAGACAATGCAGCCGGATGCCTGTCAGTACCAGATTCACAAATGCTTCCGGCTGGCAAGCGATAAGGCACTTTTTGCAAGCGAATTTTATGCAATGGGATTGTGGCTGCTCCGCAGTACTTATGACATTCTGGAAATAGCAGATACATTTGATGTGGATGTGCAGCAGGAGGTGTTGGAGAATCTGTCGACAGTTGCGGATTTGAGAGACTATGTGATCCGTCAGGTGCAGCAATTGATCAAAGAGAGCCGTAGTGAACGGGAAAACCGCGAACGCAAGCCGGTATTGGAGGCAATCGCCTATATGAAAGAGCATTTTACAGAGAAGATCACGCTGGAGGATGTAGCCGCAACCATCGGCTTCAATACGAATTATTTCTCAGAATTGTTTAAGAAAGAAACTGGTGAGAACTTCTCGAACTACCTGCTTGGAATCCGGATGGAGAAAGCAAAGCAGATGCTCCGGGATACGAAGATTCCGGTGTATGAAATCGGCGAAAGTGTCGGGTATAAGGATGCCAAATATTTCAGTCAGCAGTTTATGAAGGTTGTCGGTGTGAAGCCGGCAGAATACCGGAAGCTGTACTATTGACAGACGCAGTGAAACGCGAGGGCACAACATGGGAAAAATAATCTGGATATGTGTGGGTGCGGTGATTGTCTGGGCAGGGACAATCCTTTTGATGCATCGGATACAAACAAAGAAAATAAAGAAACTTGAGGATGACTATCGGGAGAAACAGCGCGTGCAGCAGAAGCTGAGGGAGGAATATTCCGTCAAGGTACAGAATAAGCAGGCGAAAATTGCAGCCTTGCAAAGTCAGATCAATCCGCATTTTTTGTACAATACGCTGGAATGTATACGAAGTGAGGCGCTTTTATATGAATGTGACAGCATTGCCCGTATGGCGAAGGCGCTGGCGGCTTTTTTCCGGTATAGCATCAGCAACAAAGAAAACATTGTGACAATCCGCGATGAGCTTCGGAATATTGAGAATTATTTCCTGATCCAGAGCTACCGGTTTGAAAATAAATTCGCCCTTGAAATCAATGTGGAGGATGACCGGGAAGAAGTCGGGAATTATCTGATTCCCAAGCTTTCGCTGCAGCCGATTGTGGAAAATGCAATCTTCCATGGCTTAGAGACGAAGGCGGAAAACGGAAAGGTGACAATACGGATTTATACGACAGATCAGGAACTGGTTGTTGTCATATCGGATAACGGAACAGGAATTGACTGGGATACCCTTGTTTCCATGAGACAGGCACTGGAACAGACGGAGGAACGCCGGGAGAGCGGCGACGATGGAAGCACGCACGGAGAGACAGCGGGGATGGATGCACATGGAACAGACAGGAACGGGAAGCGTGGAAACGGAATTGCATTGAGCAATGTAAACCAGCGGATCCAGCTCGCATTTGGAAACCGCTATGGTCTCCGCCTCTACAGCACGACCGGAATCGGAACAGATGTAGAAATCTGGCTTCCTAAGAAAGTAGACAGAAACGATCTGTGATTTAGAAAAACAGGAAAGAAAAAGCAGGCATGGATTATGAGACATGAGATTATTCGGATGGAACATGTGAATATCAGCAGACCGGGCAGGCATGAGATTGAAGATTTGAACCTGATTATCTGCCGGGGGTACAGCATGGGAGTTGCAGGCGTGGAAAACAGCAAGGAGATACTGGCGGACTTTTTCGAGGGGAAAGGAACGCTCGCAAGAGGCCGGATTTACTTGGATGGACAACCATGGAAGCCGGAAGGAAAACGGGATTTTGAGGATGCCGGCATTTTTGTGATCTCCAAAGACACGGTGTACATGGATTCGCTCGATGTCAGCGAGAATCTTTTTTTGTTACGAAGAAACAGCCTGCGTAAAATCCGGTTGAATGAAAAGGCATTGCATATACAGGGACGTGCACTGCTTGAAAAATACGATCTGCCTTATGCGGCAGATGAACATAGCAGCCATCTGAAGAACGGAGACCGTATTCTGATCGGGATGGTACGCGCCATCACACAGGGGGCGCGTATTCTTGTTTTGCGGGAGATTGTGTCGTGTTTTCCGGGAGAAGAACGCCGGAAGCTGAGACAGTTTGTGAACCGGTTGAAGCAGGACGGTATTACGGTTATATCAATCGATAACCGGGCAGATTTCACGGACCCTTTCTTTGATGAAGTGATTTTGTTCCGGCATCATACCATCTACAAAAAGATCTGTCAAAGCGAAGATACATGGATGATTGACGAGATATTAAAACGCGGTCTGGAGGCGGCAGATACTACCATACCGGAAGTACGCGATGCCAGCGGGAAACCACAGCGAAAGCCGGTGGATTTTTTCGTGTGGGAGACGTTCCGGGATGGCAGCTGGCAGCCGCAGATTTCGATGCGGGCAGGGGAAATCCTTGCGGCACTCGGTACCCCCGGACAGGTGGATGGTGTCTGGTCGGACATCCTTCGTTCCAATGCCATGCAGTCGCGGTTTGAGTTAGATGGCGAGATCATCGCCTACAAAAACATACAGGAGCTTATGAAGCACCGGATTGCGCTTATGGAGTATGGAAACCATACGGAAATCTGCGAGAATCTGACCAACGAGGAAAACATTCTTCTCCCGACATATCCGCGCATATGTTCAGCATTCGGGTTTTATCAGAAGCAGCAAAAGTATATATTGGAAGATAATTTCCTGGGATTGGACAGGCGGGACATCGAGCTGCTGAACCCTGAGACAGAAGCCTGGAAAATAGGAATCTATCGTTATAAGCTGTTTCATCCGCGTGTGCTGATCCTGAAAAACATGCTGCAAAATCTAAACGTCCGGGAAGTCGCATGGCTGAAACGGGAATTGCGGGAGATCGTGGGAAGAGGAAGCAGCGTCCTTCTGCTCGAAAACGAGAGTAAAGTCTGTGTGGATGTTGCGGACCGGCTGGAGGTGATAGCTTGAAGACTGTGCGGTCATTCTATGATAAATATCATATGGAAATCGGAAATATCGTTTTGATCCTGGTTCTTGCTATCGTATTGTTCCCCAGACTTTCTGCAGACTATGTACTGCATCAGTTTGTGATTATCGTACTGTTGACGATGGGACTCTCGCTCGAGATGCTGAGTGGTGTTTTAGATTTCGCATTTATGGCGGAAATCGCAATGACGACATGCCTGGGCGGACTATGCCTGCGGGCAGGGTTTCCGGTCTGGGTGAGCTTAACGGTTATGATACTGGCACAGATGCTGTTCGGGATGGCAAAGGGGCTTCTGATTGGCAAAATCCGTGTAAACCCTATTTTGCTGACTTTTATTTTGCAGCAGATCTATCAGGGGATAGCTGCCGTGTTCGGGGATGCGATTCAGGCGCCGATCCCGAAGAATTACTATGGTTCCTACATGTTCTGGATGATTTTTTCCGGTATTGCAGTTGTAATTTATGTGTTCCTGCAGTTAATGCTTACACATACATATTATGGGAAATACGTACGGATGCTGGGAGAAAATGAAACCTCGGTCAAAAACAGCGGAATCCGTTTTGATATCTGCCGCATGATTATCTGTGGAATCAGTGGTATTGTATTTGCACAGGTGGCATTGATCTTTTTGTTCATCACCAATGGCGGCAGTGCCGGTATTGGCAGGAGATACCTGTATCCGGTAATTGCGGCAGCGTGTCTTGGCGGAATAAACTTTCTAAAAGGAAAAGGAAACCTGCGCGGCACTGTTTTGGGCAGTCTGTCCATGGTGCTTCTTCTGAATCTGTCTGCGGGGCTTTCTCTTTACAGCTATTTTTCTTATATCTGGGAAATCGCAATTCTTGTAATTGCGGTGGTTATTTTCGCAAGGGAGAGAAAGAACTGAAAATCCTCTCCCTAAATCCGAAACTTGTCCGATTGTGGGAAGGGCAGATCCTCCATATAATAAAACCATCAGATAGATACATCGAAATGATCCCACCGGAAGCCGGACGTGCTTCTGCCATTTCCCTGTATCTGACGGAAGAAAAAACAAAGAAAATGAGGAGGAAATGACTATGAAAAAACGAAAGAGATTGTTTGGTATTTTGTTGGCAGTAGTTATGACAGTAGCAATGATGACAGGATGTTCCGCAGGAAAGGGCGGCACATCCGGAAGTGGAGTAAAGGTAGGATTCCTGGCGCCGACACTCCAGACGGAGTTTATGATTGGAATCGATGAGAAGCTTCACGAGGAATGTGACAACCGTGGATGGGATTATGTATCTGCAAGCTTCGATAACGATTCGGCAGCAGCCGTATCTGCAATCGAGAACATGGTAACCGGAAATTGTAATTACATCGTAGCAATGGTATCCGATACATCCTGTGACGATGCGCTGAAGGCAGCACAGGAAAAGGGTGTCAAGATTATCGAATGTGGTGTTGAGACAGCGGTACATGATCTCGTACTCATAACTGACCAGTATTCTATCGGAACACAGATCGGTGATATGGCAGCAGACTGGCTGAACAGTCAGCTCGGCGGCAAAGGAAACATCGTAGTATATACAACCTATCAGAATCAGGACATGCAGGATCGTGGACAGGGTATCCAGGATGCAATCAAGGAGAAAGCTCCGAATGTCAACATTCTGGAAGTCGTTGATATCGGTAAGGATGTTGTAGGATCCGGAACAACCACGACAGAGACGATGCTTCAGAAATATTCGGATCTGAATGGAATCGTGTGCTATGGTGATGCGGCAGCGGTAGAATCTGTTGAGGCAGTGAAGGCAGCAGGCAAGGACAACGAAAACTTTGGCGTATTCGCCTGTGATGGTACAAATCAGGCTTTGAAGGGTATCAATGACGGAACATGCATGCGCGGTACGATGTACTTCGAGCCAGTCGGAAGTGTTATGGCGGAATATATCCAGCAGATGGTTGACGGCAAGACCGTTGATGAGGCAGTCGAAACTCCGATCCACGCAGTAACAAAGGCAAATATCGCAGATTACTATAAAGCAGACAAATAAAGATTGCAAAAAGAATGCCTCTGGTGAATCATCGGAGGCATTCTTAGAAAGGGGATGAACTCTGTGAAAAACATACTGAGTGTAAAAAATATCGTAAAAACATATCCCGGCGTTATCGCAATCAATGATGTATCGTTCGATGTAGAAGAAGGCGAGATCCATGCTCTGATCGGTGAAAACGGAGCAGGAAAATCAACCCTGATCAAGGTATTGTCGGGAGCGATCGTTCCGGATTCCGGAACGATTGAGCTGGAAGGCAAACAATACAACCAGATGACACCGAAGCTTGCAAAAGATCTGGGAATCGAGGTCATCTATCAGGAATTTACGCTGGTGCCTGGCATAAGCGCAGCGGAAAATGTATTTCTCGGAGACAAGACGAAGCCCGGTGCGTTCTGCGACATCAAAGATCGCGAAGCGCGTGCCAAGAAAATATTTGATGACCTTCAGGTAGATATCGATGTATCCAGACCGGTAAAGACGATGTCACCGGCGCATCAGCAGCTCGTCGAAATTGCGAAGGCAGTCAGCCGGAATGTAAAGATCCTGATTATGGATGAGCCGACCGCACCACTGACGGTCAGCGAAGTAGAGACGCTGTTTCGTATTGTGCGGGAATTAAAAGCAAAAGGTGTGACGATCATCTTTATCTCCCACCGGTTGGAAGAGTTGTTCGAGCTTGCGGACCGCGTAACGGTTATGCGGGATGGCTGCTATGTCGGTACAGAAAATATAAAAGACATCGACAGGCAGAAGCTGATCACGATGATGGCAGGCCGTGAACTCAAAGAATCGTATCCGTCTCGTACCAGTCAGATCGGCGAGGAAGCATTGCGGGTAGAGCATCTGACAGGAAATGGAGACCATGATATCTCGTTTACCCTGCACCGGGGAGAAATCCTTGGATTTGCCGGCCTGGTCGGCGCAGGCCGTACCGAGCTGATGCGGGTAATCTATGGTGCTGATCCGATTGAAAGCGGAAAGATTTTTGTAAATGGCAAGGAAACGAATATCCGTACATGTCAACAGGCAATCCGGCACGGAATCGGATATATCCCGGAGGACCGGAAGGCGCATGGCGCATTTCTCCGGATGAGCATCAAATGGAATGTCGTTGTAAATAACCTGCGTGGCATCTCCAAAGGACCATTCGTTGATGAGAAGCTGGAAAACCGGATTGCCGAGGATTACGAGGAGAAATTCCAGATCAAGACGCCATCTCTGGAGCAGAGGGTGGAGAATCTCTCGGGCGGTAATCAGCAGAAGGTTGTAATCGCAAAGACACTTGCGGCAAACAGTGAAATCATCATCTTTGATGAACCGACGCGGGGAATTGATGTCGGTGCCAAGCAGGAGATTTACAAACTGATGAATCAGCTTGCCGGTGAAGGGAAGGCAATCATTATGGTAAGCTCGGATATGCCGGAGCTTTTGGGTATGTCTGACCGGATTATCACCATCTACGAGGGCAGGAAGACCGGAGAGCTTGCGAAATCAGAATTCGACCAGAACTATATTCTGGATTTAGCATCAGGAGGCGAGGAACATGGAAAAAACAAGTAATAAATTTATAACTTTTTATAAGAAATTTGGTATATATGTATTTTTGGTGGCAGTCGTTATTATCTTCTCGATTATTGCACCGAACTTTTTATCTGTAGCAAACCTGATCAATATTTTACGTCAGGTATCTATTTTCGGTATCGTTGTAATCGGCGTTACGATGGTTATGATCGGTGGAGGTATGGATTTGTCGGTCGGAGGAATCATGGCGGTCGTCGGCATGGTTATGGGCTATTGTATGGTAAATGTCGGGCTGCCGATTCCGGTTGCCGTGATTATCGGCATTGCACTTGGCGTTGCATTTGGTGCCATCAACGGCGTTGTTGCCATCAAGCTGCATATCGCGCCAATCATTGTAACGCTTGCCATGATGCTTGTGCTGCAGGGCGTGGCATATCTGATCACAGGTGGCTATCCGATCACCGGTATGCCGAAAGCATTTTTGACAGTCGGACAGGGATATGTCGGACCGGTTCCGATTCCGGTTATTCTGTTTGTAATCTTCATCGTATTTGGCTGGATTGTCATGAACAAGACATACCTTGGCAGAAATATTTATGCACTTGGCGGAAACAAAGAAGCAGCCAGACTTGCAGGTATCAATGTCAATAAACTGACGGTACTCGTGTATTCTTTTGCAGGATTTGCAGCGAGCATTGCAGCAATCATCATGGTTGCCAGAACAAACGCATCGCAGCCGGGCGCAGGAAGCTCCTATGCATTTGACTGTATGACGGCAGCCTGCTTAGGTGGTGTCAGCATCGCCGGAGGTGAAGGAAAAATCAGCGGTACGGTTGTCGGTGTTATCATTCTTGGTATCCTCGATAACGGACTTGTGCTGATGGGCGTTAATTCCAACTTCCAGAGTGTTATTAAAGGACTGATCCTGCTTCTCGCAGTTGCAATCGACTGCTACCAGGGCGGACAGAAGAGAAAGAAGGCGTGAGACATGGTGACGAGAAAATTACCGTATTATGAGTTTGCAGATGGAATTTACGAGATTGATGAATTTGACTGTGTGAGCGTGTTTGTGATTGTTGGAAGCACGCGGGCGCTGGTGATAGACTGTGGAACCGGAATCGGGGATCTCAGATGGGTTATAGAGAACAAAATCACAGATAAACCGTATGATGTTGTGGCGACCCATAACCATGGCGACCATATTGGTGGAGCCGGATTCTTCGACTCCATCTATATTCACCCGGCGGATATGGACTGGGATAGCGGGAATACACTTCCGACTGTGGATTTCCGTAAGAGCTATGCGAGGATCATTGCCGGCCGGGCGGATAAACATTACGACTATAATCTGGATGAGGATGTGCGGCCATGGCCGAAGACGCCGGAGAAGCTTCCGCTTACGGATGGACAGGTGTTTGAGCTTGGAGACAGGACGGTGACAGCATATCACTGTCCGGGACATACATTTGGCGAGATGGTATTTCTGGATGACAAGACGAAGACGCTTTTGCTTGGTGATGCCTGCAACTGCAACTATTATCTGGCGGTTCCGGAGCCGGGGCGGGAAAAAGAACGGATCCGGGAAGCGAAGGCAGGACTTGAACGTCTGCGTTCCATGAAGGACAAATATGATTTGATGTATAATTCCCATCATGACTTCAGAGGATTCGGCAATTCCCTCTATCCGGATATTTTAGAAGATGCGGTCCATGCATTTGATAGTATATTAGATGGGACAGCAACGTACATATCCGTGACAGATCCTCTGGATCCGGAACATAAGGCTAAGACGTATGTGTCTTATGGCAGATTCCGTGTCGCCTATCAGGGGGACGGAATAGAAAATGTAAAGTAATCACAATTAAAACCCCTTTCCTTTTTTAATATAAAATACCCCACCGGTGCGATCTATGACCGGTGGGGTGTTTCCGTCTTACTCGTTCTTATCTATATGTTCTTACACCTCTACATCCCAGAAACCATCCAGCGTAGCGAAGTAATCTTCCGGTGTCTCGGCACGGCGGATCTGCTTTACGCTGCCGTCCTCACACAGAAGTAGCTCTGCAGATTTAAGCTTTCCGTTGTAGTTGTAACCCATTGCGAAGCCGTGAGCACCTGTGTCATGGATTACAAGATAATCGCCCATGTCGATCTTCGGAAGCTTGCGGTCGATCGCGAACTTATCGTTGTTCTCACACAGGGAACCGGTCACATCATAGGTATGGTCGCAAGGTGCATTTTCCTTGCCAAGGACCGTGATGTGATGGTAAGCACCATACATAGCCGGACGCATCAGGTTTACCGCACAGGCATCCACGCCGATGTACTCCTTGTAGATATGCTTCTCGTGGATTGCCTTTGTAACAAGGTGTCCATAAGGGGCAAGCATGAAACGGCCAAGCTCTGTGAACAGGCTGATATCGCCAAGTCCGGCAGGAACAAGCACCTCATCGAATACCTTGTGTACACCTTCGCCAATCTTCAGGATATCATTGCCTTCCTTATCCGGTGTATACGGGATACCGACACCGCCGGACAGGTTGATGTAGGAAAGCTCGATGCCGGTCTTTTCCTTCAGCTCAACAGCGACCTCGAACAGAATCTTTGCAAGGGTTGGGTAGTAGTCGTTTGTGACCGTGTTACTTGCAAGGAACGAATGCAGACCGAATTTCTTCGCACCTGCGTCACGTAGCTCTGTATAAGCTTTGAACAACTGCTCTTTTGTCATGCCGTATTTGGCATCGCCGGGGTTGTCCATGATGGTTGTGGAGATCGAGAAGGTTCCGCCCGGATTGTAACGGCAGAATACTGTCTCCGGAACACCGCATGTATCCTTTAGGAACTGTACATGTGTGTAATCGTCTAAGTTGATGTTTGCACCGAGCTTCTTTGCGAGAACGAATTCCTCAGCTGGTGTGTCGTTCGATGAGAACATGATGTCGGAACCTGTGATGCCCATTTTCTCTGACATCAGAAGCTCTGTATAAGAAGAACAGTCGGTACCGCAGCCCTCTTCCTTCAGGATCTTCAGGATGGTTGGGTTCGGAGTTGCCTTGACTGCGAAATATTCTTTATAACCTTTGTTCCATGCAAATGCCTGCTTTAATTTTCTTGCATTTTCACGGATGCCCTTCTCGTCGTAGATATGGAACGGAGTCGGGTATGTCTTTACGATCTCTTCGATCTGTGCTTTCGTTACAAATGGTGTCTTCATGATATTCCTCCTATATGTAGTAGGTGTTTCTGTTTATCAGCCTTTTTATTCACGCTCTCTATAATCTAGAAGTAAAACTGCGTTTTGTCAAGTAAAATGGCGTAAAAAACTTGATATCTAATTGAAAATAAATATCGAAGATGGTATCATAAACTATTATGTGCGGTTTTGGTACGGATGATTGCAGATACGACGCAGGAGCATACCGGAAACGACTGCGGACCGGATGCGGTCTGTTGGTGGGATAAAATAAAAAGAAAACAGGAGTGTTGGATACATGGCAGATAACGGCGAATCAGGAATGAATTACGACAATATATTTATAAGGATGCTGAGCAGAGTGGGTGATGCGATGCTGCTTTCCATTCTGTTTGTACTCTCATGCGTTCCGATTATCACGATCGGCGCAGCATTTACTTCACTTTACTATACGGCGATGAAAGGAATTTCCGGCGACGACGGATATATCTGGAAGTTCTATACACGGAGCTTCAAGCAGAACTTCAAGCAGGCAACCGGTATGTGGCTGCTCTTTTTAGTCGCATTTTTCATCCTGTCGGTAGATATCTGGTTCTGGATGACACAGTGGAAGGCAACCGGAAATGCACTCGCGAAACCGTTTTTGTTCGTGAGCGTCGTGCTTCTCACCCTGGCAGTTATGACGTTTATCTATACATTCGCCCTGCAGGCGAAGTTCGATAATTCGTGGAAGGTTCAGCTTCGGAATGCATTTTTGATGAGCATCAAGAATTTCCCGATGACACTTTTGATGCTGCTGACTTATCTTGTGATTGCGTGGTGTTTCTATTACGATATCATTATTTCAATCATCGTGTATGTGGTGATTGGATTCGGTGCGGTTGGTTATCTGTGGGCGTACATTATGCTCAGATGCTTCAAGCCATACCTGCCGGAAGAAGACCTGCATGCACATGATGAGAGCGTATTGTTGCATGAGGTTGATAAGGATTTGGACGAGGAATCCGGGGACACGGACAACGATGCGGAACAAACGGTGGATGATGCGCCTGCAAATGATACGGAAACTGACGCTGCCGATGAAAGTGCAGAGGAATAAAACACCGGGAAGCCGGAAGGATAGAAACGATGAAGGCAAATGCGAAAAAAGAAACTATATATGCGAATATCATCATGCTTGCGGTATTTTTCTTCGCATTTCTGGGAACGGAATACCTGTTTGATAATTGTATGATGTACGTGACAGATGCATCAGGTGTAGTGCGTGCGCAGAATCAGATGCTTGGCGTAAGCGCAATCGGGTTTCTGCTATACAACTGGATTTCCGGTTTCCTTGCGGATAAGAGTCCGTGGGTGACCGGGGGAACCGGACTGCTTGCGTTCGGCGTTGGAGCCGGATGCATGGGCTGTATTATCCTGCATGCGGGATATGTGCAGATGATGATCGCGGGTGGGGTACTGTTTTTCCTGCTGGGCGTGCTTGGGGCTGGCGTACATTACCGGATGGCGTACTCGGTTTATGATCGTGCAATGCTGGCGAGATGTGTTGGGTTTGCGTATGCAGGGGGGATTTTCCTCCAGTTTCTGAATAATAATATGATTCATGAAAATCACACCCAGGCGGTTGCGCTGTGTGTAGGGACCGGGTATCTGCTGTTTGTGCTTTGCACTCCGGACAGGAAGGGGGGGCTTCCGTGTCAGGAGCAGGAGGATGGATATCCCATCTCCGGACAACCGCAGGCGGCTGCCGGACAGAAGGACATGCAATATCCTGTTTACGTCGGGATTATGCTGATCGGAATTGTCTTTCTCCAGACGATTGTATTTACAACGCTTGACAATGCGGTTACTGCGGTGCATGCATCGGGCGGCGTGGATATCGGACAATGGCCGCGCCTGCTGCTTGCGTTAAGCGGAATTGCAGCTGGCTTTCTGTATGATATACGCGGTCGGAGATGGATGCATATGATTATGTATTGCGTGACGCTTTTGTCTACAATCTGCGTGATCGTGATTGGGTTTGGCGGGCCGTTCCTGCTGGGGCTGCTTGTATTTTATCTGTCTGCAGGCTTTTTCTCGGTATATTTCACAGTTGGATTTATGGATATCTCCTATCATAGTGCGAAACCGAAGCTTTGGGCCGGATTGGGCCGGGCTGTGAATAATGTATGCGCACTGATGATCATGACATTGGCAGGTGGATTCGCTTCTGTACGATATGAAGTGATGATTGTCGCGGTCATTCTCTTTTTCCTGATCAGCGTGTTGGCGTTTTCATACCAAAACATTCTGATAGGGATGGAGCTTAGAAGCATGGAAGCTGCGGCATCCGCATTGATGCCACAGACAGGCGGGACAGCGGAAGCGGAGAATAAGCAGACAGGCGGGGCAGCAAAACCGGAGGATAAGCAGACCGATCTGTCCACGACGGATAAATTCACAGCCTTCGGCGAACAATACAGCTTGACGGAACGGGAGCGGGAAGTGCTCCGGGCATTGCTTTCCTCAGGCGAAAATGTGCAGGATATTGCACATACACTCGGTATCTCACGGGCAGCAATCTATCGTCATATCTCGAATATGAATGAGAAGACCGCGACGAAGGCGCGTATGGGGCTGATTCAGTTCTATTATGGGTGGAACCCTGAAAAATAGCGTATTTTTGTGCATTTGAGACATATGTCAACTACCATAGCAGGCGAAAATCTGCTATGGTTATTTTAGTTTATGGGCATTTTCGCTGAAATGAAAACAAAAAGAAAGAGGAGGAACAAGGCTATGAACAGGAAGAAAAGACTATTACCGCTTCTGATGGCATTGCTTTTGATCGTGAGCTATCTGCCGGTGATGCGAAGCTATGCGGCAGAGTGCATTGTAAGAGGAGATAATCATACGCCATGGAACAGCGTACAGGATGGTGTGTTCACGTATGATGGCGGAACGATGACGATTACGACATCAAACGGAAGCTTGACGGGGGCAGCGGATAATGTAACGGTACCAGAGAATACTACAGTAACAGTTACTCTTTTCCCGAGAGATGGATATACTGTACAGTTAGTGGAGAATGGCAATCAAGTAACGTTGAACAATAACGTGTATACGGTAGAAACTTCCGCGAATCAGCCGGAATTGAAGTTCGAAGCTTGTTTCACAAATCCGGGTGGTGGTAACAATCCGGGTAATCCGAATCCACCGGCTGGTAACCAGCCAATCTGCCTGATCTTAGAAGGCGATGCATTCAAAGGGGCAGATGATACAGATTACTATCATTATATGAAATCGCAGGATAAAAATTTCGAAATATATGTGGACCTTGATGATACCGGAAACTCTCGGTCGCAAACCATGGATAACCTGATGAAAGAACAGAAAGTATCTTTGGCACCGGAATCTCAGTCAACATATCGTTTCGCGGATTCTGTTTCGAATGCGCGAGTTACTGTTATGTGTTCATCAGGAACATATACGATAACTACACCGGGAACCACATCAAATGGCTCTTCCGGGGAACGGTCATTTGCAGTAAAAAAAGGAGAAAGTGAATCGCACATCCAGATTGATAAGAATTCTGAGACATTGACAGTAACCTGGGCGTATGACAGCGATTCCTTCGGCGCGGACGCATATCTGGAACATGGAAAGGCACAGATAACCGCGATTGAGGGTGTGAGTGATTTTTCAACTCTGTTCGGAGGCAATCCGGGAGATGCTAAGGGCGGAAATATTGCGGTTCCGGCGGGAAAGAAGGTAACAATTAAACTTGTTCCGGATTATGGCTATCAGGTCGCAGGATTGCAGTTGAACGGTGGCGTGACCTTGCAGCCGGATGATGCGCAGACATCGACGTTTACATTTGTTATGGGTAATAGTCCGGTTCATATGAAGGGGCTTTTCACGAAGGTATCGGATACAGTGAATTCAAACAGCAAACAGATTGAGGCTGCAAGCATTACCAATGGTGCTAATGCAGCCGCAAGCGGCAATCTGAGACTGACGGTATCGGATGCAGAGAGCTATGACACGACGTCTGCACAGGCGCTGGTATCCGGCGCACAGTCTGCGCAGGCAGTTGATCTGAAGCTGGATCAGATTGTGAGTAAGGGAAATGGTTCGAACTGGGAGAACAATATTACAGAGTTTGAGAAACCGGTCACATTGAAGCTGGCATTGGATAATTACGATGCAAACTATGATTATACGGTTGTGCGTAACCATAATGGCAAGCTGACCGAGCTTTCGACAACGGTCGAGCAGGGAACGATTTCCTTCGAGACAAATCAGTTCTCAACCTATATTATTGTGAAGAAGTCGAAGGCTGCAAGCGAGGACAAGCCATCGATGACACCATCAACAACGACACCATCGACGACACCGGCAGCGCCGGATACAGATGTTACGAAGCCGGCAGCCAAGGATACGACACCGGCAAAGACAAATAACACAGCTTCGCCAAAGACCGGAGATGCGATGCCGGTTGCAGGGATGATGCTTGTTATGGCAGGAAGCCTGACCGGGTATGTCGTAATTCGAAGAAAAAGAAGATAGATCCTCCATCCTGAATGGAAAATGTGTGTGCCGCGTGCAGAGAAGAAAAATCTGTACGCGGTTTTTCTTTTTTAATTGTTATTTTTTACAGTTTCCAATATAATGAAGCTATGACAAAAATTGGGAGGTACACATATGCCATACAAACGATACGGGAGACGTATCTTGACGATCCTGCTGGCGGGGATTTTATTTATTACGAATTGGGGGATGAACAACACGCAGACGATGGTGCAGGCAGCGGATGCAAAGGATTATGCGAACGTTGTTGTGTTTGCATATTTTAAGGGAGATGCGGAAGGCGCTTCATATTTCCAGACAAATCGTGCGAAAATCCTAGGTTTGTATGATGGCGCAAAGAACCGTTCTTTCACGAATTATCTGTCTGCTGTTTCCTATGGAAAACTTCGTGTGAAAAATTATTTCCCACAGGATGATGGCACAACACTTTCTGCCTGTGCACTTTCGGTTACGGAAGCTTCTGTGCAGGCAGGTGGAAATATGGATACGACGATTGTGAGTGAAATTCTGGCGAACATTCCGGCACTTTCCGGGCAGGTGTTAGACTATGACGGAGATGGATACATCGACAATCTCACTGTCATTATGAAGTCGGAGAAAGAATCCCAGACATCCGGCAATTCACTCGTCGCGCATCACGCATTTTATCCGACAGATAAGAACTTACGATATGGTGGGAAGGAAGTCGGACATTATAACATGATCAATACACCACAGTTTTTAGGTGCAGGCAATACGACGATGGCTCAGGAATCCGGTGTACTCGCACATGAATTCCTGCATGGACTTGGCTTCCCGGATCTTTATACAAGTGATGGAACCTATCCGGTCGGGAACTGGGATATCATGGGCGGCGCAGATTATGGAATGTCTTATCCGCTTGCGTATATGCGGATGAAAGTGGGCGGCTGGCTTATGCTGGATACGGTTACTACATCGCAGACGCTGACACTGGACACGCAGGATAAGCAGGACGGTCATCCGGCATATATTCTGAAATCACCGCTCAATGAGCAGGAGCTTTTTGTTGTGGAATTCCGGAAGAAGGATACGGGTCTCGACAGCTATGACCGGTTTATTGGAGGATCCGGCGTGATTGTCTACCGGATCAACCCGGCAGTCGAAGGCTTAAGCAATCTGTATGGACAGACCGGTGTGTATGTGTTCCGTCCGCAACCGGGGCAGACAGGATATTCCCAGATGGCAGAGAGCGTCTATAAAGCATATCTTTCCAAAGAAGAAGGACGGACAACCATCGGCAAATCCGACCTTTCCGCAGGTCTCTCCGATGGCGCACTGACTTTCTCAGATGGAACGAATTCTGGAATCGTGATCAGTGAGGTCGGCAGTGCCAAGGGCAGTCAGATTACTTTAAAGGTGGATTTCCCGAAGGTTTCGGACTCTGCGAAATGGACGGATTGTGGATTTGCCTCTGTAGCCGGAAATAGCAAAAATGCATGGAACCAGATAGCGATGACGCTTTGCGGACAGAAACCGTACGTGCTTACGTATACGAAAGATGATGCAGCGCTTACGCTATATTCCTGTGAGCAGGACACGTGGAAAAAACTATATCAGCAGAAAATCTCCGAGAACTATGGAAATGAAATAAAGCTCTGTTCCTACAATGGATCGTTTTATTTTGCATATGCGGATGCAGCAGGGATAGAGATTGAAAAGTTGGATGCATCCTGCAGTCGCGTGACAGAGAAACAGACGATTGCTGGAGCTGCGGATTTTGATATGCAGGCTGGCGCAGATGGCGTGTATCTTGTATACACGCAGAACAATACGACCGCATATGCGAGATGCTTCAAAGCCGGAAGTTTGTCCGTGACAACCAATCTCGGAAGCTATTACACGACCGCCGGGACAAATCATTTTGCAGGTCAACCAAAGCTCATTTCGATAGGCTCTTCGATGTATGCGTCCATACGGAATACAGGGACGATGGCGGTTCACACATTTTGCCTGGATGCAAATGGAAACCACAAAGAAGTGAGTGATGCAGCGACAAAAGGAAGCACGTATGGCATGGCAACGGATGGGAAAAACCTGTATGTTGCCACATGCAGCGAAGGCATACTTGTCAACCGGTATGATGGAAAAGCATGGCATTGCTCAAAAATGAAAGATGGCACAATCTCGGATGTAGTTCCGGTGTGCAGGCAGGGAACACTGTTCGTGCTCACATCGGGTGCCTATACAGGGACAACCAATCTGTACCGGTATGATGTGGCAAATGACCAATTTGCGCAGGAAGGAGTCTCACTCGATTCGTATTCTACATCGCAGACGATCTGTGCGGCGGATGGAACGTTGTATGTTTCGTATCTGCGTGGGGCAGACAAGACGTTTGTCATCAAGAAAAAGAGCGTGACAGTCACACCGGCGCCGGAACCAACCCCGGATCCGGGAACAAATCCAGACCCGGGAACAAACCCAGATCCGGGAACAAATCCAGAACCGGGAACAGGTGGCGAGACAACGACCACGACGGAGGCAGCTACGACCACGACGGAGGCACCAACGCCGACGCCAACCCCAACGCCGGTTGTAACGCCGGATGTGACGGTGTCTTACCGCACGCACATCCAGACCTTCGGATGGGAGAACACCTGGCGGCAGAACGGCACGATGTCCGGGACTTCCGGAAAAGCGAAAAGACTGGAGGGAATCGAAATCAAAGTATCTGGTAATTCCGGTATAGGAATCCAGTACACGACGCATTGCCAGAGCTATGGCTGGCTGCCTTGGTCTGCGAACGGTGACATGAACGGCACGCAGGGGGAAGCAAAACGTCTGGAAGCAATCAAGATCCAACTGACCGGATCCGACAAGGATAAATATGATGTCTATTACCGCGTGCATGCGCAGAGCTACGGCTGGCTTGGCTGGGCGGCAAATGGCGCACCGGCAGGAACCGCAGGTTATGCGAAGCGTCTGGAGGGCATTCAGATCGTGGTCGTGAAGAAGGGTGCGGGATTCAACCGGAATATGCAGGGAATCGCATCGCAGTTTGCGAATGCATTTTACGCGGCGCCGGGACAGAGCATGAATCCGCAGATCGCGGGTGCGGACAGCCCGAATGTTACATATCGTACCCATGTGCAGAGCTATGGCTGGCAGGGCTGGAAGTATAATGGTCAGATGAGCGGCACATCCGGACAGGCAAAACGACTCGAAGGAATTGAGATTAAACTGACGAATGCACCGTATTCCGGCGGCGTCTGCTATACAACCCATGTGCAGAGCTACGGATGGCAGGAACCGACAAACAATCCATCTGCATGGCGCAGAAATGGAACGATGAGCGGCACATCCGGGCAGGCAAAAAGACTCGAAGCCATCTGTATTGCATTGACAGGAGATATGCAACGGCATTATGATGTATACTATCGTGTGCATGCGCAGAGTTTTGGCTGGCTTGGCTGGGCGAAAAACGGCGCACCGGCAGGAACCGCCGGTTATGCAAAACGATTGGAAGGGATAGAGATCCGGCTTGTGCCGAAGGGACAGGCAGCTCCGGGCAGTACAGCAAGATCCTATATCTCTGCATATTAAATAGAAAAACAGGAGAGGAAGACATTATGAACGCAAAATGGAAACGGCTAGTGACCGCAATTTTGATGATGGCGCTGCTGCTTGGACCGATTGTATCGATGCAGACACCGGCACGGGCGGCGGACGGAGAGGACGACAATACGTTTATTGTCGGCTTCGATGCGGAGTTCCCGCCATATGGCTACAAGGACGATAACGGCGAATATGTCGGCTTCGATCTGGATCTGGCACAGGAGGTATGCGACCGGAACGGTTGGACGCTGAAGAAACAGCCGATTGAGTGGAACTCGAAGGATATGGAATTAAATTCCGGTTCGATCAGCTGTATCTGGAACGGATTCACGATGAACGGCAGAGAGGATGACTATACTTGGACAAAGCCATATGTCGATAATTCACAGGTGGTTGTCGTGCGTAAGGATTCCGGCATCACACAGCTGTCCGATCTTTCAGGGAAGGTCGTTGCCGTGCAGGCAGACAGCTCTGCGCTTGCGGCACTCACAGGCGAGGATGCAAGCGAGGAGAATAAAACGCTGTGTGCGACATTCAAGGATCTGCAGCAGGTGGGCGATTACAATAGTGCGTTCATGAATCTGGAGTCGGGCGCGGTCAATGCAATCTGCATGGATATCGGTGTCGCAAACTACGAGATCGAATCCCGCGGGGATAAATTCATGATGCTCGAGGATCGACTGTCTTCCGAGGAATATGGAATCGGATTTAAAAAGGGAAATACAGAGCTCCGTGATAAAGTGCAGGCAACGCTGCTTGACATGCTTGCCGATGGTACATTTGACGAGATTGCAGAGAAATGGGGACTGGAGGAATCCATCTGTCTGACTGCAGACGATGAGGTGCAGGAAGAGACAACCGCAGATGACAATACATTTGTTGTCGGCTTCGATGCGGAGTTCCCACCATATGGATATAAAAATGATGACGGCGAATACGTCGGCTTCGATCTGGATCTGGCACAGGAGGTATGTGACCGGAACGGCTGGATCTTGAAGAAACAGCCGATTGAGTGGAACTCGAAGGATATGGAATTAAATTCCGGTTCGATCAGCTGTATCTGGAACGGATTTACAATGAATGGAAGAGAAGACGCCTACACATGGACGACGCCGTATGTCGATAATTCGCAGGTAGTCGTTGTGCGTAAGGATTCCGGTATCACACAGCTTACCGATCTGTCTGGGAAGGTCGTTGCCGTGCAGGCAGACAGCTCTGCACTTGCGGCACTCACCGGTGAGGATGCAAGTGAGGAGAATAAAGCGCTTGCAGAGACATTCAAGGAACTGCAGCAGGTAGGCGATTACAACAGTGCATTTATGAATCTGGAGTCGGGCGCGGTCAATGCGATCTGCATGGATATCGGTGTTGCAAACTACGAGATCGAATCCCGCGGGGATAAATTCATGATGCTCGAGGAGCGTCTGTCTTCCGAGGAATACGGAATCGGATTTAAAAAGGGGAATACAGAGCTCCGTGACAAAGTACAGGCAACGCTGCTTGACATGCTTGCCGATGGTACATTTGAGGAGATTGCAGAGAAATGGGGACTGGAGGAATCCATCTGCCTGTCGCCGGACGATCAGGTGCAGGATGGAAATGCCGCTGCGGCAACTGCGACAGATACCACATCCACAGGCAAGAAGAACACAAGCTTCTGGGATAAGTTCTGCTCGATCACAAAGCAGCTTGCAGAAGGTCTGCTCGCATCCCTGGTAATCTTCTTCCTGACACTTTTGTTCTCCCTGCCGCTCGGACTTCTGGTTGCAGCAGGCAGAATGTGTAAGATTGCACCGATTCGCTGGCTGGTGAAGTTCTACATCTCCATCGCACGTGGTACGCCGCTGATGTTACAGTTGCTCGTTGTATTCTACGGACCGTATTATCTGTTTGGTGCGACACTTACGACAAGCTATCGTTTCCAGGCAGTTATCATTGGATTTGCCTTAAACTATGCGGCATATTTCGCAGAGATCTACCGCTCCGGTATTCAGGCAGTGCCACAGGGACAGCATGAGGCAGCGAAGATCTTAGGATACAGCAAGATCCAGACGTTCTTCAAGATCGTGTTCCCACAGATGGCGAAGAACATCCTGCCTTCTGTCACAAACGAGGTTATCACACTGGTTAAGGATACGTCGCTTGCATTTGCAATTTCTTATACGGAGATGTTTACACTTGCCAAGCAGGTGGCAGCCGCACAGACAACGATTATGCCGCTGTTTATCGCCGGTGTGTTCTACTACATCTTTAACTTTGTCGTTGCGTTTGTGATGGAGAAGATCGAAAAACGCATGAATTATTATAGATAGGAGGGCTACGATGAACTTACTGGAAGTAAAAAATATAAAGAAAAGCTTCGATGATCTCGAAGTACTAAAAGATATCAGCATGTCGGTGGCAGAGAGCGAGGTCATCTCGATTCTCGGACCATCCGGCTCCGGAAAATCGACCTTCCTGCGCTGCATGACAATGCTGGAGAAGATTGACGGCGGAAGCATGGTGTACTGCGGAAAGGAAGCGGTCAATTCCGACAGCGGCGTTCCGGTCTATGCAGACAAGGCAGACTTAAAGGAGATCCAGAGCTATTACGGACTGGTATTCCAGAACTTTAATCTGTTCCCACATTATTCCGTGCTGAAGAATATCGCAGATGCACCGATCCACGTGCAGAAGCGTGACAAGGATGAGGTGTATGCCGAGGCGAAGGAACTGCTTCGCAAGATGAACTTAGAAGATAAGGGCGACTATTATCCATATCAGTTATCTGGCGGACAGCAGCAGCGTGTGGCAATCGCCCGCGCGCTTGCGTTAAAGCCGAAGATGCTCTTCTTCGATGAGCCGACTTCGGCACTCGATCCGGAGCTGACCGCCGAGATCTTAAAGGTGTTGAAGGAGCTTGCCGCAGAGAAGATGACAATGGTAATCGTAACCCATGAGATTGGTTTCGCCCGGAGCGTATCCGACCGCGTGATCTTCATGGATGGCGGCGTGATCGTTGAGGAAGGAAAGCCGGAGGATGTCATCGACAACCCGAAGACTGACCGTGCCAAGGCATTCCTCAAGAAAATGCAAGAAATGTAGAAAAAATCCCCTGCAGAGTGTGTCTGCAGGGGATTTCTATTTTGTACGCTGTGCGTCCGTTTAAGAAGATTACATCTTCTCCGGCTCGTCATACTCGACACCCTTCGTGTCGACGGTAACGGTCTTGATACGCTGGTCTTCAAGCGGTCGGTCCATGTAGTCGGTTGGAACATCCGCAATCTTATTCACAATATCCAGACCATCCACGATCTTGCCGAAAGCAGCATAGCTTCCGTCGAGATGCGGACTATTCTTGTGCATGATGAAAAACTGCGAACCGGCGGAGTTCGGCATCATGGTACGTGCCATAGAAAGAACACCCGGTTCGTGCTTCAGATCATTCGCAAAACCATTCTGTGCGAACTCTCCGCGGATTGAATATCCAGGACCTCCTGTACCATTTCCGTCCGGGCAGCCACCCTGGATCATAAAACCATTGATGACACGATGGAAGATCAATCCATCGTAAAACCCTTTCTTAATCAGAGAGATAAAATTCTTTACTGTGTTTGGTGCGATATCCGGATACAGTTCGAACGTCATAACATCGCCGGATTCCATAGTCATTGTAACAATTGGATTACTCAAATTTATCATCCTTTCTTGTAATTTTATCTAAAAGATGATAGTATAATACCATTATTGTAAAATTACATCAAGTGTGTAATTTTTTAAAAAGTTATGTAAACTAAAATGCAAAGAAGAGGTACGAAAAGTGGGAAAAACGGTGATTCGAGTCGTGAAGGGAATCATATTGTTGGTGGCGATTGTCACACTTGCCAATATGACCTATAAACATATACGAACCTATTACGATGATTATATGGACGAATACAAGGGAACGGAGTCGACACAGGGCGAAGATGTAACTGTTACGATTCCGGAAGGCGCATCTGTCAAGGAGATCGCGCAGATCCTGAAGGACAATGGATTGATCAATTATCCGCGTGCATTTACAAAGCGTCTGCAGGACTCTGAGTACCGTGGCAAGCTGCATGGTGGTACATACACCTTGAATACTGGTATGACAACCTTGCAGATGATGGCAGCCATGAGCCCGACATTTGAGGAAGATCAGCCAGTCGATTATCTGGTTGTGCCAGAGGGCTTTACGGTAGAGATGATAGCAGCGCGGTGCGAAGATCAGGGAATCTGTTCTGCAACTGAATTTTTAAATGCATGCAAATCGGTTACGAAATCTGATTTTGCATATCTGGCAGACATACCGGCAGGTGCCAATGTTAATTATAAGGTACAGGGTTTCCTGTTCCCGGCAACTTACGATATTTATGAGTCGACGACAGCGGAATCATTAGTCGATTATATGTTGAGAACGTTCGACAACTACTATACACAGGAACTGCAGGATCGTGCGGCAGAGCTTGGATACAGTGCATTTGAACTTGTGACGAGAGCTTCCATTGTAGAACGTGAGGCAAAGGTGGATTCAGAACGTGCGACGATTGCAGGTGTTATCAACAACCGTCTGAAAGCAGAAATGCCTTTGCAGATGTGTCCGACTGTCTTATATCCATTGACCGATGGAATGTATGACAAGAGTCAGGTTCTGTACGAGGATCTGGAACTGGATTCTCCATACAACACCTATAAGAATGCCGGACTTCCGGTAGGTCCGATCTGTAATCCGGGACTGGCATGTATCCAGGCAGTATTGTATCCGGAAGAGCATAATTACCTGTATTACCATGTTGGCGACGAAGATGCAGGTACACATATCTTTACAGAAAACTATGAAGATCACATAGATACACAGATTATTGGTGGACCAAACGGCGTGACACCGGATGGAGAAGCTTCCACCGAGGAATCGACAACCGAAGAATCACAATAGGAATAAATAATGTATTAGGAGGGACGTTATGAGAACTTTTAATTTTAGGGCGCGAAACATCGGCGAAGAAAAATATCTGTCATACACAATGGGCGAGGATTGTGAGTTAGATGAGGATGTTTTGGATTACTGTCAGGATAATGCGCCGGAAGAACTGATAGAGATTATCTATGAAGAAGATGACGATTATGATTATCTGACCTACCAGATTACGGGCAAGACATCTCTGGAGGAGTACATTGCGCAGGAGCATGATTGCGAGAGCGTACTGCTCATCCTGCGGAATGTCGCACAGGAGATGATTTCCTTGAAGGAGCAGGCGATTCCACTTTCGTATGTATTGCTGAATCGTGGATTTATCTACGTGGATGCTGAGAAGAAGACAGTACAGTTCCTGTGCCTGCCAATCGAAAGCAAGGGCGCACTTTCTGTAGAATTCAAGAGCTTTGTACGCCAGCTGCTTGCGAACATGAAATACGATGTGGAAGAGGATCTGAATTATGTTGGTAAGCTCCTCACGTATATCAATGGAGATAACTTCAATCTGCGTGGCTTGATCGGACTTGCAGAGGCGTTGATGGAAGAGGAAGGAATCAGCTTCGAGGAGGCTGGAGCCATTGATGCAGACGGTGTAGAAGTTGTAAGTGCAGAGGAAGAAGCACCGGCAGAAAATATCAGCGACATCATGAATAGCCTGCAGGAAGAGGATGATACACCACTTCCGGAGATCGGCGACGATGAAGAAGACGAAGAGGAAGAAGCAGAGGAGCCTGCAAAGGAAGAGGAAGAACTGGAAAGTATCCTTCCAGCTGGCATGCAGGTAAAGGAAGAAGAAACACCGGTAGAGGAGAAGGTGGCAGAACCGACAGAGGCTGTCGAGGAGACACCAGCACCTGTCGAGGAAGCACCGGTACCAGAGCCAGTGATGGAAAAGCAGGAAGCACCAGAGCCGGAACCAGTAGCAGAAAAACCAGAGGTTTCCCTAGCTGCAGAGCAGATCCTGTCACAGGTGAAGCCAGAGGGGGCAACAAATGGTGGCGAGAAGCTGCAGTTAAAGACAAACAAGAAGGAATCCGATATCAACCTGATCAAGGATCGGATCAAGGAGCTGGTTGGAGAAGTTCCATCTGCAAAGCCGACAGCACAGCCAACCAAGAATATCCAGACATTGGAAGATCTGGATCATTTCTTAGACAAGCCACCTGTGGTTAAGCGGAATGTGGTAAAGGTAAACCGTGCGGCAATCATCCAGCAGACAGAGGCTGAGATGGAGGCAGCTGAGGCAGAAGCAGCAGCTGAGACAGCAGAGTCTGCTGAACCGGAAACAACCGTACAAAACGAAGAACCGACAAGCGGACAGACAGAAAACATCAAGGTGCCTGTGATCGAGGATATCTACGATGACATGAACATTGAGAAGAAAAAGGACGATGAAAAGGACAAGAAGCCAAAGAGTACATCTATTTTGAATAAATCTGTAACAGAGCTTGTAAAAGATGCCGTTGGTGCTGTGAGTGCAGCGACTGCAGCAACCAATTCGCCGAAAGCATTGCCATATCTGATCCGTGTAAGTACAGAAGAACGTATCATGCTGAACAAGGCGATCTTCAAGATCGGAAAGGCAACCAGAGGTGTGGACTATACCATTGGCGGAAATGGAGCGATCAGCCGTCAGCATGCATTTATCATTCAAAAAGATGGGGTATGTTATATCAAAGATAACAAGTCTACGAATCATACATATGTGAATGGAAAGCGTGTAGAGGATGGGGTAGAAGAAATTCTGACACATGATTCTCTCGTAAGACTTGCAGATGAAGAGTTTACATTTAAGATTCGCTAATTAGGATGATTATATCATGAGGAGGTAGCAAATGAAGGGGTTAGAGTTGAATGTAACAAAACAAAACGGAATGACATTGGTGGAGTATCAGCTTGGAGTAGCAGATGTCTATGACGACAGAGTGTCAGACAAGGTTGCACAGCTCGGAAATATTATTCCGTTCCAGTACAAGGACGAGGATGGAAAGAGAAGTATTGTCTCTTATGTGCATCATGACACTTCTCTGGAAGTGATGCTGCGTCAGACATTGAAGAAGGCAGATGTACTTGCAATCCTGAAGGGACTGTTGTGTGCATTTGAGATTGGTGCAGCAGGTGTGCAGATCTGTTATCTGGTACGCGATCTGAATTATATCTATGTAGATCCTGAGAGCAAGGCAGTAAAGTGCATTATGGTTCCTGTAAAGCAGGATCCGTTGGGACAGTCTGATATCCCGGATTTCTTCCGAAATATTGTGTCACATATGCGCTTTGATGAAGCAGACAAGGATGATTATGTAGCAAGAATCCTGACCTTGATCAATACGGATCATTATTCCAATATGAAATTAAAGGGGCTTGTAGATGCGGAGATGGAGAAACTTGGTCTCTTCTATACAAGAGACGAGGGACTTAAGAAGGAAGCGGATACAACCGCAGCTCCGGAAGTACAGAACCAGAATGTAAAAGTAAATCGTGTCGGCGTGATGAACAACATGCGTCCACAGGGTATGCCAGCGATGGGACAGCCGGTACCACCGATGGGCAGACAGCCAATGGGGCAGCCAGTACCACCGATGGGGCAGATGCCGAA